>JGI20225J20221_1000049_pt2 | contig 379887 bp, 321 predicted proteins | sample BioMet4_FD_20221 | JGI IMG/M metagenome (IMG submission 20221)
GAAGTTGTCCAAAGTCAAAACCCTTTTTTAAAGACATTAAGGTGGTAACAGCGTTGGGGATCCACCTCTTCCCATTCCGAACAGAGAAGTTAAGCCCAACAGCGTCGATGGTACTGCGTAACAGTGGAAGAGTAGATAGCCGCCGTCTTCAACAAAGACAAGTATGAAAAGGAGCTGGTCCCAAGGGAACAGCTCCTTTTTCTGTTTTATGGTAACTGATCAGGTCAGTGATTTTTCTGTTTATATGATTAAGTAGAAAACACAATTACTCCTGCAATATTTTGTGACAATTTGAATTGTTATATTGATTATTTTGTCGTAACTTTATAACGATAATTAAATTGCTGTTTTTATGAAGATAATAGATGAACAATTATTAAACGAAACATCTGAGCAAGCTAAACACTCATTGAGGCTTCGGATGAATTATAATTTTCATGAGAAACTAGATGATCCAGTGAACCGTTTGCTTAATGCAATGGAACCTGGTACATATCTTCGTCCTCATCGCCATTTGAATCCGGATAAGGATGAAATATTTTTGTTACTTCGTGGTAGAGTTGTACTGTTTCAATTTGATGATTTTGGTCACATCTCAGATCATCTTGTATTAGATCCTAAATTAGGAGTATACGGAGCTGAAGTCAAAGCTGGTATTTGGCATGCATTAATCGTATTAGAATCTAATACGGTTGTTTATGAAGTAAAACAGGGACCATTTTCACCATTGTCTCAAGAAAATTTTGCTTCTTGGAGTCCGGCTGCAGAAGATACAGAAGCGGTAAAGCAATATCAGAAGTTTTTACTTTCACAAATATCTATATAAAAAGACGAATGCATAAAGTATAACTATCTTTATGCATTCGTCTTTTTTATTTGCTCAAAATATTTTCTAAAAATCTACTTATTATTGAAATACTTTGGTTGATAAAATGATTACATCATTAATAGGGCGGTCATTCATGTCAGTTTCAACTAATGACATTTTCTCAACAATATCGAATCCTTTTATAACTTCTCCAAAGATTGTTACAGAACCATCTAGGTGAGGAACTCCCCCTATTGTTTTATAGTAATTTCTTCTATCTGCGGGAATATGATAATCCCCTAAAGTGGCTAAAGTATCTTTTACCATAGCATTAGCTTTATTTTCTAGATCAGTCTTATGTGAAGCATCAGCCAGTGAAGGATTTTCTTTTATCAAACGGCTTTGAAATTTGTAAAACAACCAGTTTTTACGGATATTGTTGATTCTAATTTCTTTTTGATTCAATTCTTCATCTGTCAATTTTTTACCTTGGACAAAGCAGAATTGAGTCCCTGCAGAAGCTCGTTGTGGGTTTACAGCATCAATTTCCTTGGCATCAATAAGAGCACCACGTTTGTTAAAATGGTTTGGTAATATCTCTTCCGGAACAGTAAATCCACCATCACCATCACCATAGAAAAATCCAGGAATACGTGCTTTGCTGGTTGGATCACCTCCTTGAACAACAAAATCCTTAATGATACGGTGAAAAATCATCCCTTTATATTCTCCGGATTGACAGAGTTTTATAAAGTTGTCTCTGTGCAACGGCGTATCATCATATAGTTTTACCGTTACTTTTCCCATTGTTGTTGCAATTTCAACATACACAGGTTTGTTCGGATTCAAGTCTTTTGCTGTACAGATTCCGTAAGTCAAAAGAAATAATAGAATGAATAAATAATTTTTCATACATAAATATTTATAGGTTAGTACTTTACTATTTGCAATTTATTCATCGATAGAAATTTGCATTTCGCAATTTTTACAATCGAAATGCAAACGCAACCGTTTATCTTGGTAAATTAAAAAATAGGGTTCTTTAAATGGCGATTTGCTTTCACCATGCAAAGGACACCATCCCATGCTATATCTTAGACAATGTTTAGTAAACATGAGTGGAACATTTTTTTCTTGTTGCAGTTCAAAAGCCTTTGTAATCTCCGCAACTTCATGTTTGCGATAGAAAGATTCAGCTTTCATGTTTGCAACATTGCCTAAATAAGTAAGTTTTTGTTGTATGAATGGGACAGGTTTGCTAGGCTGTTTGAATTTGACGTTATCTTGTTGATAACGAATACGATGTGAAAGAATCAGCTTTTCTGTAGCCTGTTGACGCATATCTGTCAGTACAGATGATGGAACAAACCAGTCTTCTTTCATTTCTATGTCTATATTTTTAGTTTCAAAAGGGGTATTACCTAATTTTGACAACTGTGTTTTGATATTGTCTTGTTGATTCTTACGAGCTTTTTCTTTTTTGAATGGTCGAGTAATCATTACTCGTGCACCGGATTCGTCTTCCATGCATAACGTAAAACCAAATGGATTATCTCCAAAAATAATGTTTACAGCCAGATGTCTTTCAGCAGAAGGTTTAGCCATTTGTTGTTCGAATTTGGCATCAAAATTACGATACAATAATGTATTGACAGCTATCTCAGGCATTTCGAACGGTTGAATCTTGTTTGCATCAGCACGATTTACTCTAAATCCTTCTAATTCGCCCTGCTTATTAAAAAAGGCCAATCCATCACCATTGTTCAATTGCTTATGTCCCGAAACGGCAATTACCTTCCCTTTGATATCTTTCACCTTCCCAATTATTTCACCTAATGATTTAGGAGAATCAAAAGCGGTGATATCTTTGTTTCTACCGTTCAAAAAATAGGTAGTAAACCCTCTGTTGAAACTCTTTTCCGGAACCGGTTCAAAAAAATAGGTGCTATTACCAAAAGATGGTCGTCTAAACTCGTCTCTTCTAGCAAGTATCTCATCTATCTTTTTTCGATAATAGGCAGTGATGTTTTTGACATAGGCAACGTCTTTCAGCCTTCCTTCGATTTTGAAGGACGAGACACCCGCATCCATCAACGATTCCAAATTGTCGGATAGATTCAAGTCCTTGAGAGACAGTAAGTGTTTGTTTGAAGCAATTACAGCTCCATTGGCATCGATCAGAGTGTATGGCAATCGGCAATATTGAGCGCATTCACCTCTGTTCGCGCTTCTTCCGCACATCGCTGCACTCAGATAACACTGTCCACTAAAACTAACACATAAAGCTCCATGCACAAACACTTCTAACGGGACAGTTGTTTGTTGTGCAATCGTTGTTATTTCCTGCAGTGACAGCTCGCGTGCTAACACGACTTGTTTAAATCCGGCTTCTTCCAGAAATTTCACTTTTTCAACGGTGCGATTATCGGTTTGTGTACTCGCATGAAGTGCAATCGGAGGCAGATGAAGCTGTGTAATTCCCATATCCTGAACGATTAATGCATCAGCGCCTGCTTCGTAGATTTGCCAAATCATTTTTTCAGCTTCGTCCAGTTCCTTATCTGTTAGAATTGTGTTAAGCGCAACATAAATATGTGCCTGGTAAAAATGCGCATACTCGCAAAGTTTCTTTATATCTTCAATGGAATTACCTGCCGCAGCACGAGCACCAAATTTTGGAGCACCGATGTACACCGCATCGGCACCATGTTTGATGGCTTCAATACCACAGTCCAAGTCTTTGGCAGGCGAAAGCAGTTCGATATGTCGTCGCGTGGGCTTCATCTATTACTCTTTCGATAAATCTCCCAGATTCTGAATATCTTCAATCTTATATGGTGTTTCCTGATAAACATAGTAGTTCAACCAGTTTGTAAACAGCAAGTTAGCATGTCCACGCCAACGCACAACCGGTCCCAAAGCCGGATTATTATTCCTATAATAGTTCCGTGGCACTGTTATAGGTAATCCCTTGTTCAAATCACGCATATATTCATCATTCAGCGTATATGGCGAATACTCGGAGTGTCCGGTGATAAAAAATTCTCTTCCGCCTCTTGACATCACCATATATACACCTGATTCCTCGCTTTCCGAAAGAAGCTTCAGTTCAGGCACTTTCAGAATATCTTCTCTACGAATTTCCGTATGCCGACTGTGGGGTACGTAAAATTCATCATCGAATCCCCGGAAGATAGGCAGGTAAGGTTCGCGCATCGTATGACGGAAAACGCCGAACATTTTTGCCGGCAAATCATATTTGGGCACATTATAAAAATGATAAAGTCCTGCTTGTGCTGCCCAGCAAATATAAAGCGTTGAAGTCACGTGCGTGCGTGCCCAATCAAAAATATTGCAAACTTCATTCCAATAGTTCACTTCTTCAAAAGGCATCTGTTCAACAGGTGCACCCGTAATAATCATCCCGTCGTAGTATTCGTTTTTCATCACTTCGAAATCCATATAGAACTCCTTCATGTGCTCAATGGGTGTATTTTTAGGTGTGTGTCCTTTTATTTTCATGAACTCCATTTCTACTTGGAGCGGTGTGTTACTGAGCAGTCTTACCAGATCTGTTTCAGTTGTAATCTTTAGCGGCATTAAGTTTAGAACCACCACGCGAAGCGGACGTATATCTTGTGCTGATGCTCGTAACGAATCCATCACAAAAATATGTTCCTTCTTCAACAGCTCGATTGCCGGTAAGTTCTTTTGTAAATTTAAAGGCATGTACTAAAATTTCTTTTGTTTTCAACTGCAAAGATACATTTTTATTTTGTATTGCTCTTGGTTTGCATTATCTTTACTCCTAAAGTGAAGATAAGCGGCACCTCGGCATAAAAAACAAACAAGTTTGTTTTGTTCTACTCTCGGTTTGCATTATCTTTACTCTGAAAGTGAAGATAAGCGGCGCCTCGGCATAAAAAACAAACGAGTTTGTTTTGTTCTGCACTCGGTTTGCATTATCTTTACTCTGAAAGTGAAGATAAGCGGCACCTCGGCATAAAAAACAAACGAGTTTGTTTTGTTCTACTCTCGGTTTGCATTATCTTTGCTTCAACTAAGCAAAAGGATGTACCATGATACAGAATGAAAGAGAAATCCGTCATGAACAGGTGCTTCAAGGAGTTCGTCAGATGATGACGGCCGCGCGTACGGCTCCAAAAGCAAAAGGCATCGATATTATTGAAATGGCATTGGTCACTGATGCCGAATTAATTCAGCTGGCCGATAAGCTTGAAAGTATGGGCAAAGAATCAGGCAAAGAGTCGTTTCTTCGCGATGCAGATAACCTTCGCCATGCTGAAGCGGCAATGATTATAGGTACGCGTCAGCAGACATTGGGTATGAACTGTGCATATTGTGGTTTCCCTACTTGTTCTTCAAAACCAGCAGATACACCTTGTGCAATCAATTCCATAGATTTGGGAATCGCTATCGGTTCCGCGTGCGCAACTGCTGCCGATCTGCGTTTGGATACACGTGTGATGTTCAGTGCCGGATTAGCCGCTCAACGTCTAGGATGGCTTGGCGAAAGCAAATCGCTGATGGCTATTCCGGTGAGCGCTTCATCTAAAAACATGTTTTTTGATCGTAAGACTCTTCCTGCAAAATAATGATTTTTCAAACAACATATAGAGATCACTCCTATGATGAAGTTCAACAATAAACTCGAATTGCGATACAGCTTTAACGACAAGTCCGGTTATATGGACGCCGTTATCAGGCATCGTTGTGAAAAAGAAATTCTGTTCATGGTGCGTACGCTGGCTAATATGTTGGATGTAAAGATGACTATTTACAGCGAGCCGACTACAAGTGGTGAAGGATTTAAAGAAATATGGCCTGTTGCCGGCGAGAGCATCCGTTCCATTTCCATCGTTCTCAATCTGTTCATGCAGATTTTTGCTTCACCGTCGCTTCTCGTAGGCGGAAAACCGGTGATCGAACGGTCCGAAGAAGATGAGCGTAAGCTTTTGCATGAACTTTCCGATTTGCGTGTCGGTCTGAAACAGAAAGCGCCTAATGCACTTATTTCTTCTGATTTGGTGAAACTGCTCCGTGCGGTTCCAAGCTTCTGCAAATACAAATCGAACTTCTACGACACGTTACGCGGTTATCCCAAAGTGACGAAGATCAGCTTCCGCGAACTCAACGACAACAATCGCAGTCGTTCAGGTTCTCTCGAGGTCCGTCGCGAACAATTCGAGTATTATATTCTTCGTTCCGATGATTTGCCTCTCTTGAAGGACGATACGGCAACGATACAGATCATTTCACCCGTATTGACCGACAGCCGCTATCGTTGGAAAGGCATTTATAATAAAGGAGGCGAAACCATTGATTTCTATATGAATGACGAAGATTTCAAGAAACAGATGGTCGACGAAAAGATTCCATTCTCCAATGGCATGTGCATCGATTGCGAACTGCTGATCGAGCGCCGGCTGAACGAGATGGGCGATGTGGTCAATATTTCGTATACAGTCCGAACCGTTATCCGCACGCGTTTCGACAAACTTGAAGTCCTTACGCCTCAAGGCAAACGCTACTTGCGTAAGATTGAAGCCGAACATCAACAGCTTACTTTTGATTTCTTCGGCTCTGACAAATAATAATTATGGCAAAAACAAAAACAGTATACGTCTGCTCCAACTGCGGAGCTTCTTCTGTAAAATGGTTGGGCAAATGTCCGAATTGTGGCGAGTGGGATACTTATGTCGAGGAAGTCATAGCTAAAGACTTGCCTTCCAAGCACATTTCTTCCAATAGTCTCCAGAAACCGCGTCCCGTATTGCTTCGCGACATTACTGCCGAAGAAGAAACGCGCATCAACCTTCGCGACGAAGAACTGAATCGTGTTCTGGGAGGCGGATTGGTCAAAGGTTCAATGGTGCTTATCGGTGGCGAACCCGGAATCGGTAAATCTACACTTGTTATGCAAACCGTCTTGAAGCTCGAAGGACTCAAAACGCTTTATGTATCAGGCGAGGAGAGTGGTCGCCAACTTAAGCTTCGCGCCGATCGCCTGTCGCAAACCAATCCCGAATGTTTTATCCTCTGCGAAACCAATCTCGAGCATATCTTCGAGCAAGCCGAAGCTATCAAACCTGATTTGATGATTATCGACTCGATACAAACTATTTATACCGAATTAATCGAATCTTCGGCAGGCAGCATTTCTCAAGTGCGCGAATGTAGTGTCGCCATTTTGAAATATGCCAAGGAAAGTGGTGTTCCGGTGATTCTGATCGGTCATATTAATAAAGAAGGTAGCATCGCCGGTCCGAAAGTGTTGGAGCATATAGTCGATACCGTTCTTCAATTCGAAGGCGATCAGCATTATATGTACCGCATCCTTCGCAGTATCAAGAACCGTTTTGGCAGTACAGCCGAATTGGGCATCTATGAAATGCGTCAGAATGGATTGCGCGAAGTGTCGAATCCATCGGAGCTGTTGCTCACGCAAAATCACGAAGGATTGAGCGGCGTTGCTATTGCTGCAGCCATCGAAGGCGTCCGTCCGTTTGTAATAGAAGTGCAGGCATTGGTCAGTTCTGCTGTTTACGGCACTCCTCAACGCAGTGCCACCGGTTTCGATATCCGGAGAATGAATATGCTTCTTGCCGTTCTTGAGAAACGCGCCGGATTCAAGCTGGCTCAGAAAGATGTCTTTCTGAATATTGCCGGCGGTCTTCGTGTGAATGATCCTGCTATCGATATGGCGGTCCTGAGTTCAATCTTGTCTTCAAGTTTGGATATCAGCATCGAACAAGGCGTTGCCTTATGCGGCGAAGTTGGACTTTCCGGAGAAATTCGCCCAATTAATCGTATCGAACAGCGCATCATGGAAGCCGAAAAGCTCGGATTCAGCCGTATAATTATTCCCGAAAACAATTTAAAAGGTTTCGACCTGTCCAAGCATAAGATCGAAGTCCTGCAAGTAAAGAAAGTCGAAGAGGCTTTCAGAAGACTATTTGGATAATGATAAAAGAACTTCAACTCCGTATATTGCCCCAAGAGGCAGCCAATGAGCAGTCGCTCAAAGTTACTGTAGCGCGCGAAAATGGCATTAATGTGCAGCATATCAATGCTGTGCGTGTACTCAAACGTTCTGTCGACGCCCGTCAGCGTGTCATCTATGTCAATGTCAAAGTACGCGTTTTCATCGATGAAATACCTACCGAATCCGAATATATGTCCATCGATTATAAGGATGTATCGACAGGAAAAAGTGTCGTTGTTGTCGGTGCCGGACCGGGTGGACTCTTTGCTGCGCTCCGTCTTATCGAGCAGGGTTTTCGTCCGATCATTGTCGAACGCGGCAAGAATGTGCACGACCGGAAAAAAGATATTGCTCTGATCAGCCGCGAACAGACGGTCAACAGCGAATCCAACTACAGTTTCGGCGAAGGCGGTGCAGGAGCTTATTCCGACGGCAAACTTTATACGCGAAGCAAAAAGCGCGGTTCGGTGGACCGTATCCTGAATATCTTTTGTCAGTTTGGTGCAAGTACCACGATTCTTTCAGATGCACATCCGCATATCGGCACCGATAAACTTCCTCGCGTCATCGAAAATATGCGCAACCGGATTATTGCCTGTGGAGGCGAAGTGCATTTCCAAACGCGGATGGATCGTTTCCTTCTCAAAGAAAATCAGATCATCGGTATTGAAACCAACACCGGCGAAAGCTTTTTCGGTCCCGTCATTTTGGCGACCGGTCATTCTGCACGCGATGTTTATCGTTATCTTTACAGTCAGCATATTCCTATCGAAGCTAAAGGACTTGCCGTTGGTGTCCGTCTCGAACATCCGCAGGAACTGATTGATCGCATTCAGTATCATCGTCGCGAAGGTCGGGGCGAATTTTTGCCGGCTGCCGAATATAGTTTTGTCACACAGGTTGCCGATCGCGGCGTTTATTCATTCTGCATGTGTCCCGGTGGATTCGTTGTTCCTGCAGCAAGCGGATCTGAACAGGTTGTTGTCAACGGCATGTCGCCTTCCAACCGTAATTCGCGTTGGGCCAATTCCGGTATGGTGGTCGAGATTCATCCCGAAGATTTCCCTTCCGATTCGCCGTTGTCGCTGCTCGAGTTTCAGGAACAGTTCGAAAAACTCTGCTGGCAGAATGGCGGATGCAAACAAACGGCTCCTGCACAGCGTATGGTCGATTTTGTCAATAAAAAACTTTCTTCCACTTTGCCCATTTCATCGTATACGCCCGGATTGGTTTCTTCGCCGTTGCATTTCTGGATGCCCGATTTTGTCACCAGCCGTTTGCGCGATGGATTCCGTTATTTTGGAAAAGTTTCGCAAGGATTCCTTACCAACGAAGCGTTGATGATTGGTGTCGAAACGCGTACTTCGTCTCCCGTACGTATTTTGCGCGACAAAGAAACCTATCAGCATGTTACTGTTCAGGGACTTTTCCCTTGTGGCGAAGGAGCCGGTTATGCCGGAGGTATTGTTTCTGCCGCTATCGATGGCGAACATTGTGCCGAGAGCGCTGCCGCTTTTCTCAATTCTTTGTAATCATCGACAACTGCTCGTCTTTCAGTTGGAATTCCGGATCGTGATCTGCCAAAAAGCGAATCACCGTCAGGCATTTTTCTCTTTGAAACGGCAACGATTCCACCATCTTTTTTACAGCCATCGGTTCCTGTTCTTTCAGTTTATCCACCAAGGCTTTACGGATGGAGTTGTAGTCGTAGTTGCTCAGTCCCGAACTGCTTTTTGCCACACATACGTCGCAGCATCCGCAGTCGTTGCTTTCTTTTTCGCCAAAATAGGAGATAAGCATCCGGCTTCGGCATATCTGCGTGTCGTTTATATATTCCAGCACACGTCCGATCCGTTTCTCATAACGCTCTTTGCGCTCTTCATATACACTCTTTGGAATCACCACTAAATCCTGTTCTTCACGTCGTTGCGTGTACACGATAAGCGGTGTTTTCTTATACGGTATATAATTGATGATCCGATATTGAGATAAGTCAATCAGTATGTTATACAGTTCGTTTCTGTCAATGTTCAATCTCGTTGAAATCGCCTTTTCATCGATATAGGCATAATCTACAAACAACCCTGTGTACGAACGGAGCAATGTTTGAATCACTTCATCGCTCTTTTCCACCGGCAGATTGGTCTGATAAAGTTCTTCGCGCGTACATATAAACATTAGCTTCGAATTGTTTTCCTGTTCTTCGGTATATTCAATATATCCTGCCAGTTCAAGCAGTTTCAGTGCATGATGTGTCTGAATCATAGGCAGTTTGTATATCGAACAGAAATCCATCAGCGAAAATTCGTGTACCGTTTCTGCACCGAAGCCCACTGCGATCTGATAATAGTTTCCCAGCACTTCATACACATGCTTGATAAACGCCTTCTCCGGAAATTCTTCAGCGATACGTCGTTTGAGTGTTGCCTGATCGCTGTCGGCACAAAGCGCAACTGCGTATGCTTTTTCGCCGTCGCGTCCGCCTCGTCCCGCTTCCTGAAAATATTCCTCCAGAGAACCGGGCATATCGATATGCACCACCAGTCTGACGTCCGGTTTGTCAATTCCCATTCCGAATGCGTTGGTTGCTACAATCACCCTGCATTCGCCGCTTTTCCAGCGGTTCTGTTTCGCCTCTTTTGATTCGCGTTCGAGTCCGGCATGATAAAAATCCGCCGTAATTCCCGCCTGCTGCAGTGCCTGTGCAATCTCTTTCGTGCGTTTGCGGCTTCTCACGTAAACGATGGCTGTTCCCGGCACTTTACCAAGTATGTAAAGCAGCATGTTCAGTTTGTCGTCCGTGCGTCTGACGATGTAAGCCAGATTCTTCCTGACGAAGCTTTTCTTGAATACGTTCTTCTCCTTGAAATGCAACCGTTCCTGAATATCGTCCACCACTTCGGGTGTAGCCGTAGCAGTCAGCGCCAGCACCGGAACTCCCGGCAAATGTTCGCGAATATCGGCAATCATCATGTACGACGGACGGAAATCGTAGCCCCATTGCGAGATGCAGTGACTTTCGTCGACCACCAGCATGCAGACTGTCATCGCCTGCATTTTGGCAAGGAAAATTTCCGTTCCCAACCGTTCGGGCGAAACATACAGAAACTTGTAGTCGCCGAAGATGCAGTTCTCCAGTTCTTTGATGATTTCATCGCGCCTCATTCCCGAATATACGGCTGTCGCCTTGATTCCCAACTTCCGCAGGTTCTGCACCTGATCGCGCATAAGCGCAATGAGCGGCGTCACGACAATGCATATTCCATCCATTGCCATTGCCGGAACCTGAAATGTCAACGATTTGCCGCCGCCCGTCGGCATCAGTCCGAGTGTATCTTTCCCTTCGTAAATCGAATGGATGATCTCTTCCTGCAACGGGCGAAACTCCGTAAAACCCCAGTATTGCTCTAAAATCTGATGAAAAACGTCCATTTGTTCCCTTTACGTGTCACTCACCTTGATATCTTTGATAAGCAGCTGCAACGATACGTTGCCGTTATAGATATTCTCTTCGATGGTGTAGCAGATGTTGAACGGCTTCATGTTCTTGATGTAGTCGTTGTGCTGATACATGCCGAAGGCGATGGCATGAATAGGTGTATTCGACTGGTCGTCAATGAGTTCAAGCTTCAGATGCTCCAGCTCTTTGCCTACCAGCTTGCTCGTCCCGTAATCTTTCACACTCAGCGAGCAGAACACCGGTTTCTGATTGTCCGGTCCGAACGGACTCATCTTTTTCAGATCAGCCATGAATTTCGGTGTGATTTCTTTCAGATCAAGCACCGCATCAATATCAATCTGCGGCACAAGCTGTTCGGGCGTCACTTCCTCGGCAGCCAGTTCATAGAATCTTTTGGTGAATGCTGCCAGATTGCTCTCTTTCATCGACAATCCTGCTGCATACGTATGTCCGCCGAAGTTCTCCAGCAGATCGCGGCATCCTTCTATCGCTTTATAGATATCGAATCCGCTTATCGAGCGTGCCGAACCTGTTATCAGTTCGCCCGACTTGGTCAGCACCACTGCCGGACGGTAGTATTTTTCTGTCAGCCTCGAAGCCACGATACCAATCACGCCCTTGTGCCACTGCGGGTTATACACCACGATGGCTTTCTGGTCGTCCATATTCTGCACATCATCGATGACGGCGTTCGCTTCGTCGGTTATCTTTTTGTCCAGTTCGCGACGTTCGTCGTTATACTGGTTTATGCTCTCACTCTTCTCGCGTGCTACAGTCTCATCTTTAGCCAGCAGCAGCTCCACAGCCTCTTTGCCGTTCATCATTCGTCCCGATGCATTCAAACGCGGTCCGATCTTGAACACGATATCGCTTATCGTTATCTCTTTTCCTGTCAGTCCGCAAACATCGATGATTCCACGAAGTCCCAGACTCGGATTGCTGTTCAGCTGTTTCAGTCCGTAGTAAGCCAGAATCCTGTTCTCGCCCAGTATCGGTACGATATCCGAAGCGATGCTTACAGCCGTCAGCTCCAGCAGCTTCTCCAGATTGTTTGACGGGAAGTTGTTGCTACGCGCAAAAGCCTGCATGAATTTAAATCCTACGCCGCATCCCGACAGATGTTCGAACGGATATATCGAGTCCGTCCGCTTCGCATCGAGCACTGCCACTGCATCGGGCAGCGTGTCGTCAGGCATGTGATGATCGCAGATGATGAAATCGATGCCCAGATTTTTGGCATACTCAATCTTCTCAATCGCCTTGATCCCGCAATCCAGCGAGATAACCAGCGTCACACCACATTCCTTGGCATAGTCGATACTTTTATACGAAATGCCGTAGCCTTCATCATAACGGTCGGGAATATAATACTCCAACGACGATGAAAAAGGCCTCAAATACTTATAGACCAGCGCAACAGCCGTTGTGCCATCTACATCATAATCACCATAGATTAGAATTTTTTCTTTGTTCCCCAAGGCTCTGTTCAGTCGTTTCACCGCCTTATCCATATCAGGCATCAGAAACGGATCGTGCAGATCGCTCAAACTGGGTTTAAAGAATTTCTTAACCTCTTCAACCGAAGAGAGTCCGCGTTGTACAAGCAATAGGCTGATCACCGGATTCAGATCCAACTTCTCCGTCAGCTCATCCCTTTTATGTAACTCTTCTTCTGTTGGGGTGCGAAAGTTCCATTTTGTAATCATTATATATTATCTTTTTCTTTTTCTCTTTCATATTATATCGTCTTTAATGCGAGTATTTCGCGGCAATATATTTCAATCCTCAAAGTTAGCAAATATAAATGGATATTTAAGAATAATTGTCAGCTATTTTTTTTAATCAATAAATCATTTGTATATTTGTCGGAGATTAAAAAGAATAACGAGATGAATGATGATATTCAAGAAGCGCTCAAGGTGCTTCAAGCAGGTGGTATAATCCTTTATCCTACAGATACAATCTGGGGAATAGGATGTGACGCAACCGATGAAAAAGCAGTACATAAAGTATATGAGCTTAAAAAACGTATCGACAACAAGGCGATGCTGGTTCTTACCGATAGCTCCGCGAAGTTGAACACTTATGTGGCTGATATACCGGATATTGCTTGGGATTTGATAGAAGTTGCTGATAAGCCGCTGACGATTATTTATCCCAGAGCACGCAATTTGGCAAAGAACCTGTTGGCTGATGATGGCAGTGTAGGTATCCGCATCACCAACGAAGCTTTTTCGCATGCGCTTTGCGAACGTTTCCGTAAACCGCTTGTCTCAACCTCTGCCAATATCAGTGGATCTCCTTCTCCAAAGAATTTTTCCGAAGTATCCGACGAAGTTAAGAACGGCGTCGACTATATTGTTAAATACCGTCAGGAAGACAAGTCACAGTCCAAACCGTCCGGCATCGTCAAGTTGGGTGATGGCGGTCTTATCAAGGTAATCAGATAAATTCAAGCATGTGTAAACACTGTCCGGCAGTCAAATATATTTTATCCGACTTCATCGCGGCCTCCATGGCCTGGTTGTTGTTTAACTGGCTCCGATTCACGGTGTTTGCCGTTTATGCCGGAGCAAGTTCATTCAGCGATTATCTTTCTTATCCGTGGGTCATCGCAGGGCAGTTTATCATCCCATTGTTTTGGTTGTTCCTTCATTTTCTTTCCGGCTATTATAATAAAGTATACGCCAAGTCGCGCCTTTCAGAGTTTTTTACGACGCTGCTCACGGTGCTTATCGGTGTTGTCTGTATCTTTTTCGGCCTTGTGCTCGACGATATCCCGCGCAATTTCCGGGTTTACTATCAGTTGTTTTTCGGCCTTTTTGCTTTGCAGTTCATCTGCACTTATGTGCCGCGTCTGCTTATCACGCAATGCAATCTGCAAAAGATTCGTAAGCGCCTGCTTGAACGCAATATCCTGATTATCGGAGCAGGAGCGAAGGCTTTGCGTATGGCTGACAGCCTTTATCATCTGGGTTATTCCATCTACGGCTTTATCAGCGAAGCACCTGCTTTTGCCGTTGCCGTTCCTGAATCCCGTGTTCTGGGTTCCGTTGCCGACATTCCGTTGGTCATGTCCGGTGGCAAAGTCGATGAAATCGTGCTTGCTGCCGATACCGACGACAACAAGTCGTTGCTTTCGATTCTCTATTCGCTCTATCGTTATAAATGTCCGGTGAAGGTGATGGCCGATCGTCTGAACATGCTTCAGAAGGTGAAGATCCGTACCATCCGCGGCATTCCGCTTGTCGATGTCACCGACAACAATTTCTCGCAGGTCGAGAAAAACATCAAGCTCTTCCTCGACAAGCTTTTCTCCATGGTGGCGCTTATCGTGCTCTCGCCGCTTTTTGCCTGGATCGCCTGGCGAGTGAAGTCGGGTTCTCAAGGTCCGGTGTTCTTCCATCAGGAGCGTATTGGCTTCATGGGCGAACCGTTTATGATGTACAAGTTCCGCACGATGTACACCGATGCTGAAGCATCCGGTCCGTTGCTCGCTTCCGAGGACGACGAGCGCATCACGCCTTTCGGTCGTGTCATGCGCAAATACCGTCTCGACGAGCTTCCGCAGTTCTGGAATGTTCTCCGTGGCGACATGTCGCTCGTCGGTCCGCGACCGGAACGCAAATACTATATCGATCAGATTGTCAAGCGTGCGCCTTACTATTATCTGCTTCACAATGTGCGTCCGGGCATCACTTCGCTCGGAATGGTGAAGTACGGCTATGCAGGCAATGTCGATCAGATGATCGAACGTCTCGAATACGATATTCTCTATTACGAGAACATGTCGTTGGCGCTCGATCTGACCATTTTAATATATACGGTGAATACAGTAGTAACCGGGAAAGGTATTTAGTTGAATGAAAGACGAAGGATTATTTTATAAATTTCTGTTGTGGCGTGAGAAACATATCAAGGAGAAACATTTCATCCTGATAATCAGTTTTCTGGTTGGAATCCTCACGGCTGCCTCGGCGCTGGTACTGAAATGGCTTATTGCCACGATTCAGCATCTGCTCACCGGCGGTTTCAGTGCGGTCGGTGTCAACTATCTCTATCTCATTTATCCTGTTATCGGTATTCTTGTTGCCGGATTGTTCGTCAAGTATGTTGTACGCGACGATATCAGCCATGGTGTCACGAAGATTCTTTTCGCCATCTCCCAACGCAAAAGCCGCATCAAGCCTCACAACGTGTGGAGCTCTATCGCTGCCAGTTCGGTGACGATCGGTTTTGGTGGATCTGTCGGAGCCGAGGCACCAATGGTGCTTACAGGCGCTGCTATCGGATCGAACCTCGGCCGTCTTTTCCACATGGAGCAGAAAACACTGATGTTGCTCGTCGGTTGTGGCGCTGCCGGTGCTATCGCCGGAATATTCAAGGCGCCGATAGCCGGACTGGTGTTCGTGATCGAAGTGCTGATGCTCGATCTGACGATGACTTCGGTGATGCCGCTGCTCATCTCGTCGGTCACCGCTGCCACACTCTCGTATATCGTCACCGGAACACAGGCGATGTTCCAGTTCTCACAAACCGAAGTGTTTGAGATGCAGCGTATTCCGTACGTTTTGCTGCTGGGTATCTTCTGCGGACTCGTCTCGCTCTATTTCACGCGTGTGATGAACAGCGTCGAAGGCATGTATTCGCATCTCACTGCCTATTGGCAGAAGTTTATCGTCGCCGGCGTAATGCTGAGCGTCCTGATATTTCTTTTCCCGCCGCTCTACGGCGAAGGCTACGATACGATCGGGTCACTGCTCAACGGCGACATCACGCAGCTCATGACGAACAGCCTGTTCAACGACTGGAGCAGCACTTACTGGGGACTGATCATCTTCCTCGGACTCATTCTTCTGACGAAGGTTTTCGCTTCGAGCGCCACCAATGCGGGCGGCGGTTGTGGCGGTATCTTCGCACCAAGTTTGTATCTGGGTTGCATCGCCGGATTCGTCTTCTCGCACGTATCCAACTTTTTCCCCTTCACGACCTATCTTTCAGAAAAGAACTTCGCGCTTCTGGGCATGGCTGGCGTGATGGCAGGCGTCATGCATGCGCCGCTCACGGGCGTTTTCCTGATCGCCGAGCTTACAGGCGGTTACGACCTGTTCCTCCCGCTTATGATTGTTGCCATCAGTTCGTATCTTACCATCATCGTGTTCGAACCTCACAGTATCTATTCGATGCGTTTGGCAAAGAAGGGCGAACTGCTTACGCATCACAAGGACCGCGCCGTTCTGACACTGCTCAATATTGATGCGATCATCGAGCGCGACTTTGTCACGGTTTCTCCCGAGATGTCACTCGGCGATATGGTGAAGGTCATCGCTCGCAGCGGACGAAACACTTTCCCTGTAATCGATGAAAAGGGCGTTTTGCTCGGACTCGTACTGCTCGACAATATCCGCAACATCATGTTCCGTCCCGAACTGTATAATCGGTTTCACGTTTCCAAATTCATGGTTTCCGCTCCGGCGAAGATTCGTATAGGGATGACGATGGAGCAGATCATGCGTGTGTTCGACGATACGAAAGCCTGGAACCTTCCTGTTGTCGATGAAGACGACCGTTATGTAGGTTTCATGTCTAAATCCGAGATATTCAATTCTTATAGAAAAGTGTTAGTTGATAATTTTTCAGGAGATTAATAATTATGAATAAAGCAGATTTACGAATCGTATATATGGGAACTCCCGATTTTGCAGTCGAGAGCCTTCGCGCCTTGGTTGATGGTGGTTACAATGTTGTAGGCGTTATCACGATGCCCGACAAACCGGTCGGTCGTCATGGCAGTGTGCTTCAGGCAAGTCCTGTGAAGCAATACGCTGTCAGCAAAGGTCTTACTGTGCTTCAGCCCGAGAAACTCAAGGACGAGTCATTTCTGGCAGAGTTGCGTGCCTTGAAAGCTGACCTTCAGATTGTTGTCGCATTCCGCATGCTTCCCGAAGTTGTTTGGGACATGCCTCGACTCGGCACCTTCAATCTTCATGCCTCTTTACTCCCAGATTATCGTGGTGCAGCGCCAATCAATTGGGCAGTTATCAATGGCGATACCGAAACCGGTGTCACCACCTTCTTCCTTACGCATGAGATCGATACCGGCAAGATCATTCTTCAGCGACGTTTGCCTATTGCTGACACCGACGATGTTGGAACGGTTCACGATGCCTTGATGAAGATGGGAGCTGAGCTGCTCCTTGAAACTGTCGATCTGATACTTTCCGGCAGTGTCGAAGCCATCCCGCAGGAACAGTTCTGCAAAGATCCTTCGCGCCTTCGTCCGGCACCGAAGATTTTTAAGGACACTTGTCGCATCAATTGGAATTTGCCGCTGAAAAATATCTATGATTTCGTTCGCGGACTCTCTCCTTATCCCGCAGCATGGACAGAACTCGTTACACCCGACAAAACTAGATTTTTACTTAAAATTTATCAAACAGAGAAAAGACCCGCCCTGCATCAATACAAAATTGGAACAATATTCAGTGATGGAAAAAATTATATGGACGTGGCTGTTTCGGATGGTTTTCTTCGTCTGCATTCTATCCAACTTGCAGGAAAAAAAAATTTAAACATTCATGAGTTCTTAAATGGGTTCAAAATTGCGGATAAATGTTTTATTATATAGCCTATGTATTTAAATTTGATGTTTATTATAAGGAAAAATTAATAGTTAATAAACAAATAGTTTATGAAACTATGTTTAAATGGACCATTGTGAATTAGATATTTTGTAATCTTATTTTTATATTTGCAAACTCTTTGATACGTCAAAGAGTTTTTTTTGTTCGTTTGTCCCTCTTTCTTTTTCTTTTTGGGACTGACGAACCGTTTTGTGCCTTGAAAGACTTATTTTTTACATTACTATTTGGTTATGATATTGGAAGGGTTACGTAAATTATTTGCGCGTCTGGTTGTTGTTAGATTTCTAAATCGTTGGTTGATCTTCTTCAACGACTTGGTTTTTTCGCTTGTGTCGACGGCTTTGGTCATCGGAATGATTAGTTATGCTCACGGTATCACATTTCCGATTCATGTTATTGTCGAGTTATTTTTGTGTTCAATCTTATCTAGTTCGGTCAGTTTCTTGATATGCTGCACCTATAAGGGAGTAATTCGCCATTCTGCATTTACTGAAACCGGTCGTATTGCTATCGCTTCTTTCATAAAGGTCTTTCTTTTTGCACCTTTGATCTTTGCGGTAGTACGTCTTCCGATGCAGATATTGCTTATAGCGATAATCATGGATTTTATCCTGACTTTCTCCTTGCTTACGTTTATACGTACCCTACTGATAATTTCATATCGATATATTACGAATTTTATGACGCCTACCGATGGCAGGATGCTTATTTATTGTCATGAAGACGAGCATGTTCCATCCACTGTGTATGGCATTTACGATAAGTCTGCTACCTATCATCTCGATGGGTTTGTTCAATACAAGGAGGTCTATACCGAATTTCGTATTGCCGGACATCCTGTATATTCATTCAAATCGAAACCCGATTTCATGTCGTTGGCATCCCGCCGCAACGTCAAAGCCATTCTTTTCCTCGACCGCAAGGATTTGCGTATGGAGAGCGAGCGTTTGGTCCGTTATTGTGAGCAGTTGAAAATCCGTATGCTGATGATGCCTACGGCGATTGATGAAGTCAAAGATGCTTCATTCAGTTTCCGTTATCTCCCGGAAGTGCGTATCGACGACCTGCTGGGACGCGAAGAGATTCAGATCAATCTCTCGGAGGTTAGCAGTTCATTGAAAGACAAGGTAGTGATGGTGACGGGTGCTGCCGGTTCCATCGGTAGCGAGATCTGCCGCCAACTGTGCCGTTTCGGATTGAAGCAACTTGTTCTTTTCGACAGTGCCGAGACGCCGATGCACAACATCCGTCTCGAACTTGAAGAGAAGTTTCCCAGCGTTAACTTTGTTCCCATTGTGGGCGATGTTCGTATGGAACATCGTGTCGAGAATGTGTTCAAACGTTTTCATCCTCAGTATCTGTTTCATGCCGCAGCCTATAAGCATGTGCCACTGATGGAGGAGAATCCTTGCGAAGCTGTTCATACCAATGTCTATGGCACACATATCCTGGCGGATATGTCTGTCAAATACGGTGTTGAGAAGTTTGTGATGATTTCTACCGATAAGGCAGTTAATCCGACCAATGTCATGGGCGCTTCGAAGCGTTTGGCAGAAATGTATATTCAGAGTCTGGGACTCGCCATTTCGCGCGGACGTCATCCCGGGAAAACCCATTTCATCACGACCCGTTTCGGCAATGTTCTCGGAAGCAACGGATCCGTTATCCCACGTTTTCGCGAGCAGCTGGCTAAAGGCGGACCGCTTACGGTGACGCATCCCGATATCATCCGTTATTTCATGACTATTCCCGAAGCTTGCCGTCTGGTGCTCGAAGCCGCATTCATGGGCGAAGGCAACGATATATTCGTGTTCGATATGGGCGAACCGGTGAAGATTGCCGATCTGGCACGTCGTATGATCGAGCTTTCCGGACTTATTCCGGGCGAAGACATCAAAATCAAATATACCGGATTGCGTCCGGGCGAGAAACTTTATGAAGAGCTTTTGGTCAATAAGGCCGATACGCTTCCAACCTCCAACGGACGAATCTTCCGTGCGCCGATACGCGAGTTCGACTACGACGATGTGGCTACCGTTGTGCAGCATCTGATGAAAGTGGCTATCGACGTTGATAAGCACGAAACAGTGAAGATGATGAAACTCATTGTCCCTGAGTTCAAAAGCAACAATTCCGAATACGAAGCTATTGATATAGAAATTGAAAAAGTCAAAAAAACAGCTAATGGTATTAGTGTAAACTGATCAGATCAATAAAATAGATATTTATTTGAATATGAAAGATATTAAGATAGCCGTTATCGGCTTGGGATATGTCGGGCTTCCTTTGGCCCGTCTGTTTTCAACGAAATATCCGACTGTTGGTTACGATATGAACCAGGCGCGTGTTGACGCACTGATGTCGGGTCACGACGCGACGCTCGAAGTGAGCGACGCCCTGTTGCAGAGCGCTATAAGTAATGGATTTGTCTGCACGGCAGATTTGGAAGCGATCCGCGACTGCAATTTCTATATCGTTGCCGTTCCGACGCCGGTCGATATGAACAACAACCCCGATCTTTCTCCGCTTTACGGTGCGAGCACCGTTGTGGGCAGAGTCATCTCCAAAGGTGATATCGTTGTTTACGAATCCACTGTCTATCCGGGCGTTACCGAAGACGAGTGTATTCCCGTCGTCGAACAGGTTTCCGGTTTGAGATACAATGTCGATTTCTTCGCCGGCTATTCGCCCGAGCGCATCAATCCGGGCGATAAGCTTCATACGGTGGAGAAGATCAAGAAAGTCACTTCCGGTTCGACGCCCGAAGTCGGAGCCACCGTCAACGCCGTTTACGCTTCCGTTATCGAAGCCGGCACGCATCTGGCGCCGAGCATTCGCGTAGCCGAAGCTGCCAAAGTCATTGAGAACTCGCAGCGCGACATCAATATCGCGTTCGTCAACGAGCTGTCGAAGATATTCTGCCATCTCGGGATCGATACCGAAGATGTTCTGGCAGCCGCATCCACGAAGTGGAATTTCCTGCCGTTCAAGCCGGGACTCGTTGGAGGTCATTGCATTGGCGTTGATCCTTATTACCTGGCGCAGTGCGCCGAGCGTCACGGTTATCATCCCGAGATCATCCTCGCCGGTCGTCGCATGAACGATGGGATGGGCGAGTACGTTGCCAATCAGACCATCAAGCTGATGCTGAAGAAAAGCATCCAGGTCATTGGTTCGGAGATACTGATCCTGGGATTCACCTTCAAGGAGAACTGTCCCGATGTGCGCAACACCAAAGTGATAGATATCTATAAAGCCTTGAACGAATACAATCTGAAGATCACCGTTTACGATCCGTGGGCAAATCCCGTCATCGTAAAGCGTGAGTACGGCATCGACGTCACGAACGAACTTCCCGTCGGGAAAACCTTCGACGCTGCTATTCTGGCGGTTGCCCACAACAAGTTCAATGATTTGGATATCACATCCCTGTTAAAACCCCATCACGTCCTCTTCGATGTCAAAGCCTTCCTCGATCGCTCTCTCATCGATGGTCGTTTATGATTTTTCAGCGGAATCATTATCCGCAGTAGCGATTCAGATGCAGCCTTGATCTTTTGATTACTTTTCTATCAAGAGAAAAGTAAAAACAATTATCTTTGCAGAAAACAAACAAGATTCAATATATGGATACTCTAAATATAAAATTAGAAATACCCAATACAGGAAATCTTTCAAAAGAAGAGTTTTTGAATAAACTCCAAGCTTTTGTAAGCAAAATCACAAAGGATAAAACACATTCCGTATCGTTAGAGACAACCGTTCATTCAGAATACGGAAAACGAAAGACCGATGAGGAGCTTGAGATAGCATTATCCAACGAACCCTTATTTGATAAGCAAACACATTCTGATTTTACTGATGAACAATATAAGCAGATAATACATTCGCAGTCAGGAAAATTGACAAAAGGTTTACAACGATGGCTGTAAAAAGAGTTTTTCAAAGAGAAATCATTGAAGTGCCGTTTTCGTTACCTGATGGTCAGATTTTAGTTCATCCGGCATTGGTATTGTCGTCGGAGGAATTGCAAGATTACGAAGATGGTATGTTTTATGCTGTTTTGATATCATCAAAGAATCATTATCCTGAGTTGACACTAGAGATAAAAAATGAATGGTTGAATAAGCCATTGTCAAAGCAATCTTATTTTATAACACATATTGTGTCAATGTTTAATGTAGATGATGTCATGACGCGTTATAATAATTATATCAAGGATAAATATTTCGATGAGATTTTGGATAAAATAATTTGTACACTGTTCGGCCGTAAAAATTAGAAGATGCTTTTACCATTTTCCAACAGAAGCTTAGCTTCTACGATCGGCCTCAGCTGGATCGCGTTAAGCGAAGGATAAAGATGCAGCGATTAAAAAAATCTTCTGTTTGAGCGCAGCGAGTTTAAGATTTTTCAGCGAAATCATTATCCGCAGTAGCGATTCAGATGCAGCCTTGATCTTTTGGTTACTTTTCTATCAAGAGAAAAGTAATATAAACTTTTGACATTACGTAGAACTCATATAAAATTTCATTCGGATCCGCGAACCATTTCATTCGAAAGAAAAAAAATTTCATTCGAATCAAACCCAAATCGCATCCGAATAAAATGAAACTTTCATTCGAATAAAATTCGACTCACAAACGAAAGAATAAATCAACGCATCGAATTAAAATTCAGCCATTTAAAGGGAGACCGCTCCCAGTGAAGCTATAAGCATCACCTCAAAACAGCAAGATTTACCAAAAATGAGCATGAATTTTTGACCGTGGAAAGAGTTCATAAATAAAAGCAATTAAGTCCAATCATTGCAGGATACGAATCAATTTCCTATCTTAGCGCACAGAAAAGATAACGAAGCAACGGAGTATGAGCAATTTCATTACAAAAATACAAGTTAATAAAATCTTTCATTTGAAGGATTTTACTATTCCATTGTCCGAGACAGAGAAAAAGCATCTTCTCATTACCGGAAAGAATGGCAGTGGCAAGACAATTCTTTTGAATGCAATCATTGAACATCTTAATACCATCTGTCGTGATGCAAGTTGTAGTTTTTTGTATGCTCATAAGAATTTGCCTGTATATGAACGTCGGCTACAGAAAGCTATAAAAGATGGTGATAAGGCAGCTATTGTATCAAATAATGATAGTATAAAATATTGTCAAGACCAAATAGAAAGGTCTTTCGGTCAAGTTGAACTATCCTTCAAAGATATTTATTCCCTTGTAAAGGATGTTAACGATAGAAGTTTTATTATCGCTTATTATGGAGATGAACGTAAATCAAATTTCGTTGAGAGCATAAATCCGGTAAAACCTGATTTGAATATTAGTCTGGATTTGACTCAAAATAAGGTCAATCAGTTCATAAACTTCATGGTCGATTACAAAGTGCAGGAAGCTTTGGCAAGAAATGAAGGAAAGATATCCGATGCCGATGAAATCAAAGCATGGTTTGAAAACTTCGAAAAGAATATTCTTGGTGAAATCTTCGGAGATAAGAATCTTCAATTGGAATTCAATTATAAAGACTATACTTTCCATATTCATACAGGAGGAAAGAGCTTTAAATTCATAGAACTATCTGCTGGTTATTCCGCTGTGCTCGATATAGTCACAGACCTCATTTTGAAGATGCAATCCCAGGACAGAATCATTCGTGCATACGAAAAAGAGGGAATTGTACTTATTGATGAGATTGAAACCCATTTGCATCTGGGAATGCAAAAGATTATTCTGCCTCTGTTGACAACTATGTTTCCAAACATTCAGTTTATAGTAACAACACATTCTCCGTTTATTCTTAATTCGTTGCGCGATGCAATAGCCTATGATTTGGAAAATAGAGAACAAATTAGCGATCTGACCGATTATTCATACGAAGCACTGGCGGAAGGCTATTTGTTACGGAATAGACGTTGACCGTCGACTTGTTATCACGTCTTTTCAATGGAGGTAAAATCAGGAATCTTAAGGAGCAAAGGTTTTACGATACGTTCCTTTATAAGTTTAATGTTTTTTCTCAGCTTGTTGATGATTACTTATCTAATAAAACTGATAAAAGCCGTGGAATGTTGGAATCCCAATTAAGTATAGACAGCGAATATTTAGGATTCAAATACACAATCATCAAGCAAAATGCTTTGCTCGATAAAGAGTTTGGAAAGATGGTCGTGTGGAATAAATAATAGATTTGTAGTGATTTAAGCAAAAAGTATTATCCGCTGACAACAGATATTTGTCCTTATTTATAAAAAAGGGTTTTACTAGTGGTCTTTAGTGCAGTTTAATATATACCAATCATGAATATGACACATTTTGATTCCAATCCGGTTCCAATAACATATACAAATGAAGAACTGGAAATAATTATTGACGACTTCATTAAAGAGAATGAGTCTTTTAGTTTTCATGAACTTTGCAATTTTATTGTGGAAAAAGCAAAGAAGAACAAGAAAGTTGTAAATGCACAAAACACTGAATACCGTAGTTCAGAATTATCACCTTCTTATAATAGCATAATAAGCTGTATTTTATGGAATCGTATTTGGAATAGAAAACTAATTATTGAGTTTGGAACGAATCCATACCGAATTCAATATCCGGGCGATACCTATTTTACTAAGGTCATTGATAAGTATTTGTGTCACTCAAATCAAATATAAAACATTATCATGCACATCTTAATCACCGGCGGAGCCGGATTCATAGGCAGTCATGTTGTCAGATTGTTGGTAAACAAATATCCTGATTACCATATTATCAATCTTGATAAGTTAACTTATGCCGGAAATCTGGCAAACTTGAAGGATATAGAAGATAAACCTAATTATACCTTTGTCAAAGCTGATATCTGTGATTATGATACCGTTTTGAAGGTCTTTCAGAAATACGATGTCAATGGCGTTATCCATTTGGCAGCTGAAAGTCATGTGGACCGTTCAATCAAAGATCCATTCACCTTCGCTCATACCAATGTGATGGGAACACTCAGTATGTTGCAAGCAGCCAAAGTCTATTGGAATGGTGATTGGGATGGAAAACGTTTCTATCATATCAGTACTGACGAAGTCTATGGCGCATTGCAATTCGATGGTACATTCTTTACCGAAGATACAAAGTATCAGCCTCATAGTCCCTATTCAGCGAGCAAAGCATCGTCAGACCATTTCGTTCGAGCTTTTCACGACACTTATGGAATGCCGACAATTGTAACCAATTGTTCTAACAATTATGGACCGTATCAGTTCCCGGAGAAACTCATTCCATTGTTCATCAACAATATTCGTCACAACAAACCACTGCCGGTTTATGGTAAAGGCGAGAATGTTCGCGATTGGTTATATGTAGTTGATCACGCACGTGCTATTGATGTGATTTTCCATAAAGGAAAGATTGCCGAAACCTATAATATCGGTGGTTTCAACGAATGGAAGAATATCGACCTTATTAAGGTTTTGATTAAAACAGTAGACAGACTTCTAGGAAAACCCGAAGGAACAAGCGACCATCTGATAACATACATTACCGATCGTCCGGGTCACGACTTACGCTATGCTATCGATTCTACTAAATTGAAACGCGAGTTAGGATGGGAGCCATCTTTACAGTTCGAAGAAGGTATAGAAAAAACGGTCGAATGGTATTTGAATAATCAGGCTTGGATGGATAATATTACAAGTGGCGATTATCAGAAGTATTACGAAGAAATGTATAAAGGAAGATAAAGCAAAAAGGAAATTATGAATATAGCAATCGTAGGGACAGGATATGTAGGGTTAGTTAGTGGAGCCTGTTTTGCTGAGATGGGCGTTTATGTTGTATGTGTTGATATAAACGCACAGAAGATAGAAAGTCTTAAGAATGGGATTATTCCTATTTATGAACCGGAGCTTGATGATTTGGTTTCCCGCAATCTCAAAGAAGGAAGACTTCATTTTACAACAGACTTAACAGCCGTATTAGATAATGTTGACGTTGTCTTTTCTGCTGTAGGCACACCTCCTGATGAAGACGGAAGTGCAGATCTCACGTATGTTTTGGAAGTTGCCCGCACTGTAGGCAAGAACATGACCAAATATGTAGCATTGGTCACTAAATCAACCGTACCTGTTGGAACCGCACAAAAAGTCAAGAGCGCAATTCTGGAAGAACAGGAGAAGCGAGGCGTTAATATACCATTTGATATAGTTAGTAATCCTGAGTTTCTGAAAGAAGGAAGCGCTGTTAAAGACTTTATGAGTCCAGATCGAGTTGTGATCGGCGTTGAAAGTGATAGAGCAAAAGAATTGATGTCAAAACTTTATCGACCATTTCTTCTGAACAATTTTAGAGTAATATTTACAGACATACCTTCAGCTGAAATGATAAAGTACGCTGCCAACTCAATGTTGGCAACTCGAATCAGTTTCATGAATGACATAGCCAATTTGTGCGAACTAGTCGGAGCCGATGTTAATATGGTCCGTAAAGGAATCGGTTCAGATGCAAGAATCGGAAGCAAGTTCCTTTATCCCGGATGCGGTTATGGAGGTTCCTGTTTCCCAAAAGATGTCAAAGCTCTTATAAAAACAGCCAAAAAAGAAGGCTATTCAATGAGTGTACTTAAAGCTGTTGAAGAAGTAAATGAAAATCAGAAAAATATCCTTTTCAATAAGCTTAATAAGCATTATGAAGGTAAATTACAAGGCAAACGTATTGCTATTTGGGGATTAGCCTTTAAAGCTGAAACCGATGACATGAGAGAAGCAACATCACTTGTGACAATCCGCCATTTATTAGATTCCGGTTGTGAAGTTGTCGTATATGATCCTGTTGCAATGGATGAATGCAAAAGAAGACTCGGCGATACAGTAGAATATGCAAAAGATATGTATGACGCCGTTCTTAATGCCGATGCATTATTAATTCATACAGAATGGAAACAATTCCGCTTGCCAAGTTGGGATGTGATTAAAAAATCTATGAATGCGCCACTGGTTATTGATGGACGAAATATTTATGATAGGGAAGAACTTAAGAATAATGATTTTGATTACCTATGTATAGGTATGTATTAATTGTAATCATAATATGAAGAAAATAATGTTAGTCTTTGGAACAAGACCCGAAGCTATTAAGATGGCGCCGCTAGTTAAAGAACTGCAGAGCCGCAAATGGGAGTTCGAGACAATAGTATGCGTCACTGGGCAGCATCGCGAAATGCTGGATCAAGTACTTCATATATTTGACATCAAGCCGGATTATGATTTGAATATCATGAAACAGGGACAAGACTTATACGATGTTACAAGCCGTGTGCTTCTTGGTATGCGTGATGTTTTGAAGAAAGTTCAGCCCGATATTGTACTTGTTCATGGTGATACAACTACAAGTACGGCTGCTGCAATTGCCGCATTTTATCAACAGATACCTGTTGGTCATATTGAAGCAGGCCTACGTACTCATAATATTTACAGTCCGTGGCCAGAAGAAATGAATCGTCAAATAACTAGTCGTATCGCTACATATGATTTTGCTCCTACGCCACTTAGCCGCCAGAATTTGCTAGATGAAGGTGTCAGTGAGGAAAAGATAACAGTCACAGGAAATACTGTTATAGATGCTCTTCACATGGTTGTAAAGCGTATTAAGGACAACAAAGAACTTGATAAGGAGTTAGAAGAGAAACTTCGTGGTTTTGGCTATGATATAAATCGACTAGCAAATGGTAAAAAACTTGTCTTAATAACTGGTCATAGAAGAGAAAACTTCGGTGACGGATTTATCAATATGTGTACAGCCATAAAAGACTTAACGCAGAAATATCCTGATGTAGATTTTGTTTATCCCATGCATCTTAATCCAAATGTGCGTAAGCCTATTCACCTAGTATTTGGTGAGGACTTGGCAAATCTCGGCAATATGTTTTTCATTGAGCCACTCGAATATCTTGAGTTCGTATATCTTATGGAGAAGAGCAATATCGTGCTTACCGACAGTGGAGGCATACAGGAAGAAGCTCCTGGACTTGGCAAGCCTGTACTTGTTATGCGTGATACAACAGAACGCCCGGAAGCAGTGACGGCAGGTACAGTTAAGCTTGTTGGCACAGATTATGATGCTATCGTCAATAATGTTTCAGAGCTGATAGAAAATCAACAAACATACGATAAGATGAGCAAAGCTGTTAATCCTTATGGCGATGGCTGCGCATGCTCTCGTATAACTAGTGTTTTAAGTATATAAATAATTAAATATAATAAGCCAATGATTAATGTTGTTGGATTAGGCTATATCGGACTGCCTACCGCGCTGATGTTGGCATCGCACGGAGTTGAAGTAGTTGGGACAGACTACAATAAGGATCTTGTTGCTACATTGAATGCTGGCAAGACAACGTTCAAGGAAAAGGGATTGGATGATTTGTTCCAAAACGCTGTTAAAGCAGGAATCAAGTTCACCACGGAGTATCAGAAAACCGACACATATATTATCAGTGTCCCTACTCCTTACGATAAATTTAGTAAAAAGGTTGATCCTTGTTATGTAATTGCTGCTATAAAAGACGTGATGAATGTTTGTCCCCAAGGTGCAACAGTGGTTATTGAGAGTACAGTAAGTCCAGGTACAATAGATAAATATATCCGTCCTGAAATTGAGAGAGATGGTTTCCGAATAGGTACGAACATAAACCTTGTTCATGCTCCGGAACGAATTATTCCAGGCAATATGGTTTATGAGTTGCTTCATAATAATCGTACTATTGGAGCAGATAATAAGGCAATTGGTGAAAAAGTGAAGAAGTATTATGCTTCATTCTGTCAAGGAGAAATCGTTGTTACCAGTATTCGTACAGCCGAGATGACCAAGGTAGTTGAAAATACTTTCCGTGCAGTAAATATAGCGTTTGCCAATGAGCTGGCAAGAATCTGCCGTCACGATAACATGGATGTTTACGAAATCATCAAGATATGCAATATGCATCCACGAGTGAACATTCTCCAACCTGGTCCGGGCGTTGGTGGCCATTGTATTTCTGTCGATCCTTGGTTCCTAGTGGGAGATTATCCTCGTTTGGCAAAAGTGATTGATGAAAGTATGAAGACCAATGATGCACAGCCTGAATATGTTCTGAACCGCATCTTTGAGATTATGAAGGCAGAAGGTATTGATAATGACCGTAAGGTAGGTCTTTATGGTCTTACCTATAAAGAGAATGTTGATGATTGCCGTGAGAGCCCAACACTTCAGATGCTGGAAGCACAAGAACGTCATCTTGCTCGTCCCTTGAAGGTTTATGATCCATTCATCAAAAAAGATATTGTTCCAAATCAATTCCATGATTTAGATAAATTCCTCAACGATGTTGATCTTGTGGTGATAATGGTAAAGCACCAGCAGATTATAGATAACATGGAGAAACTTTGTGGAAAAGTGATACTTGACTGCTGTAATGTTATTCGGTTTAATGGGGAGAAGATTTATCATATCTAGAAAGAAAATAATAATGAATAAAGAAATAATTACTCGTTTTTTATAGGCTTAATTTTAGTATGCATGAGACTCTAGAGGTAGAATATTTCTATTTATATTGTAATTGTCTTGTTGGGGTGGGCATAATGTTTTAATTTGTAAAGCAGATGGGAGAAACTAAAATATGATGTTTTAGGCCAATTTTGATTTTAGCATAATGTGTGTGTCGCTGATGCTTGGATTAATTTTGGATTATTTGGGCCGTTATCAACTAAAGCCTTTAAATGTAGGAAATTAACTTCATTGTTATTAATGCCTTAGATATTATTTATTCATAATATAATACTGTCAAAAAAAATGATTTTAAGATAGAGACTAAGGTCTCTTTAATTGAATCTTTATCAAGCTAGTCTATTTAGTAATTTATTAAGTGGATATGAAGTAAAGAGTCTTATTATAAAGTTAGTCAGTTTTATATTGATTCTTTAATAGTCTGTTCCTTGGGATACTTGTATATAGCATTACAGATGAAATTCTCATGAATATTACTTATAAGATTGTTGTTGTCCTCTGATAGGTTTATATGATTTAATGAAACTCTCAAAATCCGGAAAAGCGAAAAGTATTACTTTTGGAGTTGCAGATAATTTTTTTGCAGAATAATCATCAATTATGAATATAACAAAAATAGAGTTATGTAGAAATAAAAGAAATTATGGACAAAAAAGTTGTGATAATAAAAGGTAATACTTATAAATACGATAAAGAAATACCATTTCGTCCATCTGAATTATATCCAGAAAGTATTTTTTCAGAATTAGGTGATAGCAAAAATGAGATATATGAAATGGTGCGTGAAGGCTTTCATTTAATGGATTATGATAAGAAACATTATAATACGAAGGACTGGAATCCTCTTGGTGATGTTATTACATCAGGAATGAATGTATTGTTAAAACCGAATTTAGTGATGGACTATAACGGTAATAAGAGTGGAGGAACGGATTGCCTCTATACACAGCCAAGCGTTGTTGCAGCAGTTCTTGACTATGCTATTATAGCATTGAAAGGGGAAGGAACGATAATAGTAGCTGATGCACCTATGCAATCGTGTGATTTTGTAAAACTCATGGAAAATAGTGGCTATAAGACAATGATTGAATGGTATAACGAAAAGTTGAAAGGCACTAATATAAAATTAGCTATTTATGACCTCCGCGAATTACGTTCTAAGTTTGTAAATAGTGTACTTGTATATACAACAGAAAGATATGAATATACAGGAAAAGGAGGAGTTATTGTTGATCTAAATGCCGATAGTGAATTTTTCGGTATGAATGCAAGGAATTATGAAAACATACGAATAACATATTATGATCCTGCTATACTGAAGAAGTATCACAATGCTGAAGTTAACGAATACAAGATAGCAAAAGAAATTTTAGAAGCAGATGTCATTATTAATATGCCAAAGCCTAAAGTTCATCGTATGGCAGGTACGACAGTTTCCCTAAAAAATTTAGTAGGAATTAATTCAAGAAAGGAATATCTTCCACATCACATAAATGGATCACCAGATGAAGGGGGAGACCAATATATGTATGATTCGTTGTGGAAAATAATAAATAATAAACTGACAGATGTTCGTAACTATCAAATGCAGACAAACAAAAATATCAGTTTAGGATGGATTTTAACCCAATTGGTTCGTATCACGTCACGTTTAGCAAGATGGTTTTCTAAAGATCATTATAATAATGGCATGTGGTATGGAAATGATACAATAAGCAAAACAATAGTAGATTTGAATCGTATTCTATTTTATGCCAACAAGAATGGAATAATGCAATTAACAAAACAGAGAAAAGAAATTATTGTAGCGGACATGATTATTTCAGGAGAGAAGGAAGGTCCTGTTGCACCTTCTCCTAAAAATGTTGGAATGATTGCGATAGGTGATAACCCTGTTTTTTTTGATGAAATTATTTCATATCTTATGGGAATAAAAATGGAATATGCTCATACTATTATTCGCGCAAAAAGTATAAAAACAAAGTTCCCTTTGGTTGATGAAGGTGACAAACCTATATTAATATCCAATGATGTCCATTATAACAATAGATATTTGGAGGAATTAAAAGATGAAGATTTGCTTTACTTTATCCCTTCTAGTGGATGGGAAGAGGCTTTTAAAATAAGAACTGAAATTATTTAAAGATGAGGAAATTAAAAAAGATTGCAGAAAACCCATTGATATTAGTTTATCATTTTCTTGCTCATTCTAAATTAGGTAAAAAAATTAGTGATGAATTGTATCTAAAAATACAATTTTTTAATATATTTCACAAGCTACTTAATCTAGAGTTCCCAAAGACATTCAGTGAAAAAATTCAATGGATGAAGTTGTATATTCATCATCCGGAATTTACTACAATGGCTGATAAAATAGAGGTAAAAAGATATGTTTCGGAGTTACTAGGTGAAAATTATGTTATTCCATTGTTGGGTATATGGGATAAATTTGATGAGATTGATTTTGATTTGTTACCAAATCAATTTGTATTAAAGACTAATCATGATAGTGGTAATGTGATTATTTGTAAGGATAAAAGCAAATTAAACATAATTAAATCAAAAAGAATTTTGACAAATAGTCTAAATTATGATTATTATAAACAAGGAAGAGAATGGCCTTATAAAAATATTAGAAGAAGGATATTTGCCGAACAATTCTTGGTTGATGAAAGTGGCATAGAATTAAAAGATTACAAGTTCTTTTGTTTTGATGGGATAGTCAAATTTTTTAAAGTCGATTTTAATAGACAAATAGAACATCATGCTAATTATTATGATCTGAATTGGAAATTGTTACCATTCGGAGAAAAAGTATTTCCTCCTAAACCCAATGTGGTTATTGAGAAGCCTAAAAATTTTGAAAAGATGATAACTGTAGCAGAAAAACTTTCCAAAGGCATTCCTTTTGTGAGGATCGATTTATATAACATTAATGGTGTTATTAAGTTTGGTGAAATGACATTCTTCCCTAACGGAGGTTTTGGAAGATATGAGCCTTCTGACGCTGACTTGGAAATTGGCAATATGATAAATTTGCCTGAAAGGAAGATTGTATAAACAGTCCAAAGTGATTTTACTAAAATGAAAGTTATTTATTAACCGGTATAACTTTAGACTGTTTAACATATTCATTATAATAATATAACTAATACAGTTTCTCAAAGGGATGATATGGTAAATATAGGTCTGTCGGAAGGTGGAGTTGAACGATGGGATGGTTTGGCTGTGGCATACTCTCATGTGTTTGAATGGGCTGGTTCTTTATATATGATTTATTGCGGTAATTATTATGGCAAGGACGGTATTGGATTTGCAAAATTAAAGTTTGAATGATTTCCTTCTTGATATTGTATGCTGTAGATTATAAATGATTGATAATAAGTAAACTTATAATGGTAATTCTTGCGGGAAAAGGCCAAATACCTCTTGTGAATAAGATCCATCAGATGGAGTATCGTACTTTGTTAGTTAATATTTATGAAGATTCGCCGGCTTTTGAATATGCTGACTATAATGAAGTTTCAGATATTCTTGATAAGGAACGTTGTTTGGAAATCGCTCCAACATACGATATCGATGCAATCGTTTCTGATGAATTTGACATCTCGATGCCTACAGTCGCTTATGTAGCAGAGAATCTTGGTTTGCCTTCTTGGGGTTCAAAATATGTTTCAATTTATACTAACAAGAATCTGATGCGTGAGTTAAGTGCTCAGCATAGTTTGTTATATGTTAAGCATAAACTTTGTAAAACAGTAGCAGAAGTTGAACAGTTCTATGATGATTTAAAGCATGATATTAATATTAAGTCCCTTGGTTCGTGTGGAAGTCGTGGTGTTTTTTAAATTACAATAAGAACTCAGATAAAGGAAAATTTCATGATGCTAATTTATTCTCTAATATAGAAAAAGCAGTCCTTGCAGAGCGTTATATATATGTGGAATAGAATTTACTGTTGATGGTCTTAAAACTGCCGAAGGGTATATGACATTTGCAATATCAGAGAAACGACACTTCAAATATAATTCTAATATCGCTAATGAGTTATTTTTCTCTAATTTTAATTCTAGCTTTGATTTTGATGAGTTACGTCGAGTAAATAATACCTTTGTTGATGCTTCAAAATTTCCTAATGGTACATTTACTCATGCAGAATATAAATATGAACAACAATTTTATATGATAAGTAGTGATAATTATACTCCATTCAAAACTTCCAATAATGAAGATTAGTTATTTTGCATATTTGGTCATACTTGGGGTTGGGCAACATGGAAAAGGGCATGGATGAAATTTGATTTAACCCTCGATGATTTGAGGTAACTCAAAATATTAATAAGTGTTAATATTTGAAAGTTGTTAAATTACAGTTGCTGTCATTAGCAAAAAAGCTCAAAAGGATTGGAGTAGGAAAATCAACTTGAGATTTAATTTGGTACTACATAAGATTAAGAGATTAGGGTCTTTCTATTGTTCCGAGAGTTTAACTTTCATCAAACATTGGAATATTTGGTTTACACACTAAAGGTAAAACCAAAGAGCATAATAGATTTTTTATGAGGACTTTGAAGCATCGGTATATCCTAAAGCGGTTAGAAGAAATGAAATATATGATGATTACCATTTTAAAAAATGGTTGAAACGGAAACCTTTTATAATTCGTCAATTAGAACGTGTAGTAAAGTATATTATTCGAAATACTTAATTTTATAAATTGATTATTTTTGCATTAAAAAATAGTTAGTAGTATTACTGATTTTTTTTAAAACATTTTTTATTTGTATTTTATCTATTGTCAAATAATTGGTATATAAATTTGTTTTTTTATTAATTGACGATAATTCTGTATTTTTTTTATTGACATACATAATTTCATAATTTATTATATATAATGAATGTAATCAATTGTTCATGGGAATTAGCTAATCTTGATAGACGAGTTGTGGAATTATCACTTTATAATCATGAGATTATAGACAAAGAAGCTTTTTCTAAGCTAGAATGTGATTATGATTATATAGTGGTAAAAACGCAGACAAATGAACTTGTGCAATATAAAGATTTATCTGCAATGGGGTATTCATTTGTTGAAAGCCAAATTACAGTAAGAAAAGACTTTGAAAATTTAGAAAATAAGAGTGATTTCATATCTTCGAACGTGAAAGATTTATACGAATCAATGAAATGTATACGTGTTACAAATGAAAAAGACTTAAATCATGTATTAGTAAGCATGACTAAAGGAATGTTTGTGACAGACAGAATATATCTTGACGATTCTTTCGAAAAAAGATATAGCCTACAACGTTATCGGAATTGGACAAGAACTGAATTTTTCCGTGGAACACAGTTATATAACATAATATATGGAGGTGTAGATGTCGGTTTTCTGCTTTTTAAGTTGTTTGATGCACGAATGAATGTTCTTTTGTGGGGCTTATATGAGCAGTTCCAACATCATGGATTTGGCAATTTAGTCCCACTTTCTGTATATTATATAAATGACAAAATTGAACATTTTAAAAGTTTTGAAACAAAAGTTTCATCTAATAATAAAGGAATAATTGACAAACTCAATCATCTGGGATTTATTTTTTCACACTTTGAATATATTTTCGTGAAACATACAGATGTATAAAAATTATATTTATCAAATTATTTAAGAAACTAAGAAAATAGCAATAAATATATTATGATAACAATTCCATTTAACAAACCGTATCTTACGGGAAAAGAGGCTCACTATATGTATGAGGCTGTTTTTAAAGGAAAACTTAGTGGCAATGGTGAATTTACTAAGCGCTGCCAGAAATTTTTTGAAGATATATATGGGTTTAAGAAAGCTCTTCTTACAACGAGTTGTACAGATGCACTTGAGATGTGTGCCATACTTAGTGGCGTTGGCCCTGGTGATGAAGTGATTGTGCCGAGTTACACATTTGTTTCGTCTGCTCTTGCATTTGTGCGGCAAGGGGCTCACATTGTTTTTGTTGATAGTTGTAAAGAAAATCCAAACATTAATGCAGATAAGATTGAATCTTTGATTACTCCAAAAACAAAGGTAATAGTACCTGTTCATTATGCTGGAGTGGCTTGTGATATGGATAAGATTATGGAGATTGCGAATAAGCATAATATTATCGTAGTAGAGGATGCAGCACAAGCTATAGATTCCTTCTATAAAGGTCGTCCGCTGGGACGTATCGGTCACATGGCAGCTTTCTCATTTCATGAGACAAAGAATATTATCTCTGGTGAAGGTGGTTTGTTAGCAATCAATGATGAGCGTTTTATTCCTCGTGCAGAAATTATATGGGAGAAGGGAACTAATCGTGTTCAGTTTTTCCGCGGTGAGATAAACAAATACGGATGGGTGGATATTGGCTCTTCATTTCTTCCAAGTGAAGTTATCGCAGCTTTTCTTTGGGCTCAGATTGAAGATATGGATAAAATCCAGACTAAGCGTAAAGCCCTTTGGCAGCGTTATTTTGATAATCTTAGGCCTTTAGCTGTTAAGAAATGTTTCCTTATGCCTAATATTCCAGAATATGCCACCAATAATGCTCATATGTTCTATCTTGTATGTAATAACCTGGATGAACGGACCTGTTTGATAGATTATTTGAGGAAAAATGGCATATTTGCAGTGTTTCATTATCAATCACTCCATAAGAGTGATTATTATACTGCTCGAGTAAAAGATATTCCAAGACTCCCCAATTGTGATCGCTATTCTGATTGTCTCGTGCGTTTGCCAATGTACTATGAACTGACCTTAGATCAGGTGGATGCAATATGTGCTAAGATTAAAGATCTAAGCTTATAATGTTATGATGATTAAAAGTATTATATACCATCATTTATCTATGCTTGCTTGTTTTGTAAGTATTGTATCTACAAATATGGATTAGAGGAAATAATAAAGATGAATTCTGATAGAATGGTAGATGTTTATGGATATAAAAAGGACTGGACGACTATTGCTAAGTTGTTTATTTCGCGATATTATGCTTAGGAATGTCTTTTATTTCAGATGTAAAGATAGAGCAAGTTCTTTTCAGCACTTTTTGTAAAATACTCTAATTTGAAGCTCTATGCTTATATTCAGGTTGAAGGAGATACATTCTTTTTTTATCATCCTTTCTGTATATTTATTTATGCAGACTATGTTGGTTATGGATGTATCTTTAGAAATAACATTACCATTGGTAATAAAAAGCGTGATGGAAAGTACCTTCTGTCTTAAAGGAGAGGGTAAATGTTGGGTTTGTACTATTGATGGAATAACCATTGGGGAAAATATCACAATAGGTGTAGAAAGTGTTGTTATAAATGATATGAAAACAAGCAATGTCGTGCTGGAAATCTAGCACATTCAGTAAAAAAGGAGGTATGATTCAATATGATTTTACATTTAATATATGATGAAAAAGTAGTAAAAAGGACAATAGATATGTTCGAAAAATGTAATCCAGGAAATAATGTGTTCCTATGTATGGTGCCAAAAGGCCATAAGATGCGTTATGTAAATGAAACAAGTGGAATTATTATTTCTGGGACAGAGCAAGAAAAATCTATTTTAAAGGATAGTATAGATAAAATATTTATTCATTATCTAACTATTGAAAAGATAAGGTTTATATATGACCATCATTTTCAAAGTAAAATAATTGTTTGGATAATTTGGGGAGGCGATTTATATAATTCCATGCTTAAAAGAAGAGGATATAGACTGTATTCAGATAACAACAGTTGTTTGAATTATCCTATGGACTATGCATCAAGTCGCATCTATGAAAAATTGAAATGGTTAGGATTGTTCTCAAAGCCAATTGTGAGACTAGCAAATCGCTTGCATGAATCATTTGATGATCGAATGAAAGTAGGATTTCTTAAGAATTGTGTTGATTATATAGTTTCAGTGAAACCAGATTTTAGTCTGATAACCGATGCAGTGAGAATGAGGCGACTTAAGGGACGACTTGATTTTTCGTATTACCCCATTGAAGATACTATCGGACAACTTGTTGGAAAATGGTCTGATGGGCACAACATAATGGTTGGCAATTGTGCCACATATTCAAACAATCATGAATATGTGCTAGAATATCTTAAAAGTTTAGATTTAAAAGGTTTTTCTGTGATTCTACCCTTAAGCTATGGCGGGAGTCCTAAGTATATTGATGCAATTAAAAAAAAATATTCAGTTTTGCAATCTGTTAAAATACTTGAAAATTATTTACCTATTGACGAATATTATAGCATAATAGCTTCAGCGACAACTTGTATATACGGTAATTTTCGTCAAGAGGCATGGGGAAACATTTTAATAGCCCTCTATCTTGGTTCCAAAGTATATTTGTCAAGAAATAGTCCTTTGCTTCAAATGTCTTTTTATATGGGTATTAAAGTGTTTGAACTCGAAAGCATAAAGGATACATTCGAATATCAACTTACAAAAGAAGAGCGTGTACACAATAGACAGGTCGTAATGGATAACTATTCACGAGAGAAAAATATAGAATATATTAATACCCTTTGTAACTTATAATCGATGGATAATACAGAAGTAGTACGAACTGGCGTCAAATGGATGACGATTTCGAACATAACTACAGCTGTTACGAGTTTGTTAAGATTGGCTATTTTGACTCGTTTCCTTGAACGTTCGGATTTTGGAATAGTTGCAGTCATTACATTGTTCATAGGACTCACTCAGACATTTGCTGATCTTGGGTTTGCTTCAGCTATAATGCATAAGCAAGATCTAACTTGCAAGCAGTTCTCAAGTCTTTATTGGATACAATTTTTTGTATTCTTGTGTATCTATGTTGTATTGGCTGCTTTTTCCAAGCCTATAGCCATATTTTATAATACTCCAAAAATAGTAGAATTATTGCCTATTGCTTTGCTCGACTTATTGGTTAATGGCTTTGGCAAACTTTATGGAACGCTTTTACAAAAGAATTTTTTGTTTCGTTCTATGGCAATTCGAAACATAGTGAGCGCTTTATCTTCGTTAATCCTTGCGATTGTATTGGCTACAGCTGGTGCAGGAGTTTACAGTCTTGTTCTCTCTACTTTATTTCACACATTGATGCTCAATTTGTGGAACTTTGTTGCTGGGCAGAGGCAGATGAGAATTAAGTTTTATGTTTCGTTTGAGGAAAATTTTTCACTTGTTAAGATGGGCTTGTTTCAGACAGGGACTCAGATAGTCGATTATCTTGCTTCAAAAATAGATATTCTGCTTATAGGTCATTTATTGGATATAGAGGTGTTGGGTATCTATTCATTGGCTAAAGAACTATTGTTGAAACTTATAGGACTTATTAACTCAATTGCAAATAGCGTGGTCCTTCCATTTCTTTCTGCCAAACAAGATAATGATCAGGCTTTAAATGAGATGTACTGCAAGGTAATTCATTATTTGTCTTTTATTACCTTTCCTGTCGTTGCCATTACTGTAATCCTTTCACATCCAATTGTGGAAGTTGTATATGGTGTGAAATTTATTGATGTGGCATTGCTAGTGGCTATTTTGTCAATATGGGCTTTTGGTGTATGTATAGGTAACCCTGTAGGCAATCTCATTGTTGCCAAGGGACGAACAGATATTGGCTTTGTATATGCTCTTGTTCGTGTTTTTATTATGGCGTTAGCAGTGTTTATTACAGTACATATTTCTATTGAGGCTGTTGCATTGGGACAGACAATTACTACAATCTTGATGTTTTTTCTATCCTTTTATCTTTTGCAATATAAACTTACCAAAATGAAATTGAGAAATTATATTAATTCATTCTATCGACATGGATTAGTTAGCTTAATACTTATTTCTATATCTTATCCATTGGTGCAGAACAATATTATTGGGATTCGTAATTCAGTAATACAGCTTATAGTTTATGGTATTATTGTGGTATCTATTTTCCTTGTCGCTGTATTATTGTTCTTTAGATGTGATCTAAATTATATTATAAAGAAAAAATGATTCTTTGATAAAGTTGTAGATATTAATAAATAAGATGGGCAACTGTTTCCTTGAATAAAATATATATATTATAGGAGTTTAGCAATGTAATAGTGACATGAAAAAGAATAAATATAAACATATATATTATGCATGGTGTTTAGTATTCCTCATATCAATCCTCGATAATACTCAACCAATAATAAGTAATAGTCTGTATGGATTGCTATTTTTGTTTGGAATGATAAATCCTACAAGCAAAAAAGTTAGTCTTGGTTTTAAGGTAGTAACAGTGATATGTATAATATCACTGATAAATTCTTTTTTTATTAAAATTCCAGTAGGATTTGTCAATGAAGAGCCTTCCCCAATAAAAACTTTGAGCATATTTGTAATAGCTTTTGCGGCTGATAGGCTTTATATCCCTGGAAAAATTCAGCGTTTAATCATATTAAATATGATAGTTCCATTCTTTCTCATAATAATAGGTGGAATAAGTGTTAATGAGATGGGGCGGTTTAGTAATGATTTGATTAATGTAAATTCGAGAGGGGTACTATATCAGATGGCATTTGCTTGTTCTTTCTATTTTTTATTAGCACATGAAGGTAATAAATATTTAAACATAATCGCATTGTTTACATCTCTTGTATTGATAATTAAATCTGGCTCACGTTTAGATTTTATATTTATTGTACTTGCAATTGTTTTTAACTTTGCGTTATTGAAAAATAGTATAGTAAAAAAAACTTTTATACAACGAATAGTTATTATCATAATAATGGTTGGCGGCTCTGCTTTTATACTCAAAAATATGATGGAAGCTCAAAAGCATCGCTTTGGATCTTTTAGCTTTGAGACAGTATTTAGCGATAATAATAATGAATTATCTAAATTAGAGCGAGTTGATTATATTATGACTGGTTTTGAAGTTTCTAAATACTATCCATTTGGTGTTGGAGAAAGAAATATTGTTGATGCAATTATTACATATGGTGGCACTTATGTTAAAGATACATATAATGTGCATTCAGCATTAGCCCAATCTTTATTTATTGCAGGATGGCTTGGCGCTTTGATATGGTTTATCTTTGTGTTTAAGATGTCAAAGCTTGCATTGAGGGATTTTCGAAAATGGTATTTTATGTTAGTTTATATTTTATTGTGTACATTTACTCAACCTCTTATTTTTTCTAAATTATTTTGGATAGTTGTTATTTTCTTTGAGAAAGAAGTTCTACATATTGGGAATAAACAATATTTTGAACAAAAACAAACATCCTTGACAGATTAAAGTTATTTGGACAATTATAATTTACCAGATACAGTTATGAAAGTTGGAATTATTAATGCATCTCCTTTCTATCGTGATTTGGACGGTCGTTGTTTTACATCATCTGATGAAGAAAAGTCTTTATCTCAGTGGTACAATTTGTATGATAAGATCGTTCTGTTTCGGCCCGAGCAAACAGATGGCATTAAAGCAAAAGAATGGCTTAAATTACCTGAGAATGTTGAGTGCCGTTCTTTAGGAAATATTAATCTTGGCGCTTTCAAAAGAAAAATAGTGATAAGAAAAGTTGCGAAAGCAGCAAATGATTGCGATATATTCTATTATCGCATCCCAAATTATGAGTCTTATCTGTTTTGGAGGTCTCAGCCAAAAAGTCCTTATTATGTTGAGATTCACGGGGATATGGAATCTGCAATAATGTCTGGGAATAAGCCTTGGATAATAAAAAAAATGATGTCTAAATATTTTTTTTATCTGTTCCAAAAAATAAGTTCACAAGCAAATTTTGCTCTTACGATAGGTCCTGCTCTTAGAAATAAGTATATTAAAAGTAATATCGCTACATATGTCACAACGAATCATTTGTTATTCAAAGAGGACTATCCTAAATCATGTGTTATACGTCCGCAAAACAGAATCCCCCTTTTATTGTTTGTGGGACATATTCATGACCGAAAGGGTTTAAGATATCTTTTCAAAGCTCTTAAGATGATGCATGAGGAAGGTAAACCATTCATAATGAAACTTGCTGGAACAGGACAACTGCAGTCATGGCTTGAAAAATATGCAACGGATAATGGATTTATAGATTGTGTTCACTTTCTAGGTCAGATTAAGCATGGTCCAGACTTGTTCAAACTTTATCAGGAAGCTGATCTTTTTGTTCTACCATCAACAGCTGCAGAAGGTGTACCTCGTGTAATTCATGAGGCAATGGCATTTTGTACACCTGTTGTAGCTACTAATATAGGTAGCGTGAAATGGCAACTTAATGGTGAATGTGGTGTAGTACTCGAACCTGCTGATGCCAAAGCGCTAAAAAACGCTATTGATAGAGTATTAGAAGATGAAGGGCTGCGCAATAAGTTAATTGTAAATGGATATAAAAAGAGCCTTAGGTTTTCTTTGGAAGAGCAAAAAAAAGGCATTCTAAAATTTGTAACTAAACAACTTTCAAATTTGTCTTTATCATGAATATCATTCATTTAATATATAGTTTTAACCCTGGTGGTGTGGAAATCCTATTAACACAATTGACAGAACATTTACCAAAAGGGAAAGTTCATTCAATCTTTATAGCCTATAAAGATGGTTTACTTAGAGAACGGGTAGAGAAAACTGGGTCGGAAATATTCATTGTAGGAAGTATAAAAAAAATAGGAGTTAACCAAAAAATAAAGAGAATAATCAGGGAGCACGTCCCAGTCGTAGTTTGCTGTCATCAAGGTATAACAGGTGGCTTTATTGCCCCGTATTGCAGACGTAATCACATTCCTTTTATTCAGTTTTCACATTTTTCTTATAATACACCTGCATCAGAACAAATTCAGAAATCAAAGCCTTTATATTATTGGATTGATTCTTGGTCTACAAAGAGATCTATAAAATACGCATCTATGGGAATAGGTGTGAGCAAGGACGCCTGTGAATCATTATGGGGAAAAGAATATGCAAAAAAAAATGTAGAATATGTTAATAGTGGCATTGATTTCTCTCACTATAATCCAAGTAATCGAGAAGTTGGTTTGAGAAATAAATACAAGATACCAAAATCTAATATTGTCATTGTAAATGTTGCTGGGTACCGTCCCGAAAAAAATTATGGTTTCTTTATTGATGTCGTTAACGAAATATTGAAGCAACGCAAAGATGTTACATTCCTTATGGTAGGAGAAGGATCAGAACGGCCTATGATGGAACAAAAAATTGAAGGATATGGTATCAGAGATAATTGTGTTTTGACTGGTTTTGTGGACAATGTTCCACAACTGCTATGCGAGGTTTGTGACATTTTTTTATTCCCATCATTAGGGGAAGGTCTCGGGCTGGCTCTTGTGGAGGCACAGGCAGCAGGCTTGCTTTGTTATTATTCAGATCTGGTGCCTCAAGAAGCAATCATTAATCCTTCGTTGATGCATCCCATGTCATTATTAGAATCTAAAGAGTCATGGGCAAATAATATAATTAAAGGAATAGATTTTGCTAAAGAACATCTAAAGAATAGAACTAAAGCATTTGAAATTGCAGAATCAAGTGCATTTAATATTGAAAAAGTTGTGAATAATTATATGCGAATATGGGAAAATCTCTTAAATCAATGATGTTATACCTTATATCTGGAAGAAGTGCTACTTCAAATTGCATAGGAAGAAAAATTCCTGAGGTCACCATAGTTATGAATCAATTGATTTCGACAGAATTACTTTGTGGTGGAGATTTGAAAGGTGGAAATGGACAGGGCAGTGAAAGTCATAAGATGATGTCTGCTGCTGAGTATCATGCTAAGTGGTATCGTAAAAATGCATTTATTAATCTTTTGACTCGATCCGTATCAGAGCTCAAAGATATGTTTCACAATTACGAAACATATAAATATATATCGCAAAGTGACAAAAAATATGATATGATTTGGGAACGCAGTTCAAGACTTCATTGGGCTGGAATATTCTATGCAAATAAACATGGTATACCATGTGTTCTTGAATGGAAGGATAGTTTAATCACTTATCGTTATTCTCTTTTCCATTGTGTGGCCACAAGAATGGAGCGATGGAAGAATAAAAATTCTGATTTTATTATAGTTGAATCACAGGTTTTGAAAGATATGCTTATCAAGGAAGGTATAAATGGAGGAAAAATATATATTGCTTATAATGCTGTAAATCCCGAAGAATTTCATAAAAATACCACACAAGGATCGATTATAAGGCATCAATTGGGTATCAGCAGTAATGAAATAGTTGTGGGGTATGTTGGAAGTTACGCTTTCTATCATGATAGCATTCGTATGATTTTGGCTGCTTCTGTGATGCGCAGCCGTGGAAAAAATAATGTTAGATGGATATTGATAGGGAGTGGTAAAGATGAAAAACAGTGTCGCGATTTGGCTGTGAAAGAAGGGTTGTATGGTAAGGAGGTATTGATGATACCACAAATAGATAAGTATCTGGTACCTCAGTATTTGTCAGCTATGGATATAACTATACTACCAGGAAGTACTGACATAATATGTCCTATCAAAGTCATGGAGTATATGGCTGCTAAATCGGTGGTTTTGGTTCCTGATTTTGCTTGTAACAGAGAGGTTATTAATGAAAATAATGGTTTGCTCTTTAAGCCCTTTAATGAAAATAGTATTGCTGATGCTCTATGCAAGGTTTGTGATGATGCATCTTTACGAGAAAAACTTGCCGAGAATGCATACAAGACGGTGATAGAGCATTTCACCTGGGATAAAACTTATGGCGATGTTCTTAAAAATATTTTAGATAAACTTGAACGAAATTATTCCTTGGATTAACATTTGTACGTTAGTAGACTTGAAAATTAGTAATCATTTATGACACGAATTGTAATAAATGCTGTGATAGCAAAACAAATTGGGGGTGGCGGATTTCAAATAGCTAGCAATTTTATAAGAACTGCTAATCAAAATCATGATGTGGAATGGATTTATTTCGTTTCTGCTGACTTGGACAAAGCAATAGGAAAGGAATTTAGTGAAAAGCTAAATATCTCATATTTCGTTTTCCCAACTCAACCTGATTTTAAAACACATCGCAAAGTACAAAAAAAAATGAATTCACTCATCGAGCAAAAAAAGCCTGATGTGGTGTATTCTATTTTAGCTCCATCTTATTCTGATTTTGCATGTAAGGAAGTAATGCGTTGTTCTAATGCATGGAACTACGTAAATAGTGTAAATAAATGGGCATGGGGCACGTTATCTTTTAAGAGTAAACTGTTATTTAGACTTAAAGGAGCCTACGTTTGTCGTTTGATGCGAAAAACAAAGTATTTTGTTACTCAGACAGAAACTGCCAAACGTTCAATTATCAGCGTGACGAACACAGATGAAAATAATGTGAGAGTAATTCCCAACGTGCTGCCTGCAGTTTATCTACATTCACCTGTTAAGAAGTCTCTTCACGGTGATTGTATAAATATAGTTTATGTGTCGGCTACTCAGCCTCATAAAAATCTTGAGTTGATACCAGAAGTGGCTTCTGTACTGAAAAATAAGTATGGATTGATGAATTTTGAATTTATTCTCACAATTCCATATAATGATGAGAAGTATATCAATGATTTTAATGCTATAGTTAATCATTATGATGTTGATAATCAAATCAATAATGTAGGATACCAATCACAACAACAATTGATAGAATTATATTCGAAATGTGATATCTATTTTTTCCCATCTTTGCTAGAAACTTTTTCGGCGACTTTGTTGGAAGCAATGTATTTTCAAATGCCTATTGTTGCGACAGACTTTGACTTTAATCGTGAAGTTGCAGATGGTGCAGCTCTTTATTTTCAACCTAAAAATGCAGAAGAGGCAGCAGAACAAATAGCTTGCCTAATTAAAGATCAGTATCTGTACGGAGAAATGATAGCAAAAGCTAAGAAAAGAATAATGCGGTATGATGATTATAGTAAAAATTTTTCTGATATAGTGAATTTCTTAATTGAAGTAGCAAATAAATAAAAGCAACATATATATTATGTCAGTATTTAATGGTAAAATCCTGTTGATAACAGGTGGTACTGGTTCATTCGGAAACGCGGTGCTTCGTCGATTTCTTGAGTCTGATATCAAGGAAATTCGTATTTTTAGTCGTGATGAGAAAAAGCAAGACGATATGCGTCATCGTATACAATCAGATCATCTTCAAACTTCTGCAAAAGTAAAATTTTATATTGGTGATGTGCGCAATCGTGAGAGCGTTGACGCGGTGATGACAGGTGTTGATTATGTTTTTAGTGCAGCTGCTCTTAAGCAAGTTCCAAGTTGCGAGTTTTTCCCTATAGAAGCTGTGAAAACTAATATTTTGGGTACTAACAATGTACTGCTTTCTGCAATAGCTCATGGAGTCAAGAATGTCGTTGTACTTTCTACAGACAAGGCTGCTTATCCTATTAATGCGATGGGTATGAGTAAAGCATTGATGGAAAAGGTAGCGTACGCACGTGGTAGAGAGCTTGGCTATGATGCTAAGACAACTATTTGCTGCACTCGTTATGGCAATGTGATGGCTAGCCGTGGTTCGGTTATTCCATTGTGGGTCAATCAAATGGAACAAGGGTTACCTATCACAATCACTGATCCTAATATGACTCGCTTCATGATGACTTTGGATGACGCTGTTAATCTTGTGATTTATGCATTTGAGCATGGAAATAATGGTGATTTGTTTGTTCAGAAAGCACCTGCAGCTACACTAGAGGTTTTGGCTGAAGCTCTAAAGCAGATTTATGCTAAAGTTTGTCCAAAGTATGCAGAAACAGAGGTTAAGGTTATTGGTACACGTCATGGCGAGAAACTATTTGAGACACTGGTAACACGTGAGGAGATGGTCAGGGCTATTGATATGGGTGACTATTATCGCATTCCATGCGATACGCGCGACTTGAACTACGACAAATTTTTTACTAAAGGTAATCCGAATCTTGCTAGGTTGGAAGATTATCATTCGCATAACACTAAGCGTCTAGATATCGAAGAAATGAAAGAACTTCTGATGAAACTTCGTTTCGTCCGTCAAGATTTGGGTTTGGAACCAAAAGATGTAGCTACAGAAATTAAATCAGAGTAAAAAGTATGAAATTTTTTGTTTTAGGTTGCAATGGAATGGCTGGTCATACCATTGCACTTTATTTGCAAGAGCGGGGACATGAGGTTTTAGGTTTTGACCGCAGAGAATCTACACTTATAAATTCAATTGCTGGGGATGCAAGAGATACTGTATCATTGGCTAAAATTATCAAAGAAAGAAACTTCGATACAGTTATAAACTGCATCGGAATTTTGAATCAGTTTGCTGAAAATGATCATGAGTTGGCTGCATTTCTTAATTCATATTTTCCTCACTTTCTCGTGAAAGCTACAAAAGGAATGGATACACAGGTCATCCATATGACAACAGACTGTGTGTTTTCTGGTAAGAAAGGTGGTTACTCTGAACATGACCTTCCAGATGGTGAAACTTTCTATGATCGTTCAAAGGCTCTTGGAGAAATTGATGATGAAAAGAATCTTTCGTTAAGAAATTCTATTGTGGGTCCAGACATTAATATAAAAGGTATCGGTTTGTTAAACTGGTTTATGGAAAATACAACTGGAGAAGCCCCTGTAGTGAATGGTTTCACAAAGGCTAAGTGGACTGGTCAGACCACATTTCAACTTGCTAAGACTATGGAGGTCGCAGCAAAGGTACGTGCTCATGGTCTTATCAATGCTGTGCCAGATACTTCTATTTCAAAATATGACTTGCTTTGTCTTTTCAATAAATATCTGCGTAGAGATAAGGTTACTATAAATCCTATTGAAGGTGTTAATGCAGACAAGTCATTGAAGAGAACCAATTGGAATTTTGAATATAAAATTCCTGGTTATGAAACTATGGTTAGAGAAATGTCTGAATGGATTTATAAGCATAAAGATTTATATCCACATTATAATCTATAATGAACATGAAAAAATTAAAACTGATGACCATTATTGGTACACGTCCCGAGATTATCAAGATGTCGGTAATTATTAAAAAGAGCGATAAATATTTTGATCATGTACTAGTGCATACAGGTCAAAACTATGATTATACACTGAACGAGGTATTCTTTAAAGATCTAGGTCTGCGTAAACCGGATTATTATCTAGATGTTGTAGGGGATAACATTGGCCAGACCATGGGTAATGTGATCTCTAAATCATATGATTTAATGGTTGAAGTGAAGCCCGATGCCATCATAGTACTTGGAGATACCAATTCATGTCTTTGTGTGATTGCTGCTAAGCGTTTGAAAATACCAATCTTCCATATGGAGGCAGGTAATCGTTGTAAGGATGAAAATCTGCCGGAGGAAGTTATTCGTCGCATTGTAGACGTTACTAGTGATGTGAATATGTGTTATTCTGAGCATGCTCGTCGTTATATCCTTGAAACTGGAGTGAAGCCGGAATATACATATGTTGTTGGTTCACCAATGGCAGAAGTATTGAAAACGGTTCTGCCTCAAATAGAGCATAGTACTGTGCTTGGTGATTTAGGCCTTGAAAAAGGCAAGTATATTTTGCTTTCTGCACATCGTGAAGAAAACATTGATATCGAAAGCAATTTCTTCTCTTTGATGAATGCCGTGAATACAATGGCAGAGGCATATAACATGCCTATTCTTTTTAGCTGTCATCCTCGTTCTGAAAAATACATCAAGCGGCGTGGTTTTAAGTTCGATAGTCGCGTGATTCAACACAAGCCTCTTGGCTTCTTTGACTACAATAAATTGCAGCAGAACGCATTCTGTGTGGTTTCTGATAGTGGTACTGTACCAGAGGAAAGTGCATTTTTCCATTTTCCTGCTGTGTCTGTTCGTACTTCAACTGAGCGTCCAGAGGCAATGGATAAGGGTGTTTTCACTATCGGTAGTGTCACTAGTGAACAGGTTCTCCAAGCTGTGAACTTGGCTGTTGAGATGCATAAGAATGGAGATGATGCCGTAGAAGTTCCTGCATATTCTGATGATAATGTTTCAACAAAGGTGATTAAGTTAATTCAGAGCTATACTGGGATCATTAACAAGATGATTTGGAAAAAATAATTTTAGAGGATGAAAATACTCGTTGTTTCTCAATATTTTTACCCTGAAGAATTCAAGGTAAACGAGATGGTCGAAGAGTTCGTGAAGTTGGGTCATGAAGTTACTGTGCTATCAGGAAAACCAAATTATCCGAAAGGGGAATTCTTTAAAGGTTATAAGTTTTTTGGGGTTCAACATGAAGATTATAAAGGTGCGAAAGTAATAAGAGTCCCCTTAATAAAACGAGGTAAGGGTGGTGCTATTAGATTGGCTATGAACTATTTTTCATTTGTGTTTTTTGGCCAATTGTATGTAAGAATGCATAAAATAGAAGCAGATAAGATTATCTGCTACGAACCATCACCAATAACAATGGCCTATCCTGCAATATTAGCTAGAAGGAAGACTAAAGCTCCATTTTCATTTTGGGTGCAAGACCTATGGCCAGAAAGTGTGGCTGCTGCAAGTAATTTAAAAAATCCTTTTATCTTTAAGATGCTTGATAAGATGGTTCGTGACATCTATAAAAACTGCGATCATATTTTTGTACAGTCACCAGGCTTTATTGATTCTATTGTTGAAAAGGGAGTTGATAAAAATATTATTTCAGTTGCTTATAATTGGGCGGAAGATACATACATACATATTATTCCAAACAAGGAAAAATACCTTGATATTATTCCAAAAGGATTTGTAGTGATGTTTGCTGGAAATGTAGGAGAGTCGCAAGATCTTGATAATATTATTAAGGCTGCCGAATTGACAAAAGATTATCCTGACATAAAATGGGTAATAGTTGGTGATGGTAGAAAGAAGGCTGATGCTGAAAAACAAGTTAAGGGAAAAAACATGGATGACAGATTCTTGTTTCTCGGTCGTTATCATGTAGAAGAAATGCCTCATTTCTTTGTTCATGCTGATGCTATGTTGGTTTCTCTAAAAGATGAATATATTTTTTCATTAACTATTCCTGCAAAGACCCAGTCGTATATGTGTTGTGGTAAACCGATCGTAACTATGGTTAGTGGTGAAGCCAATAAAATCATTAAAGAAGCTAATTGTGGTTTTACTGCTAATTCTGGCAATTACAAAACGTTAGCAGAAAATGTAGTAAAGATGTATAAATCAGACAAAAATAAATTAAATGAAATGGGTGAGAATGGCAAAAAATATTATTATGAGCATTTTGCAAAACAAATTGTGATAGATGATATTTTGGCAACAATGTAAATATGAAATTTAAATTTGAATTTAGTAAATGAATTTATTAATCTCAGGCATTCATGGTTTTGTAGGAACTAATTTGGTCGCTATGCTTCGTCAGCATCATACTATTTATGGTTTGGATATTGTTTTTCCACAAAAGAATGGGATTGAGAAAACTTATTCATGGAAGGATTTGGATGAGGACAAACTTTCAAATATAGATGCAATTATTCATCTGGCAGGGAAAGCACATGATACAAAGAACCAGGCGGAGGCACAGGTTTACTTTGATGTGAACACGAAGTTGACGGAAAGAATATATGATTATTTTCTGAAGTCGTCGGCGAAGAAATTTATATTCTTTTCGTCAGTGAAAGCAGCTGCCGATATGGTGAAGGGTGAATTCCTAACAGAAGAGGTTGTCCCTGAACCTAAGGGTCCATATGGAGAAAGTAAAATAGCTGCGGAAGAATATATCCAGAGTCATCCGACGGAGAAAACGGTTTATATCCTCCGACCGTGTATGATTCATGGACCGGGAAACAAAGGTAATTTGAATTTGCTTTATGGCGTGGTGAAGAAGGGTATTCCATGGCCTTTGGGCGCTTTTGAGAATCGTCGGACGTTTACTTCTGTTGATAATTTGTGTTTTGTTGTGGAAGGATTGCTTACAAAAGCGGTTCCGAGTGGTATTTATCACATGGCTGACGACGAGGCTTTATCAACAAACGAACTGATCGGCATTATCTGCGAAGCAATGGGGAAGAAGGCGCATATCTGGAAAATCAACAGATTCTTCATGGAACATTGCGCTCAGATTGGTGATGTGCTCCATCTTCCTCTCAACACCGATCGTCTTAGCAAACTTACTGAGAACTATGTAGTCAGTAATGCAAAAATAAAGAATGCTCTCGGCATTTCCCAAATGCCCGTCCGTGCGTGGGATGGTTTGAGGAAAACGATTTTGTCATTTGAAAATATTTAAAAAGTAAAAAATACTATGAATGAATGGATACCTGTAATAGAAAAGGTTCAGAAAGCTATTGTTAGAATTGTTGTTGTAAATAAAGATGGTGATATATTATCTGAGGGAACTGGAACCATTATTAATTCGAATGGAAGGGTTCTTACGGCATGGCATGTTGTAGAATCATATAGTGTTAAGGATGATGTTATATATGTTTTTACATCAAAAGGTAGATATTTCTATTATCCTATTACATCTAAATATTCTATTAATTTCCCTTCAAAACAATTAGAAAAATTAAATATTGATTATGATATTGCTTTTTTAGATCCTATTCAACAATTCTTCATGTCTGATTTTCTTATGCCACAAATATCAGATATTACGATTAATATGGGTTCCGATTTGTTATTGTGTGGTTATTCAGAAGAAACTCCTAACATTATTGATATAGAGTCTCTTGCTACAGAAATATTTAATGCAAATAATAATTTAAGATTGAAAAAAGAAATGAAGATTGTAGAAGGTTCCATGAAACCACCAACATATAAAGCAGGGATATTATCTCATACAGTACATTTTTATTCAGAAAATCCTACTTTTCATTTCCAATATATACATGTAGATAATGCTGCCCATGGTGGAATGTCGGGAGGACCAATAATTGATAGTAAAGGACAATTTGTGGCGATAATTACTCAAAGAACGACAGTACATTTTAATATTAAAGATGAAGATCGAATAGTTCATATTGATGTCCCTTCTGGTAGTACAATAGGAATGACTTTAAATTTAATAAGTCTTATCTTATATAAAGGAAGTGCAATCATTTAATTTAATAAGTTATGTCCCTTTATTTTCTTATATTTCTTCTTTTGCTTATTCTAGAACTTCTTTATTTTCGAATTGCTGATAAATTCAATATTATTGACAAGCCGAATATGCGGAGTTCGCATAAGTATATTACTTTACGGGGTGGTGGAGTGGTGTTCTTTTTGGGTATGTTACTTTATTGCTCGTTCTATGGATGTCAGTATCCATGGTTTATGTTTGGACTGATGCTGATAAGTGCGGTCAGTTTCGTTGACGATGTACATTCGGTGCCGAACAGATATCGACTGTTAGTGCATTTTGTGGCGATGATGTTGATGTGTTTCCAATGGGGAATCATCACAACTAGTAACGGATGGCTGATCATTCCGGCGCTGATTCTCTGTACTGGAATTATCAATGCGTATAATTTTATGGATGGCATCAATGGCATTACGGGCGGATATTCGTTGGTGATTGTTGGGGCTTTGGCGTATATCAATGCGACAAGAATACAGTTTGTTGATCAGCAATTGCTTGTGGTCACGATTTTGTCACTGCTGGTGTTCTGCTTTTTCAATTTCCGTACACGGGCGAAATGTTTCGCTGGAGATGTGGGATCGGTTTCGATAGCTTTCATTATCTTGTTCGCTCTCGGTAAACTAGTGTTCCAGACGAATGAATTGAGCTATATTATTTTGCTTGCAGTGTATGGCGTGGACAGTATCTTGACAATCATCCATCGACTGATGCTACATGAAAATATTTTTAAAGCGCATCGCAAACATGCCTACCAACTAATGGCCAACGAACTGAAAATACCGCATGTGGTGGTTTCATTAATATATATGGCTGTCCAATTGCTGATTGCTATTGGACAGATTTTCCTTCCTATCAATCATTGGTTCTATTTCTGTATTGTGATTGTAGTATTGATTATAGCATACATTCTTTTCATGAAGAAGTATTTTCATCTCCATCAGGAATATGAAAATCGTTTGCGTCAGAATTCTACGTCACCGACGACGATATCCGCATGATCGTGGCAGAGATGCTGAAATGCAGGAAGTGAAGGGCTTCGAATGCGTTGCGGGCATAACTTAGGGTGGTTTATGCTTGGCTAGTTCAAAATTTGTATTATCTTTGTGCAAAAAAGTGAAATAAACATTTAACACAAAGATTTGAGATGGAAGGAACAGCTAGCTATGTGAATTTTCCCATGGCCTTACTATGGAGAGTATTCGAAGATGTCAGAGGAAAGCTGACTAATGTGATTGTTTTAGCCGCCTATAAACAGGCACAGAAACTCCAATATGGCAATATCTATGAAAGAATGAGTGAGGCACTCGCTTTCTTTGGATCGGATCTATCCGATCCGGATGTTTACGATCTGGAGGTGCAGGTGCAAAGTGCGACAAATTTAATCTTGTATACACCGAAATCTTCTTATGTCAATCTGAGCATCAATGTGATGAGGGATTTCTATTTTAATTCGAAGACCGATTTCGAAGTGGCTTGCCTGCTCGGATTCTGCGCGATAAAAAGCATTATCGGCGATAAGAAGTATGCGAAGACGAACAAGGCGTTTATCCTCGACAGGATGTTTGGAAACGAGGGTATCGTGGATGATGACATTGAAGCGGATACTTTCAGTATCAGGGATGCGGTTACGTATGTGAAATGGAACGATGGGAAGGCGACGATGAAGCAGATCGAAGAGGCGGTGGCTTCGGGTGAATTGACGACTTTGCATACGAAGCCGGTCAAAATAGAAAAATGCAACCTGAGGAAGTGGGCAGTGAAACATGCGTCGATGCCGGAATATTTCTCTAAGACCGTCGAGATGAGAACGCTTCTATCGGGACGTTATCAGATGGACAAGATGCTTTACAAGCTGCAGACGAGTTGGGGCCTCAGACTCTACAGCGACCATTCGCGCGGATTCTATGTCTCCTTCAAATTGACGCTCGAGGATCTGATCGAAGTAAGCCTGAGCGATAAGGTGAAGATAAAAATGAAATTTCTTTCGCAACAAAAACGAATGGCCAAAGCTTTCGTCCTTCAAAAGAACCGGCTCGCATGAATATTTTTTTCTTTATAGCCTTTGAAATATGTTGTTGTAGCCCTCTGTTATACAATTGATTGGTTAAATATTGCTATAATTTTATCTTTTCTATCCAAGTGTTGCAGCCCTTTTGTTTTTTTTATATTTTTGTATTGGCAATATAATTTGATTATCTTATCAAGATAGGACTATGATTACAATAGAAGAATTACAGAAAATGCGTGAGGCAGAGGATCACGTGGAGTTCAAGCGTGCTGAACATAATTATCCTTTCGCTGGTGGAGATAAAACGGATATCAGAGACCGAAGACATTGTGTACTTGGATATGTTGTTGCATTAGCTAACGAGCGTGGAGGAAAGTTGGTGCTTGGTATGGAAGATAAGGTACCTCACACAGTAGCGGGTTCAGACTTCGCTCATGGTAAAGTTGGTGCTCTGGTTGATGAAATATATGAGCGTCTGCATATTAGAATTAGATTCGAAGAATTATATGACGATAAGAAACGACGTGTTCTTGTAATAGACGTCCCTTCAAGACCCATAGGTAAGGCATTACGCTTTGAAGGTGTGCCTTTGATGCGTGTGGGCGAAAGCCTCCGGGAGATGGATGATGCTGAATACTTCAATATCATTCAAGAACAGGATCCGGATTTCTCTTCTCGAATCTGTGAAGGACTCACCATAGATGACCTTGATGACGATGCCGTGGAAGAAATGAGAACCTTGATGCAGAGAAAGGGTAGCCGCATATTTGTAAATCCGCTACCACAGTTGCTTAGCGACTTAGGTTTGAGTATTGGAAATAAATTAACCTTTGCTGCATTAATCCTGATTGGCAAAACTCAGGCTATAAAGAATTATCTGCCACAGGATAACGTTGTGGTGGAATATCGAATGAGTCATTCGCTTGTGAGATATACAGCACGTGAAATGTTTTGCGGGCCACTGTTTACAATGATAAAAGAAATTTGGAACTATATAAATCAACCTGCAAGCAATCCTTTGCAGCATGTGGAAGATTTGCCTCAGATTGTTGATATTCCATCTTTTAATCAGGAAACGATTCGCGAAGCTCTGATAAACGCTTTGATTCATAGGAGTTTTCAAATGGGAGGTGATATCATGGTTAAACAATATCCTGACAGTATCACAATAAGTAACCCCGGCGGTTTCCCATATGGTGTGAATATAAATAATATTCTTACTGTGAACAGTTCGCCGAGAAGCCGATTGATGGCTGATGTTATTGAGAAAACCGGTTTGATTGAACGTTCTGGTCAAGGAGTAGATATCATGTATGGCAATTGTGTGACTGAAGGAAAGAGTCTGCCAGATTATTCAATGACTGATGATTATCAGGTATCGCTGACTATTAAGGCTGAAGTCATACATCCGACTTTATTTCTGATGATTGGGGATTTTCAGATGCAACATGAACCAGAAGAAAGACTGAACACTTTTGATTTGCTAAGTCTATATTATATAGTTGAGCATGATCCGGATAGAGTTTTTAAGGATTCTATAGCGAGACTGGAAAAAGAAGATTTGATAAGCAAGCATCCTGTTTTGAGGTATGTAATGGGTAACAGATACTATACTTATTTACCGATAGTCAAGTCGGGAAAGATAAGCGCTTTGGATATGAGAGTGCTATCTGATATTTCATTAGAAAAAGGAGAAGCTGCCATGTCTGATTATACGACTGCATTTGAAGAAAGAAAAACAGTAAAACAAACGAGAACGTTTATCCAAAAATGTTGCGACGATGGTATCTTGGAGTCTCTTGGGGGCGGTAAATTTACTCGATATAATTATATCTTGGCATTGTAGGAAAACAGGAAGTGACATTTTTCAACTTGTTGATAGAAGATAATGACAAGCCTGATGAGGTATGGCTAGCTAAATGAATCTTTTTTTCTTTTTTCTTTTTGAATGTTGAAAAACGTCATAATGGCAATATTTATATCATTATAAAAAGATAAATATAATGTATGACTATTTAAGGTGCAGACCAGTTGCAGTGCTGATGTATATTAAAAACAGGATTGTCAACAGCCTCAATGCGGATTCTCAGCAGACTCGCTGCGGAGGTTTTCGAGGGAGAAAAACTTGCTTTGAATCGGATGGCTGTTGTAGCTATTTGAAAAAGTATATACTTTGGGTATACGAAAGTATATACTTTTGTGTCTCAAAGTATATACTTCTGATGGGTGAAAGTATATACTTTTCGAGTGTGAAAGTATATACTTTTGAGCGGGACTGACAAGCAACATGAAAAAAATGAAAGGTTTGCTTTGATAAAAATAATAGTTATCGTATTTTTGCAAATGTTATTAATTAGGGGAATATAGTTATTATGATAAAGAAATATTTGAAATGGCTGGTAGTGGGCACGATGGTGGCACTGACGGCGTGCACGTCTCCAAAGGAGATTCTGTATCTGCAGGATGTTGATCCGATAAAAGAACAACAGATCGAACAGAAGTATGAAGTGATCATTCACAGCGATGATATGCTGTCGATCATGGTGAACTGTAAGGATGAGGAGCTGGCGCTCCCGTTTAATATGCCGGTTGTGACTTATCAGGTTGGCGGAACTGCTTCAGGTGGTGCAAGTCAACGTGTACTTGGTTATCTGGTCAGTACAAAAGGCGACATTGATTTTCCAATTCTGGGAACACTGCATGTTGAAGGAATGACACGCCAGCAACTGACAGACCTTATAAAAGAAAAACTGATTGCGGGCAATTACATTAAGGATCCGGTAGTGACGGTTCAGTTTATGAACTTCAAGGTGTCGGTCATGGGAGAAGTACAACGCCCGGGAAGCTTCAACATCACAGGCGACCGCATCACACTGCTTGAAGCACTGAGTATGGCAGGCGACTTGACTATCTACGGACGCCGCGACCGCGTGGCTGTGATCCGCGAAAAGGATGGCAAACGCACAATCCTTTATCATGATCTGCGCTCGTCAGAAATCTTTAACTCGCCATGTTACTATCTGCAACAGAACGATATCGTATATGTAGAACCGAACAAGGCTCGCGCTGGACAGAGCGGAATCAATCAGAACAACTCCGCCGGTGTTTGGCTGGCGTCGATCTCGGTATTGGCATCAATCGTGTCGGTAATCGTAACTCTGTCTAAATAATAATTCGTATAATGGAATCTAATAATAATCAGGATTTGGAGAATCAGCAAAGAGAAGAGAATGAACTGAATCTGGGTGATATCATTCAGATTGTCAAGGCAAACTGGTTTTGGTTCATGCTTTCGGCAGTTATCTGCTGTGCGATAGCGTTTCTCTATCTGGAGTGCGCTTCGAAGATCTATACGCGTACGGCAACGGTGCTTATAAAAGACGACTCGAAAGGTGGTGGCGCAATGAGCGAGGCGGCAGCGTTTCAGGATCTGGGTGTAATGAATATCAAGAACAATGTGGATAACGTGGTGCTGCAGTTTCAGGCGAAAGACTTGATGCAGAACGTCGTGAAACGACTGAAACTGGATATGAGCTACACCATAAAAAGCGGAATGCGGACTGTGGAACTCTACAGGCAGGCTCCGGTGCATGTGGAATTTCCGGATGCCGAACCGAACCAGACCTTCGAACTGAAAGTAAAACCCATAGACAAAAAACATGTTATCGTATTTGGATTCAAAGGCGAAGGCATTAATGATTCGAAAATATGGAGTGTGCCTTTGAATGTGGCAGTGAAGACGCCGATGGGAAGAATGGTGGTGGCTCCAACTTTGTATTATACCAATGAGTATTATGACAAACCGATTACGGTAAAAAAGAAAGATCTTGGTAATGTGGTTCTCGGGCTGAACGGAGCACTGCAAGTGGCTTTGGCCAGCAAGACGGCAACTATCATCAATCTGACGATACGCGACGTGTCAATACCAAGAGCTGAAGATATTCTGAATACACTGATCGCAGTTTACAACGAGAGTATCATCAATGATAAAAACCAGGTGATGGTGAATACGTCGAACTTCATCAACGACCGACTGATCATCATCGAAAAGGAACTGGGAAACGTCGATTCGGATATCGAATCGTACAAGAGAGAGAACCAGCTGACCGATATCACTTCGGAAACGGGTATGTATCTGCAACAGACAAGCGATTTCAGCAAGCAAGGACTGAGTCTGGAAAACCAGCTGACACTTGCCAAATATATTCGCAACTACCTAACATCGCCTTCGAAGGAGTCGGAACTGATTCCGGCTAACACGGGCATCTCGAGTTCGGATGCGAACCTCGAAGCTCAGATCGGCGAGTACAACACGATGTTGCTTAAAAGAGACCGACTGATCAGCAGCAGCAGCGACCGGAACCCGGTTGTGATGGACCTGAACAAGTCGATCCAGGCTATGAGGCAAACGATTATCCGCGCGGTAGATAACTTGATCGTCAGCCTTGATATTCAGATAAAGAACGTACAGGCGCGTAACGCTCAGACAACAAGACGAATATCAGAAGTACCGGGACAACAGAAGCATGTGCTGTCAATAGAACGTCAGCAGAAAATCAAGGAGGAACTGTATCTCTATCTGTTGAACAAACGTGAAGAGAATGCGCTTTCGCAAGCGATCACCGAAAGTAATGCCCGCGTGATTGATCCGGCAACGGGAAGCAAGTCACCGGTAGCACCAAAGTCGGCAATGATTATGTTGGCGGCACTTATCATCGGATGTTTGATTCCGGGCGGTGTATTCTGGCTGCAGGCAGCGATAGACACGAAAGTTCGTTCGCGTAAGGATGTGGAACATACTGTAAGTCTGCCGTTCCTGGGTGAGATTCCGGTACGCGACAAGAAAGATATTGAAGAAGGATCGGAGATCGTGATTCGCGAAGGAAAACGTGACTCCGTTTCGGAAGCGTTCCGTATCGTCCGGTCGAACATGGACTTTATGCGCGTCAAAGACAAGAACATGAAGGTTGTGATGTTCACTTCATTTAATGCCGGCGCCGGAAAGACGTTCGTTTCGATGAACCTTGCGATGAGTTTCGTTCTGATAAAGAAAAAAGTGATACTGGTGGATCTGGATATACGTAAAGGAACACTGAGTTCGCATGTCGGGAAAGCAAAGAACGGCGTGACAACCTATCTGTCAGGGAAGATCACAAATATTGACGAAATTATCGCAAAGAATGAGGAACATGAAGGACTGGATATTATTCATGCAGGTCCGGTTCCGCCCAATCCGGCAGAATTGCTGCTGAGCGAGAATCTGGATACTCTGGTGAATACGTTGAAAGAACGCTATGACTATGTGATTCTGGATAATGTGCCTAGCGAGATGGTGGCCGATGCAGTTATTGTGAACCGTGTGGCAGATCTGACTATCTATGTGATTCGTGCCGGACTGTTCGACAGAAGGCAGTTGCCTGATCTGGAACGGATGTACCGTCAACAGAAATTCCATAATCTGTGCTTGATACTCAACGGCGTAAGATTTGCACATAAGGGTTACGGCTATGGTTACGGCTATGGTTATGGTTATGGATACGGCTATGGCTATGGTTATGGAAATGAGCATGACAAGAAGAAGCATAGCAAAACACTTATGGCACATAAAACTCCTACGGAAGGACATTCAGCAACGGATGAAACTTCCATGGAAGAAAAGAAAGGATAATGTTTTCGATATTCAATCATAAGAAAAATGTTATAAAGACAGACCTGTTGGCAGATTCGGCTGATATTCACAGCCATCTGCTACCGGGTGTCGACGATGGCATACAGTTGCGCGAAGATTCGATCGCGGCGTTTCAGGGCTTGCATGAACTGGGTGTGAGCAGTTTCTTTCTGACACCGCATGTGATGGAAGATCTGCCTAACAACCGCGCTTCGCTCGAGAAGCATTTTGAAGCGTTTAAAGCGTCGATTCCGGAAGGACTGACGGTGAAGATGGCTGCCGAATATATGCTGGATGCGGGATTTGCAGCACATCTGGATGAAGGATTGCTGACGATGGGATATGACAAGCAGGTGCTCGTTGAAACATCGTACATGTCGCCACCTCCGGATCTGATGGAGATTCTGTACTCTCTGACGCTAAAAGGCTATACACCGATCATTGCACATCCGGAGAGATATGTGTATATGACTTCGAAGGATTATGAACGGCTGAAAGCCAAAGGATACCGATTCCAACTGAACTATCTGTCTTTGGCAGGTTTCTACGGGAAACCGGCGTATATCAAAGCGCACGAACTGCTGAAAAAGCAGATGTATGATTATACGGGATCGGACTGTCATAATCTGGACAAGCATCGCTGGGGACTGGCGCATCTCGAATTGACCAACAGTGAGATTGAGATGTTAAGCAAGCTGCTTGCGAACAACAAGCTCCTTTTTTAAGCGCCCATATACATAAATGTAGGCGGGAATAAGAAAGAGGTCGGCAGCAATCCATGCCGACGGGTCGCCGAAACACACGGCTGTGAATTTCCATACCGGAACAGCATAGATACTCATGAGCGTGCGGGCAATCATTTCGGATACACCGGAAAGCATTGCCAGTTTCGTGAATCCTACGCCTTGGATGGTGTAACGCAAGATACAAAGAACGCCCAGTATCGGGAAGAACATACAGCTTGTATGCAGGAACTGGACGGTGTAGGCGATGATCTCGCTCTCGGAACGGTCGATGAACAGCAGCGACATTTCGCCGGAACAGGTCATCAATATGATAATGGTGACGACGGCATAAATCATCATCATCGAGGCACTCGACTTGATGCCTTGCCAGATGCGCGACAGTTTGCCGGCGCCATAGTTCTGACCGCAGAATGTAGCCATCGCGATTCCCAAGCTCTCAAACGGACAGATGAAGAACATCTTGATGCGGGCTGCCGAAGTGAAGGCGGCTACACAACTGGTGCCGAGAGCGTTGTTGGCGCTCTGAAGCATGATGCTGCCAATTGCCGTAATTGAAAACTGAAGTCCCATCGGGACGCCAATGCCCAACATCGTTGTTGCCAGGTTCGAACGGAACTTGCGATCGTCAGCCGTGCATTTGAGGATCGGAAAGTTGCGTATCATATATAGATAACAGAGCAGCGCCGACACGCCTTGCGAGAAGACTGTTGCGATGGAAGCGCCCAAAACGCCCCATCCTAAAACCAGAATGGTGAACAGATCGAGCAGGATGTTGAGCACGGTGGAGAACAGTAGAAACCAGAATGGCGTCTTGCTGTCGCCCAGCGCACGAATGAAGCTCGACAACACGTTGTAGAAGAAAGTGCACGGAATGCCGATGAAGGTGACAATGAGATATAGATAGGCGTTGCGGAAGATTTCGCCGGGTGTACGCATCCAACGAAGAATGTCGGAACAGTAGATGCTGGTGATGACAGCGAGAACGATTGAAATAGCAGCGGAGATCTGAAGCCCGACGGCTACATAACGGCGCATCGTCGTGAAATCTTTTGCGCCGAACTTCTGAGCGACAGGGATGCCGAAACCGCAACAACAGCCGTTGCAGAAGCCCAGGATCAGAAAGATCACGGAGCTGCTGGCACCAACGGAAGCCAGAGCGTTGATTCCCAGAAAGCGACCGACAATCGCGGCATCGACGAGCGAATAGGTCTGTTGAAGCAGGTTGCCAAGAAGCAGCGGTATAGTGAAGTTCAGTATAAGGGGCAGCGTTGGTCCGCTTGTCATATCTTTTGATGTAGCCATATTCGAATTGGAAACATATTTAGAATAAATCCGACAAAAGTAACTATTTTTCTCATCGAAAATAGTAATTTTGGAGTCCGAAAATCGGATAAATGATGGTAGAACAGAAAAGAAATAATAGCAAAGCAGTAGGACGCAAGACAATAGTTGTGCCCGAGATGGGACGTTTGCAGCCACAGGCTCGTGAGCTGGAACAGGTCGTTCTGGGTGCTTTAATGCTGGAGAAGGATGCATTCTCGATTGTCAGCGACATCTTGAAACCGGAGTGTTTCTATGAGAAGGCCAATGCGATTGTTTATTCCGCCATTATGGATCTGGCTACGAAACAGGAACCTATAGATATGATGACGGTCACCGAACAGTTGAAGAAACGCGGTGAACTGGAGGAGATCGGTGGCGCTCTTTATATCTCGAAGCTGACGGAGAAAGTGGCCAGCAGTGCGCATATCGAATTCCATGCGCGGATTATTGCACAGAAGTATCTTGCCAGAGAACTGATCAAGTTCACGGCACTGATCCAGGATAAGGCGTTTGATGAAACGATTGATGTGGATGATCTGATGCAGGAGGCTGAAGGACAGCTGTTCGAAATCTCACAGAACAATCTGAAGAAAGACTTCACGCAGATCAATCCGGTCATCAAGGATGCTTTCAAGCAGATCAAGGACGCGATGGAGAACAAGAATGGCTTCAGCGGACTGAGAAGCGGATTTACTGGCATTGACAAGATTACTGCAGGTTGGCAAAAGTCGGACTTGATTATTATAGCAGCGCGTCCTGCCATGGGAAAGACGGCATTTGTGCTTTCGATGGCGAAGAACATGGCAATGAATTTCAGTACACCGGTGGCTGTATTCTCACTTGAGATGAGCAATGTGCAGCTGGTGAACCGTCTGATCATGAATGTGTGCGAACTGGATGGCGATGTCATCAAGAGCGGACATTATCAGGAGCATGAGTGGACACAGCTGAATACGAAGATCAATGAACTTTATGATATTCCTTTGTATGTGGACGATACGCCGAGCCTTTCGGTGTTTGAGTTGCGAACGAAAGCGCGCCGTCTGGTGCGGGAGCACAAAGTGGCTTGCATCATCATTGACTACTTGCAGTTGATGAATGCGAGCGGAATGACTTTCGGCAGTCGTGAGCAGGAGGTGAGTACGATCTCGCGTTCGCTCAAAGGCTTGGCGAAGGAGTTGAATATCCCGATCATTGCCCTGTCGCAGTTGAATCGTAGCGTTGAGTCGCGTCAAGGTCCTGAAGGAAAGCGTCCGCAATTGGCCGACTTGCGTGAGTCCGGTGCAATCGAGCAGGATGCCGACATGGTTTGTTTCATCCATCGACCGGAATATTACAAGATTACGGATGATGGTCAAGGTCATGACTTGAGAGGTTTGGCTGAAATCATTATTGCCAAGCATCGTAATGGTGCCGTCGGCACTGTTTATCTCCGTTTCTTGAGCAATATGGCTAAATTCATCAATCTGGAGGATGATATTCCTGTCAGTCGCGAGTTTACTTCGAAAATGAATAAAGACGTGCCGACGCCTTCCGAAGGAATGCCGCCGATACAACCTTCGGGTGCCGACTTCCTTTCGGGAAAAAGCAATGAGGGTGTGCCTTTCTAAACGGTTGCCGTAAGATTTGTAAGAAATGGATGGCGCTTTATTAGCATCAGTCATGCAGACACATCTGGGAGAAATTATTTCGCTGGGTGTGGCTGTGTCGTGGACAATCACTGCACTTTGCTTTGAATATGCCGGCAGGCGTATGCACAGCACGATCTCACTGAACATTATCCGTCTGGTGATGGCATTGGTGCTGCTGGCTTTGACTCTGCTTATTTTTACCGGAAATATATGGCCGCAGAATGCAGGCAAGGAAGCGTGGCTTTGGTTGGGCGTTTCCGGATTGGTTGGATATGTGTTTGGCGACTATTGTCTGTTCAGTTCCTATCTGGTCATCGGCTCGCGTTTCGGTCAGTTGTTTATGACGCTTGCGCCGCCGTCGGCTGCATTGGGAGGATGGCTTATTCTGGGAGAACACATGCAGGGGCATGCTCTTTTGGGCATGTTTGTGACGATGTTCGGAATCGGACTTTCAATCATCGGACGTGGAGGCGACCATTCCGGAAAACTACATCTGTCGCTGCCGCTCAAAGGTGTGCTGTTTGGTATCGGAGCGGGGATGGGACAAGGTTTTGGATTGGTGTTCAGTAAACTGGGAATGAATTATTATATTCAGCATGTCGATACGAGCGATGCGCTGGCAGTGGGCTTGATGCCGTTCGCTTCGACAGAGATCAGGGTGATTTTTGGAATCGTCGGGTTTATCGTGATTATGTTGCTGACGCGGAACTGGCAAAAACTGGTAGCGTCGGTAAAAGATGCCAAAGGAATGGTGGCAGCTACGGGTGGAACCATATTTGGTCCGTTTCTGGGTGTGTCGTTTTCGCTGATGGCTGTGCGCTACACCGAGACCGGAATCGCTTCAACATTGATGGCGCTGACGCCTATCATTATCCTTCTTCCTTCATATTTGATTTACAAGCAGAAGATTTCATTGAAAGAGATTGCCGGCGCGGTGATCAGTGTCGTTGGCGTTTCTCTGTTCTTTATATAAAATGTGAGCGGATTGCCATCACCGGTGGTGAATAAGCAACCCGCTTTAAAGTATGGAAACTGAAAAATCGGTTTAGTCTAACGGTGTAACTGTTACGTTGCGGAACTCAATATTGTTTCCTTCACTTTGTAAACCGATAAACCCTTCCTTTTGTTCAGTAACTCCTGTATTTTGATAAACGCCATTGACGAAGGTGGTCATCACGTTGCCACGTACGAAGATATTCGCTTCATTCCATTGTCCGGCAGATTTTTCACTGGAAGCCTTTGCTTTCTTTACGACCATGAATTTCGGATGTGCTTCGCCCGGTTTGAGTTGATATTCGGCAAGGATAGAGCCGCCTTCGGCAATATAATCGCCGGCGTCGCCTGCATGAAGCTGACATTCGATGCCGTTAGGAAATGGATTCGACGCGTCGGCAACAAGCAGAAAGATTCCGCTGTTGGATTCGACACCGTCGGGCCAACGCCATTCAACATGCAGCTTGTAGTTGCTGTATTTCTCCTTGGTGTACATGTAACCGGTAGGTTTGCCTGTGATGTGAATCAGTCCGTTTTTAACGGTGAACACTTGTTCGGCAGGTACGCTGTTGTCCTGAAGAACGAAGCCCCAGTTGGAGAGGTCTTTTCCGTTGAACAACTTGGTTGTCTTTTGTGCATTTGCATTGCTGACGAAGCCCATGAGTGCTACGGCGAGTACGATTGTGGTGATGAATTTTGTTTTCATACTGATAAATTTGATTTGATTGTTTTCGATTGTCTTTGATCAGTCTTTGATCAGTTTGCGATAACGAACGCGTTTGGGCTCTTCGTAACCTATCTGTTTACGTTTGAACTCTTCGTATTCGGAGTAGGTGCCTTCGTAGAAGACTACATTCGAGTCGCCTTCGAACGAGAGAATATGCGTGCAGATACGATCCAGGAACCAACGGTCGTGAGATACGACAACGGCACAGCCGGCGAAGTTCTCGAGACCTTCTTCGAGTGCACGGAGCGTGTTGACATCGATATCGTTGGTCGGCTCATCGAGCAGCAGCACGTTCGCTTCAGATTTGAGCGTCAACGCCAGATGCAAACGGTTGCGTTCGCCGCCGGACAGTACGCCGCAGAGTTTTTCCTGGTCGGAACCGGTGAAGTTGAACTTCGACAGATAGGCACGTGTACTGATTTCGCGTCCGCCCATACGCATGAATTCCAGTCCGCCGGATACAACCTGATAAATCGTCTTTTCGGGATCGATGCTCTTATGTGTTTGGTCGGCATAACCGATTTTTACGGTTTCGCCTACTTCGAAGGTTCCCTTATCGATACTTTCCTGTCCCATGATCATCTTGAAGAGCGTGGTCTTGCCGGCGCCGTTCGGACCGATGACACCAACGATGCCGTTAGGTGGAAGAACGAAGTTGAGATCGTCAAACAGCAGCTTGTCGCCGAAGGCTTTCGCAACATGAACGGCTTCAATAACCTTGTTGCCCAAACGCGGTCCGTTCGGAATGAAAATCTCGAGTTGCGATTCGCGTTCTTTCTGATCTTCATTGAGCAGTTTCTCATACGAGTTCAAGCGCGCTTTACCTTTGGCCTGACGTGCTTTCGGTGCCATGTGAATCCATTCGAGTTCGCGTTCGAGTGTCTTGCGGCGTTTGCTGACCTGCTTCTCTTCTTGTGCCATGCGGGTAGTCTTTTGTTCGAGCCATGACGAATAGTTGCCTTTCCAAGGAATGCCTTCGCCGCGGTCGAGCTCGAGAATCCATCCGGCAACGTGGTCGAGGAAGTAGCGGTCGTGCGTGATGCAGATCACTGTGCCGGCATATTGTTGCAGGTGTTGTTCGAGCCAGTCGATCGACTCGGCATCGAGGTGGTTGGTCGGCTCATCGAGCAGCAGTACGTCCGGCTGTTTGAGTAACAGACGGCAGAGTGCCACGCGGCGGCGTTCGCCACCGGAGAGCGTGTCGACAACCTGATCTTCGGGCGGACAGCGCAGCGCATCCATAGCACGTTCGAGGCGTGTATCGAGATTCCAGGCGTCGAGAGCGTCGATCTTGTCCTGCAATTCGGTCTGCCGGTTGATGAGTGCATCCATCTTATCCGGATTTTCAAGCACTTCGGGATCGCCGAAGCGTTCGTTCACCTCTTCGTATTCCTTGAGGATATCGACAGTTTCCTGTACGCCTTCCTGTACGATTTCCTTAACAGTCTTGCCTGCCTGCAACTTCGGATCCTGTTCGAGATAGCCTACAGAGTAACCGGGCGAGAAGACTACTTCGCCGGAGTGTTCCTTGTCGATGCCGGCTATAATCTTAAGCAAGGTAGATTTGCCGGAGCCATTGAGACCGATGATGCCGATCTTTGCTCCGTAGAAGAAGGAAAGGTAGATGTTTTTGAGCACCTGCTTTTGGGGCGGGAAGATTTTACTCACGCCAACCATTGAGAAAATGATTTTCTTGTCGTCTGCCATAACTTATGTTGTTTTGTTGATTATTTGTTTGTGTAATACTGTTCGGCACGTTCGGGGTCGAGCGACAGGTTGAACTGGTCGTTCCAGCGTTCTTCGAAGCGTGCTTTGCTGAGTGCATTGTCGCGTACTTGCGCTCCCGGATGCTCTTTGGCGACGTCGGCAATATGCGCGGCGATTTTAGAAGCGATGATGCCGTTGCGCATATCATCTTTGTCGGACAGTGTGAGATGTTCCTTGGGCGTTACCGAATTGATCATCGCAGCGCCGTACCATCCGATCTGTGCAGCGCCTACGGTTGCTGCAATATGATCGTAACCGGGTGCAACGTCGCAGGGGAGCATCTCGAGTGAACAGATGGGGGCATTGTGGCAGGCGTACTGTTGCTCTTTTGCATAGTCGCGTGCCTTGTTCATCGGAACATGTCCCGATCCTTCGTTCATTACCTGGACATATTGGTTCCAGGCAAATTCAGTCAGCGAGCCCATCGTTTGCAGTTCTGCGTACAAAGCGGCGTCGTTGGCATCGTAGATGGAGCCGGGACGCAAGCTTTCGCCGAGACAAAGCGTGACATCGTAGTTCTTGAGTATCTCGCAAATTTCGGCAAAATGGGTGAAAAGAAAATTCTCCGCATGATGGATTTGCATCCATTGCTGCATGATGGAACTGGCGTTGGAAACGATATTCGTCAGTCGGGTGTTGGTCAGTTCGATATGTTTCTTGAGCATGGCGGCGTGGATGATCATGATATCGACTCCCTGTTCGGCCTGCTCGATCAGTGTATCTTTATATATTTCCCATGACAGATCAGCCACTTTTCCGCCCACTTTAGCCAGTGCCTGATAGATTGGAATAGAAGAAACGGGAACGGGGCTGTTGCGCAGGATCCATTCGCGGCTGTTGTGAATCTCGCCTTTTGTCAGCTGCTCGTTCAGCGAATCGCATCCCCACTTGCAGCTCAGAATGACCTTCTCGATGATGTCGTTGATCTTGGGCGTGTCGTCGATGATGGCATTGACCTTCACCAAAAACTTCTTTCCGATAATCATCGGTTCCGTCTCCGGATGGTTGATATTTGCAGGAATGACGGCGTGGCCGGCAGCTACTTCCTTGCGGATGAACTCGGGTGTGATGAACGATTTGAGTCCGAGCGCTTCGATCTGCTGATTCTCTCGGATGGCTACATATTCCATCTCGGGTGTGATGATGCGTCGTTTGGCGTAGAACATCTGGGTGATGTTTTTGCCTTCGCGGGCGCGTTGTGGAAGATGCTGGACAGGAAAATTATCTTTGTTGGTCACATCAGCCTGACTGCGCATGTATTCGGATGAATATTTCTTCAGATGCGTCAGGTCTTTGCGGCGTCCATACCATTCTGCGCGGATGCGCGGGATGCCGGTTGTTACATTGATAGTCATCTTGGGATCGGAATAGGGACCGCTGGTGTCGTAAACAACTACCGGATTATTGATTTTCCGGCTTGTTTCCTGATTCTTTCCATTGACCGTGATGGCGTCAGAAAGTTCGATCCGGCGCATTCCTACTTTGATATTGTTTATTCCACCCGAGATATAGATTTTCTCGGATTTGGGATAGGTGACGTGTATATTCTTTTTAATCGGCATCGTTCTTTGCATGATTTATGATTACAAAGATACAATATTGCTTCTCTAAATCATCAACGATTAGTTAAATTTAAGAGAAAAATGCATGTCAGCTTTCCGCTATTTCCAAAATGTAGGCGCGTCCGCGGTCGGTCGTGATTTTCAGATTCGAATTATCTTCAACCAGTGGACGGAGGCGGCGCATCAGCGTATTAAGTGTTTCGTCGGCATTGTCTTTGCCCGGCCAGAGTGCGTCGCAAATGTCGGAGCGCTGCAGGATATGCGTTGGTGAATAGAAGAACATCTCCATCAGGTTGTATTGCAGAGGCGTGAGTTTCAGCTTTTCTCCATCGGTCTTATAGAAAAATTCTTCGTTGCATGAGAGTGCAAGATTGCCGAAGTGAATGCGTTTAGCCTCGTCGTTTCCAGTTGCCGTTGCGCTGTCGTTGCGCGTGCGACGGAGATAGATGTAAAGAGCGCTTGTCATAAAGGAAAGAATCAACATGATAAGTGGCAGCTGTTTGTCCATCATCGTCAGGATGGTGAACGGTGTGCAGGCGGCATAGCCTTGGAAGGAGACGCCGATGTTGTCGGTTGGAAGCGTTTGTGCGGCGCCGTTGGCAGAAAGCCAGATCACCGTATCGCTTGCCAGATAGTTGGCTGCTTTCACTTTGCTGGTGTAGAGTTGCGGATGCTCTGTCATCTTTTTGTTCTTTACTTGGACGATGAGGCCGGACAGATCTCTTATTTCGTTGTGTTGCAATGCCTCGGCAAACGAGCGGTTGTAGCTTTCGATGGCTATCGGGTTGCCGAACACTTCAGAAAGATGCGTGTATGCCCGGATGGTGTCGCGACTCATCCAAAGCTGCGAATTCTGCATGATTGTCTGTTGAAGTGCCTGATTGAGATCGCTTACAACAGCGCGTTCGGTAAGCGAATAACTGCGGTAGCCGAAACTGGCGGTGAGCAGGAGCAGAGCGAATGTGCAAATGATGGACAGATGTGCTGCCCGACGACGATTATTCAACATTATCTTTTTTGATTGTTACGAAATATTTAACGCGAAGAACGCTAAAATATTTTGATTGACAAGCGGCTTTTGCCCCTCGGAAGCGAATGTCATGAAAATGTCATGCAAATGTCAGCGAGAAGTATTCCTTTTATTTATGTTGTCGCCGGCAACGGCTTCTAATTTTGCGGCGTTGATAAAAAATGAATCAGATGAAACGATTTTTTTGTTTGTGCTTCCTGCTGGGAGCGATGAGTGTGTCCTTGATGAATGGACAGGTGAAGAAGAGTTATACATTGAAAGATTTTGCCGCGACCGACACGACGGCTGTGCAGCCTTCGATGCTGGACTCGCTGCCCGAGATCAGTGTTGTGGCGAAGAAACCGCTAGTGAAGGTGACTGCCGAGAAGACCGCTTATCTGATGGAAGACGATCCCGACGCCAAGACTTCGACGATGATTGAGATGCTGCGCAAAGTACCAATGGTGACGGTCGATGGCGATGATAACGTGAAGGTGAACGGCAGCAGCAGTTTCCGTATCTATCTGAACGGGAAGCCGTCGAACATGCTGTCGAACAATCCGAAGCAGGTACTTCGCAGTATGCCTGCCGGAACTGTAAAGAAGGTGGAAGTGATCACTGATCCTGGAGCGCGTTATGATGCAGAGGGCGTGAGTGGAATTTTGAATATCATCACCAAAAACTCCGACTTCGAAGGTTATAAGACAGAACTGAACACCGTTGTGATGAACAAGGTGAAGGTGTTTGGCGGATATACGACGATGAAGTTCGGGAAGTTGGTATTGTCTGCCGACTATTCGTACAGTCATTACAATATGCGTTATAGAACTACAGCCACGCGCAGGCAGTTCTATTCGACCGACGAGGCGCTGCTTCGTTCGGATGGTGAGTTGCGGGTGAAAACCCCCGGCCATTACGGTGCTTTGGAGAGTAGTTATGAATTGGATTCGCTTAACCTTATTTCTATTTCGGCGTCGATTGACGCGGGAAGAGACAAAGCAAATCAGTCAACCTTATATAATATGAGTAACTCGGCGGGCGATGCCGTTTATTCTTATGATCAGCTCATCCGTATAAACGAAAATTGGGGTAGTGCTTCGGCTAAGGCTGATTTCCAACATCGATTCAAGCACAACCCCGAAGAGCTGCTGACTCTATCGTATCAGTATGACTATTCGCCACGCGATGTGAATCAGAATCTGGATGTCAGCAATAAGCAGGGTGCCTCGTCGTCACTACAGTATCTGAGTGCGTTCAATCATCAGATTGATCATGCAAAAGGGCATGAGCATACGCTCCAGCTGGATTATGTCAATCCGTTGTCGGAAAAGCATAGTGTGGAAGGCGGCTTGAAGTATATCCGACGCAAGAACCTGAGCGATGCCCATTCGGAGCGGCGCGAGACGGAGAGCGACGAATGGCAGTTGGCAACTTTCCAACCCGAACTGTCGTATCGGCATGTGCAGAACATTATGGCTGCTTATGCAGGATATGGTTTCACGAGCGGAAAGTGGAGCATGAAGAGTGGACTCAGGATGGAACATACGTGGCAGGAAGTGACTTATCGCAAGGGAGCGGGTACGGACTTCGATTATCAATCCACCGACTGGGTTCCGTCGCTCTCGATGCTGTACAGTCTTGGCGAGCGCCGAAAGCTGCGTCTGGCCTACAATATGCGTCTGCGCCGCCCGGGAATCTCGTATCTCAATCCATATGTGCTTCTCAATGGTTCGACGATGCGTTATGGCAATCCGGAAATGACGACTACGAAATATCACCGTCTGACGCTTGACTACAACTATTCGACACCGAAACTGAGCATGCAGCTATCGTCGCTCTACACACATTGCAGCGATGGCGTCGGCGAGTATCAGTTCCTCGACAAAGACAATATTCTGAATATTACTTACGGCAATGTAGAGCGTATGGATGGCGGGCAGATGACGCTTTTCTTCAGCTATATGCCTTGGGTGAAGACGTCGCTGTCGTTCAACGGTGCTCTGGCGTATCTTGTTTTGCGTCCCGAGAAAGCTTATAAGGAACGGCTGGCAGGCGTGAAAAATAGCGGCTTCTCGGGATGGAGCGACTTTACTGCACAGCAGAAGATAGGCAGCAGTTGGCGTGTGGTGTGCTCGGGAGGCGTGGGCAAACCGGAGATTTCGCTCGGACGACATCCGGCTGTGTACTATTATTATGCCTGCTCGTTGAGCAAGTCGTTCCTGAATGAGAAGTTGGTGGTGGCGCTTCGGGCGCAGGATTTTCTGAAACCGTATATGACGACAACGCAGCGCGAGGAGTATGCGGCGTTTACATTGAACGACCGCATCCGCCAGTACAGCCGTACTTTCGGTATTTCTATCAACTATACGTTCGGATCGCTGAAGGAGAAGGTGAAGAAGGCGGAACGTTCCATCAGTAATGATGACCTTCTGAATATTAAGAATGATAAGAAATAAGGAGCGGGAAGTTTAGAAAAAGACTTTCGCTTGAAATTGAAATACATATTTTTTATATTAGACAGCATGTCTTGCTTGGGAAAGTGGGATATGCTTTTTTATTGATGGATTATTTTGGTTAATTGGTTATAAGAGTAATTTAGTAGCTACACCTACTAATATTGCTAATGCAAAACTAGACATTGTTCCAATTAGAACATATTCAGTAGTCTTGATTTCTTTGGAATTATTTAGTGCTCCAAAACGGAATACTGATTTCGCTGCTAATAAAAATCCAACACCTTCAATACAGCCAATAAGTATAAAGGTGAGTATTAAGATTCGTTCCAAGAAACCAATCCATTGACCTGCTTTTGGAAGACTTTGAGTATTGGAGTTGGATATCCATTGTTTTAAGAACAGACCCAGTAGTACCGAAGATGGTTTTAGCACTAATATATATGCCGTGACTATAATCCAAAGTTTGACACTGTTTATGGATGCGTACCAATTGCATAGTATCGTATAATTGCAAAACAGAAGATACCACATTATAAAAATAACAGTGAGGTGTGCTGCCTGATCGACTATAAATAAAGAGAGACCCGATTTTTTGAATTTGTATTTTACATAATCAATCAAAAAATGGGTTATAAACAAAATTGTAGGGACTTGCCAATTATTCCATTGAGCAATAAATAGATAGGCTGTAGCCGCATGAATGAGGCTATGAAATATCTGAAAAGATAATCCCTTGATGCCATTTTGGCATTTGCCTTCATGAACTTTATTGGTTTGAAAGATGAAGTCTGAACAAAAATGGGCACAAACGAGCTTGATTAGAAGAATGAATTCATACATATTGCTAATGGTTTTATAGTTTTGTCATAAGTTCTTTGTATCGCTCGATATAGGATTGAATAAGATGGCCATTTCCTGAATTCCAAAGCTTACTAAAGTTTTGAGTAGACATACCCAATGTGGCTGCCAATTCCTTTTGTGAAGCATTTGAAATAATTCGGGAATAGATAATATCAGCCTGTTTAATAGACCATTTCGTTATTAATTCATCTGCAAAAGACGTTGTCAACTTAAGTTCTTGATTGATATTGTCGTTAGGAGTTACCACAGCCAACCTACGTTTTCCGAGCATGTCAAATTCACGTCCTGAAAAACGAAAGGCTTCTCCATCATTGGTTATAATAGATTCACTAACGAACGAAATATCACCAATACCGATAGCAATACGCGCATCCCAAGGTTCCATCCCATTAGGTGTATTTGCCCGCAACACAGCCCGGATGGCAATGCCAACGCTTAATGCGAAAGTTATGTCATCTACTATAACTTGAAAGCTGTCCCCTCTGTACATTTCGTAGCTGACTTTAGTCATGGAAATGAAGTCTGATACAACTCTTTCCAAACTTTCTTTTATGGTTGGTTTCCATTCATTTGAAATAAGGGTGGAGTCGACTATATCACCCGTTATTACTCCTTTAATCATATCTTTCAATTTTATTGTGGCACAAAGATAAGTAATAAAATCTAAAATCAACTATATTTGGTTGATTATTTCATATCAACTTATTTTGGTTGATATCTATTAAACAACTAAATTTGGTTGATTTTATGGGTTTGGTTTGCCAAGAACGGCATTAAATTCCTTTGATTTTGCATTGAAGGAAAATAGTTGGTATATCCGACTTGGAAAAGTGGGATATGCTTTTTATGTGAAATAATTATTCCGTTCATATTGAATATTCTCGTCGGCTAGGGTTATCTTTGTGACTTGAAACAATAAGAATTTGGACGTGGAAACTGATTTTTTGAAACAACTCAATGAGAGCCAGCGCGAAGCGGTTGTTTACACCGACGGTCCGTCGCTCGTGATTGCCGGCGCAGGCTCCGGAAAGACCAGAGTGCTGACTTATAAGATTGCCTATCTGTTGCAGCAGGGTTATGCGCCGCAGAGTATTCTGGCGCTTACTTTTACCAACAAGGCTGCACGCGAGATGAAGTCGCGTATTGCTGCACTGACTGATACCGAGACGGCTCACCGCCTTTGGATGGGAACGTTTCATTCGCTGTTTTCACGTATTCTGAGGCGTGAAGCCGACCGAATCGGGTTTCCGTCGGATTTCACCATTTATGATGCAGCCGATACGAAGAGTCTCCTGCGTTCTATCATGAAGGAGATGCAGCTTGACGACAAGGTGTACAAACCGAACCTGGTGCAGAGCCGCATCTCGAATGCCAAGAATGCACTTATCACTTGCACGGCGTATGAGCAGAACAAGGAGATTATGGAGCACGACGACGAATGTCGCGTGCCACTCATCCGCGACATCTACAAACGTTATCAGAGCCGTTGTCGCCAGGCGGGTGCGATGGACTTTGATGATTTGTTGCTGATGACGAACATACTGTTTCGCGACTGTCCTGATGTACTTGAGAAATACAGTCACTTCTTCCGTTACGTGCTTGTTGATGAGTATCAGGACACCAATTTCGCCCAGCATCTGATTGTGCAGCGTCTGTGTGAAAAGGAACGTAATATCTGCGTTGTGGGCGATGATGCACAGAGTATCTATTCGTTTCGCGGAGCCAGCATCGACAATATTCTTCAGTTCAAAAACGTTTATCCCGGCTGTCGTGTTTTCAAGCTCGAGCGAAACTACCGTTCGACGCAGAATATCGTCAATGCGGCGAACAGCCTGATTAATAAAAACATGATGCAGATGCGCAAGGAAGTATATTCCGAGAAGGAGATTGGCAGTAAACTTTGCGTCCTGGGTACTTATTCCGATTATGAAGAGGCGTACGCTGTTGCCGGAAAGGTGGGCGACTTGCGGATGCAGCATTATAACTATTCCGACTGTGCCATCCTTTATCGCACCAATGCACAGTCGCGCGTTCTTGAGGAGGCAATGCGCAAACGCGGTATTCCTTATCGTATCTACGGCGGCTTATCGTTCTATCAGCGCAAGGAGGTGAAGGATGTGCTGTCGTACTTGCGTCTGATCGTCAACCCGAACGATGAGGAGGCTTTCAAGCGTATCATCAATTTCCCGGCGCGCGGCATTGGTGACACGACGCTTTCGAAACTTATCGAGGCGGCGACGAATCATGAGGTGAGCCTTTGGAAAGTGCTTGCCGAACCTATCACTTACGGCGTTCAGATCAATGGCGGGACAGCAAAGAAACTGTCTGATTTTCGTCTGTTGATGGAGAGTTTTATCGAACGTAATGCGGAGCTTTCGGCGGAGGAGATTGCGCAGATTGTGGTGCGCGAGAGCGGTATCTACAATCTGTTGCTGCAAGACAACACGCTGGAAGGCGAGACGCAGAAGGAAAATATCGACGAGCTATTGAAGGGCATCACCGAGTTCTGCGAACTCAGGCAGGAGGAAGGTCAGGAACATGTGGCGCTAGCCGACTTCCTTTCGGAAGTGTCGCTGCTGACCGATCAGGATAACGACAAGGATGAGCAAGCCAACAAAATCACGATGATGACGGTTCATGCTGCCAAAGGGTTGGAGTTTAAGAATGTGTTCGTTGTAGGTCTGGAAGAGCATCTTTTTCCGTCGGCGATGTCTGAAGAGAGTCCGCGCGCTTTGGAAGAAGAGCGACGTCTGTTTTACGTTGCCATCACGCGGGCGGAGGAAAACTGTTTTCTGACGTATGCCAAGAGCCGCTATCGCAACGGCAAGAGTGATATCTGTTCGCCAAGTCGTTTTCTGCGTGATATCGATCCGAAGTTTTTGAATATTCCCGACGATGCACCGGCAGATGACAGGCATGAAGATGACAGTTTCGAACGGCAGCGCGAGCGCTATGAGCGGCCGTCGGCATTCTCATCGCCGTTCCAGCAGCCAAGAGGCGTTGAGGCGTCGTCTGTATCCCGTCTGACGAAGGTGACAAAAGCTGCTTCTTCCTTTACACCACCGACCGATCTATCCGGATTGCAAGTGGGTACGCGTGTGCGTCATGACCGTTTTGGTGAAGGTGTGGTTGTGGAGCTTGAAGCTTCCGATCCGAGCAATGCCAAAGCAGCAGTCGAATTTACTCACTTCGGGCGGAAACAATTGCTTTTGAAATTTGCCAAGCTGACAATCATCGATTGAATCTTTTTGATTTGAAGACGAAGTGCAGCAGGATGAAGTTCAGCGGCACCACAATCATCAGTACCAGTATTGGTGCCAGAAGCCGGTGAACACCTGCCAGCAGGAACAGATTGAAAAGTGCCATGTGCAACAGGTAGTTGATCAGATGGCTGAATCCGAAGCCTGCCACCTTGCGTGCAGAAGGAGTGGTACGGAATGTGAAGTATGAAGTGAGGAAGAAATTGCAAACCAGGCTCACAACATATCCGATGGTATAAGCAATATTGACGTTGATATATTTCTGCGTAACAAAATAGATTCCGTAATGGATGCCAGCGGCAAGCGTTCCCACGATACTGTAACGCAGGAACTCAGCCGTTTTCTCGTTAGCTAGAATCTTATTCAATTTTTCGCGGAGCATAGTCTTTGGTGTAGAGTTCATAACACAGTTTGAACCAGACGATCGACACCGGCAGCGCCTTGATGGCGTAAGGCATGATGAAATGCGTCTTGACGAATTTCGGAAAGATGTCTGATGATGAGAGGCTGCTGAAAACAAAGACGAACACCATCAGTGCAATGTCCCACTTGTTGCGTTTCCAAGGAACCGTGATATACCAGATAGCTACTCCGGCGATTGGAATAATATAGGTGCTCGATTCGCTTCCGGTACTGAACAGGACGACAAACATCAGAACCGAGGCAAGCCATGCGTAGCGGAATGCTGCGTTCTTGTACTGACCAACGCGAAAATAGGGCAGAACAAACAGGATCATTGCCGGAACAACAATCCACAAGTCCGAGAACCAGCATCCTGTCGTTTTATGAATGAACCCGAGTAAAGAAACATTTTGTCGCATGGTGTGGAGATTATTACCGTTCTTCACTACCAGTGTATAAAACCATTCTTTTATCGTGTCGATAATATAAGTGGGGTTGGCAATCAGCATCGGCAGCAAAAACAGCACGACGCCCCAGATCAGAAACGAAACGATGAACTTGATTTTATGACGAGAGAAGAAAAAGAAAGCCAGACCGACGATTGTATAAAGCTTTACGAATGCACCCAGCAGAATAAATAATGTAGCCCAGACATCTTTTTCCTTTTCAACACAGAGGAATGAAGCGATGATGAGCGCCGCGATAGCTACGTTGAACTGCTGCATAAATAGTGCGGTCAGCAGATCGTGCGCACAGAACCAGAGAATGAAAATGTGATTGCTTGGCTTTTCGCAAGGCAGCTTTTGAATCGCCCAATACAAAATCATTGCCAAAAAGATATTCCAGAAGGTGACGCCCATCCAGACCGGCATCACGGCAAAAGGAGCGATGATATAACTGAATATTGGGCCGTAGAGAAACAAATCCTGATACTCGTTGGGATAATGAATATAAAGATCTTGTCCTGCCAGCAGATGATAAAAGGAACCTCTGAAGATGAGAAAGTTGTTGCATTTGTGCAATTTGAACAATGCCGCGCAAATAGGAATGAGTAGCCATAATCCGAAAAGCGTGCGGTTGTCGTTGAAGAATTTTTTTCTGAAGAAGTCTCTGATAGTTGTCATAAAGTAGTTTTTGTTTCAGTGCCATTATATGAATTGATGAAATATCCAGGCCGACCTTTCGTCTCATTAAATACTCGCGACAGGTATTCGCCGATGATTCCAAGCGAGAGCAGTTGAACACCTCCCAGAAACAGGATGGTCACCATCACGGTGGGATAGCCTTGTACCGGCTCGCCGAAAACGAGTGTCTTCACAATGATGACAAACAGGTAGACAAAAGCGAGCAGTGACGTGAGTGATCCGAGTATGGTTGCAAATCGGAGTGGCATGGTAGTGCATGATGTCAGTCCGTCGACAGCCAGTGTCAGCAGTGAGAAAAAGTTCCATTTCGTTTTGCCGGCTTTGCGTGACAGTTGTTTGTATTTGATTCCTTTCTTGCGAAATCCGATCCAGCAATACATGCTTTTGGTGTTGCGCTGTGTCTCGCGCATCTGTTTCAACGCTTCGATGCAGACGCGATCGAGCAGGCGGAAATCGCCTACATTTTTGAGAATCGGAATGTTCGAGGCTTGATTAAGCAGCTTGTAGTAGAGCTTTGAACTTTTCTTCTTGAACCATGATTCTTCCGAACTTTCACGTTGCGCGTAAACGTCCTGGTAGCCTTCTTCCCAATAAGCCAGCATTTCCGGAATGACCGAGATTGGATGCTGCATGTCGGAATCCATGATGATAACCGCGTCGCCTGTAGCATAGTCGAATCCAGCCATCATGGCAATCTCTTTCCCGTAATTGCGTGACAGGTCAAGATAGTTGAAACGTTTGTCTTTCAGATGCAGTTCTTTGATGGCGTTCAAAGTGTTGTCAGAACTTCCGTCGTTGATAATTAAGAATTCCCATTCATAATGACTGTTGTCTGCAATCACTTTCAGCATACTTTCATAAAGAAGATCGATGGAAGCTTCTTCATTGTATGTCGGGAATATGATTGAAATTTTCTTCATCATAATTTTTTCTATTTAATTTGGTTAACGAATTCATTATATGTGATGAAATAGACATCTTTTTTCTTAAAATAAGTAATAAAATCATTCAGCCTTTTTACCATCTCTGCTCCTGAATTATGACGGATAATAAAAGGCAGTTTAAACTCCGGATGTTCGTTCAGTTCGTAGAATTCCCACGGATGAAAATAGGTTGTAAAATAGCCGTCGTGTTTCAGTGTGCCGTAAACAAGCCGACGATACAACGAAACAGGCAGATTATGATACGATAGCCAAAACAGTGGAAAGCGAAGCACGGGCGTAACTGAAGTCGGAATCTGATATACGCCCTCTTTGATAAAATAGGTGCGTGGCATATTCAGATGTATGTATCGACCCGGAATGAATGTCGGATTCAGCGACGAATTATAGATGTAGCCGGCGTTAAAGATTTCTTTTTCGGCTACAGGCATCATGCGTGGCATCCGGAAGCCAACGACTTGTTGTCCGGACAGTTCCTGCAATATTTCTTTTGACTGTTTTAAATGCGTGGCATCGAATTGTGAATGGAAGACGCCATGCGAAGCGATTTCGTGACCCTCGGAAACCATGCGACGAAGGGCGTCGGGCGCATGCTTAACAAAATTGACTGTACAAAAAAAGGTGGCCTTGATGTGCTGCTGCTGCAGGCAGTCAAGAATTCTGTTTATACCGAAATTAGATACTTTAATTTGCTCTTCAAACGGTATGTTTATCTGATGTTCCAATGGTACATCAAACTCTTCGGCATCAAAACTTAGCAAGACGTTCATATACTAATAAAATAAGTACTTAAATTACACTCAACTGATTCTCTAATAATACGCAAAGTTAATTTATATAACGGAACGCGAATCAATTTATTTATTCCTATTTAAACGTATAACAATATTTAATGCTTATCATCTATTATTTTCTATCGGATTTGATTAAGAGAATAGAACCTGACTTTTTGATATGAGTGTGATGATCTTCACAATAAATAATCAAGGATAGTATCTATTTTAGATAAATTGATTATTTTTGTTTGTCGATACGATGAAATACGGGATGTTTAGATTAAATACTATAGTGGAATGTTTATTTCTGATTCTGTTGTTGGCCTGTGCGGACAGACGGCAGGAGCTAGAATTTATTCCCTACCAAAATAAGGCAAATGATAAATGGGGCTTTATGGCTGCAGACGGCTCTGTGGCAATGAAGGCGCAATACACCTCGTGTCCGTCGGCTGTTGTGAACGGGCGTTATTGCGTTCAGAACGACGAAGGCTTTTGGAAGTTGTATTCTTTTGATACCCGCGAACCTGTGTGTAACAGGCAGTTCCGTTCGATAGGCTATTTTTGGGAGGATGTGACGCCGGCTGTCGAGTCAGACATGCTGGAAATCATTGATAAGAAAGGTGATGTTGTTGCGGTGTTGAGTCCTAAGGTGCTCAGCGCTCATAACTATTGCGAAGGGAAGGCCTGCGTGCAGTTGAAAGACGGCGGTTACGGGTTTGTTGATACTCAGGGCAGGCTCGCACCGTTTACCTTTGATTATGCTTCGGATTTTTCGGGTGGTGTAGCTGTCGCTGGTAATTATGATACGAATGGAAAGATGCGGTATATGGTGATTGACAAGTCCGGAAGAGCGAAATCATTTCTTGATGTTAAGGGTGTACGCATTCTTGAACATTTCCATGACGGGTATTTGCTTTATCAGGACCTGGCAACAAATGCATACGGTTTGATGAATGAAAAGGGACAGCGGATGGAAATGGATGCTTCGCTGGTTGAACAGATGAATCAGCTTAGAAACGGCAGTCCGACGTTTGGAAAAGCCGGTGCAGATCATCTGGCTACAGTTGCCTATGACGATTATATGAATGGTCGGATGGTGCAGCATTTTTCGGCAGAGTTGCCTAGAAACATTGAGGCAAATTCGTCTGTCGACAGACTCACGGCGAATGATGCTGCCATTTCTGAGAATCGGCAGATGAGAGAAAATCAGGATTCAACACATCTGATTCAATCGCGATTGAATGAAGCCTTGAAATGTATGGCAACGAACGTCAAGCAGGCTTCCATTGATCGCACGGATCCGGCTTTCCGGAAGGTGATCGGCAATTATGTGGAGTGTGTGAGAGTGGCTTTCGAAGAGAAAAACTTGCCTTTCTTGCAGCAAGTATTCAGCGATGATGCATTGATTATTGTCGGACGCGTTGTTAAATCAAAAGAATCAATGGAAGGCTATCTTTCCCACAAACAGGTTGAATATAATATCCGCAACAAACAGGAATATTTGCAGAAGCTGGCAGTCGTTTTTAAGACGAATCGTTCTATACGTTTGGCTTTCAGTCAGGTGAAGATTGTGCGTCATCCAACCAAAGAGGGTTTTTATGGCGTTACACTGAAACAGGGCTATCGTTCGGATTTCTATTCCGATGAAGGATATCTGTTTATGCTTTGGGATTTCCGCAATCCGGAAATGCCGCAGATTCACGTGCGTACTTGGCAGCCATCGATGCTGGATTCTACACATCCGCTGGATGAAAAGGCTGTGTTTAAACTGGGAGATTTCACATTGGAATGAAGAGACTTATTTACATATTATTTGTTCTGTCATGCATGACTTGGCAAATGAGTCAGGCGCAAGCGTTTCGCGTCTCGTCCTTTGGTTTGCTGGAGACGGACTTGACGGCTCGTGTTCATCCTGAAAAAGATTTGAATGGTGATGCTTGTGCTTTGATAAAGGTGGTGATGGATAAGCATTTTGAATTCTCGGGTCCGTTGGGGATAGTCAAACGTATTGAAAAGACTGCTGAGATATGGTTGTATGTGCCTGCAGGAACGGAACGGCTGACGATTTCGCATCCGCAGTGGGGAATGATCCGCGATTATTTGTTGCCTATGCCTTTGAAAGGTTTGGCAACCTACGAGATGTGTCTCGAAGCAGTGAAACAAGAGGTGAAGCCCAGCGAGACGAACCCGGAAGTGAGTGTAGCGGAGCCGGCTAAAACTGTGGTTGCAAACCTGTCTGATAAGGATACAACAACTGTTGATTCTCACGCTGTGCTTGTTGCTGAAACGCCCTTACATCCTTCGAATCCTTCATCGCATTTTGTGCTGCAACTGAATGCCGGTTATTCATCTTCATTGATGTTAGGCGCAACGGCGGCTTATTTGTCATCGTCTGTGGGTGCATTCATCCGTTACAGCAGCAACTGGAAAAGCATTTCAGACAGCGGATTGTCATGTAACAGCGATGGTAGTCTGACCAACGGCGGAGGTACTCCTTATTATGAAACGGGGGCAAAAGAAAAATGTTTTGCAGTTCTTGCCGGACCGACTTTAAAGGTTGCTCGTGGTTTTTATCTGACGGGTGGCGTCGGTTATGGTGAGAAATCGGTTTATTGGACTACGATTGAGGGCAAGAATATAAAGTATGACGATGGTTCATACAAAGGCGTCGCTGCCGAGATAGGTGTGATGGGTGTTTGGAAGCATCTGTCGTTTTCGGCAAGTGTTCAGACGATACAGATGAAGACAGTTTTGCCCATGGTTGGCATCGGATTTGTATTTTAAAAAATGGAAAGATGAAAAAGTGGAAAATAATATGCATTTGTTTGACGGCTCTGCTGTTCTGCGTTTCATGCAGCAACGACGAGCCGGATTCGCTGGCTCCTGATATCACGCTGAATGAAGCTACGGCAATCACTTCCACTTCTGCATCATTGAAAGCCTCAGTGAGTCAAAATGGAGGGAAGATTGGGACGTGTATCTTTTTCGTTGCCACTGATTCGTTGTTTTTGAATAATATGAAGCAATTTCCGGTGACGCTGACGAGTAATATGGCAAGTGTCGTGGTAGAATCATTGTCGCCAAATGTGACATACTTCTATAAGTTCCAAGTGTCCAGTGGATATTCTTTGGCTGTTTCGAAGGTGAAGACCTTTACAACACTTGCAGGACCGGTCGTACCTTCGGCTCCGGATATCGTTTTGAAGGATGCCGGCTCTATTACGTTTTCGTCAGCGAATTTGTCGGCTTATGTGCATGCAAACAGTGATAAGATTGTTTCTTGCAGCTTTATGATCAGTACGAACTCGTCATTCAATGCCGATGTCAAGGAGTTTGCTGTAACGCTGGCAGATGATTCAGTGAAGACAACAGCTACACCGTTGACAGCTGCGACCACTTATTATTACAAGTTGCAGGTAACGTGTGAGAAAGCCGTCGTTTCATCGGATATAAAAAGTTTTACGACCGCTGCGAAACCTTCTTCTGCAATAGAGTATTTCAATCTGGTTAGTCAGGATGGCAATCAAGCTGTATTGAAAATGAAGTTGGCAAGTGGCATAAGCAATTGGACTTCCATTGGAATAAAATATCAGTCGGAGTATGATGCCAGCGCTATCACGCAAAACCAAACAGTCAATGCGGAGGGTATTTATCAATTAACGATCAAGGGATTGCATCCCATGTCAACTTATACTGTCACTGCATTTGCTGCGAGCAGTTCGCTTAGCGGAGAGACTTCGATGACGGTAAAGACCGATAACAAGGTCAATTTGGACGCAGCCGGAACATTGCCGGATGTGATTGCCGACAAGCAGAAATATACCATTACAACGCTGAAGATCGCGGGACCGATCAATGGTACTGACATCGGATTTATTCATGAGATGGGAGGTGTTTTGAATTCAGGAGCGAACGTTGCTACGTCGGGCAAGTTGCAAACGTTGGACTTGACCGATGCACGTATTGAAGCCGGAGGAAACGGCGTTAATCATTGGGGTGAATTGTGGACGAATGATGAGAACAACACTTTGTCCAGAAGATTTTTGGATGGAACGACTTCCATCAAAACAATTATTATCCCGTCGAGTGTGACGAAGATTGTTGGCGGAGGCTTAAATGCAGACTGTTCGGTCGAATCGATAGAGACACCTGCTGACAATCCATATTTTACCAGTGTTGATGGTGTTTTGTTTGATAAAAACAAGACAAAGCTCATTGCTTTCCCGCCATTGAAGACGCTGGCATCGTATGCCATTCCTGACGGAGTCACTTCTTTGGAGTCACTTTCGTTCTGGGGTGTAAGCAATGTGAAAACACTGACGCTGCCCAGTACATTGAAAACGCTGTATGCCGAAGTATTTTGTGATTATCAGAATATGAGTTCTGAATTCGGCGAGATAGATATTCCGGCTTCTGTTACTCACATGGAACCGCAAATGTTTTTTGGTGCTCAGGTGAAGTTTGCTAAAGTTTATGCCCAAATTTCTACTTTACCATTCGGAACCTTCCAGTATTGTAATAAGATGGAATCGGTCACGCTGGGCAGTTCGATAACCATAATTGATGAGATGGCTTTCGAACAATGCACATTGCTCACGGGAGTGCACTGTTTATCGTCGACGCCGCCTTCTGTAGTCAGCACAAGCGACAGCCCGGCTTTTAAAGGGGTCGACAAGACAGCGTGTACGATTTATGTTCCTAAAGGTTCATTGTCAGCCTATAAAGCAGCTTCCGTCTGGAGTTCATTTACAAAAATCGTTGAAGAATAGCCGTCGTTTTATCTATTGACAGAACGTAGTTCTTCTTCCGTGATGATTTCCGGAGGCGTTTGTTGGTGGTGCAAGGTGTCGGAAGAATAGGTGCTTTTTTCCGGCAGCGGAGCAGGAGCGGACCGGAATGAAAGATAGAGGGCAAAGGCAATGGCAATAGCGGCAAAAACAACAGTGATCATGATCCATAGTCTTTTTGCAATGTCTGTTCCATCCAGTTCTTGCAGAATGTCGCCTACTGAGTCAAACCGTTTGCTACGATCGGGTTCTGTGCAACGTTTGGCAATCTTTTTCAGTTGCATATTATGTAGTTTTTCATTCAATTCATCAATGATGATACCGAGTGAAAAAATATCGGCGCGATTGTCAAGCGTACAGTTCTTGTCTGACTGTTCGGGGGCGATATATCTTTTCGTACCTGCCGGGATCTTGAGAATATCATAATCATCGCTGTCTGCCAATCCGAAATCTATCAGTTTGACATTCTGTCCGTTATGAGTGATAAGAATATTTTCGGGTTTCAGATCACGATGAATAATCTGTTTGCTGTGCACATAGCTCAGTACATGGCAGATATCGCTGATTATCTTATGTGCGTTTTTACCGGTCAGCTTGTTCTGACTCAGAAAATTTCGCAGCGTTATTCCATCAATATATTCCATTAAGATGCACGGTCCGATTTCCGGCAGTTCATTCATGGCAATGATTTTGGCAATGTTTGGATGGTCGAGCGAATAGCCTATTTCGAACTCTTTTTGTAGCAGTTGACGAAAAAGCTTCTGATTGCGATAGAGCGGTTTCAGCCCTTTTAATATATGTATTTTCCCATGAATGCGACAGCTGTACAATTGAGAATAGCCATTCTTCGATGTGAAGAACGGTTTTATATCTGTGTACATCGGTTCTTCTTCCGGAAAATCAGAACCTATGAAACCGGATGAGAGAGATTCACTGCTTTGCATCTGTAATCTTGTTAATCACAGTGAGTCCGCTGGTACGGCCGGCAATGAATGCCGGAAGTTTCTCGCCATTACGAAGCACGTAGGGCAGATAAAGCGGCTGTCCTTTCATGAAGCTGACGGTCTCGAACTTGTCGCCCACCTGAATCTTCGAATTTTCGGCTTCGAGTGCGGTAAACAGATGTTCGCCTTCGTAAACAAGAAGCAGTCTACGGTTGGGCGACCAGCCTATTTCAACCTTTTCCTTGGGTTGCAAATCTTCAATAAGAATCTTTTCTGTAGAGAAGAATGAGGAGTTATAGTTTGTACCTGTTTTCAGATGGTTGCAGAAAGCGCTGAACAGTGGAAATCCTAAATATTGCGACAGAGCATCCAGCGTATCCGTACGCGGATTATGCTTATCGTTCACGTAGCCCCAAAGTCTTTTTATGGTAGCTGTTGATAGAGATATATTATGTCGGATAAGTTCAAGTGAGAACTCTTCAAAATCTGTTGTTGTCTTCAGATTCTTGGCATATTTCTTTGCTACCAGGATCAATAGTTCTGCCACTTCCGGTGTATGCTGTTTCATAATTCTATTTTTTTGCTACAAATATAAATCTTTCACCCCAAATAATCATCTGTTTGTTGAAGAAAAACAGGTATCGGCTTAATTCATTAGGAGTGTTCTTTCGAGCATTTTATTTTTGTTGCATGAAAACAATAAAAAGAAGAATGTTATGACAAAGAATCCGATTATTATGGGGTTGCTTATATTAATGTTAAGCAGTTGTCTGTTTGCTTTTCCGGCATGCAGTACAGACGGCGATCTGGATGAAGACGAGAATGAGCAGCAGGTTGCTACAGACGATGAGGCTGATTTGGTCACCAATTCCACTTTTTCCAAACAGGTGACAATCAATTTCGGTTCTTCTGTTGCAATCTCCAATCCGTATGAGAGTGCAGGTGTTTCAGTCTCTTATGAAGGAAATTATGTGACGGTCACTTCTACAGCCGAAGATGTTGAGTATGTTCTTTCGGGCACTACGACAGCCGGCTGTTTTAAGATTTATAGTGATAACAAGTTTATGCTCACACTTGATGGCGTTTCCATCACGAGTGGTAAAGGCGCTGCCATCAATGTGCAGTCGCATAAACGTGTGTTTGTAAATCTGCCTTCGGGCACATCAAGCAAATTGGTCGATGCATCATCGTATCAAACTGATAATAGTGAAGATCAGAAAGGCGCGTTCTTTAGCGAAGGACAGCTTATATTTAATGGAACCGGAGCTTTGTCGATTACAGGCAATTATAAACATGCGCTTTGCAGTGATGATTATGTTCGTATTTATGAGGGCAACATCACGCTGAAAAGCACTGTTTCTGACGGTATTCATACAAGCGATGCTTTCGAAATGGATGGTGGAACATTGAACATCACTTCTGCCACGGATGCTATTGATTGTGATGAAGGCTACGTTGTTATTAATGGCGGCAATATTACCATTTCGAGTGGCGACGACGGTATTACAGCTTCTTACGAAGGAACTGATTCGTCTATCAATCCTTATATGAATATCAAGGGAGGAACGATCAACATCACGACAACGGGCTTATCGGCTAAAGGAATCAAGAGTTTTGGAGATTTGACAATCGATGATGGTACAATTACCGTGACGACTTCGCATCAGGAAGCCGAAGGCATCGAAAGCAAGACCAAGATAGAAATTAACGGTGGCGACATTACAGTGAATGCATACGATGATGGTATCAATGCAGCGAAGGATATCACTATTACAGGCGGTAAGATTTACAGCTACAGTACTACCAATGATGCTATTGATTCGAATGGAACCATGTCGATTTCCGGTGGAACGATCTTTGCTATCGGTGCCGGAACGCCGGAAGATGGACTCGACTGCGATCAGAACACCATTAATATTACGGGCGGAACAATCATTGGTGTGGGAGGAGGAACCAGTTCGCCTTCTACGAGCAGCAAACAGAATTCGCTGGTTTATGGCGGCAGCGGAACCATTAACACGCTTTTCCATATCGCCAATGCGAGCGGTACAGATATTCTGACGTTCAAGATTCCACGTACGCTTTCGCAGATGACTATCGTTTACAGTGGAGCAAATCTGGCTTCGAACACTAACTATACCATATATACCGGAGGAAGCGTTTCCGGTGGTACTGATTTTCATGGACTTTATACAGGTGCCACATACAGTGGTGGAACGCAAGCTTCTACGTTCACAACGAGTTCAACAGTTACAACTGTTGGTTCAACCAGTGGAATGGGGGGCGGCGGAGGCACTCCAGGTGGTTGGCGTTGATGAATGTTGTTTCGATTGATTGCGATGGAGTCGTTTCAAAGCTCAAGGATGAGTGCGAAATGGCTCCATCTGTTTTTATTCGATTTGTATTTGGGCGTCTGCGTCAAATCTTTTACTTTTGCGGAACAAAACCGTTTCGGCGGTTGTTGAAAGTTAGTAAATGATAAATTAGTGAATGTATGAAAAGATATTTATTCTATTTTATGGCGCTTTGCCTCGCGATGTGTCAGTTCTCATGCAGTGATGACGACGATGATTCGTCTGCGGATATTTCAGGCAGTTATTCGAGCAGTACATTGTCGCTTAACTACAACGGACAGGCCAAGAAAGGAGCCACAGTTGTTCTTGCCACAAGTTCGGCAAGCAGTGCTACGGCTGTTTTGAACGGTGTTGTTGCCGGAGCCGACAGTCTGACCGTCGATATGACGCTTGCCCGGACGAAAGCCGATGCTTCGTCGTCAGTTGCACTCCAAGGTTCTGCAACAGTCGATACGCGCACGGTCAGTGTGAGTGGAAATGTTGCTTCCGGTTTAATGACACTCGATGTAAATGTGGTTGATGCTTCGCCGATGGTTGGAACATGGGTGATGGCGCCTGTAAGTTCAACCGGCGGTTGTATGACTTTGAATTTGAAATCAGCCGACGGCACAGTGACTTTTAATGGACAGAAAGTGGGCGACACACAGTTCTCATACCTTGTGAGCAATCTTGGAACGGCTTCCTTAAGTTCATCCGTATCTTCAATCAACCTCTTGCAGAATGGCAATGTAGTCATCAATGTCGTCAAAGCAGGGACAGTTGTTCCGCTTGCCGGATTATTCACGTTTTATGTTAAGGGTTACTTTCTGTATTTTGTGCCCGATGCTGCCAATATTGTTACATTAGCGATGCAGTTGCAATCAACGAAAGCGGATGATTTGTTGGACAGTCTGGAAGCACTGGTAGAAATGTCAAAGACGGGGATTCCGCTTATTTGTGTTCCCGGAGCTGATGGCAAATCCTGCGGGTTGTCGATGAATCTGCAGATGGCTCAAGTGATGATTCCTAAACTTGCTCCATTGCTTAAAGTTCTTCCGATGATGCCGGCACTTGCTGACAAGGCTGATCTTTTTACGCAGATTGGAAGTATCATGACAACGATTTATACAGCCAAGGAGTTTAATTTGACGCTGAAAATGGTGAAACAATAAAGATTTTACGTGTAATAGATATATTCGAAAACAGGCACGGATTTTGTCCGTGCCTGTTTTGTATCATATAAGGAGTGTTTGTTATTATTTCAGATAATCTGCCAGTTTTGTAGGCAGATAGAACGTGTTGTTCTTGTCTACATATATGATAACAGAATTAAGTCTGGCAGTTTCTTTTCCTTTCTTGCCAAGTGTTACGATGTTGGTGTTCGGTGTGATATTCAGTTGTTTCTTTTTGTTTGTTACAACCAGCATCGGCGAGCTCTTTTCATCTTTAGCCGGGATGATCGTGCATTTATAATCCTTGAATACTTCAGTGTACGGGGCAAAGTTTGTCTTTGTCAGTTCATCCAGCTTGTCGTGATTGAAGCCATAGAGATTGCACATGTAGTGATTCAGTTCAATATTTGTCAGCATGCCTAATGGAAGCGTACCCTGTGGATGATAAGCAGCCAGGAACACATCTTCGCCTGTATGGCTGTTTGTAGTGAATCCGAAGCACGTTTTTGACGTGATGATGTTTGCCATGAACGACGTCAGCGAGCCGCTGTAGAGCGTTGCCTTTACATTATCTGCTGAACGTTTATCGGCTGGTATCGGGCTGTTTTTGTAGTCTTTGCAGTTGTTGAGTGCAGTCAATTCATCCGGTGTCAGTTCGAATCCGGCATAGGTGCGGAACAGATTTTGCACTTCAGAGTTTGGAATGCTGTTTACTTTCTGAGCGAAACCGTCGGCAGTCATTTTTATCTGAGAAAACTGTTTAAACATCTGGTCTTTTGTTGTGCCATGTCCACCGGCTCTACGGCTTCCGATGCTGATTCCGCTGTTACCATGGTCGGGAACCATGATAACTGCTGTTTCGCCATTGCGGCGTGCAAAATCGAGTGCAACACCGCAAGCGCGGTCGTATGCCAGCATATCTGTTGCCATTCCTACAGGATCATTGGCATGAGCAGCCCAGTCAACTTTGCTTCCTTCAACCATCAAGAAGAAACCTTGTGGATTCTTTGAAAGTTTATCAATGGCGATACGTGTCATCTCTTCGAGAGCGGGCTCTTTAGTCGTGTCGCGATCGAGGTCGTAAGCCATTTCATGGTCGGCATACAAAGCCCACATATTGTTGCCTGTATACGAACGCATCCCGTTGATATCGTTTTTGAAAACGCCAAATCCATTGCCTTTGAGGTAAGCCTCTTCTTCGGCATTGATGATTCCGGCACCACCACCGATAACAACGTTAAGATCATTGTGCACCATTTGAGGAGCAATCCAGTCATAGCGTCCGCGGTTATAGCTGTGAGAGGCGCAGTCGGCAGGAGTGGCATGCGGAAATTCGCAGGTGAAGACCAGTCCGGTAGATTTGCCATAGAGTATCTTTGCAGCTTCCAGGACGGTTGTCAGCGGTTGATAAGCCATCTTTGGATCATTTGGATAAATATCGTTCTGAGGGTCAGCCAGAGGATAGGTTGAAACCCATCCGGCACGGCTTGTATAACCGGTCATGTAGCATGATGTAGTCGGAGCGGAGTCGCCAATGGGTTCGTTAGAACAGAGCGTACGCACGGTTCCGCAGAGATATGGATCGAGGTTCAACTTCGGTTTGGATGGATTGGTGTACCATTGCAGCCAGCGGGCTGTCGAAACCGTTGCCAGTGAAGTGCCATCGGGAATAAGCAGGATGACATTCTTCACCTGTTTGACGTTTTGTACATCCTGCCCATGGGTCGGGATGATGAAAACGGCCAGTAACAGCAGTAATGTAATTGTTCTTTTCATTTGTGTTTATAATTTAATAATTTCTTCTTTAAACAGTGTAAGCTTTTCTATTCCCGTTTCGGTAACCAAAAAGCTGTTTTCGATGCCTACAGCGCCTGTACCAGGCACGACGAACTTCGGTTCGAGTGCGAATACCATTCCCGTCTGCAGCTTCTCTTTCGATTTTGGCGTCAGCACAGGCAGTTCGTTGATCTGTATGCCGATTCCGTGACCGATGAATTTTGCCTGCTGGCTCAGACCCATAAAATAGGGAGAGAGGCCTTCCTGGTCGGCAATGTTCGCTGCAATCTTATATAAGTCGGCACAAGCCACGCCCGGTCGTGCTTTCTTCTCAATTTCACTTTGTATGAGAATGGATGTCTGATGTGCCCGATAAGCTGCCTGTGGCAGTGTTCCTACGGAGTAGGTGCGTGTCATATCGGTCATGTAGGCGGTGTAGTTGCCTGCCATATCAATCATGATAGCCATCCCTTTCTTCAACACGGTTCCATTGGCTCCTACAGGGCTTAGAGCATCAGTTCCGCCACCTCCCAACGCGTAATCAAAAGGTGAAGGCTGTGCAGCGTTGTCGCCTGCCAGAATGCTTCCCATAAAGATATCCATATTATCACCGAAAGCGCGAACCAGACCGATAGAGCCGTTCTTGCGCATCCGTTTCTCAATTTCATATTGCAGTTCGCGATCGGTCATTCCATAGTGGAAGCAATCGGGAATCTCGGCGTATGTCTTTTCGTGCAGTCGTGCCGAAGTGCGAAACATTTCAATTTCGTGTGGTGTTTTTATCTCACGAAGGTTTCGCATCAGTGCAGTAGCATTACCTGTCAATTCAGGGTTAAACACTGCCAGCAACCGCATATATTCGTTATAACTCAGCTCGTCGGCTTCAAGTAGAAGTTTACGGGGCATTTTCAGTCCGTTATTGGCAAATAATTCAGCCATTTGTTCCGGTTTGTGAATGTATTCAACATGATCACAATTGATGCCGGCAGGTCTTTTGACAAAGAACCACGGATCGCCTTCGGCAGGCATGTAAAAAAAGCCGTTGTAAACGCGTCCGGTTAAGTAATAGAGATTTACATCTACACTGAGCAGGCATCCATCAGCTTCAATCTTCATCATGGCCTGCTTCATGCGATCCCATTTTAATTGGAAATCGCTCAACCATTTTTTTTGTATCATCTTTCTTTAAAACTGTTCCAAAATCTGTATTCGTTTTTCAATTGGCGGGTGTGTTGCAAAAAGCCCGCTGAGTCCGCTCAAAGCGTTTTTTTGTTCCTGGTGCCCCGGATGTTCGATGAACAATTGGGCTACATCATCGCGCGTCACCGCTTCGATATAGGGGTCTCCTGAAATTTTCCGCAAAGCACTGGCCAGTGCATGTGGATTCTTTGTCATCTCTGCTGATCCGGCATCAGCCATATATTCGCGTTTGCGCGAGATGGCGAAACGCATCAGGATACTGAAGAAGTAGCCGATAGCAGCCACAACCAGTACAAGCAGCATGATGACAATAGTGTTGTCTTTCTCATTGCGCCTTCTGGCGAATGAGGAGTAGTAGAATGTTCGCATAGCCATCTGTGCAATCATTGCAAAGATACCCACGAACACAATGGATACAATCATTAGTCTGACGTCGCGGTTGCGAATATGCGTCAGCTCATGTCCGATAACAGCTTCCAGTTCTTCGTCATTGAGCTTTTCGATGATTCCCTTTGAAAGGCTTACGGTGTATGTCTTTTCGTTGATTCCACTGGCAAAAGCATTCAGCGAGTCATCGTTGATAATGTTCACCTTCGGCATCTTCATTCCCTGGCTCATGCACAGGTTTTCGACAAGATTGTAAACGCGCTTATTGTCTTTCCTTTCGAGTGGTTCGGAACCTGTTGCAGCATTGATAATGCTGGTATTGGCGAAGTAAGCGATAATGAACCAGATAGCCACGCCGGCCAGGATATATGGCGCAATATTGATAAACATCACGTTGGCAATTGCCGTCATGTTGTTGCCTTGTTCTCCTTCATAACCCGAAGCTGAAGCATATCCTAGCAGATAGCAGAAGAGATATACCAGTGCGCAAACGAGTATTGGAAACAGACAAAGCAGGAACACCGAATAGAAGTTGTTCCTGCTCTGTTGCGTTTGGATCCCTACATACTGCATGAGGTCAGAACTTTATTTGCGGTGCTTCTTCGTAGTTGGCACGCTGTTCGCCAAGGTCGAACATCATCTCTTTGTGGAATCCACACATTCCTGCAATGATGTTTGAAGGGAACACCTGTACAGCGTTGTTAAGCTCTTTCGTAGCCGAATTGAAGTAGCGGCGAACGGCTGAGAGTTTGTTTTCAAGATCAGCCACTTCTTCCTGCAACTGCATGAAGTTCTGGTTTGCCTTGAGTTCCGGATAGGCTTCGAGGGTTACTTTCAGGCCGGCCAGTGCTGACGAAAGTGCATTCTCAGCTACAATCTTGTCGTCGATGCTCTTGGCACTAACGGCGTTATTGCGTGCTGCAACAACCTTCTCGAAAGTTTCCTTCTCGTGTGCTGCATAACCTTTGACCGTTTCCACCAGCTGTGGGACCAGGTCGTGGCGCTGCTTTAGTTGCACATCGATATCTGCAAAAGCATTCTCACGGTTATTACGCAGTTTGACTAATCGGTTGTATAGTGATATCGCCCATATAATCAGGATGATGACCACCACTAAAATAATAATTGCTGTCATACTTGTTTTTGAGTTTTATTGTTGATACTCTCTTTACGTTACAAAGATAAATAATCCTTTTTGAATATGCAAACGAATCTCATTGAACCTCCATACGCATGATGTAGTCATTCATGAAATAGCCGTTGCCTATTGGAAAATCGCCCTGTTCGGACTGATAAAAGCCCATGTGCTTATAGAAGCTGACGGCGGGGTTATGGCGGTTCACATGCAGCTCAATGGCAAATGGTCCGGGATGTATGCTTTTGAGATAGGCTTTGCCCTGTTCAATGATGTAACGGCCGATGCCTGTGCCATGAAGACTTGGCAGTGAGTAGACTTTCTGAAACTCGTACAGATCCGGATCGAGTGTTTCAATGGACAGATATCCTCCGGGCTTTTCGTTGGCGTAGATGATAAAGAACTGATGATGAAGTTCTTCCATTTGCTTATGAAGATTCTTTATTGAGTACATCATGTCGAACATGTATGACAGTTGCTCCGGCGAAAGAATTTTGCCGTAAGTATCTTCCCAGGTCTGCAATGCCATATTGTGAATCAATTCGCAGTCATCGCTGTTTGCTTTTCTTATTGTGAACATATCGTTTTTTTGTTATTTCAATATCATTTTTGCAAAGGTAGGTGATTTGTCCTTATTCATCTTGTCTTTAAAAATAAAAAAATTAAAATCTAATTTTATTTCGATAATCTCTCTTTTACTCTCAAAAGCGCTTCATACGCGTAAGCTATGCTTTTAAAGTGATTTTCTTTGGTCATGATTGTGCTTATTGTTAATTTTGCACGTTCGGAGCAGCTTCGATGGCAGATCTCTTGAATACAGCCCGAAAAGGCAGGTTTGTGAATAAAAACAGTTATAACGATGAAAATATTGAAATGTATGATAAGCGCAGTAACGTTGCTGATGGCAACTTCTGTTACTCCTGTTGCTGCACAGACAGTTAAACAAAGTGATATGAAGAGTACATACGAAGAGTTGAAAACAGTGTTAGATGTGTTAAGTCCGCGCACTATTCATCCGGCAGAAGGTTATTTGAAGTATCCCTATTTGATTCCTGCAGGGTTTTATACGCAGATGTGGGACTGGGATGGCTTTTTCATTGGTAACTACTTCTGTTCTAAGGGTAAGCCTGAATATCTGAAATATTGGGCTTTGAATCTGATTGAAGGCGTTGATGCCAAAGGATATGTTTCAGGCTGTGCTACAACCCAAGGACCACGTCCGATTTTCGGTGACTTTTCGATGAAACCGTTTTTGGCACAAGGTGTACTGTTTGCCTCCAAAGGGCTGAATGATTTTCAGTGGATTCGCCCGTATTACGACAAGCTGAAACTGACAATCAAATACAGAGAAGAGACGCAGCGCGACGAGAAGACCGGCCTTTATTTCTGGCAGATTGCCATGCAGAGTGGTGCTGATAACAATGTGGCTCTGAACTATTTCACGGAAGATAAACGTTCTTTTTTGGCTTGCGATGCCAGTACGCTGCAGGCGCGTGAATATGAAGCTATGGCTGTGATCGCACGTCAGCTGGGCAACAGCGATGAAGCCGAACAGTTTACCTTGAAAGCAAAAAAACTGAAAGAGGCAATTAATAAATATCTTTGGTGCGACAAGGATAAGACTTATTACAATGTGGATAGAGAAACGGGTTCGTTCTATAAACGCATCAGTTATTCCAATTTCTGGCCGTTGTTCGATCAGATTGCCTCGAAAGCCAATGGGCAGGCCATGATTCAGCGTTATCTTATCAATACGAACCATTTAAAGTCTAAATATGGCTTTCGTTCGCTATCGCTTCAAGACCCCGATTATAACAACCGGAATATCATCAAGCCGTTCTCGAACTGGCAAGGTCCGATATGGATGGTGGCCAACTATGTGGATGCTGTCATTCTGAAGCATTATGGGTTTGATAAAGAGATCGAGTGGGATGCGTATACGCTTGGCAAGATGCTGATTAACGACTACAAGAAATACGGCAGTCTGCACGAAAGCTATAATGCCGAGAACGGTGCGCCTTTGGCTCCGGCAGATACTTACGTGGATGCAAATGGCAAGTTCATCGGATTTGTAAGTTGGAACCTTTGTGTTGAGAATATTTTTCAAGGGCTTGTCGACGGGCATTGGATGACATTGGAAATCAAATAAACCCTATCATAATAATCACCAGAGCGTGAACAGATGAACGTTAAAAGTCCAGCCTTCTATCACATTGAAGCGATTTTGACCTCCGTAGTGTGGGGAACGACCTTCGTGTCGTCGAAAGTACTGATTTCACACGGACTGACACCGGAGCAGATCATGTTACTTCGGTTCATTTTGGCCTATGTCTGTATCTGGCTGATTTCGCCGAAGCAGTTGTGGGCTAAAAGTTGGCAGGACGAATTGCTTTTTGTTTTGCTGGGGTTGTCCGGTGGTTCACTTTATTTTCTTGCTGAGAACTCGGCATTGAAGTTTACGCAAGCTTGCAATGTGTCGATTATCATCAGTGTGACGCCATTGTTGACCGCAATAGCTACATCGTTGGTTTATAAGGGTGAACGTATGGGGCGTGCGCTTATCATCGGGGCTTTCGTGGCTTTGGTGGGAATTTCTTTTGTGGTGCTTAACGGACAATATGTTCTGAAATTGAATCCGATTGGCGATTTGCTTACCATCTCGGCTTCGCTGATGTGGGTGGTTTATGGTCTGATATTGAAGAAGCTGCAGCAACGAGAATATACATCGGTGTTTGTTACACGTAAAGTGTTCTTTTATGGGATATTGACTATTCTGCCGGTGTTTCCTATCATGGGCGAAGGAATTCCTTGGGACGAACTTTGTGATTTTACGGTCTTGGCCAACTTGTGTTTTCTTGGGATCGTGGCTTCTTTCCTGGGCTATTTGGCGTGGAATTATGTAGTGAACCAACTGGGTGTAGTTACAGCAACCAATTATTTGTATCTTAATCCATTGGCTACATTTATTACCTCTTCTATTGTTTTACAGGAGCGAATCACCATCGTCTCCTTGATAGGAAGCTTGATGATTCTCTCCGGTGTGTATCTTTCGCAAAAGAAAATGCAGCATTAGAGGTTTGTCAGAACCGATTTTATTCGGTTTAGACCTATCATTAGTTGCTGTCGAGGGCAGGCTGTGTTTATTCTGATAAAGCCTTCGCCTTCAGTGCCATATAGAGTGCCTTCGTTGACGCGTACTTTGCCTTTCTTCAACAAAATATCTGTTATCTCTTTCGAAGAATGTTTCAATGCAGAGCAATCCACCCAAACCAGATAGGTGCCTTCCAACTGTATAACTGGAAAGTCGGGGAGGTGTTTCTCAAAAAATGCCCTTAGGCAGTTGTAATTGTCAAACAGATACTGATTGAGTTCGTCAAGCCATTCTTCTCCTTTGTTGTAAGCTGCAATGAGTGCTTCTACGCCGAAAGGATTCACATCGCATACTTCGTTGATATTAATGGCCTTATCTATTTTCTGGCGTCGCTCATCATTATCTGTGATGATATTTGCAATCTGAAGTCCGGCTGTATTGAAAGCCTTGCTTGGTGAAGTGCAGATAACGGAGTGAGCACGAAATTCGTCTGAAATAGAAGCAAAAGGAGTATAGTTGAAGCCGGGATGCGTCAGTTCGCAATGAATCTCATCCGACACGACCAGCACATTGTTTCGGATACAAATCTTGCCAAGTTGAGTCAGTTCCTGCTTTGTCCAGACTCTTCCTGTCGGATTGTGCGGATTGCAAAGAAGTAGAAGTTTGACCTTGGAATCGCTCGCATTCTGTTCTAAATCATTGAAATCCATTGTGTATGTATGATTATGATAAATCAAGGGATTTGATACGATCTCGCAGCCGTTATTCCGGATAGAAGAGAAAAAACAGTTATAGACGGGAGTTTGTACAATTACTTTATCGCCAGCCGAAGTCAATGCTTTGATAACGGCTGAAAGGGCAGGAACAACGCCTGTCGTGTAAAGTATCCAGTCCTTATTTATCAACCAGTTGTGGCGACGCCTGAACCAGTTGACAACTGCGTCATAATAGGCATCGGGTACTTTCGTATAGCCGAATATTCCATGAGCAACACGATTATTCAATGCTTCGATTATTGCGGGGGCTGTTTGGAAATCCATATCGGCAACCCACATAGGTAAAACATCTTGATCGCTATCTGAGTCCCATTTGTAGGAATTGCTTCCTCTTCGGGAAATAATATCATCGAAATGGTATTTCATATTTTACATACAGATTAGCTGTTCCAGGTAAGAATCTTGCAGTCGGCCGGAGCCTTGATGTTTTCGTCGAGGATGATTATGCCATAGCTGTTGGCAGTGATGCTGCCGCTTTTGGGATTCTTTATGCTGTGTACCGGGCTGTTGATTGTAGCTTGCAGACTCGTATATTCGAATGCCAAGTCGGCATCGTCGGCCATAGTGCAGTTTTCCATGATCAGATCGGAGGCATAACATAATGGCTGCGTACCAGAGATCTTGCAGTTTATCAGATGCAGATTCTTGGAATGCCATCCTAGATATTCGCCGTTGATCTCTGAATCGTAGACGGTCACATGGTCGGTGTTCCAGAAAGCATCCTTTGAATTGATTAAAGCATGATGAATTTCAATGTTTTTCCCATATTGGAAGGCATAGTTCCCATTATGTTTATAGTTATTGATAGAGATATTTTCGCTGTGCATAAAGAGATAGTCGGCTTTATCAATCTGTACTTGATTAAGCTCGATGTTCCGACAATGCCAGAATGTTTCCAGCGCATTGGGTATCTGAACATTATCCAGTTTTATACCATCCATTTCGCGAAACATTTTGGGTGCGTCAACTTGCGTGTCGGTCATTTCCAGGTTTCTTGAATACCAAAGCGCAGCGCGGGCGCCATCAGTAAAGACACAGTTCCTGATGATAAAGCCGTCATTATGCCAAAAAGGATATTTCCCTTCAAACAAACAGTTTACGGCTTCGATATTCTTACACTCTTTGAGAGCTGATTCTCCGGCATGTATCGTTACATTTTCCAAATAAAGATTGTTGGAAGCGAACAATGGGCGTTCACCTCCGAATGCTTTGCTTTTTATTTTTTCCATTATCAGGTAGTTATTGATTTTTAAATGTTATAGTGATATTGTTATTACCTAAAACGTCAGTTAAACCGCTTGTATTGTTGATTTTCCCAACCCGAGCATAACTGTAAGTCATTAAAGATGATTTGTAGAACAAGACAATGCAGTCGGAGCCTTAAAGCATCAGATTGCCTGTTTGTATGGGTTCTGGAATCGAATGATAAGAACCATGTTTTTTGTGTCATATTTTCGTCTTTTAATCTGTTGCAAATTTATGGAGGATAAACATCGGTTACTGTATATGAATTACGGATATGATTACCTTTATTACAGAAATAGTAAATACGCACTTACTTTCGGCAAATAGCGCTGGTAACCATGCTTATACCCCAATTACGGATATAGTAACCTTTATTACTGATTCATAATATCAGGCTAAAAACTAAAAAGATAATTATATATCTTTGCTGCCATTCAAATGCTTATCTCAATGGATAAAATAGTTAGATTAGATACTGTTGATCAATACAATAATTTGTATGGACTCGAAACGTTGCATCCGCTAGTGAGTGTTGTTGATCTGACGAAAGCAACAAAAATAGTCAACCATATTCAAATGAATTATGGAGTGTACGCACTTTATTTGAAACTGAATAAAAGCTGCAATCTCAGATATGGCCGCAAGTCCTATGATTATCAGGAAGGGACTATTGTGAGTTTTGCGCCCGGACAAACGGTTAGTGTTGATATGATTGGAGAAGAGATGACACCGGAAGTTTATGGAATCGTTTTCCATCCGGATTTGATCAGGGGTACTTCATTGGGTAAAAACATTGGTTCATATACCTTCTTTTCTTATGCTGTGAATGAAGCGCTTCATGTTTCTGAAGAAGAAAGGAAAATAGTCATCGACTGTTTGAAGAAAATTGAGATGGAACTCGAACATGCTATCGACAGACATAGTAAATTGTTGATTTCTATAAATATAGAGCTGCTGCTTAATTACTGCATGCGTTTCTATGAAAGGCAGTTTATCACTCGCAGTGATGCTGACAGAGATTCACTGACTCGATTCGAGCAACTGCTGAATGATTATTTCCAAAATAATATATCGTTGCAAGAAGGGTTGCCATCTGTGAAGTATTTTGCAAATAAAATATGTCTTTCACCCAATTATTTTGGTGATATGATTAAAAAGGAGACAGGAAAGACTCCACAGGAACATATTCAGAATAAAGTGATTAGCTTGGCCAAGTCGCATATCCTTGAAACAAACGAAACAATCAGTCAGATTGCTTATTCGTTAGGTTTTCAGTATCCCCAGCATTTGAGTCGTTTGTTTAAAAAGAAAGTTGGATGTACGCCAAACGAATATCGTCAGCAGCAAGGACAATCAGTGTGACATGGTAAAGTAATATTGACGGTTATTTATGCAAAAGGATATGTTAGATATTAAAACAGTTCACCAATGTAATTGCTGTATGGGCACTTGTACGTTGCATCCTCTTGTGAGCGTTATCGATCTATCGAAAATAAATATTGAACATTCTGCTGTAAAGTTTGATTTTTATACTATCCTGCTGCTTAAAGGACGATGTGGAGAATATGTTTATGGTGGCAAATACTATGATTATTCGGAGGCTTCGATGCTGTTTCTTGCTCCGGGCGAATCATTTAGGTTTGAAAAAAAAGATATCCTTTCATTGAATGGCTGGCTCCTGGCTTTCCATCCGGAGTTGCTTAGTTACACTTCTTTAGGCGAGAATATGGATAAATATACATTTTTTCGTTATCATTTGAATGAGGCTTTGCATGTCTCTTTGAAAGAAAAAACGAAAGTGGTGGACGGCATCATGCATATTAAAGAAGAATTGCAGCATGCCATTGATTGTCATACAAAAATATTGGTATCAAAACATATTGAATTGCTGCTGGATTATTGTCTGCGCTTCTATGAAAGGCAGTTTATTACGCGGCAAGAAGTCAATAAACTGATTATGAAGAAGGTGAATTTGATATTGGATGACTATATTCAGAACGACCAACTGAAATGGAACTGTTTGCCTACAGCAGAATATTGTGCCGAACTTTTACATCTTTCACCACAATATTTCGTTGATTTGCTGAAGTTTGAAACAGGCAGTACGCTTTCTGAATACTTTCAGTTAAAGCGTTTGCAAGCATCCAAATCGCTATTGATGGATAAAAATAATTCAGTTGCTATGGTTGCCAGTAAGTTGGGATATTCCAATGTGCAGTGTTTCTGCAGTTTGTTTAAAAAAATGACCGGGATTGCTCCGAATGAATACCGTTTTGTGCAGAATTGATCGGCTTGGTATTCTTTGAAATCAATAAAAATAGAATTGAAGAGAGTGCATGCTATTTATAATCATGCACCCTTTTTGTATTACAGGTAACAGATTGAAATCATTTTAGCCTGAATGTGATAGGACAGGTGTATTTGACACGGACGCTTTTCCCTTTTTGTTTTCCCGGCGTCCACTTGGGCATACTTTTCACTACGCGAATAGCTTCTGCATCCAACTTGGGTGTTACACTTCGTATGATATGAATATTGGACAAGCTGCCGTCTTTTTCAACAATGAACTGCACTACTGCTCTTCCTTGCTCATTCTTTTGAACCGACTCTGCCGGATATTTGATCTTTTCAGCAAGATACGAAAACAGAGCTGTCGGTCCGCCGGGATATTCCGGCATCTTTTCGCATACAGTGAATACAACTGTGTCTGTACTTAGAACGGCTTCGTTCTCGACAGATATCATGCTGTGCAAAGGCAAATTGGTTTCTGTTGCTTTAGCGTTGCCTATGGATAACAGACCGACAATCATGGATAGCAATGCAAGATGCACAATCTTGTGCATGCTGTTTTTCTTCTTTTTAGTGAACATACTCTTTTTCTTTTAATGGTTGAACATTGAAATGCGACATACAAGTACTGCAGCTCCTTGATGTGATAACTTAACAATCGCAAATCTACGTAGTTTTAGTATATGTCTACTAATATTTCGGATAAATATTGTTAATCGAAAGAATAATTATTTATTTCTCGTAATATGCTAACATGTTTTATGTTGAAACAATATATTTGAAGTAGAATCAGAGAATTCCAATTAAGGGAAAGTCAGTGTAAAGGTGGTGCGATTAGATGAAGCGGAACTTTTAAGGGTGATGCTTCCGCCGGATAATCGCATGATCTGGCGGGAAACGGAGAGTCCGATGCCGCTGCCTCCTTCTTTGGTTGTGAAGAATGGAATGAATATATGTTCGGCTTCTTCGGGAGGAATAGCCGGACCATTGTCGCTCACTTCGATAATCACTGCCTCTTCCTTATTTGAAAAGGCGCGTATATCAATGCAACCATTCTGCTGATCCGGACCTATTGCCTGAATGGCATTCTTCAACAGATTGAGCATAACTTGCGAGATAAGATTCTCGTCGGCATAAACTATCAGATCAGCCGGCTGCACGTCGATATTGAATTGAATATTAGGCGCTTCATAATGGTGGCGCGACAAGTTTACCATCCGTTCGGCAAACTGTTTGACATAGAACAGTGATGGTTCTGGCGTCGGAATATGCGTAAATTTGCGATAAGATTCAACAAATGCAATCAGACTTTTTCCAGTGGCACTTATCGTTTCCAGTCCTTTGTGCATCTCATCATCAACATGGTTATGTTGCGAAAGGAGCGTATCGCTTATGGACGTGATTGGAGTGACCGAATTCATAATTTCATGTGTAAGTACTCGAGTGATACGCATCCATGAATCGATCTCGTTTTCATCAAGTTCGCTTTTGATATCGTTGACGGCTAAGATGCGGACATGCTTGTTGTGAAGCATCATTTCGGAGCTTCTGATGGATAAATGCACACTACCCAGTTCATTTGTGAAAGATATCTGCTGTTTGCTTCCGGGCTGGATGTTTTCGATCAATGTTTTCAATGAGGAATCAACGCGTTCCAATTGCTGCAAATGAGTAAAAACACTCATTCCCAATAGTCGCATGGCTTCGTTATTGCTCTGATAGACATAGCCGTTGTCGTCAATCACAATAATTCCGGTGTTGATTGAATTGAGAATCAGTTCGTAATATTTTTCTCTCTCAATGGTATCGGTTTTTGCCTGGAAAAGCATTTTTGTGATGCGATTCAGTGCATCGTTTACCATCTGATCATTGGTCGTGCGATGTTCGGTAGGATAGTGGAATGTGAAATCGTTGTTATCGATAGCATCGAACATGATTGCCACTCGTTTGGCAAAACGTTTGTCGGCAAGCGACATGTTGCGTATGCAGTAAAGCAGGAGAATAAATATCGGCAGACTCCAGATCCATTGGCCTTCCATAATAAGTATGGTGCAAGCAGCTGTCAGAACGATCAGTGCATACAGTAGAAAGATTACATTATGGAACAAATGCTTTATCATGATTTGAATCTATTAAAGCTCGTAACGTTTGATTTTATTGTATAAAGTCTGCCGCGAAATGCCCAGTTGATTAGCCACAAGCGACAAGTTTCCTTTATATTTTTCCATGGCATCCTTGATCATGTTGTACTCCATTTCTTCCAGCGTTGTCGCTTTTTTGCTCTGTGTCTCTTTCTTTTTCGGAAACTCGAAGTCTTCGCCGTCCAGCACATTCCCGTCGGCGATGATGACAGCTTTTTCTATGGTATGTTCCAATTCGCGGATATTGCCATACCAAGGTTGGCAAGTGAGTTTCTCTTTGGCATCGTCGCTCAGCTTCGGGACAGGCTTGCCATACAGATTGGCGTACTTCGACAGGAAAATCTCCGAAAGCGGAATAATATCTTCGCTGCGTTCACGCAGTGCCGGTATTTCAACATGAATGGTATTGATCCGATAGAGCAGATCTTCGCGGAACTGTTCTTTCTGCACCATTTCCTGCAGGTTGCGGTTCGTCGCACAGATAAGCCTGATGTTTACAGGAACAGGCGTATTGCTTCCGACACGTACGATGCTCCGGCTCTGAATGGCCGTAAGAAGTTTTGCTTGCAGATAATAGGGCAGGTTCCCAATCTCATCAAGGAAGAGCGTTCCTCCGTTGGCGGTTTCAAACTTCCCGGCACGATCGCTGTGCGCGTCGGTGAAGGCACCTTTCACATGTCCGAAAAGTTCGCTTTCGAACAGCGTCTCGGTGATTGCACCCATATCTACAGTCACCAGTTCCTCTTTGCTGCGTGTTGAGAGCAAATGAATCTCGCGCGCAAGCATTTCTTTGCCCGTTCCGTTCTCGCCAGTGATCAGAATGTTCGCATCCGTCTTGGCTACTTTGAGAATCAGCGTATGGAGCTGCTGCATCGCATCGCTGTTGCCCCAATACATGCTGCTCCCTTTGGTTTGATGTGCGGAGTGTTGTACTGAAGAGAATCCTTTGCGAATTTCTTCACGTTTGTGATAAGCCGCCTGCAGTGTTTCGACCAGTTTGTCGTTGTCCCAAGGCTTTACAACAAAATCGGTTGCACCTTCCTTGATGCCTCTGACAGCAAGATCGATATCGGCATAAGCAGTGAAAAGTACCACTTGTACAGATGCATCTTCCTTTTTGATTTGCGATAGCCAGAACAGTCCTTCGTTGCCCGTATTGATGCCGGCATTGAAATTCATATCCAGCAGTACGACATCGGCCTGTTCCTTGTGCAATGTGGCAATGAGCATGTTGGGATTGGATAATGTAATCACTTTCTCGAAACATGTTTCCAGCAACATCTTTACGGCTGTGAGAATACCTTTATTATCGTCGACAATTAATATGGATCCGTGTTTGTTCATCTGTCCTTTTTTATTCTTCTGCACACAAAGATAGAGTCTTTCCTTCATGTCGTGAACAAATTAGGAATGAAATTTTCTGAGCCTCGGAATCGCTCGGTGTCAAATATTTTTACACTACTGTCCAATTTTTTGACACTTTGAAAAATAGGGCAAAATACTAATTTGTTGATAAATAGATTGTTGATTGTTTTGGCACGTTCTTTGCAACTCTTTGATCAGAAAATGATAATTGTAATGAAAAAAATAGTATTCACATCCATTCTTTCTCTTTCGGTGATGCTTTCGGTCACTGCACAGGAGAAGATTTGGACTTTAAATGATTGCATGCGTTATGCGATTACATACAGTCCCAAGGTTCGGCAAATGGTTTATACAAATAATTCCTATCAAGCGGACCAAGTTGCGGCTACAGCTTCATTTTTGCCGTCGATCACGACGCAATCGTATGCGCAGTATCGCTTCGGTCGTGCCATCGATCCGGGAACGAACACTTATGTTCATACGACAACATTCAATAATGGTTATGGCGCTTACATGACTATTCCGGTATTCAACGGCGGACAGTTGATCAATCAGTGGCGTTTGGCAAATGTCAATCGACACATGGGACGCAACGATTTGCAAAAACAAAAGGACGATCTGGCCGTTAGTGTGATGGATGCGTTCGTCAATGCCGTTTATTATCGTGGCACGTTGAAGATGGCCGATGAGAAACTTCAGGAGAGTCGCAGCACGCTGCATAAAACACAGACGCAGGAAGAGTTGGGACTTAAAGGCAAAGCTGATGTTGCGCAGATTGAAGCACAAGTAGCTACAGACGATTACAACCTGACTCATCAGGAGAATCTTTATAATGCTGCCATGATGAATCTGAAGAAGTTTATGAATTTCTCTACAGATTCGGTTTTGGCAGTCGATACGCTGGTGACCAATCAGAACAATTATCCCGCATCCGACGAGTCGGTGACCGACATTTTCAATTATGCCGTCGATAATAATCCAACGGCTTTGCAGGCAAATTTCCAATGGAAAGCCAGCCGTATGACTTATCTGATTACCAAAGGCAAACTACTCCCGACGCTTTCCATTGAAGGTGGTGTGACAACGCAATATTATGAGAATTTGAAGGATAACACTGGCGTTTCTTCCTTCAAGAGCCAGTTTAAAAACAATCGAGGCGAGTATTTCTATCTGAACTTTACATTCCCGCTGTTTGATGGCTTGAGTCGCGTGACGGCGCTTCGCAAAGCGCGTAACAACATGCGTATCGCCTTCGAAAAGCAGACCGACACTTATCGTCAGTTGCAAGCGGATATCGAACAGGCAGTTCTCGATCGCGAAGGTTTTGCCAAAGAGGCTATTCAGATGCAGAAGAAGGTCGATGCAGATGCTTTTGCTTACAAGGTGACGCTGCGTAAGTTTGAAGAAGGCTTGATGAGTCCGATCGACGTACAAACAAGTGCGAACATATTGCTTACATCCAAAGCCGACTTGCTGCAGAAGAAGCTTTTATACATCATGAAATCGAAGTTGGTGGATTATTACAAAGGCCAACCATTAATCAACGAATAAAATATAACAATCATGGATATACAGATAGAAAAGAAAAAAGGAATTCAGAAAAAGCATATTCCTTACATTATTGGAGGTGCAGCCTTTTTGGTTTTGGTGGGCTGGATTATTTTCGGCGATCACAGTTCGACGCTCAAGGTTGATGCACGCGGTATCAATATCGGTGAAGTGAAGAATGACATGTTTAATGATTTTGTTCGCGTGGACGGGCAGGTTCAACCGATTTCCGTTGTGCAGCTCAGTCCGGAAGAGGGCGGGATTGTGGAAGAGAAAGTGGTCGATGAAGGCGCTCAAGTGAAGAAGGGCGATATTATCGTGCGCCTTTCCAATTCGAACCTCGACCTACAGATTCTGAATGCTGAAGCCGAGCTGGCCGAGAAGCAGAACTTCCTTCGCAACACCGAGGTAACGATGGAGCAGGACCGTTTGAAGAATATGACCGACCGTTTGCAGCTTGATGCCGACATGAAGCGTTTCCGCCGTAATTACAACCAGCAGAAACGACTTTACAAAGAGAATCTGATTGCAAAAGAAGATTATCTGAAGGCCGAAGAAGATTATGAACTTGCCGGGAAAAAATATGGTCTTGTGATTGAGCGCCTCCGTCAGGATTCCTTATCAAGAAGAATCCAGATGGAAGAGATGGAGACGAGCCTCGCCAACATGCGCCGCAACATTCAGCTTGTGCACGAACGCAGCGAGCATCTGAATATCCGTTCACAGATTGATGGTGAGCTGGGATTGCTGGATGTCGTGCTAGGACAGAATGTATCTCCTGGGCAGAAGATCGGACAGATCAACGACTTGTCGGACTACAAGGTGGAAGCATTGATTGACGAACATTATATCGATCGTGTAAAGCCGGGACTGACTGCCACTTTCGAACGTCAGGACCAAAACTATGCGCTGACCGTCAGAAAAGTTTATCCTGAAGTGCGCGACGGCAAGTTCCGTACAGACTTCGTTTTTACCGGCGGACGTCCTGACAATATCCGTAGCGGTCAGACCTATTACATCAATCTTGAACTTGGCCAGCCGAGCAAATGCATTCTTATTCCGCGCGGTACCTTCTTCCAGAGCACTGGTGGAAGCTGGATATTCGTTCTCGACAAGAGCGGCAAGAAGGCTTATCGTCGCAACATCAAGATCGGTCGCCAGAATCCGCAGTATTATGAAGTGCTTGAAGGATTGGATCCGGGCGAAAAAGTAATTGTTTCGAGTTATGAGAGCTATAAAGACAATAAGGTTTTAATTTTGCAATAATTTATATCTACAGCGATGAAGAATATAATCATAGCATTTCGTTCGCTCTTCAAGAAAGGAAGAAGCAATGGCATAAAAATTATTTCATTAGCCGTCAGTCTGGCAATCAGCAGTGTGTTGATTTCTAAAGTATGCTTTGATAGATCGTTTGACCGGTTTTATCCGGACTGCGACCGCATTTATCAGATTCAGGAAAGCATACATAGAGATAAGGATGACAAGACATTAGGATCGGTGAGTGGATCTGTAGCACCGGGCATGCAGGCAGAGATACCGGAAGTGGAGAAAGCAACCCGTTGCACTTCCATCAGCGGTAATAAGACCATCATTGTGACACCTGATAAAAACAGTTATTTGGCGAACACAGTTATAATGGCCGATTCCAACATGTTTGATGTCCTTCCTGTCCGTGTATTGATCGGGAATGTGAAGGAGACATTGAGCCGTAAGGGTTATGCCATGGTTTCGCGCGATGTGGCAGAGAAGCTGGGTAGCGTGCAGAATGCTGTGGGTAAAACATTTGAACTTCAAAGTTCGCCGGGCGAATCCTATACGGTTGGCGGCGTTTACGAGAATATTCCTGAGAATACACATCTTCGCTATGATATTGCTATTTCATTGGAAAGTTATTATAAGGACAGCAGGGATAATTGGGAGGGAAATGACCGCTATCTCGGTTACGTTAAATTGCGTCCGGGCGTTAATCCGGCTTCACTTGCCGCTCCAATTCTTGAGATGCAGAAGAGGCATCAGGATTTGGAAGCAATGAAGAAAGCGGGAGTCGATCTTCGTTACACACTGCTTCCTCTGACCGATATTTATTCGAATATAAACGAAGGAATGAAGAATATGGACTTTCTGCTGGCAGTACTCGCATTTGTTTTGATATTTACGGCAGTGATGAACTATATTCTGATTGTGCTCTCTACACTGGTGAATCGGACGAAAGAGATTGCCGTTCATAAATGTTACGGCGCTTCGGGATGGAATTTGTTCGGCATGGTGATGTCGGAATCATTTGTACATATTTTTATTTCCATCGTTTTGGGAACGCTGCTTATCCTGGCGTTCCAGTCGAAAGTGGAAGAGTTGCTCAATGCCAAACTGATTTCCTTGTTTATGCCGCAAACGTTGTTATTGATACTCAGTGTCTGTGTGATTGTCTTTTTCGTTACCGGTCTGGTTCCGGCTTACATTTTCCAGCATATTCCGGTGGCAGCAGCGTTCAGGAACTTCCGCGAATCGCGTCATATGTGGAAACTGGCTCTGCTGTTCATCCAGTTTATGGCAACAGCCTTCTTGATTGCATTCTTGTTTGTGATTGACAAACAATACGACCATGTAGTCAACAGAGACTTGGGCTATGCTTATAAGAATCTGCTCTATTGTGATCTAAGCGGAGCGAAGGTTGATCAAATCAATATGGCAAAGAATGAACTGAAGAAGTTGACGTCAGTCGACAAGGTTTCGACTTGCAGTTCTATGTTGATGCCTCAATTTCTGGAAGGATTGTCCGGCAATAATGTATCTTTGCCGAATGACGAGCGCGAATTATTCAACATTGGTGATATGTATTGGGTGGACGAGAACTTTTTTTCTGTGATGGAAATACCTGTTGTGATGGGTCAGATATTCGCTCCTGACAGTTCGTCCAGGCATATGGTGATGGTCAGCGAGTCGTTTGTAGAGAAAATGAAGTCTACTGCCCGTTGGGAAGGCAGTCCTATCGGCAAGCAGGTGATTATCACAGAGCACTCAAGCGAGAAGAAACCATCGACCATCTGCGGTGTATTCAGAAACATCAAAATTGGGGATGCGAAGAATCCTGACAATCGTCCGAACGTTGTATTTTATGGAAACGACGAATATACGAGTGTTCTGTTGATCAAGTTGCATCAAATGTCGGCGGAGAACACGAAAGAAGTCACCAATGTTCTCACAAAACTTTTCCCCGATCATACGCTAGACGTGAAAGAACTGAGTGCGGATGTAGCGGATGTATATACGGAAACACATAATTTCCGCGATTCAATCATGATCGGCGGCATTGTAACTTTGTTGATTGCTTTGGTTGGTTTGCTGGGATATACGAGCGATGAAACCAATCGCCGCGGTCGCGAGATTGCTATCCGCAAAGTAAACGGTGCAACAGCCAAAGAGATACTGGTGATGATTTCCAAAGATATCACATTCATCGCTGTCCCAGCCATTTTGATTGGTATCGGGGCTGCCTATTATCTGTCGCAAAGTTGGTTAGACCATTTTGCCGACAAAGCCAGGATGGGCATTCTTTTGTTTCTTGCAGGTGCATTGTTTGTTTATATCATTATAGTTGTTTGCGTGATATGGCGTGCTTGGATGGCTGCCAACGCAAATCCGGTGGACAGCCTTAAGTCTGAATAAATGTTGCATGAACGTCATTGATAAAGCTGTTAAGTGAATATCAAAAATCCGTGTCGAAAAAATATTTTTATATTGCTGTAACATTTTTGTTAGTTGCGTGTCTTTTAAAGTAGAATGGATAAAGAAAAGTTTATAACAGAAGTCGTACCGCTCAGAAGGAAGTTGGAGTTTATTGCTTCCCGACTACTCGACAATCCGCAAGATGCGGAAGACGCCGTGCAGGAAGCTTTCCTGAAGATGTGGTGTATCCACGATGATTTGGACAGTTACGACAGCGTTGAAGCGCTTGCCGTACAGATTACAAAGCATCTGTGTGTGAACAGGCTTCGTACGGTTCAGGTGCATAATGAAGAACCGATTACCGAAGCGACGACACTGGTTGCAAACGTCGACGATCCATATCGGACCCTGGAACAGAAAGACAGTATTGACTGCGTAAAGCATATCATGGAACAATTGCCTTCGCTTCAGCAAGCCGTCCTCAGAATGAAACATGTGGAAGGTTTGGAAGTGGAAGAGATTGCAGAACTGACCGGAAGTACTCCGGGCGCTGTACGCGTTACTCTTTCGAGAGCCAGAAAAAAAGTAAAGGAACTATACTTAAAAATGTAAATATACTATGCAGCTAAACGATTATCAACATATCGATGAATTGATGGAACGCTTCTTCAATGGCGAAACATCCAATGAAGAAGAACAGGAGCTCTACCTCTTTTTTGCTCGCGAAGATCTTCCCGAACGACTGAAAGCCTACCGACCGATGTTCGGTTTTTTCGAAAAAGGCATTGCTGCCGAAGAGCAGAAAGCCGCGAACCCTACCGTAAAAACATCGTTCTTCAGGAACAAATGGTTCTATTCGGCCATAGCTGTAGCCGCTGCCTTATTGTTTGTTTTATTCTTGAACAAAGGCAGTTTTAGTCATGACGACGATTTCAATCCCTATGAAGGAAGCTACATCATCCGCAATGGCGTGAAGACGGTAATTCCAGAGAATGTAGCGCGAAACATGGAGCAGATTGTTCTGCAAGCCGAACGGCGCGAAGTCGAAAAGGAACGGCTCGCCTTGAACACTGTACGCCAGAAAGTGGAAGAGACAGAGAAGATGGAGGAAAAAGCAAACCAGTATTTGAATGATAAAAAATAACAAATAAAATGTGCAGCATTATGAAAACAAGAAGTATAATTTTAGCAGTTGCCTTTATAATAGGCGGTTCGATTGCCTGTAGTCTACAAGCACAAAAACATCTTGATGCTTTAATCAAGAAATGCGAATCGATGCGCAATGTAGACGTTCAAGTAATCATCACCAAGGATAAGAAAACGAGGAAGGTAGAGCATTCAATCAAGAATATTTCTTTCTCAATGAAAGAAAATCCTCAGTTATTTAACGATTTCATAGAAGCATTCAGAGCCGATCAGGATGAAGCCTACAAAGTGACAGACAGGTCGGTTAATGGAAAGGTTTATCCTTCTTATTATCGTTTCGATAACGGAAAGACAGATATCATGTTCACTGCTAATTTTGATGAAGATAAAAGAAATGGAACCAGCGAAGTTGTGATTGTTCGTATTGAAAGGCCTTCAGACGGTGATTCCAGTTATGAGATGAACACAAATGGTATTCGCTATTATGGCAAGAACTTGAATTTTGATTCTGGAAATTTCAACGAACATATGGCCGAGTATAACGCAAGAATGGCCGAATTGGGTAAACGTATGACCGAGTTCGGCAAGCGTATGGAAAATTCCAGCAAGGAGATAGCCGACGGCAACGTAATCATTGTCAGACCGGATACAATCCAATGGGCTGATTCGACAACTCAGCACGAGAACGCCATCATCAAATAATCACAGGACAGGAAACTGCCATTGCGAAGTGTCAAATAATTAGACACCACTGTCCAATTATTTGACACTTTTTTATTTCACCATAACTACTAAATAACTGATAAATATACTCTTATATACTTTGGCACACCCTTTGCATATATAATGGCAAAGAAAAGAAAACAATTAAATTTTAGAAGGTCATGATAAAGATTGAGAACTTAAGTAAGTATTTCCGCACAGAGGAAGTCGAAACAATTGCACTGAATAAAGTATCATTAGAGGTGAAAGATGGTGAATTTGTAGCCATCATGGGTCCTTCGGGCTGCGGCAAATCAACTTTGCTGAATATTCTTGGATTACTGGACAATCCTACTTCAGGCGAATATTATCTGGCTGATAAAGAGGTGGGTCATCTGAAAGAAAAAGAGCGTACACAGGTCCGTAAGGGCAATATAGGTTTCGTTTTCCAAAGCTTTAACCTGATAGATGAATTAAACGTGTTCGAAAATGTGGAACTTCCGCTTACTTATCTCAATGTAAAGCAGTCGGAGCGTAAGAAGCTGGTCACCGACATTCTGAAACGAATGAACATCAGTCATCGCGCTACCCATTTTCCACAACAGTTGTCCGGCGGGCAGCAACAGCGTGTAGCTATTGCGCGTGCGGTCGTTTCGAACCCGAAGATTATTCTTGCCGATGAACCGACCGGTAACCTGGATTCCAAAAATGGCGCCGAAGTTATGCAGTTGCTTACCGAGCTGAACAAGGAAGGAACAACGATTGTGATGGTAACACACTCCAAGCATGATGCCGGATTCGCGCATCGCGTTGTCAACTTGTTTGATGGTTGCATCGTTTCTTCAGTTACAGAGTTCATTTAAAATGTTTTATACACACATTCTTTATGTTAGCATTTTTGCTAAGTTATTTGTATACCCTGCTTGTGAAAGCAGGATATACTTTCCATTAAAATAGATAATATATAAGATTTTAAAATGAAAACTGTAATAAGAAATTTCTATAGTATTCTGAATCGTTTCAGAATGGCAACGACGCTGAACATTATCGGCCTGTCCATTGCTTTTGCGGCATTCTTGCTTCTGATGATGCAAGTGCTCCATGAGGAGTGTTTCGATAGCTGCTATCCAACGGCGAAGCGTTTGTTTCTGGTGAAGATGAACAATGCGCGTGATGGCAGTTCAAGTATTATTTTTCCGGGTGCTTTTCAGAATGCCGTCACACAATCGTCGCCACATATTCTTAGCGGTGTGATGTATATGCCTTATGGTGACAAGAGATATATCTCTGTGGAAGATAACGGTGCGAAGCGAGGTTTTCGCGAGCCGATTCTTCTCTGCAACAAAGATCTGACTAAGGTGTTCGGTTTCCATTTTGTGGCAGGCGACCCGAACAGCCTTTCGGATCCGGAGAAACTGATTATCCCCGAGAGTATGGCAAAACGCATGTTCGGTGGTAAGTCGGCTATCGGTCAGCGTATTCATGCCGAACAGAGAATCTGGTTCAAAGGATATAATGACATGACGGTCGGCGCCGTTTATCGCGACTTTCCTGAGAACGCGCAGTTGGATAATTATATTTATTCGCAGATCGATATGAACGATCAGAATGTCAACAGCTGGGACGCCTTTAATTATTTTTGCATTCTGTTGCTTGATGATGCCGCTTCGCAAAAGGCGGTCACCGATAATATCAATCGCACGTTCGATTTCAAACCGCTGATGTGGGACGATAAAGACAAGCTTTCTGTTGAACTGATTCCGATGACTGATCTGCATTACATGACACACATAAGTGATATTTGGGGCGCTTCACAGTTGAAGACGGGTAGTGTTGAGACAACCAGACTGTTGTTTTATATCGCTGTCCTGATTCTGATTGTTGCAGCCATCAACTATATGAACTTCAGTACGGCACTCACGCCGATGCGTATCCGCAGCATCAACACACAGAAGGTGTTGGGCAGCAGTAACGGTCAGCTGCGTTTCTCGCTTCTGGTGGAAGCTGCGTGCATCTCAATAATTGCTTATGTGCTGTCATTGTTCTTGATTTATGTACTCAACCAAGCAGGATGGCTGTCGTTTATCACGAGCAATATAGATATGATGGCGAATCTGCCATTGTTGGCATGGACAGCGGTTATTGCGCTGCTTGTCGGTTTGGCTGCGGGCGTTTATCCGGCTTATTACATGACTTCTTTTTCGCCGGCGATGGTGCTGAAGGGCAGCTTCGGCTTGTCGCCTTCGGGACGCAAACTGCGCACGGCACTGATTTCGTTTCAGTATATCATTTCCGTCGGACTGATTGTCGGTGCCTGCATCGTACAGTTGCAGGATCGGTATATGCGCCATTTCAAGTTGGGATTCGACAAGGACAAGATTGCCATTGTTGAGCTGAGCGACAGTATTTACCGGGGGCATAAAGATGCGTACGTCAATCAGCTGCTGAAATATCCGGAAGTGGAGAGTGTAGCTTTTTCCATGCAGCTTCCTGGTTCTTCCGATGAATATGCAAGGGGCGATTTCAATTATCGGGGCGAGAAGTTCAATTCGGAATACATGTTCGTTTCGCCGACATTTTTCCGCGTGATGGGTATTCCGATAACAGAAGGCTCGGATTTTACAGCATCCATGGAAAAGGATACGTCGACCACCTATATGATATGTAATGAGATTTTGCATAAATCAACCTCCGTAAAGGTAGGCGAAGATGTCAGCCAAGGTTATCTTTCCGGAAAAATGTTAGGTTTTGCAAATAATATCAACACGTCTTCGCTGCGCCTTAATGTTGGGAACATGACTTATATTTTGGCCAATCAGAACATGGGATATACATGTCTGGATTTTTCGCTCATCCGTCTGCGTGCGGGTTATAATGCCGAAACTGCAGTCAGGCACATTCGCGAGGTTGTTGCCGGTCTGGACCCGGCTTATCCGGTTGATGTGAAGTTTTACGACGATGTGTTCAATGATCTTTATCAGCATGAGGAGTTCGTTAAGAAGACAGTGACGGTTGCCAGTTTTTTGGCAATCTTGATTTCGATAGTGGGCGTGTTCGGACTGGTGATTTTCGAGACACAGTATCGCCGCAAGGAGATTGGCATACGGAAGATCAACGGGGCTACGGTGAAGGATATTCTGCTGATGTTCAACCGGAAGTATTTTTATATTGTAGTGGGAAGTTTTGTCGTTGCTGCTCCGATAGCCTACTGGGCTGCCGACAAATGGCTTCAGAACTTCGCCTACAAGGTTTCGATTCCGTGGTGGATTTTTGCGCTGGCGTTTGTCATCGTTCTGACAGTGACGCTGCTCACCGTCTCGTTCCAAAATTGGCGTACAGCCAACGAGAATCCGGTGAAAAGTATCAGGTGTGAATAGGTGATTGGCAGGAATATTGTAATGATAATAAAAGAACAAAACGCGAATTAAAATTTTCAATTCGCGTTTTGCTTTCTTATTTGTTATAGAACATCTAAAGGCGTTCTTTTCATGATAAGCGGATATCGTTCAGGATGACGAAGACTTTCTAATTCGAGGTCGATATCCAATTCAGGCCATTCAATGGCGTCATGTCCACACATCCGAACGTTTAAAGCACTGCTGACACGGGCTTCTCGAAGCCATGGGACTCGGTTGTAGGACAAGAAATAGTCTCTTCCCAACACTGAAAGCATCATCCCTTGCGCATTAATCATCAATACGTTTACCGATGTAGGCTGCAAATTGCTTTTGAAATTGTCTCCATATATTGTTATTATTTGAGTTATCTTTTTTAATTCTTTATTATTGAACCCGTAATTATATGCCAGTTCAATAATGGGTTCTAACCAAAACTTAGCTTCGCAATCTCCTTTCACAACATGTATATGTTTTCTTTCTTCTTCGTTAGAGAAAATTTTAAAGGTATATCCATCTTGCTGCTTTAATTTAGGAGTCATTGATTTTCTAATTATATATTGTTTCTGCAAAGATAAAATTTTTCTTTCAAAATGCTTGAACGCAGATTAATATATCGTTTAAATCAATCTGCGTTCATGAATTTTAATTACCGATGAGCCGATGATTACAGCCCTCCCGGTTTTTCGTCGGGTGTGGTATTGCCACCGGAAGATTCGTTCTTGACGATGACGGTGATTTCCGTCGGTATTTCTTTCCGCTTGCGTTTCTTGGCGTTAGCTTCGCGGCGGGCGGCAGCTTCTTCTTTCTTAATGACCAGATATTCTTCGTAGGTGATACCGCGTTTTTTGGCTTCGTCCTCATCGGCCTTTTTGGTGGCAGCAGCGGTTGTGCCGGCGCGTTGTGCAAGAACATCCTCGTAGTGCTTGATGCGGGCGTTGATGTAGTCGATCACCTCTTTGTACTTCGCTTCACCGTTCACCATGCACTGTGCGTTGATCATCATCACGAGCGTATTGTAAGTAATGTCTAAAGCCTTGCGGTACTTCAGCGCTTCACCGGCCTCGCGTGTTTGGACATCAGCCGTGCGTTGCGAGGTTAGGGCAATGCATTCGTCGTTGGCGGCGTCGAGTTGTGTGAACCATTCTTTCAGATTGAGGGTTTCGATGAAAACTTTGTATTTCTCTAGTTCCATCTCCTGTAGGAAGTTGTTGATGAATCCACTCTCTTCGTCGAACGGACGCGCATAAACGCCCTGGTAAGTGTCAATAACAGGAATGAGTGCTTCGGCAGCCTTTCGTTTTTCGTCCGAGAAATGTCGCAACCCGGTGCGAACCTGCTCGCAAATGCCGATGAACAGGTTGTCTCGGTTGCCGTCTTTTTCAGTCATCTGAGTGGTGATAGCTGATTTCTGGATACTTACGATACTGCTTTTGAAGGCGCCCAACGAAGCGTCGAAAGCGGTAAACGCATCATTAACATTGAGGTGCTGGGCATCGGTGCCGGCAGCCTTGACGGAAGTTTGTACTTCGTTCATGAAACTCAACTCTTCGTTGTTGCGAAGGTTGTTGATGTTCAATTTTTTAATTTGTACGTTCATATAAAATGATTTTATTATTTATAATAGGGCTGTCATGTGAATTTCAGCCCGGAACCGTTTTTATATTTCAAGAATTTCCTGAAACTGCCGGATTCATTTTTTTATGGCATCAGAACTTTCTGAAAGGGGGTAAATCTGTTTTTGGGCTTATCAGAACTTTCTGGAAGAAACAAAAAGTATTTGTTAGGTAATCAGAATGTTCTTGCTGCATGAAAAACAGTTTTCCCTTCATTCAGAGTTTTCGGAAAGCACTAAAAACAGTTTTTTAGCTAATCAGAATGTTCTGAGAGCTTCAAAAACAGTTTGGCTACGTTTCAGAATTTTATGGAATGAATAAATTTGACTTGGACATTGCAAAGTCCGTTATAGTGTGCGGAAATATTGGTAAATCCAGGTGCTGACCTTTTTGATCGATGCGTGGAAGGCACTGATCAACGTTGTTTCTTCCGAGTATGGGTGATTGGTTTGCATAAATACCATAGTGTATTTTGTCTTGTTTTTAAATGTGCTTCAAATGTTTTTTAAACTGAAGCAAAGATAATGAATACAGCGGTTGATTCCAAACGTTTGTTGAAAATAAATCACTGCATTTTGCCTTTTGTTATTTCATTCTCAAGAAAATCGTAAACATAGAGTGGATTTTATATGCTCCACGACAAGCCCAATGATGTTTCGAAGGTGCGATAGAGCACGTCCGGATGATAGAAATAATGCGTGTTGCGGATGTAATATCCGGCTTCTAGATTGAGGCGGAGATGACGGCCCAGATTGAGTTCGAGCACCGGATTGATTACCGTCAGCGCGGCATTTCCCTTGTCGCCCTGCGCATTCAGATACAGAAGATCGATGTCCGTCAGGTCCTTGTTCTCGTAGCCTTTCCACGTGAAAATCTGGTAGTAATGCACATTCAGCGCGAAGGAACCATGATTGAGGAAGTTGATGATCGTAGTGTTTTTGATGCTGTAGCCGCTGCCCATGTTGTATTTGCGGTCGATAAAATTGTAGTAATCGGTGTAGCTTCCGCCCAGCAGGATGCCGCTCACGAAAAGCCGCTGCTCCAAGCCAACCCAATTGTTATACGCGGGGAAGTTATAAATCAGACCCGGACCGGCGCTTGCCACTTCGGCAATCTTGTAGGGAACGCGGCCCGAACCATCGATCACCTCTTCGGAATTGAAGAAGTTATAATGCTGGAAAAATCCGAAAGCCATATTCATCCTGTCGGCTGTAGTAAGAGGCATGCTCCACAGGCGCCCGATCAGATTGATTCGGCTCAGCAACGGCTGATTACCCGTCAAACCCAATCGCGCCGAGAAAGTAAAGTAGTCGTATGGCAGCGTCTCTTCCGTGTTGAAAATATCACCGTATACCATTCCGACATTCAGATATGGAGCATATTCTCCCTTAAACAAATGGTTGTCGTCTGCCAGATAGCGGTTGCCCAGACCTACATTGAATTTTACCGGTATGCGATCATAGTCATGATAAAGATAATGGATCGGCTTCACCCGCCACATGTCACCACTGATCATACGGTTGAGCCCCTGTATCGGACAAAGCACTAGACCACCCGCTTCACGCAGGAATCGGGCAAAACCTGTTTTGGAGTCATCGAGCACCAGTGCCGACAGCCGGTGAGTGACTTCGCCCAGCGCAATGCCTGCCATCGTCGTAGCCATCAGGTCATTGATGGCAGGCGGTTCGCTCTCGCAGAAAAGTTCCCAGGTAAGACTTCCGGCAAAAGCGTATGGTGCCGATTGCCAGAAAGATAATCCGCTGCTTCGGGCAGAGTTGAAATACAGACTTCCGTGATAGGGATGAGCGAACAGATTGGTTGGAAACGGATCGTTGTCCCATACAAATCCCTTTTGGAAGTTGCGCTTTAAGGTGTGGATGTTAACCTGCGCAAAGTCTTCGTTCATCACAAAACGATCAAACGAGAAGACGCCGAGGTTGATGCCCAGTGCTTCGGCAGCGGCCCGCCAAGGATACTTTTTATGGAAGTTGGCCGTGTCGTTGTAAGCATACAGCGAGTCGGCAGAAATAGATGATTCATGCGCCGATATCGGTCGCAGACCTGCACTGAAAAGCACGGCCAATCCTATGATGATGGTTGTTATATTTTTTCTCATTACGCTTTCGTTTTAAAACAATAACAATCTTGTTTATTAAAATAGTCTTGATTCTCTTTGATTAAAACAATACCAATCCTACTTCTAGCAGAGGCTTGTATTTGTATAGCTTGTTGTGGTTATAAAAACGCGTCCATCCGTACCCTCCGGAAGCAAATACAGACACCCTATGCGTGATTTCATATTCGATATTCGCATGCAGTTGCAAGGAATACATTCTTTCGGGGATGGAAGCATCTGCATTATCGAAGCTTTCGATGTGGTAGAAACCGCCGTCGGAGCTGAGCATCAGTCGAGGTGCAGGCCGGAAATAAGCGCCAAGCCGATAAAAGAGACAGCCCGAGAAGTCTTTGTTCAATCCTGAATAGTGCGTTCCGAAACCCAGCATGCTGTACGCGAATTGTCCCATAAACCGGGCAGCCACGTTGGCCCTGCTCGTATTGCCTCCGTACATAAGCATCTGAATCCGTGTGCGAGGCGTGATATTGACCAGTCCGATGGCATGTGACAAGCTGTCGTGCGTGATGTTGATGAGTCCGATCTGTACGCCTTTTCGCAAAGAGTCGCATACATTGATCACTCCCGTTTGAAACCCTTTTACCTTGTGTGCATAGTTCCAAACGCCAATCTGCAGTCCGCGCATATAATCAAGGCAAACATTGCCCATTGCCAGCTGTGTGGAATGGATGGTTTTGGAAGCAATGTTTACAATAGGGCAGTACTGCAATCCGCGCAGTTCGTCGGTGACAATGTTACTTATTGCGCTAATCTGTACGCCGTTCATGCGGGGTGCGATATTGCTGATGGATAATTGCAGTCCTGTGGCTGATTCGCCTACAACATTGCAGAAGGTAGACAGTTGTATGCCATAAAACTGTTTGGCGGCGATGTTTGTAAATCCCGCCACGGCCAGTCCGTTCTGATATGCGCCGGCGATATTGCTGAGTCCGGCCAGTTGAAATCCGGTAGCAGAGCGTCTGGTGGCATTTACCAGTCCGCTTATCATTAGTCCGCTGCTATTGTTTCCTGTGCCATTGAACAAAGCGCTTAGTTGCATACCGTTGACATTTCGGTTGGTGATACTGGTCAAACCTGTCAATTGCACGCCGCGCATGTTACCTCGAACTACTGCCGAAAGTACGTTCAGACTTGCGCCGCGCACTTCGGCTATATGCGTCATAAGTCCCACATTTACGTATGCTTGTTTCAAACTGTCCTGGCTCTTTCCTAATGACAGTGAGTAGTTGGGGGCTTTATTGATTTTGTTGATTCTTTTATCAACCTTGGTATTAATGTTTTTATGAAGTGAAGTATCGTTTGGCATTGTTTGCGCAAAAGCGCTTGTAAAAATTATACCCCACATATTGATTAATACAAAATAAGATAGGCGTATTCTCATATTCACGTGTCAAATTGTTTGAGTGACAAATATAGTAAATTTTGTGATTCCTAAAAAATACATTGGCACGAATGAGTAATACTTTTGCTGTTACTCATCCGTGCCAATCATTTATATTCTCCACTGTGAAATGCACAATTGCGTTGCACCAACTAAAGCATTCCTTTCGTGCTGGGCAGTTCGTATTTATAAATATCCCGTCGTATAGCCATTTTGATGGAGCGTGCTAAAGCTTTGAAGATGCCTTCGATCTTGTGATGCTCGTTGGTGCCTTCGGCTTTGATGTTCAGATTCATGTGAGCGGCATCGCTCAGGCTCTTGAAGAAATGGAGGAACATCTCGGTCGGCATATCGCCCACCTTTTCGCGCTTGAATTCCGCATCCCAGACGAGCCACGAACGTCCACCGAAATCAAGAGCTACGCTGCAAAGACAATCGTCCATCGGGAGCGTGTAGCCGTAGCGTTCAATGCCACGCTTGTCGCCGAGCGCCTTGTACAAGGCTTCGCCCAAGGCAATACCGGTATCTTCTATTGTGTGATGTTCGTCTACATTAAGATCACCTTTGACGCGGACAGTCAGGTCTACGCCGCCATGTTTGCCAATCTGTTCAAGCATGTGGTCGAAGAATCCCAGACCGGTGGAAATATTTGTTTCGCCATGGCCGTCCAGATTCAGTTCAACATAGATATCAGTTTCTTTTGTCGTTCGCTGTACAACAGCACGGCGTTCACCGGCAAACAGGAACTCCGTCACTTTGTCCCAGTCGTCAGAAATGAGGGCGGGAGTGAGGCTGCTGTTTTCGGCAAGGATCTGTTTCGCTTCATCGTCATAAGGATGCAGCCAAATGGCTTTGGCACCGAGATTGACAGCCAGTTGCATGTCTGTCGGCCGATCGCCGATTACGTAGCTTTCCGTCAGATTATATTCGTCTGTCAAGTACTTACCGAACATCCCTGTGCGCGGCTTGCGGTTTGGTGAATCGTCTTCAGGCATTGACGGATCAATCAAAATGTCATCGAAACGGATGCCTTCACCTTCGAGAGTCTTTAATATTTTGTTTTGGGCAGGCCAGAAAGTCTCTTCAGGAAATGATGCTGTTCCCAGTCCATCCTGGTTGCTGACCATTACGAATTCGAAATCCAGATGTTTGCGGATAAAATAAAGATTACGGAAAACTTTTGGATAGAACTCCAGTTTCTCAAGGCTGTCTACCTGAAAATCTATTGGCGGCTCGATAACGAGTGTGCCGTCGCGGTCGATAAATAAGGCTCTTTTCATGCTTTTATTTCTTTTAGAACAGACAACAGAATATCGTTTTCTTCGGATGTCCCGACGGTGATACGCAGGCAGCCTTCACAAAGAGTGACAGTTGTACGGTTGCGCACGATGACACCTTTCTCAACCAACGTCTGATAAACCGCATTGGCATCGCCTACATCAGTGAGGATAAAGTTGGCGTCAGTCGGATAAATCTTCCTGACACATGGCAACTGTGGCAATATGTTTTGCAAACGCGTGCGTTCGTCGAGAATACTGCGAAGATGTTCTTTCATATTCGTCTCGTTGTTCAGCACTTCCAATGCTTGGCGTTGCGTCAGCACATTGACATTGTAAGGATATTTGACATTGCTCATGATAGCAATAATTTCGGGTGAGGCAAATGCCATTCCGAGTCGTAATCCTGCTGCTCCCCAAGCTTTCGAAAGGGTTTGAAGCACAATCAAGTTCGGATATTTTTTCAATTCCTTAAGGAAAGTGTCTTGTGACGAGAAGTCGATATAAGCTTCGTCAATCACGGTGATGCCTTCAAACGTGTCGAGTATCTGATGAATCTTGTCGCGATTCAAGCTGTTGCCGCTCGGATTGTTGGGCGAGCAAAGGAAGATGGCCTTTGTACGACTGTCGGTCGCGTTCATTAAGGCATCTACATCCAGATCAAAATCTTTCGTGAGTTGCACTTTGCGGAACTCAATATCATTGACTTCTGCTACTACTTCGTACATGCCATAAGATGGAGTGATGCTTACAACATTATCTTTGCCCGGTTCACAGAACACGCGTGGGATCAGGTCAATCGGTTCGTCGCTGCCGTTGCCGAGGAAGATTGATTCAGTCGGGACATCTTTCATTTCTGATATGCGCTTCTTCAGTTCCCACTGCATCGGATCCGGATAGCGGTTGTATGCCGTGTTGTAAGGATTCTCGTTGGCATCCAGAAAAACAGAAGCTGCGCCGTGAAACTCATTACGGGCAGACGAGTAGGGTTTCATGCGCCATATATTCGGGCGGACTAATTCTTTCAATGTTTTCATAAGCTTTTTATTCTGATGGTTACTGCATTGCGGTGAGCATCCAATTGTTCATTGGCAGCCATAGTTTGAATGACCGGTCCTAATTGGCGAATACCTTCGGACGTGATTTCTTGGAAGGTCATTTTCTTGGTGAAGCTATCGAGATTCACACCGCTGTATGCTTTGGCATAGCCGTTAGTCGGCAGCGTATGGTTTGTGCCGGATGCATAATCGCCTGCACTTTCAGGTGTATATGCGCCCATAAAGATACTTCCGGCGTTTTCAATACCGGCTGCGATAGCTGTGTAATCGAGTGTCTGAAGAATCAAATGTTCAGGTGCATAAAGATTTGTGAAATCGATGATTTCCTGACTGTCTTTAAGCACGATGATGCGGCTGTGTGAAAGCGCTTTCTCTGTAATTTCTTTTCTTGGGAGTTCGGCAAGTTGTCGCTCGATGGCGGCTACAACGGGTTCGACAATCGCTTCCGATTTCGTTAGTAGCATGGCTTGACTGTCAACGCCATGTTCAGCTTGCGAAAGGAAATCGGCTGCAATAAAGTCCGGATTTGAAGAGGCATCGGCTACTACTTCTACTTCCGAAGGACCGGCAGGCATATCGATGGCTACTTCCTTGAGACTGACTAACTGTTTGGCAGCTGTCACATACTGGTTTCCAGGACCGAAAATCTTGAATACTTTCGGAACACTTTCTGTTCCGTAAGCCATTGCAGCAATGGCTTGGATTCCGCCTATCTTGAATATTTTGCTTACACCGGCTGTTTCGGCAGCAAACAGAATGGCGGGATGAACTTTGCCTTCGCGGTTCGGTGGCGTGCAAAGCACAATCTCCTTGCAACCTGCTATGCGTGCAGGAACGGCAAGCATCAGTACGGTCGAGAAAAGCGGTGCCGTTCCACCCGGAATATACAATCCGACCTTTTCAATAGGTACAGCCTTTTGCCAGCAGGTGACGCCTGGAGCCGTCGTTACTTTAATCCCTTCGAAACGTTGTGCCGCATGAAAAGTTTCAATGTTTTTCTTTGCAGCACGTATGGCCTGCTTCAGTTCTTCCGAAATCAGACTGTGTGCTTCTTCTATCTCTTCTTTTGATACTTGCAGCGCCGAGAATGTTGCTGGATTGATCTTGTCAAACTTTTCCTCGTATTCCTTCACGGCTGCATCACCGCGGGTTCGAATTGCATCGAGTACAGTCCGAACAGTGTCGAACAGTGTTGTTACATCTAATGCCGGACGTTTAGTCAGCGCTGCCCATTCTTTGCGTGACGGATATTTGATTATTTCCATTTTATTCCTTATTTATTTGTCACTTTACAAAATCATTTTCTCAATTGGCAATACCAAGATTCCTTCAGCGCCGAGCGACTTGAGCTTTCCGATGATCTCCCAGAAATGTTTCTCTGCGATAACCGACTGTACTGAAACCCAGTTCTCGTCTGCCAGCGGAGTGATAGTCGGACTTTTCATGCCTGGCAACACTTCGATAATCTCTTTCATCTTCTCTTTTGGTGCGTTCAAAAGTACATATTTTTTCCCTTCAGCTTCCTGTACAGCTTGAAAGCGGAACAACATTTCTTCGAGTACTTCTTGTTTCTCGTCGCTCAGTTCGTTGTTGGCAATCAGGAGCGCTTCGCTTTTCATGACGACTTCAACTTCCTTCAGTTGGTTGCTGACCAATGTACTGCCGGAGCTGACAATATCGAAAATGGCGTCAGCCAATCCGATTCCCGGTGCAATTTCAACCGAACCACTGATGATGTGTGGCTCTGCTTTGATGCCGTTTTTCTTCAAAAATTCACCTAATATCTTTGGATAAGAAGTTGCGATTGTTTTGCCTTCAAACCATTTGATACCTTGATATTTCTCATCTTTAGGAATGGCCAGCGACAAGCGACATTTACTGAATCCAAGGCGTTTGACTATCCGTGCCTCAGAACCTTTTTCGATGTATTCGTTTTCGCCAACTATTCCTACATCGGCAACACCGTCGGCAACGGATTGAGGAATATCGTCGTCGCGCAGGAATAGAACTTCAACAGGAAACTCCTTTGCCGAAAGCAACAGGATGCGCTTTCCTTTTTCTAATTTGATACCGGCTTCTTCCAGCAGAAGCATTGTCTCGTCGTATAAACGACCTTTTGATTGTACTGCAATTCGTAACATATATTTTTTGTATTGTTTGATTCTGTTGAATAAAAAAATAAGGCTTACCGCATAACGGCAAGCCTTATTCCTTCTTTCGTATTTACATACCCATCAGCCCACCGAACTATTGCCCGTTGTATAATGATGGTGAAGATGTAAAGCGATTCTATTCATTTGTTCATTAATTACGCTGCAAAGTTACAATATTATTTGAATTGACAAGTATTTCTGACAAAAATATTGCAATTAGATAAAAATTATAGAGAAACGAATGCCCTTTCTATATTGAAACAAGTATTTTAACATACGGAGATGCAATGTGTAATGTTTTTTATCAAGAAGCCAGCTTCATGCCAATAATACCGGTCAAGATTAGTAATGCTGATAATATGCGTAACATTCCAACTGAATCGTTGAAGAAGAATATGCCGATCAACATGGTTCCGATAGCGCCAATTCCTGTCCAAACAATGTAAGCAGTTCCAATAGGTATGGTTTTTTGAGCCAAATAAAGAAAATAGCCGCTTAGTCCCATCGAGATGATGGAAATAGTAAGATACAGTGCCTTATTGCCACTTATATCTGCCAGTTTCATCCCCACTGGCCAACCCATTTCAAAAAGTCCTCCGAATAGTAAATAAATCCAACCCATTTTATCTGTTATTTTATCTGTTTATTCTATATAAATGATCTGCCTGTTGTTTAATCTTGTTGCCGAGCAATGTCGGAAAGTCAGGATGTGCGGAAAGGAAGACATCGACTTCGTTTTTTGCTTCTGCAGATGTATGTCCGCCAAGCAATGCTCTTACCCAATTCGTAGGGAAGAAGATATCGCCTGTACGTTGAATATCCTGTAATTTTTCTAAAGCCGGACGAATATAACTTAGAGCTTCTTTTTGTCTTAAGCGATAGTTTAGATTTGCCAATGTTGCCGAAGCCCAAGGTTCGATACGGCGGTTTTCAGCTTTCATCAGTGAAGTGAAAACGCTGTCGCGTACACTTTTTTCTGCTGCAACTGATGGTGATATAAAAGTATATTCGCGTATTCTGTCAGGATTGCTTATACGAGAAAGCTGTGTGGCAACGATTTCTTTTGCTTTTTCCGGCTGATGCAGAGCCAATGTATATGACAGGCTGATATAATCGTTTTCGCTCAGATTGCATTTGGGCATCGATAATTGTCTGAACCATATTGTTTGCAGTCGGTTGATAGCTTCCTGTGAATCGGCAATAGAGCGATAAAGACGGAAAGCTTGCAAACGAAAAGATTCATTAGGCGATGTAGTCGTTATTTTCCAAAGCGTCTTTTCCAATATCTTTGAGTCTATAGGAAACTGCCGTTGACAGCTACCGATATAGCTTAAAGCCGATGAGAAGAGGAGAGGATTCTTCTCCTCAGTCAGATAAGACAGCATGTTTGCAAGAAACTTGTCTGTCGGAATAGCATGATTCAGTAGGTTTTCATACAGCGTGATTAATAATGAGCCACGTAAAATTTCGTCAGTACTGCTTTTGAGCAAGGCAAACAGACTGTCAGATTCGTTCCCTTCGACATGAAAATATCCGTATCCACGACCGTCGCTGTTTAGGATTATAGTAGAATTTTCATTTGAATGCGAGGACAGTTTCATTCGAATGCAACTGACATTTCTTTCGAATGAAACAGGAATTTCTTCTGAATGATTTGCGTATTTTATTAGGATAGAAAAAGTCTGTGGCCACGATAATCCACGATTCCAATTGTCTTTTTGTGAAACAATCAGTGAGTCGCCCACAATTTGGCAACTGATTTCCGGCATTCCTTTTTCGTTGACCCATATATGACTCCATGTCTTCAAATCTTTGTGAGTGTGCTTGGACAAAATGGCAATCAAGTCCTCCCATGTGGCATTGTTGTATGCATATTCTTTCAGATATTCTTGTAATCCTTGGCGGAAAGTTTCTTCGCCCATCATTTGTGCCAACATATTCATAACAATAGGCGATTTATCATAAATGATATTGCCATATATCAAACCGGCGTTGTTCAAATTGTCTAAAGACTGTTTGATTGGAGTTGTGCCATTCGTCCGGTCTTCCGCGTATGCCGATGGATAGTAATTGAGCAGAAAATTGAGTCTGTGATTGATTTCTTTATATTGCGGTTCGACAATTCGCAAGGCAAAATAGTTGGCAAACACTTCTTTTGTCCATACATCATTGAACCATGCCATCGTTACATCGTCGCCAAACCACATGTGTGCTGTTTCGTGAGCGATCAGTGTACTGCGTCGCAAACGTTCGTCCAAAGTAGGATTTTCATTAAGAAAGATGCTGTTATCATTATATAAAGTCGCGCCTGTATGTTCCATGCCTCCAAACTGAAATCCGGGCAGAACAATGAAGTCATATTTTGCAAATGGATAGGGCGTCTTTGTGTAGTGTTCCATCCATTCCAATGCATCAAACACTTCATTGGCGATGGCCGGGCATTGAGCAATCTTCTTCGGATCTGTTTCGCGATGATACATGGAAATCTGCCTACCGTTGCGATTAAATGTCAACTGTTCCAGTTTCCCTCCGACAAAAGAGAAAAGATAGGTGCTGAGCGGTTCGGTTTCATGAAAATAATAACGTTTGCGTCCGGCAAAGGAAGTAGAATCAATGCGTTCTACAGACCCGTTGGCGACTGATTTCCATGCAGACGGAATATCCAGTGTTAGAGTAAAAAGTGCTTTTATATTCGGTTGGTCAAAACAAGGAAACAGCGTTCGAGCACGGTCGGGAACAAGCAGAGTGTAGAACAAATCATCACGACGATTAAGTGACTGGTCGTCCGCCTTGAATGTGATACTTACATGATTCTCGCCTTTAACTGTCTCCTTCTCGCCAATAACAATGTGTTCATTCTGAAAAGTATAATTCACATGCTTGCCATTCAGCGTAACTGTTGAGATCTGTCCTTTTGAGCCACGGAAATCGATGATGATTTCTTTTGTTTTTTTCAAGTGTAGAAACAGCTCAGCTGTTCCTGTAACAGCCTCCTGCCTTTTCTCCGGAATAGAGAAAAACAGATGGTAGCGCACTTGACCGAAGTTCTCTTTTCTGTATTGAGCAAGTTCCTGACTGACTCCTGTATCCAGTAGTGCAGCTTTAGCAAAGTTACAGCCGCTAAATGCAGTGAGTAGCAAGATAGCGACTGTCAGAAATTTCCTATAATATATATGTATATCCAAGACCTGTTAATTATAAATATCTTTCTTTTTCACTTTGATGATTGTGCCGAATGAAGCCAGTTTTACCATATCTATTTTCTTTTCATTACCGGCAATAACATAGACAATCGGGCGACCACTGATGTTTTCTTCATAAAAACGATTGATATCGTTTATCTCCATCTGACTGATATTTTCAAGCAGAATTTGCCGCGGGTCGCTTGTGAATCCTTCTCTTCTGAACTCATCAATCTTTGAAGAAAGATTTCGGAATGGAGGATATTCGTTGTTCACCTGATTGACAATATTCTGTTTGACAGATGCTACTTTTTCAGGTTTGAGCGGCATTTTTTTAATTAGTGAATCCAGCAGTGTCATCGCATCAATTGTCTTGTCTGATTGTGTTGAAAGCATTGTTACAAAATGGCCGGGCTGATTTCTGAACAGATACGGCGACAGGATAAAACTGCCATTTGCCCGATAGGCAAACGACCGGAATTCGCGAATTTCCTGAAACATCAACGATGACATTCCTCCGCCGAAATAGACAGAAAACATCTGAGAAGCGTTGCGTTCCTTGATGTCTGTCTGCGGTTTGCTGGCAACATAACTGTAGATGATGCTCTGCGAAACTTCAGGCATATTGACAAAGAACACCGCCGGTTTTTCGTATGTCAATACTTCTGGAGAGAAGAGTTGCGATTCAGTCTTTACTTCATCAATTGCAAAGTTCTCTTTTACAATGTTTGTAATCTCTTCATCAGGAAGCGTACCGCAATAATGCATGCTACATTGTATTTTTTGTACACTATGAAAAGCCTCCAGCAGTTGCCTGCCTTTTAATTGCTTCACTTGAGAATGATTCAGCTTGGTCAGATATTTGGAATGATTGCCACATCTTACTTTTTCTAAAAGAGCACTGGCTATATTATCACTTGATTTATAGAATGCTTTGCGTGTAACTTTATCTTCGTCTGAAAGCTGGCTGATTTTTTTATCATCAGCTTTAGCATGAAGCATAAAATCGTTTACAAGCTTCATTGTTTCTTTGATATGATTGTCGAAGCCTGAAATCTTTACAACGAAAAAATTGTTTGAAACGTCGAAAGTCAAAGTACTTCCTAACGATTGCAGTTTGCTTCTGAACTGTTCATACGGTAGCGTTTCTGTTCCCAAAAATTGCAGATACATTGACAGTTGCGTTAGTACTGGCATTTTATAGAATCCTACATTATAAATAATATCCAAAGTAAAGATATCATTCATAGAGTTAGCTGTCGTATATAATTTTACCAATGGAGTCAATTGGAATGCCTTCACATCTTTGTCAAAATCAATAAAACGCGGCTTGACAGGTTGTATCGGAATAGTAGCCAAATACTTGGCATACTCTGAAGATGCTTCTGTATGTTTCGGTACAACGGGTGCAAAATTAGGCTTGGGCAGATCATCTTTGGGGTATTTTCCTGTGCTTTTAGTAATGCAAAGATAGTTTTTCGTGAAATATTTGTTAGCGATCTTGATAACATCCTCTTTAGTGATAGCATCTATCTTTGCTGTCTCTTGCAGATAGTCTGTCCAGCTTTTCCCTTGTGAAAACAGATTCATCATGATAGTAGCTCGTGAGTCGATATTTTCCAATGCAGAAGCAAACTGACGCTTTTGTTCAAGCTTCATGCTGTTGAATACTTCATCACTGAAATCTCCCTGTTTTACACGATTGATCTGTTCCCAAATCAATTTTTCAGCATTGCTATAAGTTTGTATAATAGGCTTTGTAATTGCTGCAACAGCCAGTATGCCTGCCTCATTCAGGTTCTCATTCATTGCAACGGCACCAAGTAACTTATGATCAACCATTAGCTTATCCAAGAAACCTGTTCCATTTGTATTGTTTAATAGATTGACAGCAATCTTCAGAGCTACCAAATCTTCATGATTGGCAGGAACACCTCTGAAACCCAACCCGATGGCTTTCAGAAAAGGAATCGGGAACTTAACCTTCATCTTCTCTTTTCCTTTAAATGGAGGTAAGTCAACCGATTTTCTTACTGGAGCGACTCCACTGCGTATACGAGAAAATGTCTTATTGATGATAGGCATCACTGCTTCTGTATCAAAGTCGCCACTCAAAATGAGTGCCATATTTGAAGCGACGTAGTAGTTATTAAAGAACTTGCGCATTTCAGAAAGGCGGGGATTCTTCAAGTTCTTTGTGCTTCCGATGATTGGAAAAGCATAAGGATGCGGTTTAAAATAGCGTGATAGCAATGTGTCCATCACCTGTCCACCAATCATGTCGCCATGCATGTTCTTTTCTTCATATACCGTCTCCAGCTCATTTTGGAAAAGGCGGAAGACAGGATTTATCAATCGTTCGCTATTAAGTTCCGCCCACTGTTCGATATATTGGGGTGAGAATGTATTGAAATAGATAGTTGCATCGTAGGATGTGGCCGCATTAAGTCCCGAACCGCCATAGCGGGTAATCAATCGATTGAATTCATTTGGAATGACATATTGTGACGAGTTTACCGTTTGTTCATTGATGAATTTCAGAAGTTGCGCACGTTGTTTGAGATCAGTTGTCACAGCCAATTCATCATATTTTTGTGAAATGACATCAAGAATCTCTTTTTCTGCATTATAGTTTGTTGTCCCAATCTTATCGGTTCCTTTGAACATCATGTGTTCAAAATAATGGGCGATACCGGTGTCAGGGCAATCTTTCGAACCAGCCTTAACTACTACTGCGCCAAAAATTTTGGGTTGGCTATGATCTTCATTCAACCATACCGTTAAACCATTCTCTAATTTATATTCATTGACCTTCAGAACTTTCGAGTCTTCAGCCAGTATTTTACTCGTACAACATGTAGCTATTATCATTATCCAAGCTAATAATTTCATTGAACAACATCTTATTCATGACAAAGATAATACAAGTTGGGAGCAGAATAAAACAAACCTGTTTGTTTTTTTGCCGAGATGCAGATTATCTTTGCTATTTGAAGCAAATATAAGTAATATTATGCATTTTAGGCTCTCTTGCTTCTATTATCTTTGAAGATTTAGATATGAATCTGACTATCAATAGCCATAAAGTTGGCAATAAATATTTTTTCGAGAATAATTTTATTAGACAGGTTGCTAAGTTAAGAATAATTCTTATATTTGTTGGCGTACACATACTCTATTGGAAAACAAATGTTTAATATATAAATATCTGAAAGACAAATGAAAACGTATTTAAAATGGGCCGTACTGCCCTTACTTCTGTTTGGTGCATTCACAATTGAGGCACAAACGACAGGTCGCCACGCTGCAAAAAATAATAAAGTTACATGTTCGCAAACAGCTAACATGCTTACTAAAGCAGAAAAATCAGCGGGTTGGAAGCTTTTATTTGATGGAAAGACAACCAATGGCTGGCGTGGGGCAGGATTGACTGCATTTCCGGATCATGGATGGAAAGTAGAAAATGGAGAACTGACTGTATTAAAATCGAATGGTACAGATAACAAACGTGGTGGCGATATCGTTACTAATGATGAATATTCAGCTTTTGAATTGAGCTTTGAATTCAAGTTGACGACCGGTGCAAACAGTGGTGTCAAGTATTTGATCCTTGAAAGCCAAAAAAACAAAGGCTTTGTTATTGGTCCGGAGTATCAAGTATTGGATGATGCTGTTCATCCGGATGCCAAACTTTATACCACTTATCCAGGAAGCCGTACGCTTTCGAGTTTGTATGATATAATTGCTGCTAAAGACAAACATTTCAATGGTATAGGCGTTTGGAATAAAGGATTGATCAAAGTTTCTCCTAAAATGCATGTTGAGCATTGGTTGAACGGTTCTAAAGTTTTGGAATATGATTGGGGAACAAAAGCATTTCTTGATTTAGTTAAAGGTAGTAAGTTCGCTGGCGAATCCTATAAAGAGTTCGGTGGTTTTGGTTTGGCAAAGAAAGGTCATATTCTGTTGCAGGATCATGGCGATGAAGTATCTTATCGGAATATCAAGATTAGAATATTGAAGTAATTCTTAAATATATTATAGATCATGACAACACGTAGAGATTTTCTTAAACAAAGTGCTTTTGGCGCAGCAGGCTTAACCATTGGTGGTATGGGCTTTAGTGCAAAGAGTTATGCAAATATTATGGGTGCAAATGAGAAGATTCATGTTGGAATCGTTGGCTTTTCCGATCGTGCCCGTAGTTCATTGATTCCTTCTTTTGAAGCTTGTGCTGCTGAATTAGGATTTGATGTTGTAGGTGTATCTGATATTTGGAAACGTCGTCGTGAAGAAGGCGTTGCCTATTTCCAACAGAAATACGGTCAGACCGTAAAACCTTTCCACAACAACGAAGAGCTTTATGATTCAAGAATTTGTGATGCTGTAATTGTAGCTACTGCTGATTTTCAACATGCCACACATTGTATTCAGGCTGTTAAAGCCGGTTGTGATGCATATGTTGAAAAACCTTTTGCTGAAACGATGGAAGATGCCCGTGCGGCACGCAAAGCTGTTTTGGAAAGTAAGAAGATTGTCCAGATCGGTTCACAGCGTCGTTCAGCTCCGAATTATCAGGCAGCAAACGAATACATTCGTTCCGGTAAGTTTGGAAAGATTACAATGGTTGAAATGTGCTGGAATGTAAATCAGCCCGGCCGTTGGCGTCGTCCTAAACTTGTTGCACAATGTTTTGAGAAAGATACCGATTGGAAGCGTTTCCTTATCAATCGTCCATATGAAGAATGGGATCCTCGCAAATATTTGGAATACCGTTTATTCTGGCCGTTCTCATCTGGAATTCCAGGGCAGTGGATGTCGCATCAGATTGATACAGTTCATTGGTTTACAGGTTGCTCACATCCAAAGAGCGTAGCTGCAAATGGAGGTATTTATCAGTGGAGAGACGGTCGTCGCAATTATGATACGATGACAGCTGTTTTTGATTATGGAACAGAAGATGGTTCACAAAGTTTCCAGGTCGTTTATTCATCACGTATGCATAATTCGGCAGGTGGAACGAAAGAACTTTATTTTTCAAACGGTGGAACGCTGAATCTCGATACCAATAAAATTACACCTGATGGCGGATTAACTCAAAACTATGCTGATGAAATGGATATGAAGGCTAATCTGTTAACTCCTTATGATTTGCCTTCTATCAAGGTTGAAACAGGTTCAAACACAGGTTCCGATCCGATGACCAATCTTCACGTTCGCAACTGGATGGAATGTGTTAAGAGCCGCAAGCAACCGAATGCCCCGGTAGAAGCAGGTTATAATCATTCTATTGCGAATATCATGTGTAACGCATCTCTTCGTACAGGCGAAAAAGCTTCGTTCGATGAATCGACGCAAGAAGTTATGGTTGGTGGTAAAGCCTTTAAATATTGATTTTTCTTGTTATTGTGCAGTTTTCAACAAGAAGCTGCACAATACAATCTTTTGATGAACGTCAGCAATGACATTCTTTGTGGAGGTAAGTTTACTGAATGTATACTTATCTCCATATTTATTTTGAATAATCTCCAGATCTTCTTCTGTGGAAAACAAATACCCATTAGAAGGTTGTTGCGTTTCGAAATTATGAAACTTGTTACCCAAGTAGAAATTCAATCCGTAGAGGTTCGTATACTGCTTCAGATCGTTCATCACAAACATGTTATTCGCATCCAAAGGATATTCTTTTATCACCTGCTGAGCAAAGGGTCGGGAAGAGGTTCCTTCGCGAATTCCCCTCATGATAACTCCATCAATAAGTAAATTTGTGGCAAACATGAGTGCAATTGTTGAATAGAGTATTTTAAGATTGATTTTCTTGAACATCTGATAACCTACGGTCAAGAGTATTGCAAGCAAAAACAGCAGAATGCCAATAGTCAACCCATTCGGTGAAGCAAACATGTTTGAAACCAGCGAAACGGTCTCTATTGTCGATTCATGGTGCGTATATTGTTGTACAATCAATTCAGGATGAATAACACCCGACATTGTTAGTCCCAAAGCAACAAGTATCACTGCAACGATTGAAACCAAAAAAGCTGCAAATACACGTGTCACTCTCATTCTATATTCGGTAATATATATGGCATATTGAGCAAGAAATATAGCGATGAACGGATAGGCAGGCATCAAATATACACTGCGTTTGCTGGAAGGAATGGAATAGAAGAAAAGGACGCAAACCAATACGACGAGACTGAAAAGCTGAACCTTTTCCATCGACAGAATTTTATGCCAGATATCTCTCAATATCTCTTTCAGACTTTTCTGTGGCTTACAGTATTTGATTCCGAATAGTGAGAATACAAAAAACAGCGTCCATGGAACGAATCCTGCGGCAAGCGTAACAAAATTATACCAAACGCCATTTTCATGGCCTAATTCATAATTGATATCCGGTGTGCTCAAATGGAAGAATCTACCGAAGTTCTCAGCCAAAACAACATTCAGAAAATGATCGCCGCCTTGTTTGTAAGCTGCTATATACCAAAGGATAGGCAAGAACAAAGATGCCACACCTGAATAAAGCAACGCTTTAAATATGGTCAATAACGAATATTTTCGGAGCATCAGCAGATAAACACCAAAAACAAACAATGGCAGGATAATTCCTACTGGCCCTTTCGTCAGTGCTGCACAACCAAGCAGTATCGGAATCATCACAGGCAGACCTTTGAGTTCCAATAAATCTTCCCATCGATACATCTGAAAAAGTCCGATTACTATGAACATAGTCAGCACCATATCCACTCGCGTCGTCATTGCCGCTCGATGAATTTCGATACAGGTAATCAGCAGCAGTGTCGCAATGAACGCTTGCTGGAACCGTAATCGTTTTCCAAAGAACATCAATACGAATCCAATAAGAACAGTAAACGCCAGTGCCGAAGGCATACGTGAAGTGAATTCAGACACATATCCTTGTGGATATGAACATAAGGCCATCAACCAATGCGCCATTGGAGGTTTATAGGCAAACTCATCTGCGTAAGTTTGCGGTAGAACCCAGTTTCCTGTGTTCAGCATCGAAACGGCTACTGCTGCTTCACGAGGTTCGCCTTTGGTTGAAAAATCACCCAATCCGATCCACGGGATGACCGAAATGATGCAGATAATGATAACCATCGTTACCGGTTTCTGCAAGTAAAGATATTGTAAAGTTGGTGTACGCATTTCTTCTTAATTAAGCTCCTAATGATTCTTTTATTGCATCTCTGATAATCTCAGCATCTTCTTCATTCTCTTTCAATATTGAAAGGATCAGATTCAGATAGCTCTCCTTATTATTCAAACCACATAGACTGCATAAGCGGCATTGCGGGAGTACGCCTTTCTGGTTGTACACACGCAGGATATTTTTGTAATCGCCATCTTCTGCATATTGCGCAAATTCTTTTTTTATCGCATTGTATATCTCATTGACATGCACATTGTTTTGGATATTTTCAACATGTTCTGCCAATTCATCAACCGTATTAATCTTTTTGTCGACCGTAATTTCTAGTTTCTTTTTGACAAGATGTTTGGCATGAAGAATTACCTGACTGTCCATTTCCTTGATGAACATCCGAATGATATTTTCCTTCACCTGTTTGAATACAAGTTCAGGATCTTTCAGCATTCTTCGCGCAACCGTTTTGATAACCGGTTCGAGTAACAGCAGGTTCTCTACTTCGGCAACATCGGGAACATAAATGTGCTGTTCGCGCAAGTAATCGATTTCGCCTTGTGTTCGGCGGTCGCGATCAACGATACCTCTTGAGTCAAGTGTCAGGAAATCTTTCAGTTGAACGGACGCTTTTGTCGTTTCAATTACTTTCTGGCAACCGCCCATCGATTTGACTGTGTAATTCGGGAAAATCAGCGGATAGAGCTGACTGTCGATGCTGTTTGTATCAGTTCCCTCGATAAACAGAATCGGTTTGCGACTTCCCAGAATCTCCATGTACAGTTCTTCGGGAAAGCTTTCGTTGCTTTCGATCTGCTCATAATCCCAGATAGTTGTATCGAAATTGTAGGAGCGGATCCATATTCTTTTGCTGTTGTGTCGGGATGAAGCAAAATCGATGTCATGTGTCAGATACACAAACGTGCAATCCGGCCGCAAAGCCTCAATGTCGTCCCAAAGCTGATTCTTGATGGAATCATGTAGTAGAATCTCAGGCTCTTCGATAATCAGCAACGCATCTTTGGGTGCATATAAGGCAGCGCCTATGAGATAAAAAACAATTTTTTCGCCATCGCTCATGCGTCCGGCCTTGTACGAATCGCTGTTGCGATTGGTAGATACAATTTCAATAAATCCGGATTTACGAACGAGACGGTTATGTGGAAACATTTTCTCCCAGATTCCTTGAATCACATCGATTTTCGTTACGGGAGGCGTCAGACCGCTTGTCTGTTTGCAGTTTTCCTTGAATTCAACGGCTGTTTCGAACTCTTCTGCCTGTAAACGCAAGATCAGCTTTTCATATTCTGAAATTCTCGGCATAAAGATTCGTTCAGCAACGATTGATTGCAAATGTGACAATTCATAGCCGTCAGCTGGGACATCTTTCTCATCGCTGTTGATGAAGAGCGCATGCATTCCGGAGATAAATATGCCTTTATCTTTATACTGTTTTTGCAGAGCACGTCCGAAGGAGCTTTTGCCGGCTCCGTTTGCACCGATTACAACCAATACTTTCGTATTAATGGTAACCGGTTCGGATGTATCCTGTTTTGCTGGAAGAATAAGTTCCATAATAATCTAATTAATATGCACGAGCAAAAAGCACTCGTTGTGCTGAAGGTTTGCCTGTTACCATGCATTTGCCCGGAGTCTTGTCTCCATCAAACGGAATGCAACGGATGGTTGCTTTCGTTTCTTCCTGGACGCGTGCTTCCGTTTCCGGAGTTCCGTCCCAATGAGCCATGATAAAGTAGCCTTCTTCGATTTTCTGCTTGAACTCATCGTACGTGTCGACATTGATTATTCTCGACGTGCGAAGGTCGTAAGCTTTCTTATAGATGTTTTTCTGAATCTCTTCCAAAAGATTCTGAACATATGTTTCAATGCCGTCGCATGTGATTGTTTCTTTTTCGAGCGTATCACGACGCATCACTTCGATGGTATTGTTTTCCAAATCGCGTCCACCGATAGCCAAACGTACTGGAACACCACGCAGTTCATAATTGGCAAACTTCCAACCCGGCTTGCGATTGTCGGAATCATCATACTTGACAGATATGCCTAATTTCTTCAGATTATCAACGATACCTGCCACTTTCTGGCTGATAGCAGCCAGTTGTTCGTCGTTGCGATATATTGGAATGATAACAACCTGTGTAGGAGCCAAATGAGGTGGCAAAACTAAACCATTATCATCCGAGTGAGCCATAATCAGAGCACCAATCAAACGTGTTGAAACGCCCCATGAAGTAGCCCAAGCATAATCAATTTTTCCTTCCTTATCAAGGAATGTAACATCGAAAGCCTTGCCAAAGTTCTGTCCCAAGAAATGTGATGTCCCTGCCTGAAGAGCTTTGCCATCTTGCATCATAGCCTCGATTGTGTAAGTATCCAGAGCACCCGCAAAGCGTTCGCTTTCAGTCTTGTATCCTTTGATGACCGGCATTGCCATATAGTTCTCGGCAAAGTCGGCATATACACCTTGCATTTTTTTTGCTTCTGCTTCTGCTTCTTCTTTTGTAGCATGAGCTGTATGACCTTCCTGCCACAAAAACTCTGCGGTACGGAGGAACAGACGCGTACGCATTTCCCAGCGCATCACGTTCGCCCATTGATTGCACAGGATAGGCAGATCGCGGTAGGAATGAATCCAGTTGCGATAGGTGTTCCATATAATTGTTTCCGATGTAGGTCGGATAATCAACTCTTCTTCCAGTTTGGCTTCGGGATCAACCACAACAGCTGTACCGTCGTCGTTTGTCTTTAAACGATAATGTGTAACGACTGCACATTCTTTAGCGAACCCTTTTACATGTTCAGCTTCTTTACTAAGAAATGATTTCGGAATTAATAAAGGGAAATACGCGTTAACGTGACCTGTTGCCTTGAACATATCGTCAAGGATTCTCTGCATCTTTTCCCAAATTGCATAGCCGTAGGGCTTGATTACCATACAACCGCGTACAGCAGAATTTTCTGCTAAATCTGCTTTGATTACCAAATCCTGATACCACTGCGAATAATTGACGCTTCTTGGTGTCAGTTCTTTCAGCTCTTTTGCCATTTTTATAATTCTTAATTGTTTCCTTTATTATTTGAATACGAAGGACAAAGGTACAAAAATATCTTTATACTGAAATAAAGTTAGAGCTATTGCATTGTTATTTTCTGTTCTTTCTGTTTTTATGAGAATGTGATATCAAATGAAAGGGTTATTTTGTTCGGATATAAAGGCTATTGCATTCGGATGCATTTATGCTTTCATTCGGAACGATCATTCGTTTGATATATGTGTAATTATAAAATCATAATTATAAAAATATATTTCCATATATGTCAAATGAATTTTGGTTTCGATAGAAGTGAGGGTTTCATTCGAAAGTATTTGGGTTTGCATTCGAAAGTATACAAAAAAGGCAGCCTTTGAACCAGACTGCCTTTTGAAATCCTATCAAATAAATTATGTATAGGCTACATTATTTATAAGGCTTACCTTCAACGGCTGCGATACCCGGAAGAACTTTTCCTTCGATAGCTTCAAGCATTGCACCACCACCGGTTGATACGTAAGATACTTTGTCTGCCAGACCGAACTTGTTGATTGCAGCAACTGAATCGCCACCACCTACAAGTGTATAAGCGCCTTTGGCTGTTGCTTCGGCAACGTCTTGAGCGATTGTCTCTGTACCGTGAGCGAAATTCGGGAATTCGAATACGCCTACAGGGCCATTCCAAAGAATTGTCTTCGATTTCATAATGATTTCTTTCCAGTTAGCAAGAGAAGCAGGAGAAGCATCCATACCTTCCCAACCATCAGGAATATTATGTGTGTCGCAGATCTTTTTGTCAGCATCATTGCTAAAAGAATTGCCGGCAACGGTTGCAACAGAAAGCGAAATATTTACGCCTTTTTGTTTTGCCTTTTCGAGGATCTCGAGTGCAAGAGGCATAAACTCGTCTTCATGCAGTGAATCACCGATCTTTCCACCTTGAGCTTTGAAGAATGTAAAGCCCATACCGCCACCGATAATCAGATTGTCAACCTTATCGAGAAGGTTTTCAATGATTGTGATTTTGGAAGAGACTTTAGAGCCACCCAATATTGCGGTAAATGGACGTTCAGGAGCTTCAAGTACTTTATTAAGCGCTTTGATTTCCTTTTCCATCAAATAACCGAACATTTTATGATCTGCATCGAAATAATCAGCGATAAGAGCCGTAGAAGCGTGAGCACGGTGAGCTGTGCCAAAGGCATCATTAACATATGCATCTGCATAAGATGCAAGACGTTTTGTGAACTCTTTCTGACTCTCTTTAACTGCTTTCTTTGCAGCTTTCTTTACGTCGTCAGAAGCATCATCAGCCAATCCTCTTGGTTTGCCTTCTTCTTCAGCATAGAAACGAAGATTTTCTAATAACAATGCTTCGCCAGGTTGCAATGCAGCAGCTTTAACTCCAGCATCTTCACCAATACAATCATTTGCGAACTGTACGTCAACATTCAGCAATTCGGACACATGTTTAATGATGTGCTTCAATGAAAATTTTGCATCTACGCCTTTCGGACGTCCTAAGTGAGAACCAATGATTACACTACCGCCGTCGCCCAGGATTTTCTTCAATGTTGGGAGTGCAGCGCGAATACGCGTGTCATCTGTGATGTTGAAATTCTCGTCCAATGGAACATTGAAATCAACTCTTACAAATGCTTTTTTGCCTGCAAAGTTAAATTTGTCAATTGATTGCATAAACTCTTATATTTAGTATAAATAATATATCACTAATCGGCGCAAAAGTACATAAAATAATTTGTTTCGTGTTATTTTGGAGGCTTAATTTTTACAAGGCCTTGATTATAGCCTTTTTTCTATATTTTTAATATTCAATAATCATGTCACTTTATATATTTGCGCGCAAAATATTAAAGCAAATACCATAAAGGCAATGAATACGAAAAAGATTTATCTGATGATTATTTTTCTGCTTGCTTTGTGTAGCATGCAAGTTTTTGGAGTTGAAAAAAGCGTATTGTTGTATACGCCATATACCCAAGTTTCTGTTCCACCCGGACAATCCATTGATTATAGCGTTGATATGGTCAATAATACTGACCAAATGAAAAAAGCACCCATTTCGATTATTGGAATGCCACGGGGTTGGAAATATGAGTTGAAAGCGGGTGGATGGACTGTCAAACAATTGGCTGTATTACCAAAAGACAAAAAAACATTGACGCTGACAGTCAATGTTCCGATGCAAGTTAATAAAGGTACTTATCATTTTACGGTTTTGGCTGCAGGTCTGGCACAACTTCCTCTTTATGTGACTGTTTCCGAACAAGGCACATATCAGACTGAATTTACAACCAAGCAACCCAATATGCAGGGCAATTCAAAGGCGGCATTTAATTTCAATGCGGTTTTGAAAAACGAAACGGGCGAGCAACAGCTTTATGCCTTGATGGCCAATGCGCCTCGCGGATGGAACGTTGTATTTCGTGTTGATGGGAAACAGGCAACTTCTGCTCAAGTCGACCCGAATGCAACCGAAAGTATAGGCATTGATATTACACCTCCTTCGAGCATTGCAGCCGGTGATTACAAAATTCCTGTTCATGCATCAACAAGTACAACGTCTGCTGATTTGATACTGGATGTTGTTGTAACGGGTTCGTATGAGATTGAACTTACAACTCCTGATGGAAGGGTTAGTGCAGATATTACAGCAGGTGATACGAAACATATTGATTTATTGGTGAGAAACACCGGTACTGCCGAATTGAAAGATGTAAAATTGACATCCAACAAGCCGACAGATTGGGAAATTACTTACGAACCGTCTACCATTGCCAAACTTCCTGCAGGAAATGCCACAACGGTTGTGGCTACTGTGAAAGCTTCTAAAAAAGCTTTGCCGGGCGATTATGTAACGAAAATGACAGCTAGTACACCTGAAGTAACGAATATGGCTGAGTTTCGTATGTCTGTTCATACTTCATTGATATACGGATGGTTAGGATTCGTGATTATTATTGCTGTGCTAGGAGGCGTTTATTATTTGTTCCGTAAATATGGCAGGAGATAAACCTATGACGGAAGAGCATGTGATTGAACTTTCCGGATTGACCAAGAAATATGGTAGTTTTGTTGCTGTCGACAATCTGAATTTGAATATCCGCAAAAGTGAGATATTTGGATTGCTGGGTCCTAATGGCGCAGGAAAATCGACTACTATATTAATGATGCTGGGTCTGACTGAACCGACGTCGGGAACTGTTATGGTTTGTGGAATCAATTCTACCACGCATCCTATTGATGTGAAGCGTAAAGTTGGATATCTGCCTGAGGATGTAGGCTTTTATGACGATATGACAGCCATGGAGAATTTGTTGTATACAGCAGCTTTGAACGGTATCGAACGCAAGGAAGCCCGCGAAGATGCGCTGCGTCTGTTAGAGCGTGTCGGATTGTCGCAGGTAGTTGATAAGAAAGCCGGAAAGTTTTCGCGAGGAATGCGTCAACGCTTAGGTCTGGCGGATGTTTTGATAAAAAGACCGGAAGTGATTATATTGGATGAACCAACGTCGGGTATTGATCCGTCAGGTGTGCAGGAATTTATTCGTCTGGTTTTGGAATTGAGTCATAAGGACGGTCTGACAGTTATATTTTCATCACATATTTTGGCTCAAGTGCAGCAGGTATGTGATCGGGTAGGGCTTTTCAATAAAGGCAAGCTGCTTGCAGAAATTGAACTGTCTGATTTACACAAAGTGCCGCATGGACTCGATGATATTTACAATCAGTATTATGGAGGAATTGAAGTATGATTAATATTGCGAACATTCATCATCCATTCTGGGTCATTGTCAAGAAGGAAATTTCTGATAATGTACACAGCTGGCGTTTTATCATATTGATAGTTATCATAGCATTGACTTGCATGGGTTCGCTTTATGAAGCGCTTACAAATATCAAAGCTGCTATCAAGCCGGGTGATCCGGATGGTTCTTTCCTGTTTCTGAAGCTTTTTACCGTATCCGACGGAACGATGCCATCGTTTGCGATGTTTATCAGTTTTCTGGGACCGTTGTTGGGTATTGCTTTGGGCTTTGATGCTATCAATTCTGAACAGAATAAAGGAACGTTGAGTCGTATTCTATCGCAGCCTATTCATCGTGATTATCTTATCAATGCCAAGTTTGTAGCTGCATTGATTGTCATTGGAATCATGCTGTATGCATTAGGCTTTCTGGTGATGGGATTCGGGTTGATTGCTATCGGTATTCCACCTACATTCAGTGAATTTATGCGCGTTGTCGCATTCTTGTTCGTAGGTGTTGTCTATGTGGCGTTCTGGTTGAATCTGGCTATCTTCTTTTCTATCCAGTTCAAACAGGCAGCTACTTCAGCATTGGCATGTATTGCCATCTGGCTTTTCTTTAGCGTTTTCTATACGATGATTATCAATCTGATAGGAAAGGCGTTGAGTCCAAACGAGATGGCAACCGAATATCAGGTAATCAGTTATCAGCGGTTCATGCTTAATCTGTTGCGGTTTGCACCAAGCGAATTGTTCAACGAAGCGACGATGACTTTACTGATGCCATCCGTCCGCAGTTTAGGTCCGCTTACAATGGAACAGGTCGAAGGCGCTATTCCCAGTCCGCTTCCTTTAGGACAGAGTCTGATGGTCGTTTGGCCACAGCTGACGGGAATGATTGCTTCAACCGTAATATGCTTCGGGCTTTCTTATCTTTCCTTTATGCGGAAAGAGGTACGCTCCCGCTAAAAGCTTATCAAACAAGCTTGAAGCGGAGGCGCAACCGCCCTTCGGTATAGTCGTAATTAAGCATTTTCATGTGACCTATTTCTGAAGTGTTGCTCACATGAGTTCCAATGCAGGCACAGGCATCATAATCGCCAACTCGGACTATACGCAGCGTTTCACTGGCATCGTCAGGAAGCTTGCTTAAATCGACTATGGATGCGGCATCTTTTTTGTCCACAAACTCTATGGTTACAGGCAGATGACGGTCGATGACTTCATTCACACGCCTTTCTATTTCTGCCATCATTTCGGGAGTAGGTTCTTCAGACAACTCATAATCGAGTTTGCTTTTCTTCCGTTCGATATGCGAATTCTTTGAACGCGGGCAACCGAACATTCTAATCATTGTCTGATTCAAAATATGTTCTGCCGTATGCATCGGAGGATATTCCTCTTTGTTGTGTTCGTTTAATATTGGCTCTTGTTCCATTGTTATTCAGCTATTTATATTTTATTCTGTAGTGATTGTCTTCTCGAAGGCACGACGCACTTTGTTGCCTCTGTAAATCACTTCACCACTGTATTGAAATCCTAGAGAGTCAATCAGATGCAGCATGTAGTGATTGTCATAGTTGGTGTCGATACGGAAGTTGTCGATGCCTTTGGCAAGACTGATCTTTTCTGCTTCTTGCATAAAACGTTTGGCAATACCTTGATGTTTGGCTTCATCGGCAACGGCTAACCGATGTACAATCAGGTATGGAGCATCATTTTGCCATTTGCCTTTGATTTCGGCATATGCAGGTTCGGCTTCGAAAGAAATGACGCCGTACGCCACAATCTGTTCGCCGTTGCGAAGTACATAGCCTCTTCCGTTACGGATATCTTCAGCAATTAGTTCCGGTGTCGGATAATCGTTATCCCACTGATGGCTTCCCAAGCGTTTCATTTGCGCTTTAGCCTGTAACATTATTTCCCAGATGCGATTGGCATCATTCTCTATCGCTTTTGTAAGCATACGATTTATCGATGTTTATTTCGTTCACAAAGTTAGTACTTTTATTCCAATAAAATATAGAAGATGTCCATGAGAGGAACGAACTACTCCGCAGATTTTTTGCATAAGATAATATTTTAGTTAGGACAAAAGCATAACAATGTGTACTTTTGCAATCGAAAATAATAAAGTTCTATAATTATGTCAGTAGCAAAAAGGGATTTGGAAGATAATAGAAAGGTGACAACACGCCGCCTTATTGAAATGAAACAGCGCGGTGAAAAGATTTCCATGCTTACAGCCTACGATTTTTCAATGGCAACACTGATTGATCAGGCTGGGATGGATGTTATTTTGGTTGGCGATTCGGCATCAAACGTGATGGCAGGTAATGTAACAACTCTTCCTATTACTTTGGATCAGATGATTTATCATGGCAAATCAGTTGTGAAAGGGGTTAAACGGGCTTTGGTCGTTATCGATTTGCCTTTTGGCAGTTATCAGGGAAATCCGATGGAAGCATTGGCTTCGTCCATTCGTGTCATGAAGGAAACGCATGCCGATTGTGTGAAGCTGGAAGGTGGTTCAGAAGTGCGCGAATCTATAGAGCGTATTTTGAGTGCCGGCATTCCTGTTATGGGACATTTGGGACTTACACCTCAATCAATCAATAAGTTTGGAACCTATACCGTTCGTGCTCGTGAAGAAGAAGAAGCACAGAAACTGATATCTGATGCACATCTTCTGGAGGAAATAGGTTGTTTCTCACTTGTATTAGAGAAGATTCCAGCAGCTTTGGCGGCAAGAGTGGCTTCAGAATTGAAGATTCCGGTTATTGGTATCGGTGCCGGTGGCGGAGTTGACGGACAAGTGCTTGTAATGCATGATATGTTGGGCATTAATCAGGGCTTTTCACCCAGATTCCTGCGTCGTTACGCTAATCTGGCTGAAGATATTACACACGCTGTTCAATCGTATATCGAAGATATTAAGTCAGGTGACTTTCCTAATGAGAAGGAGCAGTATTAAGGTCTTCTTTGATAAAAATAATGCGTCAGCAATGTGCTGGCGCATTATTTTTGAATTGCGACATCTTCCCAATGTCCATTGATCAGTTCGCGAGTACTTTTAAATCCAGCCTGTAACAAGAATTTAAACGCTTCTTCTCGTCCATCATTTACTAAATCTGGATAATGGCAGTCAGAATTGACCATTACCGGAATATGCAATTTCTGCAACTTATCGATATAAGCCATATTTGGAAATAGCTGTCTTTTGGTACGTAAATTCTTTGTATTGATCTCAACCATCAGACCTTTTTCTGCAATCAGATCCAGACATTCGTTCAGAGGTTTCTGATACCAGTCGGCACCAATCGAGAAACCGGGACATTTCTCACCATGCATGTATATCTTGTCCATGTGACCGACAATATCAATGCCTCCAGATTCAATCATATTTAATGTTGTACTGAAGTAATGTTCCACAAGTTTTCTAATATCACCATGATAAACCTCTTCGAGTGAAAGACGGTAGTTTTCGAACGCACCGTCGATACAGACCATATTCTTTTCCAAAAATGGCAAACAAGCAGGCATATAGTGAATGGAACCGATGCGATAATCAAGCGGAAGATTGCGAAAATAGGGGATGGAGGCATTATACGTTTTATCCAAATAGTCGATTTCAAGAGCTACATAGATCTCTATCTGTGATTCATACTTATGCTTCAGACGTGCAATCTCTTGCAGGTATTCAGGCATATCGTCTTTCGACATGTTCCAGAATGTTTCGAAAGGCAACGGAGCATGCGAAGAAAAGCCGTATGCACGGAATCCTTTCGAGATAGCGAACTTTACGAAGTCTTCAGGTGTACTTCGTCCGTCGCAAAATGTACAATGACTATGATAATTGCTTAATGGAATCATTTTATTCAGAATTCGATTTCAAAAATAAGGCGAAGAGGAATATTGTTCAACTTCGCCTTAAAATCATATAATTATGGATTAATTTACTTGATAACGTTCAGTTCTTTTCCAATCTTTATAAATGCAGCGATAGCTTTGTCCAGATGAGCCTTCTCGTGACCTGCGGAAAGTTGTACGCGAATACGAGCCTGTCCCTTCGGAACAACCGGATAGTAGAATCCTGTAACGTAAATGCCTTCGTCCTGCATGCGAGCAGCGAAGTCCTGTGAAAGTTTTGCGTCATACAACATGACAGCACAGATAGCTGATTGTGTTGGTTTGGTGTCAAAACCGGCAGCAAGCATCTTTTCACGGAAGTAGCTTACGTTTTCCATCAGTTTGGTATGGAGTGCATTGCTTTCTTTCAGCATTTTAAACATTTCAAGGCTTGCACCAACAATGGCTGGAGCAACAGAGTTAGAGAACAGATATGGACGAGAACGCTGACGCAGCATATCGATGATTTCTTTGCGACCAGTTGTAAAACCGCCCATGGCTCCACCAAATGATTTTCCTAATGTTCCGGTGAATATATCAATACGTCCGTAGCAATTAAACTTTTCAGCAATGCCATGACCTGTCGGACCAACAACACCTGCAGAGTGAGATTCGTCAACCATAACCAATGCATCGTATTTTTCAGCCAAATCACAGATTTTATCCATTGGTGCTACATTGCCATCCATAGAAAATACACCATCTGTTGCGATGATACGATAACGCTGCGCTTGAGCTTCTTTCAAGCAACGTTCAAGATCGGCCATATCGGCATTGGCATAACGATAACGTTTAGCTTTGCAAAGACGAACGCCGTCGATGATTGAAGCATGATTCAATGCATCAGAGATGATGGCATCTTCTTCGCTGAACAAAGGTTCGAACAAACCACCGTTAGCATCGAAGCAAGAACCATAAAGAATAGTATCGTCGGTCTTAAAATAATCGGCAATAGCTGCTTCCAACTGTTTGTGAGTATCTTGTGTACCACAGATGAAGCGAACTGACGACATTCCGAATCCACGATTATCCATTGCTGCTTTAGCGGCTTTAATCAATTTCGGATCGTTGGAAAGGCCTAAATAATTGTTGGCGCAGAAGTTAAGAACGTCAATACCTTCGTTTACTTTGATATCTGCTTTTTGTGGGGTTGTAATGATACGTTCATTCTTGTACAATCCTGCTGCTTTGATATCAGCTAATTCCTGATTGAGGAAATCTTTAAGTTTACCGTACATAATTTTGTTTTTTGTTAGCATTAATGATTAATCAATATGACTGGCATTTACAATGAAAACAAGCGGCCTATACAATCAGTCAACTAGCATTTGTAAATCATCCAAACCATCTGACACGCAAAGTTCATATTTTTTTTGAATATAATGCTTAAAAAAACGAGAAATTTATGTCAAAACTCTATTATTCTGTCTACCTTTGCCGCACAAAAAACTTAAAAGAACAAAAACGCAATGAAGAATGTATTAGTAATTGGTTCGACAGGGCAGATTGGTTCTGAACTAACCATGAAATTAAGAGGTATTTACAAAGAAGGGAATATTATCGCCGGATATATTCCTGGTGCTGAACCTAAAGGAGAATTGTTAGAATCAGGCCCTTCCGCTGTTGTAGATATTACAAATGAACAGCAAATAGCAGAAACTGTATCCAAATACAAGATTGATACGATATATAATCTGGCTGCGTTATTATCTGCTGTTGCAGAAGCAAAACCGCAGTTGGCTTGGAAAATTGGTATTGGCGGTCTGTTTAATGTATTAGAGGTAGCACGTTTGATGCATTGTGCAGTGTTTACTCCAAGCTCGATTGGTGCATTCGGTAATGATACACCAAAAGATAAAACGCCACAGGATACAGTACGCAATCCGCGTACGATGTACGGCGTAACAAAAGTTACAGGCGAATTACTCAGCAATTATTATTTTATTCGTTTTGGCGTTGATACGCGCTCGGTACGTTTTCCGGGTTTGATTTCGCATGTTACTTTGCCTGGTGGAGGTACAACAGATTATGCTGTAGACATCTACTATTCAGCTGCTAAAGGTCAAAAATTTATTTGTCCAATCAAGGCAGGAACATTTATGGATATGATGTATATGCCTGATGCTTTGCGCGCTGCTATCGAAATTATGGAAGCCGATTCTACAAAATTCGTCCATCGTAACTCATTCAATATTGCATCTATGAGTTTTGATCCGGAAATCATTTATAATAATATCAAGAAATATGTTCCTGATTTTAAGATGGAATATGATGTTGATCCATTGCGTCAGGCTATTGCTGAATCGTGGCCTAATTCGTTAGACGACACTTGTGCTCGCCAGGAATGGGGTTGGAAACCAGAATACGATTTGGATACAATGACCAAGGATATGTTGGCTAAGTTGGAAGAAAGATTTAGAAAATAAGTATTCTGTTTTTAGTTGTTCATATCAGAAAAGAGTGGAAAAAAATCTTTTGAGTTTTTCTCCACTCTTTTTATATAAATGCTTGATATATTAAATATTATTCTCATTGTACACTCTTTTTTACCGCACTAATGTTGTAGCGTCGAGCAAAATACGTATCTTTGCACGCAAATTATGGGTTTCAAACATTATTTAAGTGGCAAACGAAGAAATGAACGGCATGGATCAGTTCCGGCCTACAATAGATAAAGCTATTTCTTGGCTACGTATAGTTAAAGAGTGGAGCTTGTCGCACATTAAAAAGGCGAATGCATATTATCACGCCTCACCGTGGTACAGAAAGACGCTGTTAGTTATTGCGTCAATTTTTGTCTGTTTCTTCCTCTATCTGCTCATGGTGGATTTCAATTTCCTTTGGCTGTTTGGTAAAACACCGGGATTATCGGCAGTTCGCAATCCAAACCAGCCTGTTGCTTCTGTCCTTTACAGTGCTGATGGAAAAGTTCTCAGTAAATATTTTCGTGAGAACCGTTCACCTGTCAAGTATAATGAGATTTCTCCAATCTTGATTAAAGCATTAATTTGCACTGAGGACGAACGTTTCTATTCTCATTTTGGAATTGATTTGAAAGGGTTGTTTGCAGCAGCTAAAGATATGACGCATGGCGATGCACGTGGCGCAAGTACTATCACACAACAGTTAGTAAAGAATCTTTTCAAGGTACGTTCGCAATATTCTACTGGATTGCTTGGTAAGCTTCCAGGTTTGCGGCTTATCATTATGAAATCAAAGGAATGGATTCTTGCTGTGAAGATCGAAATGTTCTATTCCAAGAACGAGATCCTTACCATGTATTTCAATACAGTCGATTTTGGAAACAATACGTATGGCATTAAAACGGCATGCAAGACTTATTTCGGAACAACACCTGCAAAGATTCGTCCTGAACAGGCAGCGACACTTATTGGATTATTAAAAGCTACGACTACATACAATCCAAGAAAAAATCCCCGCAACAGTATGAAGCGTCGTAATGTCGTGCTTGAAAATATGTATACTCATCGTATTATAACTAAGGCCGATTTTGATTCGTTGAAACGTATTCCTATGCAATTGCGTTATGAAGTTGAAACGAATTATGGAGGTGTGGCTTTATATTTCCGTGATGCCGTGGCAGCTTATCTAGATCCGTGGCTAAAGGAAAATGGTTTGGATATCTATGCAGATGGATTAAAGATATATACAACGCTCGACACTCGCTTGCAGCAATATGCAGAAGAAGCTGTCAATAAGCAAATGCGGGTTGTACAGCGTAATTTTAATAATCATTGGGGTACGAATGCACCTTGGCGTGACAAGACCGGGACAGAAATTCCAAACTTCATCGAAGATTTGGCCAAACGTACTGATACCTATAAACGACTGGTCAGACAATTTCCCAATCGTCCTGATTCAGTGGATTATTACATGAATAAACCGCATCGCTTGAAGGTCTTTGATTACGATTCAGGTACACGCGATACAACTATCAGTTCTATGGATTCAATCCGATATATGGAACGCTTTATGCATAGTAGTTTTATTGCCATGGAACCTCAAAGCGGCGAAGTAAAAGCTTGGGTGGGAGATATTAGTTTTAATTCTTGGAAATACGATAAGGTAACCTCTAAGCGTCAGCCGGGCTCTACATTCAAGTTGTTTGTTTATACCGAAGCGATGAACCAAGGACTATCTCCTTGTGATGAGCGTCAAGATAAATACGTTGCATTGGATGTGATGGATCATGGTCAGATGGTAAAATGGATTCCACGTAATGCCAACGGTAATTTTACAGGACGCATGTATTCCTTGAAAGCTGCTTTTGCTCAGTCTATCAACACGATTGCTGTTCAAGTAGCTCAGGAAGTAGGTATTCATAATATAGCTGTTACAGCAAAGAAGATGGGAATCAGGACACCACTGGAAGAAACGCCGGCATTGTCGTTAGGTGCATCTGATGTATCTTTATTGGAACTGGTCAATGCTTATTCAACAGTTATCAATGAAGGTATGGCACATAGTCCTGTTTTGGTAACGAAGATTGAAGATAAGGACGGTCACGTCATTTATCGGCATAAACCGGATCAGGTACAGGCAATTCCTTATGAGTCGGCATTCCTGATGACAGAAATGTTGAAAGGTGGACTTACCGAAAGAGGAGGAACGACGCAAGCCTTGTGGTCTTTTGATCTATTCAATTACAATACTGAGTTTGGTGGTAAGACAGGAACATCTTCTAACCATTCAGATGCGTGGTTCGTTGGAGTAACACCCAAACTTATTGCGGGTGCATGGGTTGGTGGCGAACATCGAAGTATTCATTTCCGTACGGGTGCTTTAGGACAGGGTAGTCGTACAGCTTTGCCGATATATGGTTATTTTATGGAGAAAGTAGTGAAAGATCCAGCTTTTGTAAAATATCAGGCAAAATTCCCGACGAAACCTAAGCAGGATATCGCCCGCACCTATAATTGTAGGCAATATTCTTCTGTCAATACCGACAGTATGGATTATATGATGGAAGGCGACAGTCTGATGATGCTCGAAGGTGGAAATGCAGAACTCCCTACCGAAGATATAATCGAACAGCCTATTCAGCAACCTGAAATAAAATAAGAAACAGGCGCTGATTTACAGTGAAGAGGCATGTTTGCAGCCTTGAAAACTATAAATCAGCGCCTGTCTTGTGTTTTATCGTATCATACTTTAGTGCGGGTTATCTATCAGTGTCCGAATCGTGAAGTATCTACATTTTTATGATTCTTGGCTTTATATCCACCGAAGCGATATGAGAAAGCGATAGTAAACGAGCGCATGTAAAACGAATTATTCATATCCAAATCCTGGTTTTCATATCGTATGCGTACCTTTGGCATACCGGAATTGAATATATCATTCATACGTGCAGTAACAGTTGCCCGTTTCTTTAAGAAGTTCCATTGGGCAGAAGCACTGACGCGGTAATAATGGGTAAGATTGTAAGTCCCTTGAATCGATGGCGATGTGTAGGAAGCATTAAGGTTGAATGACAATTGTTTTGAAGCCGTGAAAGTATTGTCGAGTCCGATATGTGTCAGCCATTTTGCACGATTGAAAGGAACATCAAAAAAGTTGTCGCATCGTTGATGCTGCTTAAGTACAACCGTTTCCAGACGAGTATTGAACCAGTTGGTTATTTTGTAAGGAATATTCACTACACCTCCCAATTGCCGTGAGTAATTCCAGTTGATCATCTGATAAATAAGTGCCAAACGCTTTGATGATTGATAACCTGTCTGGGTAAAGCCGTCTTTGATATCCAGGTAAAAGAGATTGAAAGTATATTTGTGACTCAAGAGGTAGGTGACGTTGAACTGATAAATGTTGCTTGGTCTTAAATCAGGTGTCCCATGAATCTCGGCATATCCGTCAAGATATGAAATCGAGGCTTGTCGACTCCAGTAGCTCGGATAATACTTGTTTGACGAAAGCGACAAGATGAACGTATGTTTAGGATTGCTGAAGAATGTCCACGAAGCGCGCGGATAAACAGCCCATTTGTGATAGTTCCTGATCGTATAATATTCGCCGCTGAGCGACAGCGAAAGATTTTGTCCATGTGCAAAAGTCTTCTCTGTGCGCATGTATATGTTTGATGTTTGTTCGGTTAGTTTCGAATCAGTGTTCTGTGTTTCGATATCTCCTTGCGCCTTCGAATAATATTGGAAATCCTTATCGGAAGCGTACGCGTATGAAAAGCCGTAACCCAGTGTCCAATTGTTCTTCAGATGATGTTCCTGATCTGCACTGAATGATAACTTTTCCACACGCTGTCCGCCGTCAAGCAGAAAGAAATTGGTAGTATCTTGTGTCGTATTTTGAAACTGCTGGCTGTTGGTGGAGTGATAATTCGTGTAATCCAAAGTCAGATTCAGTCCGAAAGCCGACTGGTATTGTGCTGAAAAATTGTGCATGTAACTATCGTTGCGATTCTCAATATGACTCTGTTGGAAATTGCCTCCTGAATAGTTCTGTCCCGTATCGTCAGGAGAAAAAGAGCCATTATAGGTGATGCTTGCGTTGCTTTTTTCCGAGAAGTTATATTCGTATGCAGCACGCAGTGTGTGATCCCATCCTTTAAATGTAGAATGCTGATGCTGGATGATGTTGTATATCTTGTTTTGGAATGTATGTCGGGAATCAAGTGTCATCTGCGATTTCGCTTTGCTATCGCTGGCATCATATATGACGTCGAAAGCCATCTTTGGCGTTGAAATTCGGAAGTTCGTTCCGATACTGCCGCTGTTGGCGTACCTATGGGTATAACTGCTTTTAATCTCTCCTGAAACAGAATCGGCGATCGTTCGCTTCAATACAATATTGATGGCGGCACCTCTTACATGATATTGCGGTGGAGCGCTGTAGAGAACTTCAACTTTCTGCACGCGTTCCACAGGCATACTGCGCAGCATATTAACTAATTCGCTACTGTTTATGGTTGAAGGTTTTCCATTAATGATAATTGATAGTTGCGAAGCGCCCGACAGACTTAGCGAACCCTCATTTTCCTCTACGCCTGGCAGTTCTTGCAAGGCTTCATAAACGTTGTTCACCGCTTTCCCTTTTGAGAGATAGTCGAGGTCATAATTCAATGAACCGCTCTCGACTTTCACAAACGGACGCTCCGCAGTTACAACCCATTCCTTCAGATTGTTCGTTCGCGTTTCGAGTACAATCGTGCCGACTTCTGCCTTTTTGCAATCGATGGTTTTCGTGGAGAAGGAGAGATGCTGCACGATCAGTCGGCATGGGAATGCTGTTCTTTTGCTGAAATGAAAGTTTCCGTCGACTTCCGACAATACGGCTTCAATAAAGGTTGAATCAGGTTGTTGCAACACGATTGACGCTGCATCGACCGGATGATTTTCACTGTCCATGATTCGTCCCGTAACGGTCTGTCCACTCAAGTGAAGACACAATAAGAGTGCAGGCAGAAGAATAATCCACTGTTTCATAACATTATATGTTTAGTTATATGATTGTCTACTTCGTCCCGACTTTGCTGAAGACTATGGGAAGTACATATTCAATGTTGATAGCTGTCCCGTTGGCTGTTCGCGCCGGTTCCCAGTGTGGACATTGTTTGAGCATTCTGATGACATTCTCTTCGAATACCTTTTCTTTCGGCGAGGAGAGTATTTTGAATTGTCCGATAGAGCCATCTTTCTGAATGACAAATCGCACAACGACGCGGGCATCCATGGTTTCGTAGCCTTTCGGATATATTAGATTCTTGGCAACCCATTTTGGAAATGAATCATCTATTGCATATTTGCCTTCAAAAAGCGGAGCGTTGCAGCCCTGGGGCAGAATCTTTACCACACCTAAAGTTTCACCGTTCACGGGCTTATCCGCTTTAGAAGTTGTTGAAAACATAAAGTATCCCACTATCAGAAGAGCAGCTGCGCAAACAGCAATGATACTGATCCACTTCCACTTTTTGTGAGGATGTTTTGACTCTTGTTGCTTCTGATTCCCCAGAAAATATACTTCATTATCTTGTAAATCATTCATATTCCGATCCTCCTGCTTTTAATGCTTTCTTCCAAGACGGTCTTTAGTAGCTTCAGAGCCTCTTTAGATGCCGACAGCGCAAAATCGTCCTTGAAACCGATACCCGAAAGGACAAGTTCCTGCCTGGAAATATTAATACTGTAGATGTAGTTGCTGTTGATGATAAGTCCTTTCCCCAGACGGATAAAAACCTGCGACTCGGTGCCCAGTTGCTGCTCCAGTTGTTTCTCGAAAGCCGACAGGTTGAACGAAAAGATATGTTGCTTTCCGTCAACGAGAACCATCGTTGAATAACTGCCGTCGGATGAGATATAAGCTATCCGCTCGGCTGTTACACGGATCAACAGCGTACTGTTGGAGAGTATCAAGTGTTTAGCCATCGTTTATTCTTTATTCATTCACAAAAATAGATATAAAAGGTTATTGGATGAAACAAAATGCAAGCCGTTTTGTGAAATGCCGGTTTGGCTTTATCAAATACAATGGAAGTAAAGGTGTCCCTCACTATAAGCCGGTTCGCTCTTCAGGAAGGATTTGTTCCCGTATCCGGTCGAATTTTAGTAAGACTATGGATGAATTTTAGCAGAGGTTATTGGAAATTTATCGTCTCACATAGGTGAGACGATAAATATGTCTGGACAAATGCAAAGTTTTCTCTTGAACTGTATACAAATTCTTCCTCAAGGAGAGGAAAACAGCTTCTGAACTATTCTTGATAAAAGAATGCTAGACAAGTTGTTTCTATAATAGAAGTGATCCTTATAATTGCTTCATTCTGTCGAGACCTTTATGAAAATCGGCAACAAGTTCGTCCATCACTTCTGCAACCGATTGCTTCTTTCGCAGCAGCGAAGCACCTTGACCGATCTCGAACTGCCCTTCTTGCGTATCGCCTTCGAAGATTCCTTTCTTAGCGCGTCCTTTGCCTAGCAACTCTTTCAGTTCATCAACGGAAGCTCCGCGAGCTTCAGCTTCTTCGACAGTGGCCGTAAAAGAGCCTTTTACCATGCGAGTAGGTGAGAGTTTCTTCAGCAGCAGCTTAGTGTCGCCTTCGTTCAGATTGAGACACAGGTCTTTATATGTATCACAGGCAGAGCTTTCTTCCGTAAGTGCAAAACGGGTACCCATCTGTACACCTTCAGCTCCTAAAGCAAAAGCAGCCAAAATACTGTCACCGGTGATAATTCCTCCGGCAGCCAGCAGAGGCAAAGAAGTGGCGCGACGTACAGCAGGAATCAGACACATGGTTGTCGTCTCTTCCTTACCGTTATGACCGCCGGCTTCAAATCCTTCGGCAACAACGGCATCAACGCCTGCTTGTTCACTCTTCTCAGCGAACTTTGAACTGCTGACAACATGTGCTACTGTAATGCCGTGATCTTTTAAGTAACCGGTCCATGCTTTCGGACTTCCGGCTGATGTAAATACTACTTTCACCTTTTCCTCTACTAATATTTGCATTAGAACATCCATTTCCGGATAAAACAGCGGTACATTCACACCGAAAGGTTTGTCAGTTGCTTCTTGACATTTGCGAATATGTTCGCGCAGTGTATCTGGATGCATTGAACCAGCTCCAATTAATCCTAGTCCTCCGGCATTGCTTACCGCTGAAGCCAGTCTCCAGCCACTGCACCAAACCATTCCACCTGCAATAATCGGGTAGTTTATATTGAATAACTTACAAATTCTATTCTCCATTTTTTGAATCATTTAAAATTTATCATGCAAATATGAGAAAAATGTTGGAAATTCCCGTTCCGGGATGTATATTTGTAGGCTATTATTAACATTTACACACAAATAAGAGATGAAAAAGACACTCATGATGGCTGCCGGACTGGCAGTTGTTTTAGGCGCATGCAACTCTTCGAAGAAAAGTGATATGGCAGGCAAAGACACTCCGAATCCATTCTTTACAGAGTATACAACACCGTTTGGTGTTCCGCCTTTCGATCAAATCAAGTTCGAACATTACAAGCCGGCTTTCCTGAAAGGCATGCAGGAACATGCTGCTGAGGTGGATTCAATCGCAAACAATCCACAAGAAGCTACTTTTGAAAATACTATTGTGGCTTTGGATCAGAGTGGCAAATTATTGAATAAAGTATCTTATGCTTTCAGTGGCGAAGCAAGCATCAACACGAATGATTCTATCCAGGCCTTGGAACAGGAATTGTCGCCATTGCTGTCACGTCATTCGGATGATATTCTTTTGAATGCAAAGCTTTTTGCCCGTATAAAGTCTGTATTCGACAATCAGGCAAAGCTGAATCTGAATCAGGAACAAAAGAAACTGTTGGAGAAAACATACAAGCATTTTGTTCGTGGTGGTGCAAATCTGGATGCCGAAAAGCAGACAAAGCTCCGGGCTGTAAATGAAAAGATTGCCCAGTTGCAAATTACTTTCGAACAAAACTTATTGAAAGAAACTAATGCCTTCCAACTGGTTATCGATAAGAAGGAAGATCTTTCCGGCCTGCCTGAAACATTGGTAACATCCGCTGCTGAAGCAGCAAAGGAAGCAGGAAAAGATGGCAAGTGGCTGTTTACATTGCATAATCCGAGTGTAATGCCATTCTTGCAATATGCTGATAATCGCAGCTTGCGTGAGAAAATTTTCAAAGCCTATATTATGCGTGGCAATAATGGCAATGCCAACGACAACAAGGATGTTGTCAAAAAGTTGGTTACTGCTCGTTTGGAACAGGCACAGCTGCTGGGCTTCAAAGACTTTGCTGCTTATGCACTTGATGAGAATATGGCTAAGGATGAAGCGAATGTATATAAGTTGCTGGACCAGATATGGAAGCCTGCATTAGTAAAGGCTAAGGAAGAACTGGCTGATATCAATGCTGAGATTAAGAAAGAAGGAGGCAATTTCCAAGCAGAAGGCTGGGACTGGCGCTACTATTTTGAGAAAGCAAAGAAGTCACGTTTCAATCTAGATGAGAACGAAGTTCGTCCGTATCTGGAATTAAATAATGTACGCGAGGGCGCATTTTACGTTGCCAACAAGCTTTATGGCATTACTTTCACTCCTTTGAAGAATATTCCATTGCCAGATCCTGATGCGCAGGCTTTTGAATGTAAAGATAAGGATGGCAAGACCACATTGGGTGTGCTGTACATGGATTTCTACACTCGTCCCGGAAAGAGCGGAGGCGCGTGGTGTGGAGCTTATAGAGACCAGACGTACAAAGATGGAAAACGTGTTATTCCAATTGTTACCACTGTATTCAACTTTAGTAAACCGACAGCAGGACAACAGGCGTTGTTGAGTTCTGATGAAGCTTCAACTATATTTCATGAGTTTGGACATGCGTTGAATGCACTCTTTGCTGATGTTCACTATTATGGCGTTGCCAGTGTTCCTCGTGATTTTGTAGAATTACCTTCTCAGGTAATGGAACATTGGACTTTTGAACCGGAAGTGCTTAAAGTCTATGCAAAACAACATAAGACAGGTGAAGTGATTCCTCAGGCTTTGGTAGACAAAATCGTTAAGAGCGGTAAATATGGACAAGGATTCGCAACAACCGAATATTTGGCAGCATCGCTTTTGGATATGGACTATCATGTTTTGAAACAGATTCCTGCTAATTTTGATATTGAACAGTTTGAAGCAAAAGCAATGAACAGCCGAGGATTGATTAGTCAAATACCTCCACGATACAGAACAACCTATTTTGCTCATACAATGGGTGGAGGTTATACTGCTGGTTATTACAGCTACATCTGGGCAGAGGTTTTGGATTGCGATGCTTTTGAAGCATTCAAGGAAACTGGAGATATTTTCAATCAAAACATAGCTTCTAAGTTCCGTAGTTGTATTCTGACTCCGGGTTGTATTGAGGATGCTGATGTGATGTATAAAAATTTCAGAGGCAAAGCTGCAAATATTGATCCTTTATTGCGTAACAGAGGATTGAAATAAGATTGGATACTTATCAAATCAAAAAGAGGATATACCTTTTAGGGATATATCCTCTTTTTTTTGTAGAATTATAGGATAGGGAAAAGCTACTTGGCTATCTTTATGATTAACGGCTGCTTCAGATGTTGAGCAAATGTACGAATATACTTATTCCATTCTGTTGAATCTTTAAAGCCGTATTTACTCCAGCCTGCACCTGCATAATAAATGTATTTGCTTCCGGGAGTATAATGACTTAATGCGGCTACATGCCCGTCGGCGTCACGCTGGACTTTCTCTTTTGTAGAAAATAATACAGGTTTAGCTGATTCAATCTTCTTGGTAAATACGGCACCGACAAATATTTGCCCGTTGACCTTATCTACAGGATCGGCATAAGTGATATAGCCAGCATTGGCATCTGCCTGCAAATCGAGACTCGGTGAATGAATGACAATTCCAGTCAAAATAGGAGTGGACTTGGTTAGGTTAGCGTAACTAACTGTGACTTTGTTCAGTTGTGAACCATAATCCAAGGAAATGGTTCGTGTTTCAATAATCTTTGAATTGTTTCCAATGGTTATAGGGTTATATGTCAACTTTACTGTAAAACGCAATGGTCCATTGTCAAGAATCTTATATGTGCTATAACAATAAGGATATACAATGGAATCGCCATCCATTAATGCGGTTGTTCCGGCACCCAACGTCGGTCCGACTTTATAATAATCCAATCCATTACCATGGTCGTTGTGATAGGAAACTGATTCGGCAAACTGTTGAGCAGCTTTCTTGTCGGTCTTGTTTAATTCGGCAAGTTTAGCCTTTGTCTGTGCACCTAATTCCAGATTATAACGCAAATCAACGACCGGTTCTGCAATACATTTCACCCAAATATCACAACCGTATGCTTTCTCTCCACTTTTTTGTAAAGCGGGTCCGTACGTACGGAAAGCGATTCTGTTGTTTTCCCATGCAATATCATCTATACGTTCAGGATAATGTTTGCCGCAAACAACTTTTTTGAAGACATCTGGTTTTCCGGCAGCGATTGTATACAAAGTACTGCTTTTGGCATTTACAGTCGTCGGAAAAATTAGTTTATGATCATATGTTATTTGATATGGAACTTGTAATCCTTTGCTATCAGTTACGATAAAACTCTTCTGTTTAAACTTCTCTACAATGTTGGATGACAGTTCTACAATCTCATCTTTTCTAATTTCATTAGAAGTATTAGTAACTGAAATTCTAATAGATTTTTCTTGTGCACATGCTGCAATAGACATGGCTAAAAACAAGAGGACAATTTTTTTCATGACTTTCTGATATGATAGTTTTATGCCGGTAAAAATAAGAATATTTAAAAGATTCAAGAACTGTTTGCGCACAGAATCTTTTTGTTTTCGGATGAATTATATTTTATGAATACATTATTAGTGTTTTTTGTACTTTGAAGCGCGATATTTTATTTAATATTGCTGCTAAATAGTGATTAAGTGATATTAATGCGATAGAGATGAAGAAGGCGAAAGTTCTACTGTTATTTGGTTTATTGCAGGTGCTCGTCAGTTGTGATAGCGACAGTCGAGAGGATTCGCCATCTGAAATTGCAGTCTATCAGATAGGATTAGCTTACAAAGGTGTCAATATGAATCAAGAGCCTGTTTTTTCAGGTAACGATATTCTTTGGTTTGATGAAAAAACACGCGAAATCAAATTTAAAGACAGTTCAGCAATAGCACAAAAACTTCCTTTTGGAGAAACTGTTGTATTCAAGCATTCTGATGTGGAACTTTTTACGGCGCATGTTCTTGCGGATACAACACAAGTTCAATATGATGATTTATCTCTCGTCTATAATATTTCAATGAAAGCTTATTATCTCAATGATTGCTATCCCAAAATATTAGATAGACCTTCTGTAAAGCTGAATGCAGAAATCAGAGCTGAGAATTGGACTCTTTTTCTCATTCAGCTTCGTAAAGAAAACCGTATCAAATAATATTGGAACTTGTGTTTCCATCTATTCAAATTCAACAATAGTAATACCTGCACCTCCAAATTGAACATGTTCGTCATGATATTTTACGACTTCTGGAACCGTATTTAAATATTCACGTATCAGTTGCCGAAGAATGCCACTCCCTGTTCCATGCAAGATTCGTACCCGTGCAGCACCAACTTGGATGGCATCATCAATAAAATAAGTAACTGTTTGTAAAGCTTCGTCGCCACGCATGCCGCGCACATCAATCTCCTGCTTGAAGTTTAATCGCTTATCGTGCATGCTATCAGCTGTTTGAGCACTGATAAAGGTGTTCTTTTGTATTTCTTTTTTGAGTTGTCCTTTGCTGACTTTTTCCAATTGTTCCAATTTGATAGAACTTTTTATCATGCCGAAAGCAACAATAGCTTGTTTTCCGTTAATCTCTAAAACAGTCCCGGCTGAAGTTTGTCCTTTCAAACGAACACTATCGCCAACGATTATTTCATTCTTATTGAATGGCTGATTGGAACTCTGATGATTATTTTGTTTTTTGCGCTCATTACGTTCTTGAAGCTTTGCCATCTTACGTGCAATCTTTTCATCATTCTCCTCCGTTGCGATTACTGATGCTTTGAATTCTTCCAAAGCCTGTCTTGCCAGTTTTGTCTGTTCCTTTTCTGCTTGTGCTTCCTTAATCTCACGAATAGTATTCTCTATTTTTGCATTGGCTTCTGAAAGAATATGCTGAGCTTCTTCCTTGGCTGATCGCATAATATCCTTTCGTTGTTTATGCACATCGTCCAAATCTTTTTCATAACGGGCAGTGATTTCTTCCAGTTTCTTTTCCTGTTGGCGGATGTTTTGACGCTTGTTCTCCCAGTATCTTTTGTCTCGAACGATATCTTGAAGATATTTGTCCATGTTAATATAATCAGCACCAACTTTAGCTGAAGCATCGGCTATAACGTCTTCCGGAAGGCCGATCTTTCTTGCAATCTCAACAGCAAATGAACTGCCCGGATTGCCGATGGAAAGTTTAAAAAGAGGTTGCATCAAATGTCTGTCGTACAACATTGCGCCATTAACAATACCCGCAGTATCTTCTGCAAAATGTTTTAAGTTCTGATAGTGTGTTGTGATAACGCCAAAACTTTGATTTCTGTTGAATCTGTCGAGAAGAGCTTCAGCAATGGCTCCACCGATTTGTGGTTCAGTTCCACTACCGAATTCATCAATCAGAATAATCGTTTTGTTATTGCAGTTCTTGACGAAGTATTTCATGTTCAAGAGATGAGAACTATATGTACTCAAATCATTCTCAATGCTTTGTTCGTCGCCTATATCAATAAAAATATTGTCAAATATACCTGTAAGGGAACTGGCATAAACAGGAATAAGCAATCCGCACTGAATCATGTATTGGAGTAGTCCTACTGTTTTAAGGCAAACAGATTTTCCTCCGGCATTAGGCCCCGAAATAATCAAAATCCGTTTATTTTCCTCTAAAGTAATGTCTAAAGGCACAACCTCTTTATTCTGCTTTTTCAATGAAAGGTAGAGTAGTGGATGTATGGCTCCTGCCCAATCCATTTGAGGTTTGTCATCTATTTTAGGTTTGAGGCCATTGATCTGTTCAGCAAAAATGGCTTTAGCCCGAATGAAATCGATTTCTGCCAAAAAAGTATACGATTGTAGAATATCAGGAGCCAGAGGGCGTACATAATCGGTAAACTCTGTCAGAATCTTTGTGATTTCTCGTTTTTCGTCGTTTTCTAATTCCCGAACTCGATTGTTGGCTTCAACAACTATTTCAGGTTCAATGAAAACAGTTTTTCCACTGGCAGACTCATCATGCACAATTCCTTTGATTTTCCTTTTCAGTGCTGGAGCAACTGGAATCATCAGACGTCCGTCACGCATGGTTGGCGTTACATCCTTATCAACCACACCATCTGTTTGAGCGGCTCTTAATATAGATTGTAAACTGCGCGAAATATTACCCATTGTAGAGGCTATTTCACGACGTATCTGAGCGAGAGTGGGTGACGCATTGTCTTTTACGTGTCCAAATTTGTCCAAAATAGTATCAATCTTATCTATTATCTTTGGAAAAGTCTGGATATCGCCTGCTAAAGCCGTAAGTGAAGGATACTTTATTTCTGTATCATTGTCTTGGCGAAAAAAATGAAGGATATCGTTGATAGTTTGCAATGAACGCTTTAAATCGAACATTTCTTTTTCGTCCAACCATGTACCTTCAGGACGAATACGTTTTAATGAATAACGCACGTCAAAGAAAAAATTGGCGGGGAACTCGTCCTCGCCTTGAAGAATTCGGACGAACTCGTCTGTTTGTTCGAGTTGCCCAGTAATGAATTGGTAGTTAGATGAGAAAACCATGTCATTGACTTTCTCTATACCGAGAGGGCTAAGACATTTTTCAGATATGAGTGTTCTGATTTTGTCAAAGCCTATTTTCTGTTCAAAATTTTGTGGATAAATCACTTGATAAAAATCATTTTATTTCAACAGTAACGCTTTGTCGAATGGCAGGATGGATATTGAGATCTATATTTTCCTTACCATTTTTAAGAGTGAATGTACAAATATTATTGCCAGAAGCATTAATATAAGGAGCATAATAATACAAATAAGAGAATGCTGTCAAATTCTGAGGATTTTGAAAAGCTTCTGCAATCTTTGGGTAGTTAAATGTATCCCAAAACATGCAGCGATTGAAACCATTAGCGTCAGTAAAAATAGTTTTAGCATCACGCAAAGGCATCGTTCCGCTGATGAAATTCTTATATGCAGAAGTAAATGTTTCTGCAGAATACTTCATTTTCTGTCCATTAATCTTTTCTATTGTACTGCCAACGCGCAAACCTGCCTCGTAAGCCGGACTTTTTTCATCTATATTTGCAATCACATTCATGTGGTCGATGTCAAATCCTAATCCAGTATAATTATATTTCTTTTGAGTAATGAGATATTTTACATTACGTGCATATTTGACGTATGGATATTGCATACACATCAATGGAACATGGATTCTAGCGTATTCGTCTACACGATATGGAGCTCCTAATAATTCATTAGCTTCACATTCCCAAAGAATTCGTCCTTGAACATCCCGTTGGTCAATTAATCTGAATCCAAATTGGAGTAAATACTCTGCATTTGATTCGGCTGTACTTGCGTCCCAAAATGGTAATAAAGTCATAATTCCTTTTTCTGAATCATATCTGAATGCTGTATCTTTAACGGCTTTTTGTGACAATCCCTTATAATTAGGATTCTTATCAAAGAAATAGAAAGTTTGGACCATCAAGTCAGGTTTATTGATATCAACTGTAAGCCCTTTTTGAGTCAAAGCTTTTTCAATATAGGAATTAATGGTCGTTTCCAATTTGCTATTATTCTCATCAATAGGGAAAAAAGCGAATGTTTTAAAACGGCTGAAATCAATGGGATGAGTGGTCACAGTTGTCTTAAATGGACAAACAAAATCCCGTTCGCTATTTGTTTCAAGACTATACATGGCAAATGCAGTAGCCAGTTGGTCTTCAGTAATAGCATTACTTGCTTTGCATTCTTTTTTCAACATAACTTCCCGTGATGGCGAAGATATGTTTTTGACAGTAAGAATAACGCCATCTTTATTCGATGGGTTAAGCAAATCCATTATTTCGTTCGGTTTTAAATTTTCGGTATCCACACCATCGATAGCTATAATGATGTCATGTAGTTTAAGACCAGAAGTTTCTGCAGTAGTAAAAGGAATGAGGCCCGTAATAACAGGTCGTCCTTTTCCCCAATTGTTGCTCATGCTGAATTCGTATTTGATTCCCAAACGACAAATCTCCTGACTTTGGATATGCGTTGACATGAGTACAAACAACAATAAGATCGGCAAAATTACTTTCTTCATAATTCTATACATTATTATTAAACATAACGTCAGCTACGAATAGCCAACTGATAAATTTATACAAAGATAGAGATATTTTTGAAGCTAAGAGTCGTCTTGGCAGCATATTTGTTATTATATTAACGAGTAATAGTGAATCCAATATGTTTCATATAAAGTAAAGGAAGCTTATGGGGTTCATATATTCATCTGAAATACAGCGTTGAATAAAAAAAATAATGAAATATGAGTGAGATAAAATTTGACAAGAAGGACAAAGAAGAAAAAAATCAGCCAGAAACTGATGCGACAAATTTGCAGCAAGAACAGACAAATGCGACAGACAATAAATCAAGCGATGACAAAATGGCTGATAACATAGAAGATGAAAAAACTGTGGATTATAAGAAAAAGTTCGAAGAATTGAATGATTCTCATCTTCGTTTGATGGCTGAATTTGATAATTATAGGAAGCGTACCTTACGCGAAAAAACAGAATTGATCAAGAATGGAGGTGAAGCAGCATTAATACATCTGCTTCCTATCATTGATGATTTTGAAAGAGCTTTGGAAACTATAAGAAAGGCTGAAGATATGAAAGCTGTAACTGAAGGAGTTGAACTTATATACAACAAATTTGCGGCTTATCTTTCTCAGCAAGGAGTGGAAGCGATTGAGGCCGTTGGTAAACCATTTGCAACAGATATGTTTGATGCAGTTGCCATGATTCCTGCTCCAACTCCAGAGATGAAAGGGAAAGTATTAGACTGCATACAAACAGGATACAAACTGCATGATAAAGTACTTCGCCATGCAAAAGTCGTTGTAGGAGAATAAAAATATAAAAAACAGAACAGATACAAAATGGCTAAGAGAGATTATTATGAAGTATTAGGCGTCGATAAAAATGCGACGGCAGATGAAATAAAAAAAGCCTATAGAAAAAAGGCTATTCAGTTCCATCCGGATAAGAACCCTGGCAATAAAGAAGCCGAAGAAAATTTTAAGGAAGCAGCCGAAGCATACGACGTATTGAGTAATCCTCAAAAACGCCAACGCTATGATCAGTTTGGTTTTGGAGGCGTTAATGGATCAGCCTCTTCTTCTGGTGGCGACTTTGGTGGAATGTCAATGGATGATATCTTTTCTCAATTTGGAGATATATTCGGTGGCCATTTCGGTGGATTTGGTGGATTTAGTGGTTTCGGCGGTTCCTCCAATGAATCTCGTTATGTCAATCGCGGCTCTGATTTAAGAGTTAAAGTAAAGCTTACACTAAAAGAAATCTTGACGGGAGTCGATAAAAAAATTAAAGTAAAGAAGTATGTGACATGTAGCAAGTGTCATGGTAGCGGTGCCGAAGACGACAGTAGCAAGAAAACTTGTGATACTTGTCATGGCGCTGGTTATGTTACTCGTATAACCAATACTATTCTTGGCAGACTTCAAACGCAACAGACTTGCCCTACATGTGGCGGCGAAGGTAAAATAATAACAAAGAAATGTCCGGAATGTAATGGTGAAGGTATTATTCGTGACGACGAAGTAATTACTATTCATATTCCAGCAGGTGTTGCTGAAGGAATGCAACTTACTATGAGAGGTAAAGGCAACGCGGCTCGTCGGGGCGGAGTTAATGGCGATTTGCTGATCCTGATAGAAGAAGAACCTGATCCAGAGTTGATACGCGATGAAAATGATATTTTGTATAATCTGCTTTTGAGTGTTCCACAAGCTGCACTTGGAGCGACAGTAGAGGTTCCAACTATTGATGGTAAAGCAAAGGTGAAAATAGAACCGGGAACGCAGCCTGGAAAAGTCCTTCGTTTGCGCAACAAGGGACTGCCTTCTGTGAATAGCTACGGAACCGGAGATTTGCTAGTCAATGTAAGTGTATATATTCCTGAAACTTTATCTGCTGCTGAAAAAGAGATGATGAATAAATTAACGGATTCTCCTAATTTCGAACCTAAAAAGTCAGTTAAGGATAAAATCTTTGATAAGTTCAAACATATGTTCGACTGATTACTGAATTTGCAGCCGATATACGTTTGGAGTACATCCGACGCATTTCTTAAATAACCGTGTGAAATGCGTCGGATATTTAAACCCCAACTCATACGCAATTTCACTAATGGACTTCTGCGTATCACTTATTTTTTCTTTGGCAATATTAATAACTTCTATTTGGATATACTCTTGAGGTGATTTGCCTGTTTCTTTCTTTATCAAGTCTCCAAAATAATTGGGAGAAAGATGTAATTGATCAGCACAATATTTTACAGAAGGCAGTCCTATTTCTTGAGGTGCATCTGATGTGAAGAATACATCCAAAACTTTTTCGAATCTGCTTAAAATATCTTTGTTTACATTATTGCGAGTAATAAATTGGCGATCATAAAATCTGTCACAGTAATCAAGTAAGAGTTCAATATTCCTTGCAATTAGTTTTTTTGAATGTTTGTCAATATCATGATTGAGTTCGGCTTGGATTTTATTCATACAATCGATAATTACATCACGTTCTTTTTCTGAGATATGTAGAGCTTCATTCACTTCATACGAGAAAAAAGTATAATTTTTAATGTTCTGCCCTAAAGATGTTCCTCTTATCAAATCGGGATGAAAAACTAAAGCCATTCCTTTAGGTTTGAATTTTTTGCCATCATTTTCTATTCCTAAAATTTGTCCTGGAGCAATACACACGATTGTACCATCTTGATAATCGTAATAATTGCGTCCATAACGCAGGTCACCGCATTTTACTTCTTTGAGAAATATAGCATAAAAGCTATAATTGGCTTTAAAGTTATACATCGGTTGACATTTTGATAAATCAATAACGCTAACAAGGGGATGTAAGGTCTCTTGTCCCATCAATTCATTATACTGCTGTATGGTTTCAATTTTCATTATCTGCTCCATATAATTCACTGTATTTTTGTTTATTGCAAATATATATACAAATTCGCACAGTGGACGCTTGGAGATTCATTATTCTTTATTTTGTAACAATCTCTTTAATCATCTAAAGGATTTTTATTGTTTTATTGCAACAGCCAATAGATTTGATTACTTTTGCCGAAACATAATCTTCAATATCGCATGGAAAACGGGAGGACATTGAACCCCGTACAGAAGACAATCGTAGGGGTTCAGTTTTTATTTGTGGCATTTGGAGCAACGGTGCTTGTTCCATTATTAGTAGGACTTGATCCTTCAACCGCTTTATTTACGGCGGGGATAGGTACATTAATCTTTCATTTGGTAACTAAAGGAAAAGTCCCTATCTTTTTAGGTAGCAGTTTCGCTTTTGTCGCACCAATCATTAAATCGACAGAGTTATATGGGCTTCCAGGTACAATGTCAGGTATAGCAGCCGTAGGCGCAGTTTATGGTTTGATGAGTTTATTAATAAAATGGCGTGGCATAAGCATTATAAAAAAGCTTTTCCCTCCCGTTGTTATTGGTCCTGTAATCATTCTTATTGGTTTGTCGCTTGCTGGTTCTGGAGTGAACATGGCTAAAGAAAATTGGGGAATAGCGCTTATTGCGTTATTAACAGCTATTCTTGTTACATTAATGGGAAAAGGGTTGTTAAAGTTGATTCCAATTTTTTGTGGTATAATAGTTGGTTATATAGTATGTTGCTTCTGTGGTTTGGTGGATTTTGCACCTATTATGAATGCACCATGGTTTGCATTACCTCAATTTGTTCATCCTTCGTTTTCATGGGAAGCTGTTATTTATATGACTCCTGTTGCAATAGCACCTGTTATTGAACACATAGGAGATATATATGCAATCAATGAGGTGACAGGTAAAGATTTTGTAAAAGATCCAGGTTTGCACCGTACGATGTTAGGTGATGGTATTGCATGTTTGTTCGCCGGTTTAATTGGTGGACCTCCTGAAACCACTTATTCAGAAGTAACTGGAGCTATTTCTTTAACGAAAATCATGGATCCTGTAGTAATACGCATTGCTGCTGCAACTGGTATAGCTTTTTCAGTTATTGGTAAAATGAGCGCATTTCTAAAATCTATACCTTCTCCTGTTTTAGGTGGAATCATGATGCTTTTATTTGGAACTATAGCATCTGTTGGTATTAACAACCTAATTGTCAACAGAGCAGATTTGAGTAATACACGGAATATGATTATTATCTCATTGATTCTAACATTTGGTGTGGGTGGAGCTGTTTTACAATTTGGAGGATTTACATTATCAGGCATTGGACTTTCTGCCATATTGGGGGTAGTATTGAATCTTGTTCTACCTAATAAACAGAAAAGTTGACAATTGCCAATTAAAAACTTAAACGCATGAACAATACAACAAAAACACAAATTATTAAACTTATTCATCAAGAAGTTATTCCGGCCATTGGTTGTACAGAACCAATGGCTGTGGCTTTGGCTGCGGCTAAAGCGGCAGAAGTATTAGGATGCAAACCGGACAATATAGATGTATTCCTTAGCGCCAATATTTTAAAAAATGCAATGGGCGTTGGCATCCCAGGCACAGGAATGATTGGACTTCCTATTTCTATCGCTCTTGGCGTACTTATCGGTAAATCAGCGTATGGATTGGAGGTACTACGTGATGTGACACAAAACGCTATTGAAGAAGGCAAACAAATGATTAAAAGCAAATGTATCCATATTAGCCTGAAAGAGAATGTCGATAAACTCTATATAGAAATAATTTGTCATGCTGGTGACAATCACTCGAAAGTAATTATCTGCCATGAGCATACGCATTTTATATATATTGAAAAAAATGGAGAAGTACAATTTGATGATAGGAAACTGAATGAATGCAATGAGAAATCGTGCGAGGATGAATTAAAATTATCTTTTTCTACTGTGTATGAATTTGCAACAGAGATGCCTCTTAGTGACATTCGTTTTATTTTAGAAACAGCCGAATTGAATAAAAAGGCTGCAATAGAATCAATGAAAGGAAACTACGGCCATTCTATTAGTGAGACAGTATCGGGCATCTATGGACGCAAATTTATGGGCGATTCAGCATACACTCACATGTTGACAATGACGGCTGCAGCATGCGATGCCCGTATGGATGGTGCTTTGATTCCTGTAATGAGTAATTCGGGAAGTGGAAATCAAGGTATTGCAGCTACACTGCCGGTGCTTTCCTTTGCCGAAGATATAAAATGCACTGAAGAACAATTGATCCGGGCTCTCACGCTGAGTCATCTGATGGTTATCTATGTCAAGCAAAGTTTGGGAAGATTATCAGCACTTTGCGGATGTGTTGTAGCTGCAACAGGCGCTAGTTGTGGTATTACTTATCTGATGGGTGGCAGTAAAATACAGATATCATACGCGATTAAAAATATGATTGGAAATATTACAGGTATGATATGCGATGGAGCCAAACCAAGTTGTGCGTTAAAAGTATCCAGTGGCGTTTCTACAGCTATGTTATCAGCATTAATGGCTATTGAGAACAAGGTCGTTACTCCGGCAGAAGGAATTATTGATGAAGATGTAGACAAATCTATTGCCAATCTAACGATGATAGGCTCTAAAGGAATGGAAGCTACTGATCGTATAGTATTAGATATCATGACTCATAAACAATAATGTTATATTCATAGGACTTAATGAAATAAACTGTTATGATTGTATTTCAATTTATTAGCTTTTAAAAGAAAGAAAATGTGCAAAGTGTAAATATTTTTTCGACAAACTTATAGTTTTAATGAAGAAATATACTATATTTGTGCCCATTCGTTGAACTAAATTAATCAAAATGTCATGATCAACCGAGAGTTAATCAATCCGCAAAGTATTGTTGTAGTGGGAGGCTCCAATAATATTCATAAACCAGGTGGCCGTATAGTCCGTAATTTACTAGATGGCAAATACCAAGGAGAGTTATGTGTCGTTAACGCAAAAGAAGATGACGTACAAGGTCTTAAATCTTATCGTTCGGTAAACGATGTTCCTGAAACAGAAATGGCTATTATTTCGGTACCCCGAAATTCATGTCCTGAGATTGTTGATGTTTTGGCAAAACAAAAGAATGTACGTGCATTTATCATTGTGGCAGCCGGTTTTGGAGAAGAATCATACGAAGGCGGGCTCTTAGAGAAAAAGATTGTAGATACAATCAATGAAGTAGGAGCATCTCTGATTGGTCCAAATTGTATTGGCTTGATGAATAATAATTTTCATGGAGTTTTCACACAGCCAATTCCGGAGTTTAGTCCAGGAGGTGTAGATTTTATATCTAGTTCTGGTGCTACTGCATTATTCATCATTGAATCGGCATTAACTAAAGGACTTCGTTTTTCCTCTGTATGGTCTGTAGGCAATTCAGCACAGATTGGAGTTGAAGATGCTATAGAATATATGGACAGAACATTTGACCCCGTGCTTGATTCTAAAATCAAGATGCTATATATAGAGCAAATAAAGGATCCAGACAAGCTTTTGTTTCATGCTTCTTCTTTGATTCGGAAAGGTTGTCGTATTGCTGCTATTAAATCGGGAAGTACTGATGCTGGAAAGCGTGCCGCATTCTCACATACGGGAGCTATTGCCAGTTCGGATGCGGCTGTTGAAGCTCTATTCCGTAAAGCAGGTATTGTCCGTTGTTTCAGTCGTGAAGAATTGACTACGGTAGCATGTATCTTTACTTTAAAAGAAGTAAGAGGTAAAAACTGCGCAGTGATTACCCAAGCGGGTGGTCCGGCTGTTATGTTAGCTGATGCATTATCAAAAGGTCGTTTGAATGTTCCGAAACTGGAAGGACCTGTTGCTGCAGAACTGAAATCGAAACTATATCCGGGTGCTGCAGTAGGAAATCCTATCGACATTATAGGAACAGGAACACCGGAACATCTGGCTACAGCTATTGATTTTTGCGAAAATCGCTTCGATAATATCGATCTGATGATGGTCATTTTCGGAAGTCCTGGTTTAGTTAAACTATACGACACCTATGAAGTTCTCCATAAAAAGATGGAAGAATGTAAGAAACCAATTTTCCCGGTACTACCTTCAATAGTTACAGCAGGACCAGAAGTGAAAAGTTTTATTAAGAAAGGGCATGTCAATTTTTCGGATGAAGTAACATTAGGGACAGCTTTGTCACGAGTGCTCAATACACCTAAACCTATGAGCACAGATATACAACTTTATGGTGTTGATGTTCCGGCTGTTCGCCGTATTGTCGATCATTTACCTGAAAGCGGTTTTTTAAGTGCGCAAGACGTTCGCGTACTTTTGCAAGCAGCAAATATACCGGTTGTCGAAGAATTGGTATCCAATGATAAGGATGAGTTATTAGCTTTTGCAAGAAAGGTGAAATTCCCGGTCGTAGCAAAAGTTGTTGGTCCTGTTCATAAGAGTGATATCGGTGGTGTTGCTTTAAATATACATAGTGAAGAGCATCTGCTATTCGAAATAGAAAGAATGATGCGTATGCCGGATGTTACTGGTATTATGGTTCAACCGATGTTGAAAGGTACGGAATTATTCTTGGGTGCAAAATATGAAAATCGTTTTGGTCATGTTGTCTTCTGTGGTTTGGGAGGAATTTTTGTAGAAGTTCTTCAAGACGTATCTTACGGTTTGTCTCCATTGTCGTATGAAGAGACATTTTCAATGATTCATTCACTGAAAGGCTATCCAATCATAAAAGGTACGCGTGGACAAGGTGGCATTGATGAGCAACAATATGCTGATATTATTGTACGTTTATCTACATTACTTCGTTTTGCCAGTGAAATTAAAGAAATGGATATCAATCCACTTATTGCTACAAATCGAGGTTTGTATGCTGTAGATTCTCGAATACGAATTGAAAAATAACATCTAATAAAACGCTCGATCAGAAAAAAAACTGACCGAGCGTTTTTATGTAAACTAGAATTCTATTTTCAGCCTAGTATTATAGACCACTGAAGTCTACTCCATCAAACAAAAGAGAAGGAATAAGCCAACTTGAAAATGATCTTGGATCATTACCCACTTCCATTAAGTTGTTCCAAAGAGTAATCATATTCCCTGTCACATTCATTTCAGAAACAGGTTGTGTTTGTTTTCCGTTTTCTATCAAAAATCCTTCAATGCCATAAGAAAAATCACCTGTTGAACTATTGCAGTTTCCACCATTAAAACCAGTTACTAAAATTCCTTTGTCCACGCTTGAAATTAAAGTATCCACGTTCTTATCGCTCATTTTCATTGTTAGGACAGAAGGAGAAGAAATTGTTTGTTTTATTCCCATTTTATTGGCAATGTAGGTACTGATATAGTAATTCTTCAAAATGCCATTTTCGATTACCGGTATTTGTTTGGTTGCAACACCTTCGTTGTCAAAATAGCGTGCTCCAGGAGTTTTTGCTAAATGTGGTTTGTCTGTAAGCGTCATTTTTTCTCCGAAAACTTTTTGATCTTGTTTATCCAATAAGAAAGAATTTTTCTGTTGAATAGAAGAACCATATAGCGCATCAATAACAGGCGAAAGCAAACGGGATGAATTCATATTGTCTACAACCATCTTGTATTTTCCTGAATTTGTTTTCTTTTGTCCAAGTTTGCGAAGTACACGTTCCAAGGCTTTTTTACCAATGCCTTCTTTAATCAGTGCATCATAATACAGTGAAGAGTCATACCAATAAGATTCAGGTCTTGCATCACCATCGCCTTTTATGCTTATGCTTGCACTGAGACTGAATGATGAACCCGAAGATTCACCTTCAAAACCATTACTTGCCACCATGTAAGTGAAGTCCATTTCATCACTGTAAGAAGAATTTGTAGAAATGATGCGACTATCTTTTCCCATCATTTCATTACAAACACTTTTAGCCAAAGCAATCTTATCGTCTGTTTGAATAGAATCTATATTTTTATCAAACAGCTGCAAATCAGGTTGTCCTCCTTTATAATAGAAAGATGTTTCAGGAAGTGTACGCGCCTTATCTTCGGCAAGGAAACGCGTTGATTCAATTCCATTACGAATAAATTTTTCTAATTCGTTTTTATCAAGACGGTTTGTAGAAAAAGAGCCGAAGCGTCCATCAACGAAAAGATGAATAACCAGGCTGTTTTCCGATGCTTGTTGCAATCGATCCATCTTCATGTCTCGTATTTCGAATGAATTGCTTGCGCTGTTATATAATGTGACGCGTGCAGCTTGGCAGCCATTCTTCAAAGCAAAATCCATAGCCCAAAGCGTCAATTTCTTATTTTCGCTACTAATCATAGTATATATTATTAAAACGTATATGTTCTGTTTATAATCATTGTCGATTCACATAATAACATTATGTCAATTTTCACCTCCAACCGTCAACTTACTAACTAAAGCAGAAGGCATACCACACGTAACAGGGCAAGATTGTCCATCTTTACCACAAGTCCATGTGCCATTATCCATTTGATAATTGTTTCCAACCATTGTGATATCTGCCAAAGCTTTAGGTCCATTACCAATAATATTTACATCCTTGATAGGCTGTGTAAGTTTACCATCCTCAATCAGATATCCATCCTTAACGAAGAATGTAAAATCTCCTGCACCAATTTGAACCTGTCCATTTGTAAAGTGCGAAGCATAAATACCTTTCTTTACGGTTGATATGATATCTTCTTCAGAAACATTCCCTGCTTCCATATAAGTTGCACGCATACGAGGAATAGGAACCTGTCTGTAAGATTCGCGGCGGCCATTGCCTGTAGGACGAACGCCATAATACTTGGCACTTATTCGATCATGCATATAGCTTTCCAAAATACCATTTCTTACCAAATAAGTTTTTTGTCCTTCGTTTCCTTCATCATCGATATTAACTGAACCCCGATTATAATGAATTGTACCATCGTCGACAACATTGATATGTTCGTTACAAACCTTCTTGTGTAATTTGTCAGAGAATATAGAAGTTTTCTTCCTATTAAAGTCCGCTTCGAAAGCATGTCCGATTGCCTCATGCAACAATATACCTGATCCTCCGGCTCCCATAACTACTGGCATTTCGCCACCTTTTGGCTTTATGGCTTTGAAAAGGAGCGCTGTATTATCTACGGCTTCTTTAGCTATTGTTTCAATAATTTCGTCGGTAAGGAATTCGCCTCCCATACGGAAGGAACGACTAGCGAAAGAATTCTCTATTTTGCTTCCTTCCTGCATAATACATACGGCAGCAAGCGATACCATAGGACGATAATCATAATACATCTGTCCTTCAGAATTACAAAAAAGAATGTAAGATGTACTATCATCCATAAATGCCATTACTTTATGCACCCTTTTATCCAATGCAAAAATATGGTCATTCAGCTTTTGTAAATAGGGGCGTTTCTGATTAACTGCGATATCATCCCAAGTGGTCTTAACACCATAGTAGTTATGTTTGACAATTTCTTCTGTCAGATTTGCTGGCGCTTTACTTCCCATACCTGAAGCAATTCTTGCAGCTGTATGAGCAGCTTTTAGCATTTCCTGAAGCGTCAGATTTTCAACATAGGCATAACCAGTCTGATCACCGGAAATAACACGAACGCCCATGCCATAATCAATATTGGAAGAAGCACGGTTTACAGTGCCATCTTGCAATCCCAGATTATTTTGGTAGGTATGTTCAAAAAACAAATCTGCATAATCACCCCCTTTTTCAAGTGCTGCTGCCAAAACTTTTTTCAAATCACTCTCGCTTGTCCCGAAATGATTAAGAGCAAAAGCGACTCCAACAGCCTTGTCTACCGCTGACTTATCGCTTAAAACCCTATTAATTTCAGGCGCACCAAAAATTGTTGGAGAAGCCAATGAACCAATCATGGCTATTCCTCCAGCCTTAAGAAAATCACGTCTGTCCATATTTATCATATTTTGTCTATTTCTTGTTTCTTGCCCATTCCATTACATTTGCGGGCGGGCGTTGCGCTAATAATTCTTTTTTCATAAAATCCATATACGGTGCTACATGTTCAAAAAACTTTTTGTAGCCACGACAAAGATAATTCAATCCGGGTTCACCATCAACCGTTTGTATAAAGCGGTTCTTTGGACACTCACCATTGCAGGCAAAGAGAAATTCACAATCTTTGCATTGTTTCGGCAGTTTATCATACTTGTCGGCACCAAATTTTAATTGCTTCTCGCTATACATCATCTCTGTGATCGTTTGATGGTAGATATTTCCAAGCTTGTATTCAGGGAACACAAAGTGATCGCACGCATACACATCACCATTAAACTCCATAACACCAGCATGACCACAAGTACGTGCAAGGCTGCAAACGCCCGGTTGTTCGCCGACCCAATTGGCCAATGTTGTATCAAAAATTTGTACAAAATACTGACCGACATCTTCTTTGAGCCATTCATCAAACACTGTACAAAGAAAATCTCCCCACTTATCGGCATTTACAGAAAATGGGGCAAGCTTGATGTCATTTTCATTTTCTACAGGAGAAGTCAGACAAGTACCATCCTGATGAGTTGCCAATCGTTCAACAATAGGAGTAAACTGTATATACCGACATTCTATATCTTTGAAAAACTGATAGAACTCTATAGGATAATCAACATTATAATCATTGATAACAGCCATTGCATTATATTCAACTCCAAACTTCTTCATCCGCTCAATGCCTTTCATCACTTTATAGAACGAAGGCAAACCCTGTTTGTTGCGTCGGTAAGCATCATGAAATTCTTGTGGTCCATCGATAGAGACACCAACAAGAAAGTTATTGTCTTTAAAAAACTTACACCAGTCGTCATTTAATAAAGTCCCGTTAGTCTGTATGCAATTGTCTATCTGTCGCCCTCCTGCATATTTTTGTTGCAGTTCCAAGGCTTTCTTATAGAAGCTTATCGGACGCATTAAAGTTTCGCCTCCATGCCACGTAAAAAGTACTTGTTGCATCGTTTGACATTCGAGATATTCTTTGATGAATTTTTCGAGTAAAGCTTCACTCATGACATGATTCTTCACCTCCGGATATAGTTTTCCTTTTTCCAAGTAATAACAATATTCGCATGCAAGATTGCAAACTGCCCCCACAGGCTTTAACATGACATAAACGGGCTTTGCAAAGGGTGATATAAACTGATTCTCCATCAAATGATTAAAACGATTTTATTTCGATACAAAGATAGCTATTTATTCGGTACCAAATCATTCATTGTTAATATTTATACTAGAATTTAGATTATATGATTGTTTTTATTACCTTTGCTTTTGGCGTTAGCGCATCACCTAATATGATTTTGTTATGCTTGAAGTTTTGCACTATCAGACCTGCCATCATCCATGGCTAATTAAGCAATTCGAAACATTTCGTTTCGATATAGATGGTAGCATATACGATAAGTTTATTCCTCGCCCGGAAATTTCTCTGATCTTTCATTTTAAGGATATCCCGTTAATTATAGGAGAGAAGACAGAATCTTTACCTTCCTATTTTGCTGTTCCTATTATTGAAAAAGCCGTAGATTTGGAAATTCATGGCTATATGGATTCTTTTGTGGTCATCTGTAGACCAACGTCTCTGTCGCGATTTTTCCATTTAGAGATGACACCCGCTATTTTTGGAGGCATCACTTTACCTGAAGAAATTTTTCATCCTCTATGGCAACTTTTGTCACTTTGCCGAAGCACTGAAGAACGTATTGCTTGTTTTAACTCGTATATATATAATATTCAAAAAGAACCATATAAGACAGATACCATTGATTCATTGTACGATTTGATTATAGAGAAGAGCATCGCGTTTTCAATGGAAGAAATAATGCAGTGTTGTAATTCTTGCAGTCGAACTTTGCAGCGGAACTTCGTAAAACGCACCGGTGTAACTCCGAAATTTTTAATGCGTGTTGTCCGTCTGCATAACCTGTGGACAAGAGTTGGCAACTTAGATGCGGTAGATTATTTAGACATGGTTTTCGATGGCAACTACTTTGATCAAGCCCATTTTATTAAAGATTTCAAAGCTATAACCGGAGAAACTCCCGGTTCTTTCTTCAAGCGAAATTTGGAAATTATAAGAAAATTTTCGGGTAAGACTTACAATCTATAAACTGTCGTTTTTTTACAATGTCGCAAGTACAGACTCATCTACTTTTGTTTCAACGAACAGTAGTTTTAATTCTTTAAATACTAAATAGTATGAAACAGATATTGTATTTATCATTGTTGTTATTACTAATCAATTGGCAAGCTCAAGCACAGAGCTGGCTCGAAAAAATGGGAAACAGGGTAAAAGACCGTGCAGTCGAGCAAGTTGAGAATCGTATCGAAGACAGAGCAGGTGAGGCTGTAGACAAAGGATTGGATGAAGCCGAAGGATCTGTAAAAAAGTCGACAAAGAAGAAAGAAAAAAGTACAAAAGATACTAAAGAAGAAAGCGCAAATGTTGAAGACCAATACGAATCTCCTTCTCAAAACGCACAACAACAATCTAAAACTGTTTCTTATCTGAAATATGATTTTGTTCCTGGAAATGAAGTGATTTTTGACGATGACTTGAAGGGTGAGCAAAAAGGAGAGTTCCCGAGTCGGTGGGATCTGGAACAAGGCGCTGCTGAAATAGCTCTTGTTGATAATGAGAACGCAATAACGATGATAGGATATACCTTTATTTCGCCTCTATTTAAAAATAATAGTAAAAACTATCTTCCCGAACAATTTACGTTGGAATATGATTTTTTAATTGATGGCAATGAAGGAGAACATTCCATCGAATTTTGCGATGCATCGGACCAGGTTATTGCTTCAACCTTGTTTTGGAAAGACAACAAACGTTTTATTGCTGAATGGAACAAGACGACGACCGAAAACAATAGCGAAGATACCTATGACAACAGCAATGGTTGGCATCATATGGCTTTGTCGTTTAATCAACGGGCTATGAAGATTTATGTTGATGCCAAACGTGTAGCCAATATTCCCAACATGAAGGATAAACCGGCTTGGGTTCGTCTTTTCGCTCGAGGTCCTGAAGATAACAGTGCTTTTCATATTAAAAATGTTCGTATAGCTAAAGGAGCAGTTCCACTTTATAACCGCTTGCTTGCCAGCGGTAAAATTATTACATACGGTATCACTTTTGATGTTGGAAAGTCGACTATCAAACCGCAATCCATGGGAACGCTAAATGAAATATGCGAAATGCTGAAAGCTCATCCTCAACTACGCTTCTCTGTTGAAGGACATACAGACAATACTGGTAGCGCAACATCTAATCAGACTTTATCCGAATCAAGAGCAAAAGCTGTATGCAATAAACTCAGCGAAATGGGAATTGAGGCTTCCCGACTTACAGCTAAAGGATTCGGCATGAACAAACCACTTGATTCGAACGAAACAACTGAAGGAAGAGCGAAAAACAGACGAGTGGAATTTGTAAAGCTATAATATTACTTCTTTACTTTCTTTCCCTTTGTTGTTTTTGCTTTCGTTCCTTTATAGTGTTGGTAATCTTTGATAAAGCCTTCGCAGAACCAATTTGCGAGGGCTTGTCTGTTATCGCTAAGAATGATTCGCTGCTGATCAAAATCGTTCTGGATATTACCCACTTCAACAAAGACTGCTGTAGGTGTGGCATGTCTCATGACAAACAAATCTCTGGTTTCAACGGTGCCGTTAAATCCACGTCCCGGCTGATGTTTGTCGTATTTTTGCGAAAACGTTTCTTCCATTGTATTAGCCAAACGTTTGCTATTCTTATTACCTTCTGAATAATAAAAGAACACGTCAACTTGGTCGCCATTGCTACGACTGTCAACATGAACAAAAATAGCTCTTTTGTATTTTTCCTTGTCGGTTGCATTGAAACCGTTTATTTTGTCGCAGCGCTGTTGTAGTCTTTCAACCTGATTCAATGGAATTTCTTCACCCATGCAAGTCTCACTCTTATTATTTGACAAATAAAGATCATTACGGATACCATCTTCTTTGTCTTGAATGATGATGCGCACTTTAGCGCCTTTTGTCAAAAGGTTGCGAGCCAAACGAAGAATGATATCGTATGCGTATTCATCTTCATGCACTTCATTATCACCAATCCAACCAATAGCGCCTGGATCAGGTCCACCATGACCACTTACAACATAAAAGCAAGCGCCTTTCAATTCATTGGAAGTGACTTTATAATTGGCAAGTTCCTTACCGAACAAAGGTTCATAATTGGGTGTAGACTTTATCGTTTTTGAAGATCCTTTTTTACGTGAAGCCTTTTCATTTTCCGGCAAGACTTCTGATTCATTGTCTTCGTCAGAAATAGCCTCCTTATTTTCTGTTGATACGGATGCTTTTGAAGGTAGTGTATATTTAATACCTAAAAGAAGTTCATTATTCTTGCCCAGTCGTTTCTTGTTCAGCTCAATAAATTTCTTTTCGTTGGCTCTTCCTCCTAAATGATGTCGTTGTAAAAAAGTTGAAATACCTTCACCATTACGAGGTGTGTCTTTTTCTTGTGCGTTTAAAACGTTAAAAGATAGGGTGAATATTATACATATTAGGAATGTCTGAATCTTAAAAACCATGATTAAAATTTTTTTATGGTGCAAAATTACAGTTTTATCTGTAACATGCACATGAAATGAGGGTGTTTTTGTTCCCTATACACTTTTGTTTCAAAAATTGTTGCACCACAAAAAGTAGACACTGAGTGGTAGAAAAATGATAGGTAATGACTAATTTTGTTGGTAGTTGAAGCAGCGTCCTGAAGTGAAGGGCGAAGCCCTGAACGAAAGGGCGCTGCTTTGGCCGAGATTAGTAATGCTTTCATTATTCTACCGGAAAGGAGAAACTTTTATGGCAAAGCATTTGAACCCTCTTGAAAAAGAGTTTCTGATACACAAGTATCGGAGTAATCAAACAATCAGGCTGAGTGATTTTTGTTCAGCCAACAGCGTGTCGAACAGTGCCTTCAGAAAGTGGCTTGCACTGTATGACAAAGGAGGTCTTGAAGGTCTGTCACGTGCAGATGCAGAGCTGGGCGAAGTCCTACCTGCCGGTATAGACCGCACAGAAGAGGCCTATAAGCGTGAGATCCTGCGTCTCCGTATTGAGAATGAACGCTTAAAAAAAAACTATACGGTACGGACGAACGAGGATGGGCAAACGGAGTATGTTCGTTTAAAGACGAAGAGTTCAGAATAGTCGATATGCTCTCACGCGACTTTGCAATAGCGGATATTTGCGCCCTGATGGGCGTGAGCCGCGCAGGTTACTACAAATGGAAGCATCGTAAACCTTCTACACGAGATATCAACAGAGAGTCTCTGGTGGAGGCCGTGAAAAAGGTGCATGACAAACATTCCACACATGGATATCGCTGGGTAGCGGCATTCATGCGAAATAACTTCAAGATGTCTGTCAGCGACAATCTGGTATACAAGTGCTTCCGTTATCTTGGCATCCAGTCAGAGACGCGTCATAAGGTACACTATAAGCCCCGTAAGGTACGCGACCGTTTTCCAAACTTGATATTTTCCACATGGGATACGGTCGACCGACCGCGGCAGGTGATAGTATCAGATATGACTGTACTCAGGTTCTGGATCTTCTACTTCGAACTGACCTTCTACTTTGATGTATTCACCAAGGAATTATTATCCTGGAAGCTAGCAGAACACAGAGGAGGACGTGATCAATATGTCGATGGATTGTTGGACGTGATCAATCTCTTGAAAGGTTCCGCCGAGCCTGTAATCCTTCATACTGACCAGGGAAGCGTATATGCATCAATGGCTTACAATGAACTGATTAAAGATTCCATGATTGTGAGGTCTATGTCCCGTGCCGGCAAGCCTGACAATCCTGTAAACGAAGCCTTGAATGGATGGATTAAAGAGGAACTGATGATAGACTTTCATATAGATATGTGCCATAGCAGAGACGAAGTGAAAAAAGTTCTGGAGGATTATGTCCTCTATTATGATGAGAAACGCCCTTGTTTTGCTATCGGCTATGATACCCCCGCTGGTTATAGAAACAAGTTTTATAAGGGAGAACTGACTGGCAAAGACACTTTTTCAAAGAGAACTCTGTCTGACATTCCTAAGTTTGTGCAAAAACGAATGAGCAATGCTAATATTGAGAATGACGGGTAATCTGTCTACTTTTAATTTGCATTCCTTGCAAAAAAGAAGGAATTTGTCTACTTTTGAAAAAATTCTTTCGATATAAATATCTCGAATGACTACTTTTAAATACAATATGAACTAAAAAACATTTTTAGTGTCTACTTTATCTAGCTGGTACAATATACTTTCACTACCCAAGAGTATATACTTTCGTATATCAAAAGTATATACTTTCATAACCTAAAAGTATATACTTTTTTGAGCGCATCTTATTGTAATAAATTACAATGAAGTAAACCTTAAATAAATAATGTTGTTATGGCATTGAATAAAAGATAGGACTCTTACAATAAATGATTCTCTGCCACATATTTCCAAAGTGGTGCAGCGTGTAGAGCTTGTTTAATCTGGTCGCATTCAAGCATTTTGATCACTTCTTCCAAAGTAAGCAGATGTACAGAAAGATCTTCGGTGCTGTCTAAATGCTGTGAAGCAAGCAGTTCAACATCAGTAGCCAGATAGCAAAAGGTTAAGTTCGTATGTGTACCAGGATTTACCGAAAGAATCATGAATTCTTTCCAGAATCCATTGCCATAGCCAGTTTCCTCCAATAATTCACGTTTGGCAGACTCGAGTGGCGATGCATCTGTATTTTCGCATACGCCGGCACACAATTCATAAGCTGTACGCCCCAATCCATGACGATATTGACTTACAAAAACAAATTTATGATCTTTGGTTATCGCTATGACATTGATCCAGTTGGGATATTCAAACAAATAATATTCAGGAATAATATTTCCGTTCGGCAGTTCAACCTTCTCCCGCCGAACCGTGAACCATGGTTTATTTGATATATATTCACTTTCCAAAACTTTCCATCTTTTTTCTTTTAATTCTTCCATGCTCTTCTCGATTTATTTATTTCTAAACGTAAGAAGAGAAAATAAATTGTGAATAATCACTATCTTTGCGGCTCGATTAGAAGAATATAAATGAACAAAGATAATAATTTCGGTAGAGTATTAATATTGTTGCTGACCACAATGCTCATTTGTGCAGGACTTTACTTTATGCCGAATACCCTATTTGGCTTTAAACTAAAGAAGTTGGATATATTGTCTGATCTGCGAATCAAGACCGGCTTATCTGAAATTGATTCTTTGCGTTTGCAATTGGAACATCCGGAATCTATAACAATTGATACAGCCGCAATGCGCGATTCAATCATCAAAGCGACAGGTATAGATTCGGCAACGCTGGCCTTACGCGATTCTTTGTATCAACAAATGCATTCAAACAATAATGCCGACTCAATCGGTACGCATATTGAAGATTATTCTGTCGGACATATTGCTTTAAAACGCTTCTTTGCAGCCCTGTCTAAGAGCCAAAGTCGCCCTGTAAATGTGGCATTTATGGGCGATTCTTTTATCGAAGGAGATATATTGGTGTCAGACTTTCGTGAAGGCTTGCAAAAAAAGTTTGGTGGGCGAGGTGTCGGTTTTGTTCCCATTACGGCCATTGCCGCTCAGTTTCGTCCAACTGTTGAAGCACGAGCTGAAGGTTGGACGACATGGTCAATTCTAACGAATCATAATCATGCTTTTACGTTATCAGGGATGACATTTGAAGCTAAATGTGACAAAGCTCTGATGCATGTAAAAACGACCAGGCGTTTTCCTGAATTACAAACAGCGAATTCTTTAAAACTGTTTTATGAACAAAATGCGGAGACCGAATTGCTATTTTCTTCTAATGGACAAAAAGATACGCTTCGTGAAACACTACCTGTTGTTTCAACTGTGACTGAATATGAAAGAAAAGGCAATTTTCGAGAGGTTTCACTGGTATTTAATAAAGCTAAAGGATTCAGGGCTCTTGGTGTAGCTTTGGAAGATAATACAGGTGTCAGTGTCGACAATTTCTCTCTACGGGGGAATTCCGGCATTGTAATGGCAAGACTTAATATGTCACAATGCAGAGCTCTGAATGAGGTTCGTCCTTATAATTTGATCATCATGCAGTATGGCTTAAATGTTGTCAGCGACAGCGTTTATCATTATGGTTGGTACGAGAAGAAAATGGTGAATGTTATACGTCAAGTAAAGGCTTGTTTCCCCGAAGCCGATATATTAATGCTTGGCGTTTCAGACAGGAGTCATCAGGTAGAAGGAAAATTCCAGACAATGCCTGCAGTGTTGGCTTTGTTAAATACGCAACGAATCATTGCTCGCGAAACGGGTATAGCATTCTGGAATGTCTTTGGCGCTATGGGAGGAGAAAATAGCATGGTCCGTTTTGTCCAAAACAATTGGGCAAGCAAAGATTATACACACATGAGTTTTAGAGGCGGACGCGAAATTGCCAATGCCTTGTTGAAAGCTCTATTAGCAGAAAAGGATTTTTATGATGAAGCAGACAAAGTGGCCTATTAGTTTATTATTTTGCTTAACAATGATCGCCATTGGAACAGCTTGGGCGCGGAGCAGTTACGTCGTTACGCGTAATTTGCTGGGACGTTCATTGCGAAATGCCAAAACACTGGCAGCCATTCCATTGCCACCGATGAATACAGAGATGGGAACAAACAATGATTCAGTAATGTATGCATCGACATTGAATAAGTTTTTTGAAGCATTGGATTCACTGCGAGATGGCAAAGATACGGTAATCTCCATTGTACACATAGGTGATTCGCATCTGCAAAATGGCGCATATTCAGGTAAGATTATGCAACTGATGCAAGAACAGTTTGGTAATGCCGGACGAGGATGGGTTGCTCCATTCAGATTGAGTCATACAAATGCGCCTGAAGATTTCTATATTACTTCGGATGCGCGCTCCTGGATTGGAGGACGCTGTATCCAGGCAAGTCCGAAATGCCCAATTGGTCTTGGTGGTATCGGTATTCGCACGAATGATCGCTCTTTTAACATGAACGTCGGATTAAGAGAAAACAGCGACAGCAACCATGCATTTAATAAAGTTGTCTTTTACAGAGATGATCAGTCAATGGCTATGCTTCCTGACACTTCGGAATGTTCAATAAAGGTTTCGTCAGGAGTAACTTCTTTTGGTGTTACAACCGATACATTCTATATAGCAAACGAGTCAGAAGCATTACATCTGCATACGGTTCAACAATGTCTGCCGAATGAGGATGTTCAACCGTCATCTTCATATCAGAATATCTATTACGGGTTCAATCTGACCAATGGTAAACCAGGTGTTCTTCTGCATTCTATTGGAGTCAATGGAGCTCATTATGTCAATTATACCAGCGAAAGTTATGTTCGCCAGCTCGCGCTTCTCAAGCCGGCTTTACTGATTATCTCATTAGGAACAAATGAAACTTTTGGCAGGCGGTTTGACTGTGACCAGTTTGCAGAACAGATACGTACCTTCTTGTCTTTAGTAAAGGAACAGATGCCTTATACAGCTATTATGCTGACAACACCACCTGAATGTTTCAAACGTACACGCGTTCGCGTTGTCGTCCGTTCTAAAAAGAAAAAGAGAAAAAAAACTCGCTATTCAGTTGCTTTTGTCAGAAATACAAGTACCGAATTAGCTGCAAGGACTATTGTAAATACGGCTCATGAAGAAGGTGTGGCTTGTTGGGATCTATTCTCCGTAACAGGGGGAGAGGGCTCTTCCAATCGCTGGTATCAATCAAAACTGATGGCACGCGATCGGGTCCATTTTACCAATGAAGGGTATTATGAACAGGGCACTTTATTGTTTCGCGCTTTAATGCAATCTTATAATAAATCAATCGCAAAAGGAATGTGATATGTTGGATTTTGAGTCACTTTTTAATAATCTGTCCTTTGATAAGTTAGGAAATCTATTCCTATACCATTCGAGTGAACCCATGCTTTTCAGCAGTGGTTTGTTCTTCTTTCTGTTTATAGGGTTCCTAATCGTCTACATGTCTCTTAATCGTCATTTGTTGACAAGGATTATTTATGTAACTCTTTTTTCTCTTTATTTTTATTATAAAAGTAGTGGCCTGTTTTTCCTGCTGTTAGTGTTTGTCGCTACTTCCGATTTTCTGATTGCGCTTGGCATGTCTCAATTGAAATCAAAGACAAAGCAAAAATGGATGATTGTATTGTCTTTATGCATAGATCTGGGGTTGTTGGGATATTTTAAATATTTCAACTTCTTGAGAGATATTGTCGCTTCGTTGGGACAGGAGATAGGTACTTTGACGGGAAACGTTTGGCTACAGCATCTTACCTATCAGCATTTGGATATATTTTTGCCGGTAGGCATTTCATTCTTTACGTTCCAAACCATCAGCTATGTGATTGATGTTTATAGAGGACAAATCAAACCTATCCATCGTTGGATTGACTATCTGTTTTATGTTTCGTTCTTCCCACAACTGGTAGCAGGACCTATTGTCAGAGCACGCGACTTTGTTCCTCAGATTTATAAAGATCCGGTCGTGACTAAAGCACAGTTCGGAGAAGGGTTATTCTTGATTCTTTGCGGATTATTCAAGAAAGCTGTAGTCTCAGACTATATAAGTTTAAACTTTGTAGACCGTATTTTTGATGCACCACTCCTTTATACGGGATTAGAGAACCTGATAGGCGTTTACGGATATACATTACAGATATATTGTGACTTTTCGGGCTATTCGGATATGGCAATAGGAATCGCTTTATGGTTGGGCTTCAGGTTCAATATCAACTTCGATTCGCCTTACCAATCGGCTACCATTACAGAGTTTTGGCGTCGTTGGCATATATCTCTGTCTTCCTGGTTAAAAGACTATTTGTATATATCAATGGGTGGCAACAGGAAAGGTAAAATCAGAATGTATATCAACTTGCTTCTAACCATGCTGATAGGAGGTTTATGGCATGGAGCTTCGGTTCGTTTTATTTTATGGGGAGGCTTACATGGTATATCATTGGCAGTACACAAATTCATAATGAGTCATTTCAGTAGTTTCAAAAAGGTAGGTTCCGAAATGAATCCATGGAGGCGAGCTATTGGCATCATCATTACTTTTCACGTAGTATGTTTTGGTTGGATATTATTCCGTGCTTCTTCAATGCAAACAGTAGGTGATATTCTTTCGCAAATATTCACAAACTTCCATCCGGAGATTTTCCTACAGTTTGTTACGGGTTATAAAACAGTCTGTATTTTGATGGCTTTGGGCTATATACTTCATTTTATGCCAAAAGTTGCAGTCGATGCAATGCAGAATCTGGTTTCTCGTTCACCGTTGCTGGTACAAGCACTAATGTTAGCTATCTCAATATGGATAGTCGCTCAATTTAAAAGCGCAGGCGTACAACCTTTTATTTATTTCCAATTTTAACAGATCAATAATCCAAATTCTTGTAACTCAGATTATCAGTTATCTTTTTATCAGATTTTATCATAAAAAGCGAGACATTTATCAAAATATAATCTATCTTTGTAACACAAGAAATGATTATCTAATTAATAATATAAGCTATGATAAACAGAAGAAATTTTTTAAAGGGAGCATCTCTGTTCACAATTGGTGGATTGATGGCCGGTAAAGTCGGAAGTGCAGAAGCTGCAACAGCCGAAGCGAATGTTGCAAAGAAAGCTGCTGCTGCAAAAAAGGTAATTGGTTTACAGACATATTCATTAGGCAAGGAACTGTTTGAAGATGTTCCTGGTGGTTTGAAGAAGTTAAAAGCTATGGGTTATACAACCTTGGAGCTTGCGGGTTACAATGATGGTAAAATTGGCAGTATTGATATGATGGAATTCAAAAAGATGGCCAATGATGCCGGTTTGATTATTCTCAGTTCACATGTTAATCCTCCAGTTCGCGAATATACAAAGAGCAATCTTGAGCAGATTAAGGATTATTGGAAGAAAACAGCTGAAGATCACGCTAAATTAGGAGTAAAATATCTTGTACAACCAGGTTTGCCAAGTACACGCAGTGAAGAAGAAACAAAGTTCGTTTGCGAAGTATTCAACGAAGCCGGTAAGATTGTTAAGGAACACGGATTCCCATTTGGATATCATAACCACAATATGGAATTTGCAAGAGTCGTTCCTGGTGGCAAAGAGGCCGTTCCTCCATTTGGATGGAAGAAAGAAGGTACAGCAATCTATGATTTGTTCCTCCAGAATACGGATCCTTCTTTAGTTATTTTCGAAATGGATGTTTATTGGGCTGTTATGGGACAAGCTGATCCTGTTGAATATCTGAAGAAGAATCCAACACGTATCAAACTGTTGCACATCAAAGACCGTGCAGTTTTAGGACAATCAGGTATGATGAACTTCGAAGCAATCTTCAAACAGTTCTATGCTAACGGATATAAAGACTACTTTGTTGAATTGGAAGGCATAAACAGTGGTACGCAGTTTGAAGGCGTTAAAGGTTGTTGCGATTATCTGTTGAAAGCTCCGTTTGTAAAATAAAAGAATAAGACATAAAAGTAAAAAAGGCTGCTTTTGAAGGCAGCCTTTTTTTTATATTTCAACGAGTTTGTGTAATGCTTCCATCTTTCCAAATAGAAGAAGAATATCTCCTTTTTCTATTACTAGATCATCTGTGATACTATTCAGAACCGAATATTGTGCTTGTTGTATTCCAAGCAAATTTTTGCTTATTGTAGAACGTTCGATTCCAACAAGACGCATTCCAAAATTATTTTCTAAATCAATCGTATGCAAAGACTGTCCAACGAATGACTCTGGAGCATTGATCTTGTATAAATGATGCGTACGCGTTACAGCATACCACTGTTTAAACAGTTTACCGAGTTGGGATCTTGATGCATACATGGCAGCATAATCCTCTTCAGGAGTGATAATTTGAGTAACACCTATCGCATGGATAATGGTATCATGAATAGGAGAGATGCTTCTGACAATAATGTTTTCAGCATCAAAATGCTTTAGTAAAGCAACAGTCTGAACCGAAATGCCAATATCTTTGCTGAATGTGACAAAAATAGCATCCATCTCACTTAAAGGCAATGAACTCAGCGACCCTTCTTCAGTCGTGTCCATCTGTATGGCTTCAGAGATAGAATGCTTAACAGCTTCTACTTTATTGGCATTCTTATCTATTCCTATGACTTCATGCCCAGTGCGGGTAAGATTCTCAGCAATAGCACGGCCCAAATTTCCTAAACCTAAAACTAAATACTTCATAATTTGGTCAGATCGCTTTCGCAAATGTATTCCAAATTCTGGCGACGAATTACTTCCCGTGTGATATCTTTATTGTTCGTTTTGAGTATCAAGATTGCTTTTCCATTAATGGAGAAGCAATACATATATTCTATGCTCAATCCGGCTTTTGTGAAATAAGACAATGTTTCGGTGAAGCTTCCTGCAGACGAATGAGTTACAATGGCATTTACTTCTGTAAGATTTGCACTTACATTGTTATTCTTCAGTATCTTATAGGCTTTTTGAGGTTCGCTGACAATAATACGAAGGATACCATATTCTGACGTATCGGCAACTGTTGCTGCAATAATACGTATGTTTTCCTTAGCAAGAAGCGATAAGCTCTCGCACAATTTTCCATATTTGTTTTCCAGGAAAATAGAAATCTGATTGACTGTCATAATTGTACTGCTTTATTTATATAACATCTAAGATTTATGAAAGTTTACGTAAGTCTTTAACACGTACCGCTTTTCCTTCTTGTACTGGCAATGAACCTTTAGCAACAAGTTTCAGGTGAGGGGTAAGCAATAATTCATCTTTCAATTGGCGTGTGATATCTTTTGCCAATCTTTGCAATGTGCTGTAATCGTCAGTAAAGAGATCGCTCAACTCAACTTCAATAAGCATCTCATCGTTGTCGTTGACAGTTTCGATGGTAATCAGATAGTTGCTGCTTAGCTCCTTGAACTGCATCAGAATCTTTTCAATCTGAATTGGGAACAGATTTACACCTTTCAGAATAATCATATCGTCGCAGCGGCCTTTAAAACGAGCCAAACGTCTGTGCGTACGTCCACAAGGGCAAGTACCCGGTATAAAATAAGTCAAATCGTGTGTACGATATCTGATCAATGGCATTGCTTCACGATTGATAGTTGTCAACACCAATTCGCCAAGTTCTCCCTCTGCAACAGGTTCGAGAGTATCCGGATTAATAATTTCAGGAATAACATAATCTTCCCAGATATGCAATCCGTTTTGCTCTTGACATTCAAAAGCAACGCCCGGGCCGTTCATTTCCGACATACCAAAACAATTGTAGGCCTTTATTCCTAATAAATCCTGAATTCTTTGACGTTGTTCTTCTGAATGAGGTTCGGCTCCGATACATGCAATTCTTAATTTTGTATCTTTATGCGGATCAATACCCATATCATACATTACTTCTGCCAAGTGAGTTGCATAACTAGGAATAATATGAAGACTTGTTGTTCCGAAATCTCTAATGAATTTGATCTGTCTTTTTGTGTTTCCGGCAGCAGCGGGAACAGTAAGAGCTCCTAATCTTTCTGCACCATATTGGAATCCCAGTCCACCCGTAAACATGCCGTATCCCGAAGTATTCTGAAAAACATCAGTATTGCGAATACCCACCATATACATACAACGTGCTACTTGATTTGCCCATTGATCCAAATCTTTAGCTGAGTGTAACACGACTGTCGGATTACCTGTTGTGCCACTTGAAGAGTGAATGCGAACGCAATCTTTTAAAGGAATAGCAACTAATCCGAATGGATAGTTATTGCGTAAATCATCCTTTGTTGTGAACGGAAACTTCTTCAAATCTTCAAGCGAATGAATGCTATCTGCTGACAAACCGTTTTCTTTAAATAGTTTACTATAGTATGGAGAATGTCCTGCTAATTCTACTGTTTTTTTCAATCGTTCCAACTGTAACTTTTCCAGATCTTCGCGATTAAGGGTTTCAATGTCTTTCTGCCAATATTCCATTGTTTTTCTTTTAATGTGTTTATCTTATTTGTATGCAAATGTATCTTTTATTTTGAATAATGAACACATTTCTTAATTAAAATCTTATTGTAACGAAAATATCTTTAACTTTGACACCCCCTAAATATGTTGGGTATGGAAACAAATGAAAGAAAAAAAGAGATAATGGTAGTAACCATTCTCGGATCGATAGTCAATCTATTGCTATTGATTTTTAAATTTATAGCAGGTTTTGTAGGCCATAGTGGTGCTATGATTGCTGATGCTGTTCATTCACTTTCTGACTTCGCCACAGATGTAATCGTATTATTATTCATCAATATTTCGTCCAAGCCGAAAGACGAAGGTCACGATTATGGACATGGTAAATATGAAACGTTGGCGACTTCCATAATCGGAATAGCCTTGTTGTTTGTTGGGGTGGGTTTGTTTTGGAGCGGAACCAGCAAAATATACGATTTCTATTTCAAAGGTATACAACTTGAAACACCTGGAAAGATTGCATTGATTGCTGCTATTGTCTCTATTCTATTTAAGGAAGCGCTCTATCGTATCACTTATTATGTGGGGAAAAAAGATAACAGTCAAGCGGTTATAGCCAATGCATGGCATCATCGTTCGGATGCTTTTTCGTCTATCGGTACAATGATCGGTATCGGTGGCGCAATTATTTTAGGAGATAATTGGCGTGTATTAGATCCTATTGCTGCAGTGGTTGTCAGTATTCTGATTGTAAAAGTAGCCTTTCAACTTGTCGTTCCTGCTATCAACGAATTACTTGAAAAATCGCTTCCTAAAGAAATTGAAGATGAAATATTGGACCTTGTCAATAATACACCTGGAGTAAAAAATCCTCACAATCTATACACCCGCCGTATTGGAAATGATATTGCAATAGAAGTACATATCAGAGTAGATGGACAAGCAACCGTTTCCGAAGCGCATAAGATCACTAAAGATATAGAGAACAAGCTTCGTACCAAATTTGGACCTGCAACGCATATTACTCTTCATGTTGAACCTTTCAAATGAAGCATAGCCTCAGGTATATTTTTGGATATTACAAGCAATAGCTTAACGTCCAAACAGTTTTGCTATCAGATCCTTTCGGCCTATTTTCTGTAAAGCTTGCATAATTTGACGATGGAACTCCGGTTTATACCAGAAAAAGAACTGTCGTTGTTCCAGTTTTTGCTCTTTGCTTTTAGCTGTATATACTTTTTCTAGCGTATAAGGATGAAAGCCTGTGTAATACATTTCTGTAGCCAACGTCATTGGAGTCGGAGTGAAGTCTTGTACCTGTTCCAACTGAAAATGAAGTTTCTTCGTTTGTATGGCTAAATTGGCCATATCTTCTTCTTTACAACCCGGATGGCTCGAAATGAAATAAGGAATCAATTGCTGGTTGAGTCCATGTCTTTTATTGATGGCATCAAACACTCTTTTAAATTGTTCAAAGAGTTTGAATGAAGGCTTTCTCATCATTTTCAAAACATTATCTTCTGTATGTTCGGGTGCAACTTTCAAACGTCCTGAAACATGGTTTGCTATCAATTCTTCCGTGTATGCATTTGCCGCTTTGCATAAACGTCCATCTTCATACTGATTCATAAGCAAATCGTATCGGATGCCACTGCCAATAAAGGAGCGTTTTATTCCGGGAATATTATCAACAGCTTTATATAATTCTATCAATGGTTCATGATCGGCATTCAGGTTTTTACAGATCATGGGAGATATGCATGATGGCTTTTTACATTGGGAACATATATCCTGATTTATTCCGTGCATCTTGTACATATTTGCTGACGGCCCGCCTAAATCGCTCAGATATCCTTTAAAATCAGGCATTTCAATAATATCTTTTACCTCTTTTAAAATGGATTCCTTACTCCGTGATGCAATAAACTTTCCCTGATGTGCAGAGATCGTACAGAAAGCACATCCGCCAAAACATCCGCGGTGAATATTTACAGAGAATTTAATCATTTCGAAAGCCGGAATCACTTTTCCTTTATATTTGGGATGTGGTAACCGTGTATAAGGTAAATCAAAAGAAGCATCTATTTCTTTTTCAGTCATAGGAGGATAGGGGGGATTGACCACAATTATCTTGGAGTCAACTTTTTGCAAAATCCGGGAAGCATGAATTTTATTTGATTCTTCTTCAATATGCCTGAAATTCTTCGCTTGCTTCAATTTATCGACCAAACATTCTTCGTGTGAAAACAATTCTATATCATCTTCTTTAGAATCAAGTTCTTCAGTTAGATACGATGTCTGAGGAATATCTTTTATTTCATGAAAAGGAATGCCAGCTTGAAGTTGACGCACTAGTTCTTTGATCGGTAATTCTCCCATTCCATAAATGAGTAAATCTGCCGAACTACTGACTAATATGCCAGGCAACAGTTTATCTTGCCAATAATCATAATGTGTCAGTCGGCGCAGAGAAGCTTCAATTCCGCCTAAAACAACGGGCGTATCCGGATATAACTCTTTCAGTATCTTTGTATACACGATACTTGGATAATTCGGACGCATTCCCGGACGGCGGTCGGGTGTGTAAGCATCATCACTGCGAAGACGTTTATTTGCCGTATAGTGATTAATCATTGAATCCATTGCACCAGCAGAAACACCGAAAAAGAGTCGGGGAGTACCCAACTTTTTAAAGTCACGATAATCGCCTCTCCAGTCAGGTTGCGGAACAATAGCTACTCGCAAACCCATAGATTCCAAGGTACGGCCAATTACGGCAATACCAAAAGAGGGATGATCAACATAAGCATCTCCACTAAAAAGTATTACGTCAATATAATCCCAGCCACGTGCTTCAACTTCTTTTTTGGTTGTAGGCAACCATGCTTCCGGCTTTAATGTTTTCATATCGCAAAGGTACAAATAATCTTGCTTAGTCATGAAAATAAAGTGCCAAATGAAAAACATTCTAACAGGCAAAGATGTTAATGGAGTAAATTGTAGTTCTAAATTAAAACATGATATGAAAACATTAACGAAAGAAAAACTCACCATTGTAGGTGCAGCTGGTATGATTGGTTCAAACATGGCACAAACAGCATTGATGATGGGATTAAGTTCAGAAGTTTGTCTGTATGATCCTTATGAACCAGGTTTAAAAGGTGTTGCAGCAGAATTATTCCAATCAGGTTTTGATGCTGCTCATATTACTTATACGTCAGATATCAAAGAGGCATTAACCGGAGCCAAATATGTTGTTTCTTCCGGTGGTGCTGCTCGTAAAGCAGGAATGACACGCGAGGATTTGCTTAAAGGCAATGCCGGCATTGCAGAAGAATTGGGTAAAAACATTCATTCTTATTGTCCGGATGTCAACTTTGTTGTTGTTATTTTCAATCCGGCAGATATCACAGGCTTGATCACATTGCTATATTCAGGATTGAAACCATCACAAGTCACCACATTGGCAGCTTTGGATAGTACTCGTTTACAGAGTGCATTGGCTCAACATTTTAATGTTCGTCAGAATACAGTTCATGATTGTCGTACATACGGTGGTCATGGCGAACAGATGGCAGTATTTGCATCTACGGCTAAAATCGGCGAACGTCCGTTGGCAAATATCATCGGAACTTCTGAATTGACTGATCAGCAATGGGCAGATATCAAGCAGCATGTTATCCAGGGCGGTAAAGAAATCATTGAACTTCGTGGTCGTTCTTCATTCCAAAGCCCTGCTTATCTTTCTATCGAAATGGTTAGAGCTGCTATGGGTGGTGATACATTCCGTTGGCCGGCAGGAACTTATGTTAACAACAAACAGTTCGATCATATTATGATGGCAATGGAGACCAAGATTACCAAGGAAGGTATTTCATATAAAGTTCCAACAGGTACTCCTGCTGAAATAGAGGAATTAACACATAGTTATGAGCATCTATGCGCAATGCGTGATGAAGTGATTGCTATGGGTGTAATGCCTGAAATTGACAAATGGAATACAATCAATCCAAATTTGTAATTAAAAAAAGTCTATGATAAAGGTCCGTTCCAAACGAAGCAATCATTGAATTTTTCTTCTAATTCAACGGGTTGCTCAAACAGCCCAAAAACGGACGAACCGGAACCGGACATTGAAGCATAGACAGCACCTTCGCGATAAAGCGATTCTTTTATAGAGCCGATAACGGGAAATTTGGCAAATACACTTGCCTCGAAATCATTCTGCATGATTTCTTTCCATTCCGTTATCGGCTTTGTTATGATTTCCTTTAACGAAATGGAGGGAGTATGTGGTTTGACCATTGAATAGGCTTCGGCTGTCGAAACAGATATTTCCGGTTTAACAAGACATAGATAATACCCTGAAAGAGAAAGATTGACAGACTCAAATATATTTCCCGTTCCAGAAGCAAAAACAGGTTTGTTCTGAATAAAGAAAGGGCAATCGGCACCAATACTCGAAGCCAGTTCTTCCAGTTCATTATCAGATATTTTCAGCTGACAATAGTCATTGACTAAACAAAGCATATTCGCAGCATCCGACGATCCGCCGCCTAATCCTGCACCGAAAGGAATGCTTTTATGAAGATAAACAGCCAGCGGAGGAAACGTATATTTCTTTTCCAATATGTTCAAAGCCTTCATGACAAGATTCTTTTCCGAAGGTGTGTCAATAACGATCCCTGTTTGATTAAAGGAATGTACTTCAGTCGATACGACTTCTAAGGCATCTTTTATAGGAATAGGATAGAAGATGGTTTCGATATTATGATATCCATCAGATCTTTTACTGACAATATTCAATCCCAGATTGATTTTTGCATTTGGAAAACAAATCATATACTTTACATATTAATATTAGGCACGGATTTCACAGATTCCACGGCTTTTATTGTGTCCGTGTTGTTTCTGTGTAATCCGTGCCTAAAGTGAGACTTACTAATTATTCAGCTTGTTTCTTTATATTCGGAAGTTCAAGTCCGTAACCTTTAATGTGATCTTCACGTTTCAACAGCAATGCTACTAAAACAGCTAAAATACCGAAACAGGTGAAGATAATCATCGGAAGTGTATAATCATAAGTAGGTTTCCCATCAACATTTCCTGTGATGCAATAAGTATTCAATACTTTACCAATCATGAATGGAACGCCCATCAATCCCCAATTCTGAACCCAGAAAATAAGTGCGTATGCCGTTCCCAGTTTGTTTTCCGGAATAATCTTCGGAACTGAAGGCCACATAGCCGATGGAACCAGAGAAAAGGCAATACCTAACAAAATTATCAGGATAAGAGCAATGATCCAGTTATTAAGAATAGGAATAGAGAACATCATGTGGATGAAAACCAACATTACAGCACCAATCAACATGATTGTTGCACCTTTACCTTTACGGTCGTACAAGTTGCCGAAGAAAGGAGTCAGAATAATATTTCCAAAAGGCAATAAGGCAGGAATAATACCCGAAAGCTGTGGAGAAATACTAAACTTGTTGATCATCAAGTTCGGAGCAAACTTTAAAAATGGGAACACTGCCGAGTAGAAAAGTACGCAAAGCAAAGCTAAATACCAGAATCCTTTCAATTTGACAATATCCAGAATATCTGCGAAACGGAATGGTTCCTCTTTGTCTTCATCAGTTGCAGTCAATGCGTCTTCAGCATCGCGCCTCTTATCCATCACAACGAATACGATGAATGAAAGCAATCCGATGCACAACAATATTAATCCAATGAAAATAGGTTTGCTGATAGAATCGCCTAAGGCGTGACTTAACAACGGGGTAATACCAATAGCCAAACCCGTACCAACACGAGCGGTTGCCATTTCAAGTCCCATAGCCAGTGCCATTTCTTTTCCCTTAAACCATTTCACAATGATTTTGGAAACAGTGATTCCGGCTATTTCGACACCGACGCCGAAAGTGGCATAACCCATCGAAGCAACTAACAACGGACATCCCCAGTCAGATCCCAGGAAATGAACTGTTGCTCCACCAAAATCGTGTGAGATACCGAACCATTTGATAAATACACCTATAATCATGATACATACGGCCATCAGACCGGTAAACTTAACACCCATCTTATCGAGGATCATTCCACCGAAGATAAGCATCAGGAAAAATACATTAAACCAGCCATATGCACTAGTGAATTTGCCATAATCATCGGCAGTCCAACCCAGACCGCCATTGGCAACAGGCGTTTGTAATAAGTTTTGTAGCGGAGCCATCATATCCGTGATGAAATATCCGCAAAGCATTGTAAATGCTACGAGCCCTAAAACAGACCAACGCGCTGTTTTCGATTCGCTCAGTTTTCTTTGAATTTGTTCAACCATGATATTCTCTTTATTTAATTATAATTTTTCTGTTCGAGTAAGGGTAGAGCTTCTGCTACGACATAAGTACTGCCTCCTATGAAAATCATATCTTCTTTTGATGCAGCTTGTCGTGCTAATCTCATTGCTTCGCCGGCGGTTTGACAAGTATAACCTTTCAGACCGTGAGCAGCACCTTTTTCAGCAAACGTTTTGGCTTTCATCGCACGATCGGTAGCAGCTTGAGTAAAGAAATAAACAGCATTCTTTGGCATCAACTCCAAAACACCATCTACATCTTTATCGGCCATCATTCCAACTACCATAAATAAATGCTTATAATGTTTGGTTTCTTCTTCCAATTGTTTTCCCAAATATTGCCAACCACCAATATTATGCCCAGTGTCACAAATAGTATGTGGTTCATTTTGTAATAGTTGCCAGCGTCCCATCAAGCCTGTTTGTTCAATAACATGTTCAAACCCTTCATGTACAGCTTTATCAGTTATCAAAAAACCTAGCTTCTTTAGTTGTTTAATGGATTCCAAAACAGTTGCAGCATTCTTATATTGTACGTTGCCTCCCAATTCATCAAACATTTCTCCATAATCAGCTGTTTTTAAAAGCCACTTGCCATTATATAATAATGTATGGCCGATAATGTGACCACCATCTTGGGCAAATGAAATAGGGGCATTCTGTCGTTCGGCTTTATCTTTAAATACTTGGGCAACACTGTCTTTATATACTTCACCAATAACAATTGGCGTACTTTCTTTTATGATGCCGGCTTTTTCGAAAGCGATTTGTTCTTCTGTATTTCCTAAAAATTGTATGTGATCCATACTGATGTTGGTGATAATACTCAGAATAGGAGAAATGATGTTCGTACTATCCAAACGGCCACCTAAACCCGTCTCAATCACAGCAATATCCACTTTCATCGATCTGAAATAATCGAAAGCCAAAGTTGATGTGAGTTCAAAGAAAGAAGGTTTAAGAGGTTCAAATGAATTAGAATAACGTTCCACAAAATCTATAACATATTCCTTTGATATCATTTCCCCGTCAACGCGGATTCGTTCTCTAAAATCCACCAGATGTGGAGAAGTATAAAGTCCGACTTTATATCCTGATTGCTGGAGTATAGCAGCTAGCAAATGACAGACCGAACCTTTTCCATTCGTTCCTGCCACATGGATCGTTTTATAGTCTCTATGCGGATTTCCTAAAAGATTATCTAATGCAATGCTTGTATCTAAACCAGGCTTGTATGCTGATGGCCCAAGATGCTCATAAGCAGGCATACAAGTATATAGATAATGCACAGTCTCATCGTATGTCATATTCTAAATCATCAACTAATTGAATCACATTTCAGCGAACGACGCAAAAATGTTTTGGCAAATGTAATCATATTTTTTAATTCGGAATTATCAATACGAAGAAAATGAAAGAGAGAGATCAAGTATATAATATCCATGTTTAAAAATCTTTACTTTTTGCATATATGTAAATTCCTACTTCTATTAACTAAAACTTTTTATGGAATAAGCGCTTTTAAGAATATGTCTTATTGATTTTTTCAAAAAAAGCGTATTGATTATTTGTATTTGAAAAAAATAAGTAAATATAGTTTGAGTATATGGTTATATAATTAAATATATTACGAATATCATGTAGTTCAATGGATTTGGATTATTGTTCTTTAACTTTATACGATAAACAAATATAACTATCTTTGACATAAAAGAGATTAATGATGATGATAATCATTTAAATTTAATGGAATCGTCTGTTGTTACTTTGAGCTGATGAATTACAAACTTAAAATATATTGCCTATGAGAATACGTCTATAATTATGATTATTAAAAGAGTTTTATGGCTCTGATTGGAAAAAACAAACTAAAATATTTATTATTATCTAACTTAACAACTAATTCATGTATATGCGACAAACAAAAAATTGTGACATCTCTCAAAGATGGGATCATCCAATTTCTCAAGTAGCGACAATAGCATGTGGATTACTTTTTTGCTTAACAACAAGTGTGTTTGCTTCGGAAAAGAGTGTTAGCTCGTTTGCAACTGAGAATATTGAAAATGTTTCTCCCGATCAAGTGGGTAGAACAGTAACCATTACGGTATCAGATAATGCTGGTCCTGTAATCGGTGCAAATGTAGTAGTTAAAGGAACTACAAACGGTAATATTTCTGATATGAACGGAAAAGTTACTTTACAGAATGTTCCTAGAAATGCGACTTTGGTTATTTCTTACATTGGTTATGCTACACAAGAGATTGTTTTTAACAATCAACGTTCAATTAACGTTACAATGTCAGAAGACACAAAAACTTTACAAGAAATTGTAGTCGTTGGTTATGGTTCTTTAGAGAAGAAGCAAGTTACCAGTGCAATCACATCCATCAAGGCTGAAGATATGATGGTCGGTGTATCCGGTTCTGATATAACCTCTGCCTTGCAAGGTAAAATCAGTGGTTTAATTATGAATAATATTGGTAGTGCCAATTCTGGAACAACCATCCAGTTACGTGGTTTGACATCTATCAATTCAGGTACTGCTCCATTGGTAGTCATCGATGGTTTCCCCGGTGGCGATATTCGTTCGGTTGCACAAGAAGATATCAAGTCTATTGATATTTTGAAGGATGCATCAGCCGGAGCTATTTATGGTACTCGTGCTGCTTCCGGTGTCATTTTGATTACAACGAAGAGCGGTCAAAATACCAACGGGAAAGCAAAGTTTACATACAGCACAGAACTTTCTCATAAACAGAATTATAATGCTCCTGATATGCTCACTGCAAGCGAATTTGTAGATCACAAGATCAGTACTGATTATGGTTCAGCTGTAAATTGGTGGGATGAACTGATTAATAAAAACAACTTTACACAAAAACATCACTTCTCCGTAAATGCCGGCAATGAGAATTCTCAATTCTTTGCTTCCGCTTTTTATGAGAAAAATGATGGTATTGCCATTGAAGATAGTCGTCAAGATTACGGCGGACGTATTAATGCTACATTCAAACTATTAGATGATTGGTTGGAAATTCGTCCTAATGTAGATTACCGCCAGGCAGCACGTAATAACAATTATCCTAATTTCCAGCAGGCATTACGCAATAACCCGACACGCTCGCCTTATGATGCAACAAATGAAACAGGTTACAATGTATGGACCAATGAGTCATTGGATTATAATGTTGTAGCTGATGCAAGATTGAGTGATTATTATGGCTTGGATAAGTGGTTTAAGCCGGAAGTAAATTTAAAGTTGAATGTTAAACCTATCCCTGGTTTATCTTATGAACAGATTATAGGATTTGAGAATCGTCAATGGGAATATCATTGGTATCAATCAAAGTATAACCGTAATGAATTGGAAAATACTCGTAAGGGTACGGCAACACTACAGTTTAGCAAAACTGAAAATTTGAATGCTGAAGGTTATTTTACTTATATCAAAGAAATCAGTGGCGTTCATAACATTAACGCCACGGCCGGTTATTCCTATTTTGAAAGAAATGGTGAAAGTTTTGGTATGACCAACTACGATTTTGCTGTTGATGGAATCAAATACTGGAATATAGGTAGTGGTAGTTATTTAAGTGATGGACAAGCAAGCATGAGTTCCGGAAAGGATATCACTCAGCGTTTGTTCGCTGTGTTTGCTCGTGCCAACTATTCTTATCAAGATAAGTACTTACTGGGTGCCTCTATCCGTCACGAAGGTTCTTCAAAATTTGCTTCTGCAAACCGTTGGGCAAACTTCTGGTCAGTTAATGCCGGTTGGCGTATCTCAAAGGAAAATTTCATGAAGAACATTGATTGGGTCAATGACTTAAAGGTCCGTTTCGGTTATGGTGTTACTGGTAACAACGATTTCGATGCATCTTATATGGCTAACATGTTGGGCGCTGATACTTATTGGTTGTTACCTAATGGCAACTGGGCTTATTCTTATGGCAAATCGCAGAATGTAAATCCTAATTTAGGATGGGAGCAGAAGAAAGAGTGGGATCTTGGTATTGACTTTTCTTTGTTCAACAATCGTTTGACTGGCAAATTCGATTTGTATCGTCGTAAAATTGATAATCTGCTGTATAGTGTTAAAGTTCCACAGCCACCTTATACCATTGGTAATCAATGGCAGAACATTGGTAGCATGGAAAGTAAAGGTTGGGAATTTGAAATCGGAGGTGATATCATTCGTACGAAAGACTTTACATGGAATTCTCGTTTGAATGCAAGTCATAATTCAGGCAAGATTCTAACCCTTTGGGGCAACAATACCTACTATAATGGTAATGGTTTCGTGGCTCCAGGTTCTCCTGGTGATGCTTCTCGTATTGAAGAGGGTTCAAAGATTGGTTCATTCTATATTTGGCAGTTTGCCGGATTTGATGAAAATGGCAGCTTCTTGCTTTACGACAAGGACAACAATGTAATTCCGGCAGCGAAGAAGACAGAGAAAGATAAACGCTATATGGGCAATTATCTTCCTGCTGTTGTTTTGGGATGGAACCATACATTATCATACAAAAATTTGGATTTGGGCATCAACTTACGTAGTTGGATTAATTTTGATGTATATAATACTCTTAATATGTATTACGGCATTCAAGGACAAGGCAACACGAATGTACTAAAGACTGCCTATACAAAATTCAATGAGATAAAGGGAGAAAAACAGATCTGTGACTACTATCTTGAAGATGGTACATTCTTGAAGATCGATGCAATCACATTGGGCTACACGTTACCAATGAAGAAATATACGAATAATCTTGTTGATCGTATTCGTGTTTATGGAACTGTAGGTAATGTAGCTTGCATAACTGGTTATAGTGGTATGAATCCAGAAGTCGATATTACAGGCTGGGCCGGTGGTACAGAAAAATTCTGGAGTGATTTTTATCCGGTAGTTCGTACCTATACTTTTGGTCTTCAGTTAAACTTCTAAACAGATGAATAATATGAAAAAAGGAAATATAATCAATTGGCTTCTGTCGGGCATTGTGGTTCTGTTTATTACTGCAACTTCTTGTAATATAGACCCGACATTCTATTCGCAGACGGTTCCTGAAACGTTTTATACTTCACAAGATGCTGTATGGGAACGTTTCTCTCGTCCTTTTACGCATTGGCGTTGGTACTTGGGACAAGATGCACCTCGTTGGATGATGCAAGAATTAGGTACAGATGAATTCTGTTTACCTACACGTGGTAGCGACTGGTATGATGGTGCAAAGTATCAAAAAATGCATCATCATGAATATACTTCTGATATGGCTTGGATTAGCTCAGGTTGGACAAATTTTGCCATGGGTGTTGCCTTATCTTGGGATGCTTTGGAAGATTTGGAAAAAGTTGATTTTGATAAGTTGGGTTTTGCTTCCGGTACGCGTGAGTCAATGTTGAGTCAGCAACAAACTTTGGTTGCATCATTCTATTTGGATGGTTTGGATTTCTTTGGTGGTGTTCCACTTTACACAACGACCCAGAGCGAAGTTAAAGGCCGTTCTACAGCATTAGAAACATTCAACTTCATTGATTCATTATTAAATGTAGCTACTCCGAACTTGCCAGTAAAAGACAAATTGGGAGCAATGGAAACCGGTAGTATTCATCGTGCAGTAGCTGCTGTATTGAAAGCTCGTCTGTATTTTAATGCAGAAACTTATATTGGTAAAGACATGTATTCGCAGGCTGCTGCAATTTGCCAGGATATTATTGATGGCAAATATGGCAAATATGCTTTGGATACTGACTGGACTAATATCTTTGGATTCACGAATGAGACTTGTCCTGAAATAATCTGGTCTGTTCCTAGTCAGAATTCTAAACAGCAAACGGATGGTATGTACTGGAGTTATATGGTCCCTTACAACTATAAAAACTATTTAGGAGGTTTGGTTAGTTCAGGCTCAAACAATGGTATTGGTCTGATTCCAAGTTTGGATCCTTCCGGCAATCGCTATCCATATAAATTAGGTGGTGCTTATGCTAAATTCAACGATAAGGATATTCGTAAACAGCCTTATGTATATGAAGGAAATGGCAAGTATCATGGTATGTTTATTGTTGGTCTGTTGCAGAATCCGCTCCATACGGATTGGGTTTGTACAGGTAGCCGTGAATACAAGGGACAAACACTTGTTGTACGCGACCAAGTTGCTTATTTTGCAAAAGTTGGTAAAGACTCTAAATATCCGACAGTCGAATCATTGCCATCAACTATTGGTACAGCAGAGGAGAATTCTTGCGTTCGTGTAACAAAACGTAGTCCGCGTCCAAATATGGATGAAAAGAGCGTCATGTACAATCCTGATGTTCCTGTAATGCGTTTGGCTGAAGTTTATTATATGTTGGCTGAATGCAAGATGCGTGCAGGCGACAAGCAAGGTGCTGCAACTTTGATCAATACGGTTCGCAAACGTTACTTTACGGATGGCGATCCGAATCCAGTAACTGCTGCAAACCTCGACAAATATCGTATGTTGGACGAATGGCAGCAGGAATTCCTGGCTGAAGGTCGTCGTCGTACGGATTTGGTTCGTTGGAATGCTTATGTAACGGAAGACTGGTGGGATCATAAAGCAACAAACAATGCTAATCTCAATCGTTTCCCAATACATTATAGTATTATTGGTGCTAATAACTTGTTGGAACAAAATCCTGGTTATTAATAGTCGATAGAATTTTAGTTAAATAGAACAGGAGAGAGGAAAAATCCATGAGTTATGGTTTTCCTCTCTCTTTTTTTGTATTTTTGGGTCATGAAAGCAATGAAATTTATGAAGTGGAGAACGCTCATCTTTGGTATTTTAGTCTTTGTTGGACTATTCCTCTTTTTTCAATCATTTAATCTTTTTTCGTATGCGAGAGAAGAGGAGTTGCAACTCTTTATTCCGAATTGGTCTGATATTTTGACGAGTATGCAGAAAGCAGGAGGATTCTGCTCTGTATGTGGACAAGCTTTGATGCAGTATTATCCAAATCTTTGGTTCGCTATATTTATTAATTCCTTGTTTATCACTATCATCGGATTATTCTGGCTATTGATTTTTAACAAGATTGCATCAAGAGGATACAATTACTTTTTAGCTTTAATCCCTGTCTTTTTCTTGATGAAAATGCATTTGGCCTCTGATTATGTGCTGGATGGAACAATCGCATTGTCCATTATGTCCGTAGCATTATACGTTTATAGTCGAATTGAAAATCCAAAAAACAGTCTAATATACAGCATTGTCAGTGTAGTCGTATTGTTTATTCTGGTTGGGCAATTGGCAACTTTATATGGATTGTTGTTAGTCGTTCTGCATTTTTCTACGCAGAAAGAGAAATGGCTGTATATAATGCCGGCTTGTTTGATTGGTCTCATTTTGACTTTTATTGGCATACGAATGGCTATTTTTATTCCTATCACTGATGGTATTTATTCGAGGAACTTTCAGGAACTGCAATTGTCTCCTGATTCATTTGTATATTTTGTTTGGATTCGGTTTGCTATTATAGTGTTTACTCTACTTGTTATTAGTTTTTTATTAAAGAAAATTCTTTGGGAAAAACGACGCTATAAAATTATAACTGTTTCATGTGTAGGGGCAATGACCTTATTGTTTTCTAATTTCTGTTTACCGGATTCATCTGAAGTACACGACAGGATGATGAATGAATTGACTTATTTTGAAGTACACGAAAATTGGGATGCAATCATTAATATGCATAAAGACAAACAGATTACAAATTACATCAATCTGAACTATTTGAATATGGCTTTAGCTAAAAAAGGACAATTGGCTAATCATTTGTTCAATTATGATCAACGAGGACCTGCAGGATTGCTTATGCCGTGGGATAGATCTTATTATACGAGTGCTTTGCTGAGTGATATACATTTCATGATTGGCGATTTGAGTTTGTCAGAGGGTTATGCAATGGATGCCTTGACAATGGCTAAGCGAAAAGGAAGTCCTAGGATGCTGAAACGATTGGTTCAGATAAATCTGATAAACAAGAATAATGCGGTAGCTTCCAAATATATACAGATGCTTTCGGAAATGGCTGTCTATCACCAATGGGCAAGTAAATATCAATCTTATATCAACAATCCTGAGAAGATGCTTCAAGATAAAGAATTATCACACAAGCCCATACTTGATATGAAAAATGATAATTTACTCTGTATGATTGAAATGGATAGTCTTTGGCAAATGCACCTTACAGAACCGGTTATCAATAAAACTGCGTTAGAATATCTGGGATGTGCTTATCTGTTGACCAAAAAGATGGATTCGTTCAAATCCTTCATTTCAGAGATTGCAAATATTCCTGAGATGAATCCTCTGCCCATTCATTTTCAAGAAGCGGCCATGATTCTGGCTACGAAAGATACATCAATACTGAAAAGTATTCCTGTACAAGCAAATATCATTCAACGAGGTACACAATTTGAACGTGATATGCAGTATGCAAAGAGTGTTCCTGATGGCATTTCGATGCTTTATCAAAAATATGGTGATACTTTTTGGTTCTATTATTATTGTAAAAGTAACTAATGTATTGATATGAAATATATTTATACCATCATAGGAATATTGATCATGTTGTGTTTGTCTAATTGTAATAATATGCAATTGCCAAATGCACAAGAGATAGGAGGAGAGTTGCCAATCTTTCCGGATTATCGGAATGTAACAATACCTTGTAATATCGCACCTCTGAACTTTAAGTTAAAAACGCCTGCTCAATCTATAGCGTTTTTTTCAAATGGGGAAAAGCAGATTTGTATTAAATCAAAGGTTGGAGCATTTGATATTCCTTTGAAAAAGTGGCAAGAAATTGTAACTGCGTCCATCGGAAATGCAATGCAAGTGACTATATATGTGTACAATAATAATAGTTGGGTTAAATACAAACCGTTTAAAATTTTTGTTGCACGCGAACCAATTGATTCTTATTTGGTTTATCGCCGTATTGCTCCAGGTTATCGTTTATGGGGAGAAATGGGCATCTATGAACGCAATTTGTCTGATTTTGAAGAAACGACTTTTCTTTCAAATAAACTTATGAATAACAATTGTATGAACTGTCATTCATTCTGTATGCAAGATCCTGATAAAATGATGTTTCATCAACGGGCAATCCATGCGGGTACTTATATTATTATCAATGGCAAGATTGAAAAACTGAATACCAAGACAAAAGAAACCATTTCGGCTTTAGTCTATCCGTCATGGCATCCATCGGGAAAATTTATCGCTTTTTCAACGAACGATATCAAGCAAGACTTTCATTTGTCCAATCCGAATAGAATAGAAGTGTTCGATAATAAATCGGATGTAGTTGTGTATGATATTGAAAAACATGAGGTTATCACATCTTCATCTATCTTTTCGAAAGAGAATATGGAAACATTTCCAACATTTTCGCCAGACGGAAAAAGGCTTTATTTTTGTTCAGCGCCTGTAAAACAGATGCCTGAATCATATAAAAACGTGAAATACAATCTTTTGAGTATCTCTTTTGATGCATCTACACGAACATTTGGCCAGAAAGTTGACACAATTTATAATGCTGAAAATGAAGGTCGTAGTGCAAAATTTCCTCGTGTATCACCGGATGGTCAATATCTGTTATATACAATTTCTAATTATGGTAATTTCTCGATCTGGCACAAAGATGCTGATTTGAGAATGTTGAATATTAAAACCAATCAAGTGGATTCTCTGAAAAATGTGAACAGTAATAATGTTGAAAGCTATCATTCCTGGAGTCATAACAGTCGCTGGTTCGTTTTTAGCAGCCGCAGAGAAAATGGTTTATATACAAGGCCATATATTTGCTACATAGATAAGAATGGGAAAACAGGGAAACCATTTCTGTTGCCACAAAGAAATGGATATTATGAACATTCTTTGTTTTCATTCAATATTCCAGAATTGGTTCGAGGAAAAGTAAAAGTAGATAGGTATAAACTAATTAAGCTAAGTAAGTTTGGAAAAGCACAGGATGTGACTTTTGGTGGAATTATGCATTAAAAAGGCAAAAACAAGTCTGTGGAGTGGAAACAGTGATATTTCTATTTATTCTATTAAACATAATCATAATTATAGATAATACTAATAGAAATGAAGGCTCCATTTAAATGAGGTCAAACAAATATTTGGAAGGACCAAGAAATACATTCGATAAGATCTGTTGCTACAATAGAATAAAAAGAAAAATTCATTCGATGAAGAAAATGCTTTCATTTAAAAGAAATATGCATTCTATATATGTATAAATATATTTCTATAATTATAAAAATATAATTTGACATATATCAAACGAATCATTCTTTCGTATGTACCAAGCATTTCAATGGGAAAAAATCAATTTTTAGTTAAGAATCTTTGGAAAACGCTTGCACAGTAAAAATAAAAGACATACCTTTGCAACGCTTTTGAAAAAAGAAGCAAATGATTCGGGGTGTAGCGCAGTCCGGTTAGCGCACCTGCTTTGGGAGCAGGGGGTCCCAAGTTCGAATCTTGGTACCCCGACTCTATTTAAACAGCTTATTTATAGGCTGTTTATTTTTTTATATGGCTCTCCTTCCTTGGATTTCCATTATGTTCTTCATTTATTATTTATGAGATTTTCTTCTTTTTCTGCATTAAAATCCACTTCTTTGCTTCAAAATCTTTTCTTTTATCAAAATATTATAGACAATTTGATACTCTTTTGTTCTGAATAATTCTGACTCTTGCTTTATTTTATTATTTTTGCGTGTGGATTGTTTTATAACGACAAAAACTATTTAGAACAACAGAAACGATATATAAAATGTATTCAGATAAAAAGAACATCCTGCAGTTAGCAGCTTTGCTTAAGGAATTTGATATCAAGAAAATAGTATTGTGCCCCGGATCACGGAATGCACCGATTGTTCAGACATTAGTCAATCATCCGTTTTTCAGTTGTTATCCGATGACTGACGAACGAAGCGCTGCCTATTTTGCTATGGGTCTTGCTTTGCAAAGTGGTCAACCGGCTGCTGTTTGCTGTACTTCTGGAAGTGCATTGCTGAATATTTTTCCGGCTGTTTCTGAGGCGTTTTATCAAAAAGTGCCATTGGTTGTGATTTCAGCCGATCGTCCTGCTGCTTGGATTGGTCAGATGGACGGGCAAACGATGCCGCAACCCGGAGTTTTCGGCAGCATTATAAAAAAATCGGTCAATCTTCCGGAAATAAATACAGATGAAGATGAATGGTATTGCAACAGGTTGATAAATGAAGCTTTACTGGAACTGAATCATCATGGAAAAGGTCCTGTACATATTAATGTACCTATTTCAGAACCACTGTTTCAGTTTCCGACGCAAGAACTGCCCGAAGTACGCATGATCACTCGTTATCAGGGGCTGAATGTGTACGACCGTGAATACACAGGCCTCATTGACAGATTGAACGGATACAACAAACGAATGGTTATTGCCGGACAGATGAACTTGATTTATCTTTTCGAAAAGAAATATTCTAAACTGTTATACAAACATTTTGTATGGCTGACTGAACATATCGGAAATAAAATCGTTCCGGGAATTCCCATAAAAAACTTTGATGCAGCGCTTTATGCTCTTCCTGAAGAGACGTTGGAAAAGATGGCTCCCGAACTTGTGATTACTTATGGCGGACATGTTGTTTCGAAACGTTTAAAAGCTTTCTTACACAAACATCCACCTAAAGAACACTGGCATGTTTCGTTGGATGGCGATGTTGTTGATTTATATGGATCGTTGACGACGGTCATTGAAATGGATCCTTTTGAATTTTTGGAAAAGATTGCATTTCTGTTGGATAATAAACCAACTGAGTTCCCGAAGCTTTGGGAAAATATGACGAAGAATGTTCCAGAACCAGAATTTTCATATTCTGAAATGGGCGCTATCGAAAGGCTTGTCAAATCATTGCTTTCGCCTTGTGCTTTGCATCTGGCCAACAGTTCGACAATACGTTATGCTCAACTATTCAAGTTCCCTGAAGATATTGAAGTCTGCTGCAACCGAGGTATAAACGGTATCGATGGCTCTCTGTCTACAGCTATTGGTTATTCGGTTTGTTCAGATAAGCTGAACTTTGTCATCATCGGCGATCTTAGTTTCTTCTATGATATGAATGCACTTTGGAACAGTAATTACGGTTGCAATCTGCGTATCATGTTGATAAACAATGGCGGAGGTGAATTATTTAAAGCTTTACCCGGATTAAAGATGAATGAAAAAACGTACCATTTTGTGACGGCAGAACATAAGGTGTCCGCAAAAGGCTGGGCTATTGAACGGGGCTTTAATTATATGAGTATACATAATGATGAAGAATTGGCATCAGCCATGACAACATTCGCACAGCAAGATCCAGCCACACAACCGATGCTGATGGAAGTATTCACCGATAAAAACGAAGATGTACGTTTACTGAAGGACTATTATCATTCACTGAAAAACAAACAATAAAGACTAAATCGATTCAAATACAATAAATTATTATAGTTATATGAAAATTTTACCCATCACAGTTCTATCTTTCTTGACGACTGTCGCATGTTTTGGACAGAACGGGGAAAGTTGTCGTTTCGCTCCCGATCCGACATTGCAAAAACCGGAACTTTATGCCGGTTTCGACTGCGTGAATCTGTTGGACAGCACGTCAGTGACAGTTCAGCCTTCCGGATCAGGCTCTTTTGCCGTGTGCAAAACAGTGAAAATCATGAATATGAGAGGCGCTTTGGAAAACAGAGTTCTCAAATATGATTACGATCCGCTGACAGCTCATGCAGTTTTTCATCGTGTAACCATTTATAAAGCCAATGGCGATGTAATCAATCTTGACATCACAAAAGCTTGCGATTATGTGGCTCCTGCTCGTGCTATTTATTGGGGCGCGCGGCAAATCATGATGGAAGTAGGTCGTTTGGATCCGGGCGATATTATTGACTATCAGATTGATAAAAAAGGATTCACCTATGCCCTACTCGCCGATAATAATGACGATGATTCACGCTTTATTCCGCCTATGCAGGGACAGTTCTATGATATAGTTCCTTTCTGGGAAGACCAACCGACAGTCCGTAAAGTCTATAAAGTATCTATCCCGATGGAAAAAGAAATGCAATTCCAGTTTTACCAAGGCAGTTGCATGTCGTCCATGCGTTATGAGGACGGACGCAAAGCTTACACGTTTGTAAGAACCGATGTGATGCCGTTCAAGAAGGAACCGAATATGGTAGACTTGTATGATGCAGCGCCCAAACTTATGATGTCGTCGACACCACGTTGGCAAGATAAGTCTCTTTGGTTCAACAAGGTAAACGAAGACTACAAGAGCTTTACCAAATTACCGGAAGCTCAAAAGAAAGTAGACGAACTCATCAAGGGAAAAACAGACGAAATGGAGAAGATTGCCGTGCTGACACACTGGGTCGCTGACAATATTCGCTATGCAGGCATCACAATGGGCAAAGGTGAAGGTTTTACATTACATACAACAACTATGGATTATACCGATCGTTGCGGTGTTTGTAAGGATATTGCCGGAACATTGATTTCAATGCTGCGTATGGCTGGATTCCAGGCTTTTCCTGCAATGACTATGGCAGGAAGCCGTATCGAAAGTATTCCGGCAGATCATTTTAACCATTGTGTTGTCGTTGTCAAACTGTCAAATGGTACTTACATGCCGCTCGATCCGACATGGGTTCCGTTCTGTCGCGAATTGTGGAGCAGCGCCGAACAGCAGCAGAACTATTTACCGGGCATTCCTGAAGGTTCCGATTTACGCATCACTCCTATTTCAGCACCCGAAAATCATTATGTCCGCATCAATGCCAACAATAAGATTGATGCTAAAGGAACGTTGACCGGACAGTTTACAATTACAGCCGAAGGTCAGTCCGATAGCAATGTTCGTCGCACTTTTACTCGTGGATGGCAGTCACAATGGCAGAACGATCTCGAATCACAACTGTTGGCCGTTTCGCCAAAAGCTCGCTTAATAAGTGTTGATTATGGAAAAGATCCGAAGAATTATCAGGCCGCTCCTATTAAAATAACATTCCGCTATGAGATTCCAGAATATGCAGTTGAAGCAGATAACACTATGTTACTCAAACCTTTGGTAATGAATAATCTGTACAATTCCGTAAAAAGTTTCTTGCGGATCGACACTGATTTAAAGACACGCGAATACGGATTTAAGGATGGTTGCTCTCGTTTGGTTGAGTTGGACGAAAATATTCAACTTCCTGCCGGGTATAAGATGGTAAGCAATGCCAAAAAAGACAGTAAACAGAGTGGCGCTGCTGATTTTGAAGGTTCGTTGAGCAGCAATGGCAACAAAGTGGTTTTGCATGAGAAACTGGCTCTTAAGAAACGTGTATATGAAGCTGGTGATTGGGATGGATTCCGCACCGCCGTCAATACATATAAAGGATATGGCGATTACTTGATTATCAAGAAATAACAGATTAATACTAAAGACAATGAAAATGAATAAGATATATAAATTCACTCTTCTGTTCTGTCTGCTGTTTGTTGCAGTACAGGCATTCGCCGCATCGGAAGCTGAGTATAAGAAGATTGAGAAAACATACACGCTGAACGCCGACGGCAGTCAGGAGTTCCGATGCAACATGGAACTTACACTGTATACGCATATGGCGATGAACAGTGTTTATGGTGAGACGTTTATCGTTTATAACCCTGAATATCAGAAATTACAGATTCATTCATCCTATACAAAACAGGCTGATGGCAAAATCGTTAAAACACCTGATAATGCATTTGTAGAAGTACTTCCGCGTGATGCTGACGATGCTCCGGCTTACAATAATCTGAAGGAAATGGTGGTTGTTCATACCGGACTTGAAGTTGGTGCTACAATCTATTTGGATTATTCGATCACAAGCAAACCCGGATATTCTTCGGACTTGGATATTTATGAAGGACTGCTTCAGAGTTCACCTGTCAAATCTTATACGTTGACGGTTGTTACACCGCAAGCAAAGAAGCTGAACTTCACATTGAAAAATATGACAACAAAGCCTGTTGAAACGGTTTCAGGCGACAAACGAACAAGTACTTGGCAGTTCACAAATCTGCCCGCTATATCGCATGACCCGCTGGTTTCGACAGTCAATGGCGATCAACCGTTCTTTGCAGGAACGACTTACGCTACTACAGGCGATGCTTTGGCAACGCTTTACAAGCAGTTCGACCAGAAAGACAATATCCAGCTCTCAACAATTGCTGAAGGATTGGTTGATGGCAAGTCAAGCGATAATGATAAACTTGCAGCAATCATGGATTTCATCACAACACATATTGACAATAATCCTCTGACAGTCGATGAAACCAGTTATCGTTTCCGCTCTGCAGAAGATGTTCTAAGCAGCGCTTATGGAACAGATATAGAGAAAGCAAATGTACTTACAGGTCTTCTTGTCAGTGCAGGATTCGATGCAGAACCGGCAGCTCTATACAAAGTGAATGCTGATAATGGATTAGCATTAAATGCTATTGATCAGATTCTCGTCGTATGTAAAGCTGGTGGAAAGCAATATTTGTTTACAACGAACTCAAGTAAAGCTAGCAAAGCGGCATTCTTGAACGGCTTTGCTCCTGTTTATAGCTTAAGCACAGGCAAAAAAATAGATATCGCTGCTTTGAATGACTACCAAATCAAGTGCAACGCTACCATATCTTTTGACAACAACAAGATGATTACCAAGATGCAAACTGAAACAGGTAGCGATCTCAAACCGTACTTTGCTAAGAACGAGAATGAAAGCACGACTTCAGAAACATTGAATCTGGATAATGGTTATGCAACAGTGGAACTAACCGAACCGACAAACAGCTTCGGAGAGTATCATTTTGGTCGCTTGAATACGGTTCGCAAAGAAAATCTTTTGCTGCCCCGCCCTGTAAATGAAGAATACAACTATGAACTTCAATTATCTGATGGTTTTGCTCTGCAAACTCCGGCAACCAACAAAACGATTTCGAATGCAGCAGGCAAAATGACGTATACAGTGAAGAAAGAAGGCAATAATGCACAAATCACTCGCAGTCTGCAATTGAACAAACAGCTTTATACGCCTGCGGAATACTCAGCATTGCGCAGTTTGCTGACTGAATGGGAAAATACAAGCAATAAAACACTGGTACTCAAAAAACAGTAACAGTTTAATATTTAATTGTATAGATAGAAGGCTGTGACTTACGTTACAGCCTTCTTTTTGTCTGTTCCAACATCTTCTGACACAAGGCGTAACCCTCTTTATACAAAGCCATAATCTTCTTTACATCCGTTTCTGTGCGATGGACTTCTATAGGTCGTTCCGGACGAAGAACAATAGCTTCGCCTTTGGCTTCCAATTCATCAATATAATCTAATACTTGATTATAATGACGGTAGCGGAGTTTTAATTGTTCGCGAATAGCCGGATATTTTCGATAAATGAATGGTGGAAGCCAAAAATCTTTCTCTGTCTTCCGATAACCTTTGTTGCGTGTCAGGATAATTACATTCTGATGAAAACCGTCATCAATAGCATGTTGAATAGGAATAGCATCGCAAACACCGCCGTCAACCATCGGGATTCCATCAACATGAGCAACTGGACAAAGCACTGGCAGTGTGCAAGAAGCACAGCAAATATCAATCAAACGTTGTGGATCCTTTTTCTCTTCATAATACTCGGCTTTTCCTGTCAGACAATTACTTGTCACCATCACAAAACGCATTGGCGACTTGAAGTAGGCATCGTAATCAAATGGATAATACTTTTCAGGATAAATATAGAACAGGAAATGCATATCAATATAACCACGACCATTGAAAAAATGCTTCCATCCGATATAGTTGTACTCTTTAAACAGCTCGGTATCACTGTAAAGTGTTCGTCCGCGCTGTTTCGAAGCATACGAAATGCCTGAACTGGCACCGGCTGAAACGCCGATTGTGTAAGGGAACCATAAATGATTGTCCATGAAGCAGTCCAGAACACCAACAGTAAATACGGCACGTAATCCTCCACCTTCAAGTACTAAACCGGTATGATTGTCTATTTCCATATCTATTCGTTTATTGACACTCAAAAGTACATAAAACGCAGCACAATTAACATACTAATCCCGAATAAAGTGTGTAATTTTGCAGTTGCAAGGAAACAAGAAATAATGATGCTCTCATCCAAGAAACGAATTATTTACATAACTATTTCGATACTTATTGTTCTGATAGTCGGACTGTGGTTCGGACGCAGTGCTATCGTGCGCTTCTATGCTGATCAGAAATTAAGCGCTATGGAACAGCGCTATCATCTGACAATCCGATATAAGTCGCTTACGCTCCAAGGATTGAGCACTCTTCGTTTGGAAGGACTGTCAGTGGTTCCTTTTCATTCAGATACACTGTTGTCGATGCGACATCTCGAGACGAAACTGTCGTTTCCAAAACTTTTACTACTGAAACCGGTTGTCAGATATATCAATGGAAACGACCTGTCTATAAGTTTTGTGAAAGATAGTATTCACTCCAACTATGCGTTTCTTTTTCATACGGATTCTACTAAAAAGCAGACTACTGAGGGTGAGCGTGATTATGAGGCCAAAGCTCGTCGAACGCTTGATCTGTTGTTCGGACTGTTGCCTTCAGATGCTTCATTTAAAAATATACAAGTGTCGTATCGTAATCAAGACGACGATCTGGTGATCAATATTCCGGTATTTAATGTAAATAATAACCGCTTCATTACTCAAATCCGCAGTACTGAAAATGGACAACAGAGTGTTTGGGTTTGTGAAGGACTTTTGCAAGATGATGAGCGTCATATAGAAGCGCGGCTTTATGCCAAGGAGAATAGCAAAATAACGTTGCCATTCATCAATTACCGCTGGCATGCACTGATGCAGTTTGACACATTGGCTTTTAATATGGTGGAACTGAAAGAGCATGGCGATGTGCAGTCGCTACAAGGATTGGCGCATGTCAGTGGACTCACGGTTCATCACGAACGTATCTCACCAGACACAGTTTTGCTTGATCGCGGTTCTTTTGCTTGGAAACTCAATATCGGTAAGGATTATTTGGAGCTTGATAGCGCTACTGAAGTGCTTTTCAATCGCATGACATTGCATCCGTATCTGAAGCTACAACATGGCAAAGATTGGCATGTGACGGCGCAAATAGATAAACGTGACTTTCCTGCCAACGATCTTTTTGCTTCGCTTCCACCCGGCTTATTCAGTAATCTGGATGGTTTGGAAGCTGATGGCACATTAACGTGGCATTTTCTGCTGGATGTTGATTTCACACAGATTGACAGCTTGAAGTTTGAATCGACATTGAAATCGCGTAACTTCCGAATTGTCAAGCAAGGTAAGACTGATTTAAGAAAGATGAACGAGCCATTCATGTACACAGCTTACGAGAACGGAAATCCGATACGTACGTTCGAAATTGGACCCGGAAACCCATCATTCCGTCCAATCAGTTATATTTCACGTTATTTACCTATTGCTATTATGCAGAGCGAAGATGCTGGTTTTTATCAACATGCCGGTTTTATTCCAAGTGCAATCCGCGAATCATTGGTGAAAGATTTGAAAGAGCGTCGTTTTGCACGTGGTGGCAGTACGTTGAGCATGCAGTTGGTGAAGAATGTATTCCTGAGCAAAAACAAAACGATTGCGCGCAAGGTAGAAGAAATCCTGATTACATGGCTTATAGAGACCAATCATCTCACTTCGAAAGATCGCATGTTTGAAGTTTATATGAATATTGCAGAATGGGGTCCGCTTATTTATGGCGCTTGTGAAGCATCACATTATTATTTTGATAAAGAGCCATCGGAGTTGACACTCAGTGAATGTATTTTCCTTGCTTCCATCATCCCAAAGCCAAAACATGTACGTTGGTGCTTTGATGGATTGACACTTAAACCCTATTATGCTGAATTTTTCCGTGTTGTGCTTAATCGCATGGTTTTGCGCGAACGTATTCTACCGGAAGAAGCGATTGGTGCATCGCCTGAAGCAGTGAAGATAACTGGTACGGCGAAAGATTATATTTTGGGAACAGCTGCTGATACAACTGTCTCTAAGGAAAATCAATCGTTACCGTTGTTCCTTGTCCCAACACCGAGTCAAGGTGTACCTCTGCCCCATAAATTTTGAGAATACGTATGGAAAGACTAAGTCCCAGACCTTTACCTGCATAATCGCGAGTGTTAGAAGCGCGGTAGAAAGGCTGTTGGATTCGATTGAGTTCTTCGGATGGAATGCCTATTCCCCGATCCATTATTTCGAGTGTTGAAGCGCGAAGACGCATTTCTACGATTTCTTCTCCTGAATATTTGCAGGCGTTGTTGAGAATGTTACCGATAGCGATTTTGAGCAGGTTTGGGTTGGCTTCAAAACAATAGGCGAAGTTGTCGGCACTGAAACTTATCCGCTTATCTGCAAATTGCATCAGAAAATCTGCAAGGAACACCATTTCATGATTGCCTTCCTGAATTTCACTGTCGCTCTTTGAAAGAAATAGAAGGCTCTTCATCAATTGATTAATACGTTTGGCTTCAGTGATAATGCGTACGAGAGCAGCTTGGTATTGCTGCGGTGTACGTTCTTTCATTAGACTTATTTCGCATTCTCCTTGAATGGCAGTGAGCGGATTGTTGAGTTCGTGCGAAGCATGATGGATAAAACTTTCCTCGCTCTGATGGGCGGCACGGATACGATCATCAGTAAAAGCGGTGTAGCGTTTTCCAATAGCACGGGCAGCTATGACAGCAGCGATAAAAAGCAAAAAGGTAAGCAATGCCAATATCCATCCTTTAAGGCCCAATAAAGCCGCGATACAAACGATAGCACTCAGCGTGGAGATAATTACGATGAAGGCAAATTTGTAGCGTCGTTCAATTATTTTTTCGTTAAGAATATTCATTGTTCGTCAATCATATATCCCACGCCCGTAACGGTATGTATAAGCTTACGGGTGAATCCTTTATCAATCTTGGTACGTAGATAGTTCACATAAACGTCAACCACGTTTGTGCGATCCATTTCCTTGTCCCATGCTTCTTTGAATAGGTCCAAACGGCTTTGCGCCATACCTTTGTTTCGCATGAGGCATTCGAGAAGACGAAACTCACGAACGGTTAGTTCAATCGTTTTCTTTCCACGTAGTGCGCGCCGGGCAGAAAGGTCAAGCGTGAGATCACCGCAAGTAAGTTGTTCGGGTTGCGGTGAATCATTGCCTATACGGCGAAGTAGTGCTTTGATTCGTGCTTCCAATACAGTGAAACTGAAAGGCTTAGTAATATAGTCGTCAGCACCGGCATCGAGACCGCTGACGATATCATCGGTTGTTCCTAATGCCGTTAGCATAATGATTGGAGTTGAATATCCATATTTGTTACGATAACGGCGACAAAGTTCCAATCCACTCATACGAGGCATGACAACGTCAAGCAGCAGGAGCTGAAACTCCTCCTTATCAGCAATCTCCCACCCTGTTTGACCGTCGAATGCTGTTCGCACTTCGTGATTGAATTCCTGCAAGCCTCGCTCAATGAATGAAGCGATATTCTGCTCATCTTCAACTAATAATATTTTTGCCATTGTTTGCTAATCATTCTTCGTCATCATAAAGTAATGGCAAAGAATTGTTTGTTTCCAGATATGGAATCTTGGGAAACATCAGTTCGTATAAGATTCTCTCTTTTTCGTCAGGAACAACTTCAATTCTGACTTTTGTTACGCCTTGCCGTTTAAAGTCTAAAGCCTCGGCGGCAGAGGCCGATACGTCGATGATACGTTTCTTCTGGCGTGGACCTCTGTCAGTAACACAGACAATAACTGATTTATTGTTAGCCAAATTGATGACTTTCAAGAAAGTACCAAAAGGATAAGTCCTGTGAGCAGCTACCAATTCTTCTTGATCGTGTATACGTCCGCTAGCTGATTTCTTACCATGGAAACGTGTGTGATAAAATGAAGCAAGCCCTTCCTCCTGACTCCACAACATCGCTGCTCCCTGTAAAAAAAGAGTAGTAATCAGTGTGATATGTATCAGGCGGAAGGGCATGTATCAATTCCATTATATTTGTTTATTGGCAAATATAATAATAATTTCCCTTATTGCAAAAGTTTGCCGTTATATTCTCCTGTTAGAGTCTTTAAGAAAGCAATAATCTTCGTTACATCCGGATCAGAGATATTGTTTCCAATTTCAAACTGATGCATCATACGAATGGCATCTTCAACGCTTTTGACTGTGCCGTCGTGCATGTACGGAGGCGTAATCATAACATTACGCAGCGTTGGTGTCTTAAATTTATGCAAGTCTTGTTCGTTCTTGGTTACCGAATAACGACCCTTATCGCCGTCGGTCAAGCCTGTACCACGATAATCGAAGTAGCTCTTTTTGATACCCATATATTCGAATGACTGACCACCAATATTGACGCCCGTATGACACGTAGCACATTTATTAGCTTTGAAAAGTTTATAACCTTCCAGTTCTTCAGCAGAAAGAGCGTTCTTGTCGCCCATCAAATATTTATCGAAACGGCTCGGTGTGAGTAATGTTTTCTCGTATTCAGCAATAGCTTCAGTGATTGTTGACTGGTTGAAACCTTCCGGATAAACGGCCAGGAATTTCTTGCTGAACTCTTTGTCTGCAGCCAGTTTCGCAGAGATTTCGTCGAAAGATTTGCTTCCCATCTCAACCGGATTCAATGGCGGACCTGCAGCCTGTTCCTTCAAGTCTGCAGCACGACCGTCCCAGAACTGTAGGAAGTTGAGTGCAGAATTATAAACTGTCGGAGCATTAACACCACCAAACTGTCCCTTGATTCCGTCTGAATACTGCTGGCGATCGACGCCTCCCATATTCAAATCGTGACAATGGGCACAAGAAATCGTGCTATCGCCCGACAAACGTGTATCATTGTATAATGCTTCACCTAATGCAACCTTTGCAGAATCCGTTTGCAGTGAAGCCATCAGCGGTTGTAAAGGTTCATTTTCAAACTCAGGAGCAACAGTAGGCGTTGTGAAAAACTTTTTGCGCGTATCTTTTGCCCACGCAATGATAACAGCTTTTTCATCTCGGCTTAAGCTTGTACCCCAATGTACTGACGAGAATTTTGCCGGTGGCATTGAACCTGTAAGCGCAGTGTTTTCGATCTTTGCCAAATCGACCACAGATACGGGTTTACCATTATCCAAGGCATCCAGCATGGCTGTAAGATCCAAATAGTGAGTACCTTCCTGCATGTCGGCTCTGACTACAGGACCAATAATGGGTAGTTTGCCGTAAAACGGCATTTTTGCTGTTGATGAGTGGCATTCCAAACATCCATTTTGTCTGATGATGGCAGCAACCTGCTTGGCAGGATCACTTAGTTTCTTATACTCTTGTGAGCATGAAGGCATTACCAAGGCCACAGCAAGCAGACCTAATGGCAATGCAGCCATCTTAAAACGATTTGCGTTCAACATTCTATGATCGGTTTATAGATTTAGTAATCGCAAATATACAATCTAAATTTATCCATGCTACTTTTGAAAGCTGATATTTTTAAGCAAAATGTATTTATTCTGCTTTCAGCTTCATAATCGTAATCGAATTAGGTGGAAAGTTATAAATCATCGGCGACCCTATTGAGAAAGAAATACGCTTCATTACAGGCATTACCTCCTTAGGACGTACAAAAGAATTACTTGCCTCAGGCAAACCTGCTAACTCTATGATATCTGCTGTATTACGTGCACTCATACCTGTAATATTCAAACGGGTCTTTTCTTCGTGCATTGTTGTATTGACAACCTTCAGGATAATTTGTTTTTTCTCCTTATCGTAGGTTGCTACTGAAACAAGTGATGGTTCAGTAGTCATCTTCACTTTATGTATCAATGAATCATTCACATAGCAGGAGATATAATCATCCCTACAAATCATCTTAATATTATACCAACGATCGCTCTGATAAGGATAAACGATTGTTGATGCAATATCATCTTTCACCCTTCCCGACTGACGGAACAATTCTAGAGTTCCAGCACCAATATTCATACCGATGAAATCGCTTTTCTCACCTCCTAAACCATTGTCACGTACACGAAACTGTATCGATCCGCTACCTTTTGTTCGCATGATATCTGCTGAAAATACATAATTATATGAATCAGACTTCCCGGCGAGAAGATAGTTCCAGCGATTTGCAGCTGATTTTAAAGTACCATTGTCTACGTCCCAGCCACCGGTCATAACTGTCGCTGTCGAAATATTTCTTCCATCAATACGAGCATTGCGAATATCGTAGCTGTTATCAAAGATTTCAATTCCAGAACGACCGAATGTCACCTGCGGCCGTTGATATGTCTGTGTAACCGTTTTTAAAACATCATCGCCACGATTATTGGCAAAAAGTTGATACATATAATACGACGGCGTTGGTACAGCTCTGTTTCCATCAAAAAGAATAGCCGGCTGACGTTGCAGCGGATATTTCACATTTCCGATGATTGGTGATAAAGCCACTCGTTTCACTATGTCTTGTCCGTTTTCAACTCCAATGAGAAAGCAGGCTTCGGCAACCGCTTTTCGCATATTTCCCCAATTATTGCCGTCAGTCTGACTGAACTCACCGATAAACACTGACGATGACAGACGAGTGTATCGCATTGGAGCGTAACGATCGTAGTTGCTAATTAAGAAAGGTTCTGTTGCATAAAAATGATGATCGGACCAGTCGCTTCGAATTTTTCCAGGCGTGATGGAACTTCCAATAACGGTAATCTGCGGATAACGTCCATTGATTGCTTTCTTAAACAAATCGAAACGCTTTGCATATTCCTGCCCATAATTTTCGCTACCTATCTCTACATATTTCAGTTTGAATGGTTTAGGATGTCCGGCCGCTGCACGCATAGCACCGAAAGTGGAATCAGTCGGTTGATTGGCATAAGCAATCGCATCAAGAGCATCTTGCACCAACTTGTCCATCTCTGTAATATCTTCATATCTTGGACGGCGACTCTGGCTCGTAACTCCACTATTAATCACATATACGGGTTCTGAATTCAAATCTTCACACATCTGCAAAAACTCATGATAACCAATGCCATTCGAAGAGCCATAGGCATATATATTCCAAAAATACTTTCGGGAATCAATACTGCCTATAGTCTCACGCCACATTGGATAAGTTCCTGCTGTATAACCCTCTACAAAACTTCCACCGGGGAAACGAATAAATGCAGCATGAACGGCATTGACCAATTCCATCAATCCAGGACGTAAGCCATTACTTCTCCCTTTCCATGTATTTTGTGGCATTAATGAAGCAGCATCAATCCAAAACATCGCCGTTGTATCGGCTGTAATGGTCAAAACCGCTTTCTCCATGCTTTTTGTTGCTGTAAAAGTGTGATGATATTTCCTCCAATCGTAAGGAGAAGTTATAATATGATATTCATCACTTATATTCTCTGTGCCAGTAGAATCAGACAACGCGAGATTGATTTTTTTCGGCATGGCCGATTTTCCTTTAACGTAAATAGCCAAATTATATTTCTCACCTTCACGAATAGTCATTCCCCGATAACCTTCAGCCACGATTCCACTTCGTCCTGTAGCTGCCGAACCATAAATGGAAACAAATAAAGAACGATTATTCTGTTCATTAATAGGTTGTTTATTTTCTAAAATCATCTGTGTATAAGAATTAAGCACATGCCAACCTATTACTGTATCCGAGCGAACAAATGGAATAGTCCAACCATTTGGCGTTGTCAACGTATGTTGCACAGGATCAAAAGGGCAGTTCAAAGGAGGAACTCCATCTTCAAAACTCCTGTTCTGCAACAGTTCGGCATAAATACCGCCATCAATACCATGATCTATTTCTTCTATGGTTAATCCGTAAAGTTCCTTATTAACAGGGAATGACAATCCATCTGCTTCAACTGTTATAACAGAAGTTACAGGCAAATCAGACTGACATCCAAGCAACAATGTCAATAAAAAAGAAAATACAGCAACTAATGTGCGTTCGGAATTCATTTTATATAACCTCACAATGGAAAAACATTTTCCGTTTCGAACTGCAAACTTATAGAATTATTTTCAAATAGCGATATGTTTGCCTCTTCACTTCACAAAGTAAAAAAAAGTTTCACTAAAATGAGTTGCAATTCAAACTAAAATCTTACATTTGTGCATCCTGCGTATGCATGAAAGCGTACCATAAACTATATTTTGGGTAATATGTTTTTACTGATTTATTAAAATTGGGTACTTTTGCAGGGTGAAGAAGGATACAAATTAGAATTTAGAACTTAATATATAATGAGCGACTTAAAATCAAAGTATACTATTCTTATAGTTGATGATGTTCCTACTAATGTCATTCTGGTTCAGGCTATTCTAAAAAAAGAAGGGTATAATCTGTTAACAACAGATAGTGGACCAAAAGCATTACGCATCGCCGATGAGAAAGTGCCAAACTTGATTCTTCTGGATATTATGATGCCAGGGATGGATGGTTATGAAGTGCTTCAGAGACTTAAGAATAATCCGAAGACTAACGAAATACCTGTTATTATTATGTCTGCATTGAGTGACATGCAGAGTATAGTAAAAGGTTATCAGTTAGGTGCTGTCGAATATGTTACTAAACCATTCCAACGCGAAGAACTGCTCAAACGCGTTGGTCATCGTTACGAATTATACAGCATTACTCATATAAAAAAGGAATTAGAAGACACTATCGTGTCTCGCGATACACTCTATTCGGTTATTGCTCATGACCTTCGTTCACCATTGGGTTCACTCAAAATGATGAATAATGCCGTTCTGATGATGGTTGACAAAACGAAAGTTAGTTCTGAAGTATTTGAAATGCTCCAAATGATGAATAAAACATCAGAAGAACTTTTCCAACTGCTTGATAATCTTCTCAAATGGGTAAGAAACAGACTTAACAAACAGAAAATATTCAAACAAGAAAGTGATATCAATGCTATTATTCGTAGTACTGTTGATTTGTTTGTACCTGTTGCTGCCCAGAAACATATTACCATCAAAAAAGAAGGTTTTGAGCAATCTTTAACAGCCTTTTTTGATGTCGATATGGTTCAGACTATTGTACGTAACATCATGTCTAACGCCGTAAAGTTTTCTTTTGAAAATGGAACGATATTTGTGAATTCCAAAGCAGAGGGAGATAATCTGATTGTAAGCATTAAGGATGCAGGCAAAGGCATAAAACAAGAAGATCAAGATAAGATATTGAATCCAAAAGTTCAATTTACTACTTATGGTACCAATAATGAAAAAGGTTCAGGTCTTGGTTTAATGCTGTGTCAGGATTTTGTCGAAATGCATAACGGTAAGCTTTGGTTTGAAAGCGAAGAGGGAAAAGGAACTACTTTCATATTCTCACTTAACGTTTTGAATCAAACTCCACCTCCACAACCCAAACAAGCCTGATAAATCCGAAAATATATTCGAATGAAATTTCAAATACATTCGAATGCGAGAACCTTTTCATTCGAATGAAAAGACTGCTCCATTCGGATGTTTTTTTTAGTGCTTTGAATCAGTAAAAAGGATAAACAAATCCGTAGAAAAGGTCTGCTTAAATTAACGAGTATATCCTATCTTTGTACGGTTAGAAAACTAAACTCAAAAAAAATGGAATATAGAAATCTCGGTTATACAGGAATCAAAGTCAGTGCAATTGCATTAGGCTGCGAAGGATTTGTAAGCAAATCAGAAGAGTTGGTTCATGAAGAATTCGACTATGTTATAAATCAGGGAGTCAATTTCATTGATATCTACTCTCCTAACCCCGAGTTGAGAAAAAACATAGGAAAAGCGCTTACAGGGCGTCGCGAACAGTTTGTCATTCAGGGACATCTATGTACAGTTTGGGAAAGAGACCAATATCTTCGTACGAGGGACATAGAGAAGACAAAAAAAGGATTTAATGACCTTCTCGAATTACTAAACACCAACTATGTAGATGTAGGCATGATACATTATGTCGACGATGAAGCAGATTTTCAAAAAGTGTTTAATGGTCCCATCATCGATTATGCCATCCAATTGAAAAAAGAAGGGAAAATACGTACCATCGGCATGAGCAGTCATAATCCACTGATAGCAGAAAAAGCTGTTGAAACAGGACTTATTGACGTATTGCTGTTTTCAATTAATCCATGTTACGATATGCAACCGCCTTCTGATAACGTTGAGGATCTATGGGCAGACAAAAGCTACGAGCATCCTCTAATGAATATAGATCCGGCTCGTGAACGATTATACGAACTTTGTGAACGTAAGGGTGTAGGAATCGATGTTATGAAAGCTTTTGCAGGTGGAGATTTACTTAACGATGATTCACCATTTGGTGTTTCGCTCACTCCTGTACAATGCATTGAATATGCTTTAACTCGTCCTGCAACTGCTTCAGTAATGGCAGGTTGTAAAAGTATCGATGAATTTAAGGCAGCTATTGAGTGGTGCAATGCTTCTGATAAAGATAAAGACTACGCTTCTTCGCTTGCTAATGCCGACAAATTAAGCTGGAAAGGTCATTGCATGTATTGTGGTCATTGTGCGCCTTGCGCAGTTGGCATTGATATTGCGATGGTAAACAAATTCTATAATCTGACCGTTGCCGAAAATGCAATTCCTGAAACCGTTGCCGATCATTATCATCTTTTGACACATCATGCGTCAGAATGTATCGAATGTGGACGATGCGAAAAGAACTGTCCTTTCGGAGTGGAAATAATCAATCAGATGAAAAAGGCCGCTCTACGCTTTGGATATTAATAGACATCGCTGATGCTCTATTGTACTTAAATGTTGAAATTTTGCTTGGCAAACAAATGATAATATGCATAACTTATGTACCTTTGCCAGCAAAAGAAATCAGCGATGGAAGATAAGGGCGAAATAATATTAATCACCATCAATGGCAATGATCGGCCAGGTGTAACAGCTGCATTAACTGAGATTCTGGCAAAGAACGATGCCGTTATTTTGGATATTGGTCAAGCTGATATCCACAGTAATCTGTCTTTGGGTATCCTATTCCAAAGTACAGAAAGCGATTCGGGTAATATCCTGAAAGAACTGCTTTTCAAAAGCTATGATCTGGGTGTGAATATCCGTTTTAATCCAATCACGGAAGAAGCTTACGGTCAGTGGGTTTCTCTGCAAGGTAAAAACAGATATATCATTACCATTGTGGCCCGCAAACTGACTGCCAAACAGATTTCGGGTGTAACTCATATTATTGCCAAGCAAGATATGAATATCGATGATATCAAGCGACTTACTGGACGTATTCCTCTCGATGAGAACGCAAGAACGCCAAAAGCAAGTGTTGAGTTTTCTGTCCGAGGAACACCGAAGGATAAGGAGCAAATGAAAGCAGAATTCATGACGCTGTCCTCTGAGCAAGAAGTTGATATATCATTTCAGGAGGAAAGCATGTTTCGCAGAATGCGCCGTCTGATCTGCTTCGATATGGATTCAACACTGATCGAAACGGAAGTTATCGACGAACTGGCTATGCGGGCTGGAGTTGGCGATCAAGTAAAAGCCATCACAGAATCAGCTATGCGCGGTGAAATAGACTTCAGCGAAAGTTTCCGTAAAAGATGTGCATTACTGAAAGGGCTGGATGTTTCTATCATGCAAGATATAGCTGAACATCTTCCTATTACTGAAGGTGTTGACAGACTGATGCGTATACTCAAAAAGGTTGGCTTTAAAATAGCAATCCTCTCAGGCGGATTTACCTACTTCGGAAACTATCTAAAACAAAAATACAATATCGATTATGTCTATGCCAATGAACTGGAAGTTGAAAATGGAAAACTTACCGGTAATTATGTAGGCGATATCGTTGATGGAAAACGCAAAGCAGAATTACTTAGACTGATTGCGCAGGTTGAAAATGTAGACTTACGACAGACTGTTGCCGTTGGCGACGGAGCAAACGATTTGCCAATGATAAGTATTGCGGGTCTTGGTATTGCATTCCACGCTAAACCTAAAGTCAAAGCTACTGCTAAACAATCCATTTCGACAATCGGTTTAGATGGTATCCTATATTTCTTAGGATACAAAGATTCATTTTTAGACGAACAAATGTAAAATATTAATAGTATGGTTAAACACATTGTAATGTTCAAACTCAAAGAGTTTCCTACTCAGGAAGAAAAACAATCTAAGATGCAAGAGATAAAAATGCGTTTGGAAAGTTTGAAAGATAAAATTGATGTTCTACGTTATATACACGTAGATTTTAATATCAATCCTGCTGAAAAATGGGATATTATTCTGACAACAGAAATGAATACACTGGAAGATGTCAATACATATTCAACTCATCCCGAACATGTAGCTGTAGCTAAAGGCATTATTGGTCCTGTAAAGATTGATAGAGCATGTGTAGATTATCAATTTTAATATATACGAATGAAAGATTTTAATATAGATGAGCGTGTTCAGCGTGCTGTCGATAATTTTTACGATGGATTCAACTGTGCACAATCAGTTTTTTTAGCATACTCGGATGTATTCGAACTGGATTTGGATACAGCTAAAAAAATGTCGGTGTCCTTCGGGGGCGGTATGGGAAGAATGCGAGAAGTTTGCGGGACGGTTAGCGCAATGTCTATGTTGGCTGGATTCAGATATCCGGTTTTAGATGAGAAAGATCTGGAAGCACGAACTAAAAATTATGCTATAGTTCAAAAGATGGCTGCTCTTTTTAAAGAAAAAAATGATACGATCATCTGTAGAGATCTACTTGGTAAATTGTCAAAATCAGACACTCCTGCACCCGAACTGCGTACAAATGCATATTATGCAACACGCCCTTGCGCTCGGTTTGTGGAAGAATCAGCTAGAATTGCAGGGAAAATGCTCAAAGGCGAATTGGAATAAATCAGGCTAACAACCGAATTTGTGATACATAGCCCAATGTCCTTATATCTTCAAACAAACTGGTATAAGAGGATTGGGCTTTTACATTTACTTTATAAGTAATAATAGAAGTGTTTTGCTCGTATAATGACTCAAAAGAAACACTTACAATATAAACATTTCGCTTTTCCAATATGCCCCTTATTACTTTTAAATCAGGACTAGAAGTTTTACAGGTAATAGTCAGTATCTTGTTTACTCCATTCAGGAACATTCTTTTTTCCAACCGTTCAAGACTTACTAAAACAATCAGTGTTAAAAATGTAGCCACAATTGCAGGAATATACATTCCAGCACCGGCCGCCAATCCGATTACAGCAACAACCCAAATACAAGCCGCTGTTGTTAAGCCATGAATACTTCCCTTGCTCTGAATGATTGCTCCTGCACCAATAAAACCAACACCTGTAAGGACTTGTGCTGCAATTCGTCCTGGATCTCCATTCAAAAAATTGGGATACGTTTGAGGAATCCATATTGAAATAAGCATAGCTGCTGTAGAGCCCAAACATATTAATGTAAAAGTTCGCATTCCGGCCTCACGTCTTCTGAATTGACGTTCAACTCCGATCACTGCGCCCAATAGGAAACTGACTAACAAACGTATGACGGCTGTATACGGAGTTATAACAGTACTTTGTAATATGTCTGAAAGATGATTATACATAAGCATTTTATTTATAGCCCATCTATTAAACTTCTAAAGCACCAACAATGTCCTTTACTGATTTGAATCCATAGCGATTGCAATAATCTTCTAATCCTTCTATAACTTTAACACCTACGGTAGGATCAATAAAGTTGTAAGTCCCTATTTGAACAGCCGTTGCACCCGCAAGTATAAATTCAACAGCATCTTTCCAGTTGCAAATGCCTCCAAGACCAATTATCGGTATTTTTACGGCATGAAATACTTGCCAAACCATCCGCAAAGCAATAGGTTTGACGCAAGGACCAGATAAACCACCCGTTATCGTAGATAATTCAGGTTTGCGTTTTTCGGCATTAACAGCCATTCCCAATAAAGTATTTATCAATGAAACAGAATCTGCACCTTCGGCTTCTACTGCTTTTGCAATCTCGGCTATATCCGTAACATTTGGCGAAAGCTTTACTATCATCGTCTTTGGATATACCTTGCGAACAGCTTTGACAACAGATGCTGCTCCACAAGAAGTTACGCCAAAAGTCATGCCACCTTGTTTCACATTTGGACACGAAATATTGACTTCAATGGCGGGTATTTTATCTAACGACGCAATAACTTCGGCACATTCCACATAAGTTTCCACACTAGAACCACTGACATTGACAATCATATTTGTATCAATATCCTTAATTGTCGGATAGATATGATCTGCAAAATAACGAGCTCCTTTATTCTGAAGTCCTACAGCATTGAGCATTCCAGATGATGTCTCTGCCATTCTGGGATAATCATTTCCTTCTCGAGGTTGTATTGTCGTACCTTTAACAATGATACCTCCCAAACGAGAAATATCCATGAAATCAGCATACTCAATGCCATATCCAAATGTACCCGAAGCAGTCATTACTGGATTCTTGCATTCTAAACCACCTATATTTACATTCAATTCTGCCATCTTAATCTATTTATATTAAATACAGGACCTTCAGAACATACACAAAGATTACCTTCTGTTGTCTTTTCTACACAGCACAAACAAGCACCAATGCCACATGCCATTTTATTTTCTAAAGAGGCTTCACAATTTATATTTCGTTCATATGCATATTTGGCAACAGCCATCATCATTGGTTTAGGGCCACAAGTATAGATAAAATCAAAAGGATTTTGCAGAATGGAATGGTTTGTTACAAATCCTTTTTCACCTAACGAACCATCTTCTGTAGTAATATACACTTTTCCATATTGACTAAAGGACTCTAACTGCAATATGTCCTCTTTCGAACGAGCACCAAGTAGAAAACATGGATTAAAGCCTTGCATTCTCAATGTAGCACCCAAATATAACATTGGAGCCGTACCGACACCACCACCAATCAGCAGCAATGAATCTTTTTTATTTTCCGGAATGCTGAAACCGTTTCCCAAAGGAAGTTCAACATTTATTTGATCACCTGGTTTGCATTCTGCTATTTGTCTGGTACCATCGCCAACTATTTGTATAAGCAACCATAGTTCATTCGTCTTTCTATCGATAAAATTAATAGAAATAGGACGGCGTAAAAATGTAGAAGGCGAATGCTCTACTTTCACTTCAACAAATTGTCCTGGCAACATTTCAGGTAAAACATCTCCTGTTGCTAATTTCAATAAGCAATAATTCTTATGAATGCGACAGTTGCTGTTTACTTGCATCTCCAAAATATACTTCTTCATATAAAATACTCCGATTTTTATGCAAATATAAAATACAATCGGATACTTTGGGCTAATCTTTCTTTATTTTTTCGGGTATAAAGGTTTCAAACGTGTTATCTGTGTAGAAAATCATTATTTTAGACACCACCTTATTTGTCTTTTCATGGTGTATAACCGGCTCTAATGCAGTATGTTTAGTATCATTTACATGCGTTTCAACCTTATTTTCCTTGCGATATTCAGGAGCAGTCTGTACCTCAGGTGGATTTATCGCCGTATTTTTGAACAAATCAGGTTCAATCGAAACGGCTTGATGGATCATATTGCCTTTGCCAAACATTAACCAATCTGAATCAACATATGTGAATCGCTCCAATATTTTCATGATAACATCCAAACTAGGTTTATTTCGCCCAGATGTTATATGAGACATCGCTGAACGTTGTATACCTATTTCTTCTGCAAATTTAGAAGGCACGAATCCTTCATGCTCCATAATCTGTAATATCCGATCTCGTATAGGATCTATTTCCATATTCTTTTTAATTAAAATGATGACAAGATGTCAGCTTTTGTTGATTTAGAAAGATATATAAGTAAACTGCACAAAGTTAAACTATAAATTCCAATTGTACAATATAAAGTTATAAATTTAATTAGATATATTCGTAAACTTAATATATAATAGTAAACACACTGTTTGTGTACAGACGTAAAATCATAAAATAAACGAATCAAGTATCACTTTATGTTTATAACATATTTATTTGTTATTCATAAAATTATAATACATTATTGATGCTACAAAAAGCTTGTTTACAATAATTGTGGACAAAAGTTACGGTTTATTTTCATTAGTTCATTAGAAATTCCATATAAATATCTGATAAACATAGTTTTATTGACAAAAAATTAGGGTTGTAAAGCTATATATAAATTCAATGAAATTAGTTAAGTATGTAAATCGAATAGATTAGTAATGTAAATCACAATTGTCATCTATAGATAATTAATTATATTATACATGTAAATTATGCGGCATTATTTGTAATTGACATCTGTATACATTTAGAATTGTAATTATATTGATAGCATATATACTTATCTATGCCCTCTTTAGATGACAAAAAGACATCTGTATACAAACGTCCTATGTTTAAGATGAAAGTTATTAAAAGGATTGATTACGAATGTGGAAAAATCCTTTACCCTTTCAGTGAAGGATTTTATAAAGAAGTTCTTTGAGAAGATCCGAACTAGACGTGGAAGAATTGGCAACTCCCTTTGATCTAGCATCAGTGGAACGAATCTCTCCTATAAGAAGAAATGTTTTCATCGCCGAAAAGTTACGTAAACCAAATACATATTCTTTAGTTTGGTATGAAGCATGCAGACCTAACACTTCCATGATTCCTGTTTCAGAACGGTTTGGGGAATAGTAACAAATCAACAGGTTAGAAAAGTATTTAAACAAGACGGAAAGTGTCATTTGTATAGGATTACTTTTAGGATTTTTCTCAAAATATTGAGCAATTCGATAACATTTTAAAGCGTCTTTGATAGCTATAGCCTTCAAAAGCTCAAAATTATTATATTCCTTACTAATGCCTACACTACTTTCCACTAATTCAGGCGTAATTCGCTTTGTATGAGAGATCGTTAACGAAATGGATAATTTATCAAGTTCTTTATTAAGTTTGCTCAAATCGTTTCCTAAGAAGTCTGATAACATTTGTGCAGCCTTAGAATCAATTCCAATAGAACGTTGTTGAAGCAATGTAACGATAAATCCTGGCATCTTATAATCAGAAATCTTTTTTGAATCATATAAAATACCGACCTTTTCTACAAGTGAGGCCAGAGATTTACGTTTATCCAAGGTTTTATATTTGTAATTGACAACTAAGATAGTTGACTGAAGTGGATTCTTTACATAAGATGAAAGCAACTCGATATTATCAATCAATTGAGCCTCTTTAACTACAACCAGTTGATATTTAGACATCATAGGGTATCGGCGAACTGCATTGATTATTGAAATAACATTAACATCAGCACCATACATAATAACCTGATTAAAATCTCGCTCGTTCTCTTCCAATACATTATCAATCAGTTTATTCGTAATCTGATCAATAAAATAGGGCTCTTCACCCATTAAAAAATAAATGGGTGAGAATCTCTTTGCAGAAATGTCTGCACAAATTTCATCAAATGTATACTCCTTTTTCGCCATTTATATATAGAGTTACCAACTAAAACGTATGTGGCGAATGGTTTTCTTTCCATCTATTATTTGACGCAAGGCTTCAATACCTAAATCTACATGCTCTCCTGCATAATTTTTGGTAACAACTTTATCGCCCTCTGCCGTTTTTATACCTTCTTCCTCCATTGGTTTATCTGAAATCATTAATAAAGCACCTGTGGGAATCTCATTAGCAAATCCCGCTGTAAATAATGTTGCTGTTTCCATATCTATACCTGTGGCATGTGTACGACGAAGATAGTCTTTGAAATCGTTATCATATTCCCAAACTCTCCTATTGGTTGTATAAATGGTACCTGTCCAATAATCTTTTCCATGATCACGTATAGCTGAAGAAATAGCACGCATCATTGAAAATGCAGGTAATGATGGAACTTCTGGTGGAAGATAATCATTAGATGTACTTTCGCCACGAATAGCAGCAATCGGCATAACATAATCGCCAATATTGTTCGAAACCTTCAAACCGCCACATTTTCCCAAAAATAAAACGGCTTTAGGTTTTACAGCAGACAATAAGTCCATTATAGTTGCCGCATTGGCGCTACCCATTCCAAAATTTATAATCGTAATGCCTTCAGCTGCAGCATTAGGCATTGTATTTTTTAACCCTAAAATGGGTACTTTAAACCTGTCAGAAAATAATTCCACATATTTAGTGAAATTAGTCAATAGTATATATTTGTCAAAGTCTTCCAACTTTCTGTCTGTATACCTTGGCAACCAATTTTCTACAATCTCTTGTTTTGTTTTCATAATTCATTATCTTTGATGTCGAAAAGGACAGGACAAATATACAAAATGCAAGCATTAAATCTGCCTACTTTCTCTGTGAAAGTAATAGAAAAAGAAAAAAAGCGTTTGATTTTTGATTTCATACGCAAGAAATATGTAGCTCTCACTCCTGAAGAATGGGTCAGACAGCATTTTATAAATTATCTTATCACGAGTCTTAACTATCCTAAAGAACTAATAGTTAATGAAATGTGGATTAAATTGAATAACACATCCAAACGATGTGATTCAATTGTTTATAACCAGTTTCTAGAACCGCTTGTGATTATTGAATATAAAGCACCATACATCAAAATTACAGAGTCCGTTTTTGAACAGATCATACATTACAATTTTGCACTGCACGTAAAATATTTGATTGTGAGCAACGGAATGACACACTATTGTTGTCAAATAGACTACAAAAACTTAACTTATAACTTTTTAAAAGAAATACCAGATTACTCCACTCTCAATAATTCAGAAGAAGACTGAATTGGCAATATGTATTTTGACACTTGGCTTTGGCCGTAATACTTATTCATTGCAATTGAAACATTTAATTTTTCAATTGTGTCAATAAAAAAATATTCAGAAGCAGATGTTGCCTCATTTTTATTTATGTAATTGTTAGAATCGAGTAATGCCTTTTCCAAATTCCCCCCGTATACAATGTTTGTGTTCTGAAGAGAGATATGCGTATTCGTCTTCTTCTCATTTCCATTGGAAATAAGAGAATAGCTTAATAAGACTACAAAAAAAGATAATACCAATGCTTTCATAACTTTCCTTTTTAATATCTCTATTAGCTTAGATGCATAAATAACGCAAAACGCTGCATGAATATTATCTGAATAACATTTTTTTTCTTATAAAAGGAAGTATTCTTATCAAAAATCCGAAAAGAATATTCTTCCTCAGATCAGTAATCCTATTTTCAACTATGCAAAATAAAGAAGGGAGGTCGATAACGGCCCCCCTTAAAAATATAATCAGAAAGATTTATCCTCCAAAATTATCAAAATGCAGCATTTCAGGTGCAACACCCAAATTATCTAACATTCCTTCAACAGCTTTTGACATTGGGCCAGGACCGCACATGTAATATTCAATATCCTCTGGAGCATCATGATCCTTCAGATAATTATTATATATTACTTGATGAACAAAACCTGCCGTATATTTAACGCCTGCTGCGTCTGCTGCAGGATCTGGACGGTCAAGAGCCAAATGAAAAGTAAAATTAGGAAACTCTTTCTCTAACTCCAAGAAATCATTCAGATAAAAAACTTCATTTAATGCACGAGCTCCATAGAAATATGACATCTTACGATCTCTTGTATTCAAAGTCTTTGTCATATGCATAATTTGTGCACGCAACGGAGCCATACCGGCACCACCACCAATCCACATCATTTCTCTCTTCGAATCGAAAATCGGATGGAAATCGCCATAAGGACCACTCATAATAACTTTATCACCTGGTTTTAATGTAAAGATATATGACGAAGCTATACCTGGCATTAAATCCTGGAAGCCAACTTGTGGTTTCGGTTTAAATGGCGGTGTAGCTATACGAACAGTCAACATTATACGATCACCTTCTGCTGGGTAGTTGGCCATAGAATACGCACGGATTGTTGGTTCTGTATTTTTACATTTCAAAGTAAAAAGGCCGAATTTATTCCAAGCGGGTAAATAAGCATCGCCAATTAAGCTCTTATCAATGTCTTTATCATAATCCATTGAATATTCCGGAATTTTAATTTGCGCATAAGATCCTGGAATAAAATCCATGTGTTCTCCCTTAGGCAATGCAACAATAAACTCTTTGATAAAAGTAGCTACATTCTTATTTGAGATGACTTCGCATTCCCATTCTTTTACACCAAATACAGAATCAGGAACTTGAATTGTCATATTCTCCTTTATTTTGGTTTGGCAAGCCAAACGCCAATGATCCTTTATCTGTTTACGATTGAAAAAGCCTTTTTCTGTAGGCAATATTTCGCCACCGCCTTCTAGAACCTGTGTACGACATTGTCCGCACTTACCACCACCGCCGCAAGCTGACGACAAGAAAATACCGCCGCCTTGTAACGCATTCAACAGTGTTCCACCCATTGGCGTTTCAATTTCCTTTTTGCCATTGACTATCAGTTTTACATTTCCTGATGGTACCAATTTTGCTTTAGCGAACAATATTGCGATAACCAATATCAGAGTCATCACTAAGAAAACTACTGCACCTGCTATCATCGTTAGTTCGCCAGACATTAATAAAACCATTTCTTTTTGATATTTAAATCGTTAATACTCAAATTTTGATACCTGAAAAACACATGAACGCCATACCCATCAATGCGGTAATGATAAAAGATATACCAAGACCTTTCAATGGTTTGGGAACATCTGAATAGGCTAATTTCTCACGGATAGCAGCCATACCAACGATAGCCAACATCCAACCAATACCTGAACCTAATCCATAAACGGTTGCAACTCCTACATTTGGAAAAGCCTTCTGCTGCATAAACAATGAACCACCTAATATGGCACAGTTAACAGCAATCAACGGCAAGAAAATACCTAATGATGCATATAATGCAGGAGCGAATCTTTCAACAACCATCTCAACAATTTGTGTAAATGAAGCGATGACAGCGATAAAAATGATTAATGACAAAAAGCTCAGATTGACATTAGCATACTGAGGACCGAGCCAACTTAAAGCTCCATCCTTCAATACATACGTCTCAAGCATATAATTGATTGGTAACGTACATGCCAAGATGAACGTTACAGCCATTCCTAATCCTATGGCAGTCTTTACATTTTTGGAAACAGCTAAGAAAGAACACATACCTAAATAGTATGCGAAAATCATGTTGTCAACAAAAATTGAGCGGACAAATGTGCTTAAATATTCTTCCATTCTATTTATCCTTTACTTGTTTGATTCATTAATTTTCCTGTAGTTCTTTGTTCTTTGAACGATGAACCCAAACAATCACAGCAATGATGATCAATGCCATCGGAGGCAAAATCATCAAACCATTGTTTGCATAACCCATATCATAGAATGATTGTGGAATAACATGTAATCCAAATAGAGTTCCAGAACCCAGTATTTCACGGAAGAAACCTACAATCACCAATATGATGGCATAACCCAATCCATTACCAATACCATCCAGGAAAGATTCCCATGGACCATTACCTAAAGCAAAAGCTTCCAACCGACCCATCAAAATACAGTTGGTAATAATCAAACCAACATAAACAGACAGTTCCTTGTTAACATCATAAGCAAAAGCCTTAAGTACTTCACTGATAATAGTAACCAAAGCAGCACAAACTACCAACTGTACGATAATACGAATACGGTTAGGAATAGAATGGCGAATCAATGAAATAATCACATTTGAAAAAGCTACAACTACTGTTACAGAAACACCCATAACAATTGCCGGCTCCAATTTAGATGTTACAGCCAAAGAAGAACAAATACCCAACATCTGAACAAGAATTGGATTGTTCATGCTCAACGGCCCTAACAACACTCCTTTATTTTTTTCTGATAATAATCCCATCTCTACTTATTTTAAGGAAGTTAAATATTTAACGTAGCCACTTAAACTATCGAAAAGCATTCTATTTACACCGTTACTCGTCAGAGTACCACCTGAAATACCATCCACATAATCCTGGCCTTCTACACTTTTTCCATGCTTTACAACAGCAACAGATTTGAAATTACCTTCTACAAACAATTTCTTTCCTATAAATTCTTTACTGAATTCAGGTTTTGCTATTTCTGCACCCAAGCCCGGAGTTTCACCTTGATGACTGAAGTCTGCACCAAAGATTGTACTTCCGTCTTTCTCGACAGAAATATATCCCCAAAGTGGTCCCCAAAGACCCGTACCATGTAAAGCCATCACATACTTGTTCTGACCGTTTATGTTTGCAACAAAAACCGGATATTTGTGTTCGGCAGCACTTTTAACAACATCAGCTGCAAAAGCATCACCTTCAACTTTTTCACCGTTATCGTTTACCAAAAATGCTTGCTTGATTAGCTCCGTATATTTAGCTTCTGCTTCATTTGGAGAAACCGTGACATTGATGGAACGAAGAATTTGTTGTCTCTTATCATTATCTGCATTCTTTTGCTGATAACTGTGTAGTGATTGTGAGGTAAATGCCAACAATACTGCAACAAGAATTACCATTACAGAAGAATATATAATAGTATATGTGTTACTATTTGTATTTAACTTTGCCTTCTCAGGTTTAATCTCCTCAAATTCGGAAGCTGGAGCGCCACATACAGGACACGCAGCTGGAGCCTTGTCTCCCTCGTAGACATAGCCACATACTTTACATTTAAATTTCTTTGTAGCCATATTTCCCTTACTTATTTAATTTTACACGATTAAGACGACGTGAAATATTTGCTTCGACAACATAATAGTCAATCAATGGAGCAAATACATTCATTAATAAGATAGCCAACATCATGCCTTCTGGATAACCAGGGTTCAATACACGAATAAGTATAGCCATCAAACCGACAAGGAAACCATAGATAAATTTACCCGTTTCCGTACGAGCTGAAGTGACAGGATCTGTAGCCATAAATACAGCGCCAAAAGCAAAACCGCCTAAACACAAATGGTCGAGAACAGATGTCTGCATTGCAACAGTAGTACCGATAGCATTAAAAATCAATGACATGAATGCACCACCTACAAATACAGAAAGCATTGTCTTCCAACTTGCAATCTGAGTAACGAGCAGAATAACTGCACCAATCAAAATAGCTATAACCGAAGTCTCACCTATTGAACCAGGAATAAGACCCGTAAAAGCATCCCATGTAGAAAGCGGTTGGCCTACTACATTTACGACACCATTGAATGCATCTTTTGAAGCAACTGCAATCTGTCCGAGCGGTGTTGCACCAGAAAAGCCATCTATTACTTGTCCACCACCGATTCCGAAGGTATCAGCTGTACGAACAAATACTTTATCGCCTGACATGGCTGCCGGGTAAGCAAAAAACAAAAATGCACGAGTAACCAACGCTACATTAAATATATTATATCCTGTACCACCAAAGACCTCCTTTGCAAAGATAACAGCAAATGCGGTAGCTACAGCAATCATCCACAATGGTGTATCTATAGGAACAATCATCGGGATCAATATACCTGAAACCAAGAATCCTTCTTGGATTTCTTCTTTTTTCCATTGAGCAACTGCAAATTCAATTCCCAAGCCTACTACATAAGAAACAATTATCTTAGGCAATACAGCTAAGAAACCAAAAATAAAAGTCATCCAAAATCCAGGATCAGCATTAATCGCAAGGTTATGCTGATAACCTACATTATACATGCCAAATAGTAAAGCCGGCAGCAACGCGATTATAACTACAGTCATAGTACGCTTTGAGTCAATGCTGTCATGGATATGTACGCCTGATTTTGAAGTTGTATCTGGTACAAACAGAAAAGATTCAAATCCTTCAAAAACAGAACGAAACATTGCCAGCTTTCCACCCTCTTCGAAGTTTGGCTTAATCTTGTTGAGGTAATTCCTTAACGCTTTCAATGTATTCTAAATTTTAATGTTATTAATTCATTTCCTTATAAAGCAAATCCAATCCATTACGTACAATCTTTTGGATTTCGAGCTTTGAGGTATCAACAAATTCGCAAAGAGCAAAATCTTCTGGAGCTACTTCATAAATGCCCAGATTCTCCATCTTATCAATATCAAAAGCAATAATAGCCTTCAACAAATATTCCGGGAAAATATCCATTGGGAACACACGATCATATTCATTTGACATTATGATTGCACGTTTTCCACCTTTAATACGGGCGTCCATAACATACTCCTTCCCTTTTCCCAACAACCATGTCGGATAAGAATGACTTACACTATACTTGTTAAAGCCTAGAGATGCCCAACCCAGAAAGTCTGCAGCATCATCACCTTCAGGAATTACAGTAATCTGATTATCATAAGCTCCCAGATAATCTTCTTTGCTGACTTTTGTTCCAGTAAGGACATCCCCGCTAATTATACGGATATGCTCTTGGCCTTCCAAAATTTTACCTGTAACCAAACTATTAATTGAACAACCTGAAATAGCTTTTATATATCCTCTTTCTGTTGTTTCTGAACCAGTGAGTGCTACTAAACGAGTGAAATCAACTATACCTTTATTGAATAGGCGACCGATGATTATTACATCTGCAGGATTAGCAACCCAAACTATTTCACCCTTATTAACAGGTTTAATATGATTGATTTGAACACCGACATTTGCAGCAGGATGTGGTCCTTCTACTTCAAAAGTTTCTACTCCGCTAAGTTTCAAAGCAGAACCTTTGCGTATGCCAACATACACTTTACCGGTAGTAAGTTTTGAAAGAGCATCTAATCCGGTCTGAAAATCATTTTCTTGTCCTTTAACTACAAAATCGAAGTTTGGAGCCAAAGGTGCTGAATAGAAGGCAGACACAAAAATGTCACGAGGAGTATCTGACGATGTAGCAATGATATCATACGGACGTTGTTTAATAAAAGGCCAAAGACCTGCTCCCAGGATGGCGTTTTTTACTTCGTCTGCATTCAATGATGTCACACTTTTCTTGCCAAAATCTTCATATTCGATTTGCGTATCTGGCTTAACAGTAATACTAAGCACCTTACGCTTCTCTCCTCGATTTACGGCAATCACTTCACCACTGACAGGTGAAACGAATTTAATTTCAGGGCGGTTCTTATCAATCATTAATACAGAACCAGCTTTGACTTTGTCTCCTGATTTAACAAGCACTTTGGGAATAACGCCGTGATAATGGTCCGGAACGATAGCATAACTATCACTCTGTCTACCACTTAGCATGACTTCCGAGGCTTTGCCTTTCAGATCAATGTCCAAGCCCTTTTTAATCTTAATCACATTTGCCATGATAGAACTAAAATTGTTTGTTTGTAATTTTCCCGCAAAAGTAAACATTTTTTATGCCCTAAAGAAGGATATAAGAAATAATTAGAGAAAAAATTCCATAATTTTGCACCGTCAATACAAATGAATACAGATATGAAAGTTTACAATTTGTTGTTTTTGATGTTGTTTGCATTTTTTTATCAGGTAAATGCCCAGGAAAAGTATTTTACCAGTGTCAACAATAAGCTGATAAAGAATTTGCAAGTTAAAGTAACTGGCCAAAAAATTTCCAATCCTTATATTACCTTAGGTAGTAGTGAAAAGATTGAGATAGATTTTGATGGACTGGGATATGGATATACAGGTTATACATATTCCATTGTCCATTGTAATGGCGATTGGACCAAGTCACAGTTAACGCCTGTTGAATATTTGGATGGTTTTCAAGGTTTATATATTGAAGACTTTGCAAATTCTATAGGTACAACATCCCTTTACTCTAATTACAGGTTGTTTTTACCTAACAAGGATGTCCAATTTAAAGTATCAGGCAACTATGCTGTACAAGTGTATAAAGAAACGGATCCTTCAAATATCATTTTTACAGCTTGTTTTTCTATTGTAGAACCGCAGATATCAATCGCTGCATCCATTGATGGCAATACAGATATTGATACACATCAAAATCATCAACAAGTAAATTTCAACATCAATACTCGTAATTTATCTATTGCCTATCCACAAACAGATTTGAAAATCTTCGTCTATCAGAACAACAGACGTGATAATTTCGTTACGAATCTACAACCTTTGAATATACAAGCGAATGATATTTCGTATTATCACAATCGTAATCTTATTTTTCCTGCCGGAAATGAGTATAGAAGGATGGAATTCTTGAGTAATAAGTACAATGGTATGCATGTTGAACATATTTCATATCATCGCCCATACTATAATGTTGAATTGATGACAGATCAAAAACGTTCCAATGCCACTTATGAATATGATCAAGATCAAGACGGACGCTTTTTCTCTCGTTGCAGCAGATGCAGTGATCCTGATACAGAAGGTGATTATTGCATCGTTCACTTTGCTCTTGAAAGCAATGAATTACCGGAAGGAGATATTTATTTGAATGGTGAGTTTCTCAATAATGAATTAAATGAAATGAGTAAAATGTCGTATAACCCACAGGCAAAGCGATACGAAAAATCCCTTTTACTCAAACAGGGAAGTTACAACTACCAATATTTATTTGTTCCATCAGGTTCCTCTATCGGTGAAACAGCACCGATAGAAGGGAACTATTATCAGACGGAGAACGAGTACAGCATATACGTTTATTATTGTCCAATGGGTGCCCGTTATGACCGATTAATCGGTGTTACTTCCGTAAAAAATGAAATGCCAATCAACTAATCTTTTACAGCAACAACTTCAACTTCTACAAGTCCGTTTTTAGGCAATGTTTTTACAGCCACAGCCGAACGGGCAGGGAAAGAACCAGAAAATTGTTGGGCATAGACTTCATTCATGGCGCTAAAATCATTCATATCAGCAAGATATACTGTCGTTTTAACAATATCAGCCATATCATAACCAGCTTCAACTAGTATGGCTTTTACATTCAAAAAAGCTTGTATAGCCTGTCCTCTGACACCTCCTTCAGCAAAATTACCTGTTGCAGGAACAATACCCAGCTGTCCAGATGCAAATAAAATTCCATATGCAACAACTGCCTGACTATATGGACCAATAGCAGCGGGTGCTTTTGTTGTTGAAATTACTTTCTTCATATTCTTTTAGTCAATTATTTAGTAATTGTTTGTTCATTCATCCTCTGTCTCACTACTTCGTATACAAAAATCGAAGTGGCTACAGATACATTCAAAGAAGCTATAGTACCGAACAACGGAATCTTTACCAAATCATCGCACATACGAAGATTATCGGCAGAGATTCCTGTATCTTCAGCTCCCATTACAATGGCGATAGGACCATCATATTTTACCTGAGTGTAAAGATCTGTCGCTTTTTCGGTTGCAGCAAAGACTTTGACTCCACTATCTTGCAAGAACTTAATTGCTTGAGAAATACTTTTTTCTTTACATACAGGTAACGTAAGCAGTGCTCCTGCTGATGTTTTAATAGCATCTGCATTTACGGTAACGCTACCTTTTGAAGGGATCACAATAGCATCGACTCCTGCACACTCGCAAGTTCTTGCTATCGCTCCAAAATTACGCACATCCGTTATTCCATCGAGCAAAATAATGAAAGGATTTTTTGCTTGTTCGTATGCAAATGGAATGATATCCTCCAATTTTTGATATGATACAGCTGAAATAAAAGCAATCACCCCTTGATGATTTTTGCGTGTCAAACGGTTCAAACGTTCTTCCGGTACGCGCTGAACTTGTATGTCTAATCCTTTCAATGATTCAAAAAGCTCTTTTGAAAGCTGACTTTGCAGTTCGCGCTTAACTAATATCTTATCGATCTCTTTTCCGGCTTGAACAGCTTCAATAACTGCACGCACGCCAAAAATCATTTCATTTTCCTTCATTATTTTCTTTTGATTATTGTGTTATCGTTCTCTTTGACTACGACCATTTCCTTGAGTACGTCCAGAGCTCTGATTACCACTATTACTACGTGTTGACTCAAAACTGCTCCTATCCGAATGCGTACTGCTACTTGCACTACGTCCCATGGACGGATTAGCTTGCTCGCTGCGGCTACTCATGCCTTGACTTCTTCCCCCACCATTATCGGGTCGCGAATCACTACCTGATCTCGATTGGAATGAATCATTTCCTCCTCTGTTCGAGCGTGAATAGTTTGATTGACTATTGTTACTCGGTTGGGAACCTCTGGTGAAGTCTTGATTCTTATTCGAATTATTAGAATTTCCATTTGGTCTGTTATTGCTAAAAGACTGGTCACGGCCATTATTATACTGATTATTATATTGATTTTTATAGCCTGACCCACTATTTGGATTCATGTACTGATAAGAAGAATGATCGTCACGTCTTTCGGAGTTCCACTGCGAATTGTTGTCATTTCTCCTGTTATTGTCATATCTTTGATTGTTATCATACCTCCGATTATTATCATATCTTTGGTTGTTATCATATCTCCGATTATTGTCATAACGAGGATTCGGTCTGAATTCAGGATATTTATATTTTCCAAAATACCAACCTCCATCATCAAAGCGAGCGTACCAGCGATTGCTCACAAACTCCCACAAACTATGCCAATAATGGTCTTCATATCTATAGCATATACTTGATGGATAATATTGAACGTATCTACGTGTATTGAACCATCCATTCCAATCATGAATGCGAGTTGGCTGCTCACGCGAAAGTGTAATATAGAGTCGGAATTGTGAAGGCGAAAGAATATCTTGCAATCGACTGTCGCGTTCCATTCTCAACTCATAAATATTTTTGGCAACCCTATCCCAGTAGCGATAACTACGGTTGGCTTCTCTTTCTATTCTTATTCCATATTGATGAATGATGTATTGATAATCATAAGCTTGTCTGTCCGACATGCCTATAGCATTTTCCATCCACAGGCAATACGAACAATCCGGATCATCCCAATCAAAGTCATCTTCCCACTGCGCATATCCCGGCAAACTGAGTGCCAAGATGAATGCTAATATTATACTAATTCTTTTCATGTCTTTCTACGTTTAGTTAACAATTAATGTTTTCTTTACTATTAGAACCATCATATGCCCAAAAGGTTTAATTTTCAATTCTTAAAAGTTCTTTCGCATTTATAATTGAAGCCTTGGTCACTGTCGATCCGCTCAACATTCTAGCAATTTCCTGTACTCTTTCATCTGAATTCAATTCTTTTATGCGTGTGACTGTTGAATCGTTCAAGTCCTCTTTAAAAACCACAAAATGGCAGGTACCCATAGCTGCAATCTGAGGAAGATGCGTAATTGTAATGACTTGCATATCCTGCTCTCCCAATTCTTTCATGATTGCACCCATTTTATCTGCAATATCTCCTGAAACGCCGGTATCCACTTCATCAAATATGATAGAAGGCAAAGCGGTATATTTTGCTATCATTGCTTTAAGGCAAAGCATCAGACGGGATATTTCGCCGCCCGAAGCTGTTTGAGCAACAGGGAGTAGTGCGCTGTTTTTATTGGCAGAAAACATGAATGAGATATCATCCATTCCATCTTGTTCAGGAATTTTTTTAGCTATAAAATCCACATTGAAACGGATATTCGGCATTCCCAACGGCATAAGCATTTTTGTCAATTTATTTGACATTGATACGGCTCCCGCTTTTCTTTGATTGCTTAAATCTTTTGCTAATTGGCATAAGTGCGTATAAGATGATTCCAGCTCTTTTTGTTTCTGTTTGATCTGTTCATCATAAGCATCGATTTCCTTGAGTCGAGAAGCATATTCATCTTGTAGAGCCAATAACTCGGAAACACTTGAAACTCTATGCTTTTGTTCCAAAGAATAGATCGTGTTCAATCTGTCGTTAACCCACTGCAATCTTTCAGGATCGAACTCGATATTTTCTTTTTGGCTGTTCAGTTCTGAAGATAAATCATCCAAATCGATATATGCTGAACGCAAACGCTCTGCCGTTTGCTTTGCATTCGGGTAATAAGAACAAATACTTTCTGAAACCGATAAAGCCTCTTTCAGTGATAAAAGTATTGTATTGCCATCATCACCATCCAACAATTGTGTGATTTTAAATAGTGATCCTTTAATCTCTTCTGCATGCGAAAGCGTATCCTGCTCCTGCTCCAATGCATCCTGCTCGTCGCTTGACAGTCGAGCTTCCGTCAGTTGCTCAAGCTGAAACTTCAGATAATCTTCTTCCTCTTTGGATTGAGCATTCTTTTCTTGCAAACCTTTCAGTTCCTTCTGCAATAATACATAATTCTTATATTCTGCCTTATAATTTGATAAAACAGACTTTGTATCAGCCATAATGTCAACCACTTTCATTTGGAAACGATTGTCGCCGAGCAAAAGGTTCTGATGTTGGGAATGAATGTCTATCAATTTGATCCCCAAATCTTTCAATAGATTCAACTGTACTGGCGAATCATTTATAAATGCGCGGGATTTACCATTAGAAGATAGTTCTCGCCGAAGGATACAGTTTTCGGCATCATAATCCAAATCATTGGTTTGAAAGAAGTCTTCCAATTCATACTGGGAAATATTGAACACAGCCTCAATCACACACTTGTCGGCGCCGGTTTTTATGCTTCGTCCGTCAGCCCGTTGCCCAAGAACTAATCCAAGAGCACCGAGGATAATTGACTTGCCTGCACCAGTTTCACCCGTAATCACAGAGAATCCTTCATTGAAATGAATATTCAAATTATCTATCAGAGCAAAGTTTTGTATAAATAATGAAGCAAGCATCTTTGTTACTTTTTAAGAGGTTCCAAACGTGTAGTAAAAGCAGGAAACAAGTTTGACAAATCATTATATCCCTCTTGTTTTTCTTGTGGAGTAGCTTCAGAATAGACATTCACCAGTTCATCTAGTTTCGTATCAGCAAAGAGTTGTATCAATGGAGATGTCGGACGCGCACTTTTAACTTGTTTCAAAACAGGAATGGAAGAAAGGATTGTTGCTCTTCCTCGTTCAGCATTTGCAACCATATCGTCAAGGCCTTTTCTATGATAATTGTACCACATATCCCGAAAGGCGTCTGATGTATTATCTGTTAATGCAGTAATCAGCGCATGACGATTTCTATCATTTTCAAATGCTTTCCATCCATTCCATGAGGTTTGCGCCTGAGCAAGATTCACGATCTGTTGAGCTTGCTGCAAGTACGCCGTTCCTCCCTTTGGCGAAAAACTGTCAAAATCAAGACCAAGAATTGTATAAATATAAAATACGACTGTAGCTATCAGATTACTGTTCAAAGTATTCTCTGTATACTCCATCGGTTCAAATTCGGTATAATCAAATGTAAGGTCTTTATCACGGAAGTTGAATAATGGAGTCGTATAACTTGCGTTATAGACAGGACGTCGTGCCTGCACCTGAATTTCCGATTTAAAACTATTATCGGAAGGCATTTCACTTACAATAATAGTCATTGAACAATCGATGCGTTCATTAGGCGAAAATGTGGCATCTGTCCATTTACGTGTATTGACAAACTCCCGGAGTGCATTTTGCAAAGTTGTAAAAACCTGCTTGTTTGTAGCCTGAACCTTATCACTATTTATTATAATATTAGCATTGAGTTCCTGCGCCTTACCCGACAAAGATAAAACGCCTAACAGACATACTAACATTATCCTTCCTATTCTTCTCATTTTAGTAGTGTTGCCAATTTATTAATAATATCACCAGCGACATCACGCTTATCTTTTAATGGATAAGCTATTGATTCTCCCTTTGCATCAAGAAGAGTCACTTTATTCGTATCGTAGCGGAAACCAGCACCTTTATCGCGCAAGGAATTTAAAACGATAAAATCAAGATTTTTGTGTTTTAACTTCTCTATAGCGTGCTTTGTTTCATCATTTGTCTCAAGAGCAAATCCCGCCAATATTTGATGAGGTTGCTTGATAGCTCCCAGCGAGGCTGCAATATCCTTGTTGGGAATAAGTTTAAGCGTCATTGCCCCTTCTTTTTCCCGTTTTATCTTTTCTGCCATCTGTATCTTCGGCCGATAATCGGCAACGGCTGCACATAATATAGCAGCATCGGCAGTTGGAAAAGCTTTCATCGCTGCATCATACATTTCTTCAGCTGATTCTACATCTATACGATGTACATTCGGGTGACAAATATTCAAGTTTACAGGTCCCGCTATTAAAGAGACCTCCGCTCCTTCTTCTGCACATACTTCTGCTAATGCAAAGCCCATCTTTCCTGATGAATAATTACCTATAAAACGTACGGGGTCAATCTTTTCGTATGTAGGTCCGGCTGTTATTAAGATATGTTTGCCTTCCAAACGTCGGGATGTTTCAAAAAAATGGTCTAATATTTCAATAATCTTGTCCGGCTCTTCCATCCTGCCTTTCCCCATCAGATGGCTTGCCAACTCTCCTTCAGTTGGTTCAATAATCCGATTTCCATAAGAACAGAGCAAATCCAAATTATGCTGAGTACTCGGATGAGCGAACATATCCAAATCCATTGCGGGAGCAATAAATACAGGTGCTTTACATGAAAGATAAGTAGTAACCAGCATATTATCAGCAATTCCGTTTGCCATCTTTCCTATTGTCGAAGCGGTAGCAGGTGCAACAAGCATAGCGTCTGCCCAAAGACCCAAATCAACATGACTGTGCCATGAACCATCCCTTCCTGAGAAGAAATCGCTGATTACCGGATGACTGCTCAATGCAGAAAGTGTAACCGGAGTAATAAACTCTTTCCCCGCAGGGGTAATCACCACTTGAACCTCTGCGCCTTTCTTTACCAATCCACGAATCAGATAGGCAGCCTTATAAGCCGCTATACTGCCTGTTATTCCTAAGATAATATGCTTTCCTTTCAACATATATTATATCGCATAAAAAAAGTATATACTTTCACACCCCAAAAGTATATACTTTCATACCTCAAAAGTATATACTTTCATATATCAAAAGTATATACTTTCAGAACCAAAAGTATATACTTTTTTAATTGACTATAGATAGACTTTGCTTATCTCATATAAGAGATTATTTTTCAAAGCCTTAACATCATTATCTCTTTTGCTGCGCGGGTATCAATATTATGATGTTCACCCAACTTCCAGCCTAACTTGTCAATAGGTGCAGCCAAAGCATCCAGATCGTTTATCGTAATGCCATATTCGCTTAAGTGAGTCTTCAATCCCATCCGGCGGAAAAAAGCTTCTGTAGCAGCAATCGTCTGATGCGCCCGTTCCTCTTCGCTGCCGTTTGTAATATGATATACGACTTCACCCATACGAGCCAGCTTTATTTGCTTTTCCTTAAACATATAAGTCATAACGCCAGGCAAAAGAACCGCCAACGTTTGTGCATGATCCAAACCAAACTGAGCTGTCAAAGCGTAACCCATTCTATGTGAAGACCAGTCTTGCGGAACACCTTGTCCGATCCACACATTCAAAGCATTCGTTGCTGCCCACATCAAATTTGCGCGGATATCATAATCGTGCGGATTATCTAAAACTCTTAAACCTTCATCATGAATTACTTTCATCAGGCCTTCAGCAAAAGCATCCTGTACTTTGGCATTTACCGGATATGTCAGATACTGTTCAACAACATGAATAAACGAATCGACCACCCCGTTAGCCACTTGCCGTAATGGCAATGAATACGTCACTTCAGGATCCAATATTGAGAACTTTGGAAAAACGAATGGAGTTGAGAAATTCAATTTCTCTTTTGTTGACACTCTTGAAATAACAGCTCGTTCGTTCATTTCAGAGCCCGTTGCCGGAAGTGTAAGGACCACTCCTACTGGAAGTGCTTTAACAACAGGACTTCCTTTAGCAAGAATATTCCACGGATCTCCTTCAAATAAGGCTGATACAGCAATAAACTTAGTAGCATCGATAACCGAACCACCACCAACAGCCAATAAAAAATTAATATGTCTTTGCTTTACAAGTTCTACTGCTTTCATGCAGGTTTCATAATGAGGATTCGCTTCAATACCGGAAAACTCCGAGATGTCAAAACCTTTCAAAGCATCCAGAACTTGATTATAAATGCCATTCTTCTTTATGCTTCCACCACCGTAGATGATAAGTATATTACTTTCTGCAGGTACCAAAGCAGATAAACGGGCTATAGATCCTTTACCAAAAGAAATCTTTACCGGATTACTAAATTCAAAATTATTAATCATAAAGGTATTATTTTGAATTAAAACCTCTTAGCTTGATTTCCGTAAGCATTTTTTTCGTATTCAATGGAAAATCTCCATTCATGATCCAAGCATAATAACTGGGGTCATTTTTTAATACATCAACAACTTTTTGTCCCTTATATTTTCCAAAATTGATTACCTCTTCACCTTTATCATTATATATCATACGTCCGGCAAAATCCACATTATTGTTGAAACTGGAATAGTGAGACAAGAAATTGATGTCATTCTGCAAATCAGTATAACGATCCAACTGTGCCTTCAAGACCTCGTATGTAGCCATTGTATCGCCCTCAGCCGTATGGGCATTGTCTAAATCTTTTTCGCAATAAAACTTGTATGCTGCAGCCAACGTACGCTGTTCCTTCTTATGGAAAATTGTCTGAACATCAACAAATCTACGCTTGTTCAAATCGATATCGACATCGGCGCGTAAAAACTCTTCAGCCAATAAAGGAATATCAAAACGATTGGAATTATAGCCTGCCAGATCGCAACCTTCCAATTGTGCTGCTAATGATTTGGCAATCGACTTGAATGTCGGACAATCCTTAACGTCTTCGTCTTTTATTCCATGAATAGCTGTCGATTCTTCAGGAATATGCATTTCCGGATTTATGCGTCTCGTCTTACGTTCTTCCTTTCCATTAGGATATACCTTGACGAATGATATTTCTATGATACGGTCTTTGACTATATTTACACCTGTAGTTTCCAAATCAAAGAAAACCAAAGGATTCTTCAAATTCAATTGCATCTTATAATTATTATTCATTCAACATCATTGGCATGAGCAACATCAGTAAGTCTTCGTTCTCCTGATTTTCAGAAGGAACAATCAGACCTGCGCGTGAAGGATCAGCCAATTCAAGTATGACATCTTCTGAATTGATGTTATTTAAAATATCAATTAGATAAGTAGCTTTGAAACCAATAGTGAGCGTAGATCCATCATAACTGCACATTATTTTTTCTTCTGCAGATGTCGAGAAATCTATATCTTGGGCAGATACTAACATTTCATTATGTTCCATTTCTAACTTTACCAAACTACTCGCCTGATTGGAAAAGACAGATACCCGTTTTAAAGCATTCATAAATGAAATACGGTCTATTGTTACTTTAAATGGATTATCTTTAGGGATGACACTGTTATAATTTGGATATCTACCTTCCACCAAACGGCAAATCATTTCAAAATTAGAACATTTGATGTAAGTATTATTTTCATCAAAGCTGATATGAACGTTTTCTTCTTCCTTAGTTAACAGATTTTTCAGCAACGTAGCCGGTTTCTTTGGCATAATAAACGAAGATGTAGAGCCAGCCTTGATTGAAAAGTTACGCAAACGGACAAGTTTATGTCCATCAGAAGCTACAAAGACTAGTTCTTCAGGCTGAATATCAAAGAAAACGCCATTCATTACAGGCCGCAATTCATCATCTGCAGTAGCAAACAGAGAACGACTGATACCATTCAATAATACCTGTGCATCTATGTCTATAGACACTGCATTCTCATTTAAAGATTTCTGCTGGGGATATGTGTCACCTTTTTGACCAATGAAGTTATACTTACCATTCTGAAAATAGATAAAGATTTCCAGATTCTCATCATTGATATCAAAAGTAAGAGGTTGTTCGGGCAGTTCCTTCAATGGTTCAAGCAGAATCTTTGCAGAAACGGCAAATACGCCACTACCTTCCGCATTAAGTACTTCTAGCGAAGTGACCAAACGGGTTTCTGCATCTGAGGCAGTAATAGTAAGATTATTTCCCTCCAACTTAAAAAGGAAACTATCTAAGATTGGCAAAGAGTTCTTTGCTGCGATGACCTTGCCAATCGATTGCAAACGGGATAACAGCGTTATACTTGATACATCAAATCTCATAGCACTTAATTATTTATATTACTTTTTGTTTATTGACTTTTAATATAAAGACCTTACTCAAAAAAGTTTTTTCGTACGTCTTTTATTGTTCCAACAAAATTAAGAAATAAATTTCATACTGAAAGTCTTTGGACATAAAAAAAGAGACTCTTCTCAACCTTATGAGAAAAGCCTCTTTTTATATATTTCAAACAGAACCGATTATTTATTGAAATAATCTTTTACTGCCTCATTAGGAATCATTTCTTCCTGAAAAACATAAGCCCCAGTTTTCGGAGACTTTACCATCTTTATCACTTTTGAATAGGTACGTCCATCACCTTTCTTAAATGCTGCAACTACTTTCTTTGCCATAGCTTAATCTCCTATTACTTAATTTCTTTATGTAATGTCATTTTGTGCAGGAATGGATTGTATTTCTTCAACTCCAAACGCTGAGTTGTATTTTTCCTGTTCTTTGTAGTGATGTATCTAGACATCCCAGGAACTCCACTAGCTTTCTGCTCTGTGCATTCCAAGATTACTTGAACTCTGTTACCTTTTGCTTTCTTTGCCATTTTCTATCCTCCTCAAATTAAGCATTTAAATAACCTTTTTTTGCTGCCATTTTAATGGCTGCATCCAAACCCAATTTATTAATAAGGCGTAAACCTGCTGCTGAAATATTTAAATTAATCCAGCAATCTTGTTCTACCCAGTAGAACTTTTTTCTGAACAGGTTAACATCAAACTTCCTCTTCGTTCTTCTTTTAGAGTGAGAAACGTTGTTGCCAACCATTGCTTTCTTTCCAGTAATTTGACAAATCTTAGACATCGCTATCTTTCTTTATTTTGTTAATTTAGAAATTTAAGACAACTCCTGCTATCTGTCTTCCATTTCTGTGCTAGCATCATGAACAAAAACGAAGATTCTAATAGAGTCTCTCTCTTTTATCGGGTGCAAAGGTAAATATTATTTTCATACCAACTAATCTTTTTATCGAAAAATATTTGTTTACTCAACAATATCTTCTTACATTTGTTAGTATTAATATTAACAAATTATAAATATAATCATTATGAAGAAAAAATGTTTAGCTGAATTGATTGGAACGATGGTACTCGTTCTTATGGGCTGCGGTAGTGCAGTCTTTGCTGGTTCTTATGCTGGCGCCGGAACTGTTGGCTCTGGAGTTGGAACGCTTGGTGTAGCTTTGGCTTTTGGTTTATCAGTTGTTGTTATGGCATATACAATTGGTGGCATTTCTGGTTGTCATATTAATCCAGCTATCACATTAGGCGTATTTTTATCTGGACGTATGAGCGGCAAAGATGCAGCCATGTACATGGTTTCTCAAGTAATTGGAGCTATCATTGGATCAGCTATTCTATTTGCAATTGTTTCAACAGGCTTTACTGGTGGAGGCGTAACCCAAACAGGAGCAAATGCATGCTCGGGTGATGTAACTTTATTACAAGGTTTTATTGCCGAAGCTGTATTTACCTTTATATTTGTTTTAGTTGTTTTAGGTACAACAGATCCAACCAAGGGTGCCGGTCAGTTTGCCGGTTTGGCTATTGGTCTGTCGCTGGTTCTTATTCATATTGTATGTATTCCTATCACAGGAACTTCTGTCAATCCGGCAAGAAGTATCGGCCCGGCATTGTTCCAAGGCGGTGATGCTTTATCACAATTATGGTTGTTTATCGTTGCTCCTTTTGTTGGTGCAGCCTTATCAGCTTGCGTTTGGAAAGTATTTGAAGATAAATCTGCAAAATAAAAATCGGAAATTCTAAAATTTAATTAAAATAAAAGCCTCTGCAATTGTTCATATGAACAAATTACAGAGGCTTTTATTTATGCCTTTTTGTATCGTGCGTAGGATGAGACTCGAACTCACACCCCGAAACCGGGACTACCCCCTCAAAGTAGCGTGTATACCAATTTCACCACCTACGCATAAGAATGTGCCCAGAACAGGACTCGAACCTGCATGCCTCGCGACACACGCACCTGAAACGTGCGCGTCTACCAATTCCGCCACCTGGGCAATTCCAATACATTAAAAAAGCGGCCACATACCGCCATTTGCTATTTGAGAGCGGAAGACGGAACTCGAATCCGCGACCCTAACCTTGGCAAGGTTATGCTCTACCAACTGAGCTACTTCCGCATTGCGGGTGCAAAGATAGATGTATTTTTTTATTCTCCAAAACTTAGGTAAGTTTTTTTTCATTTTTCCTTTACTCCCGCTCTGACTTATATTTTTGAAATGAGTTCAGTAAAAAGAACATTCATAACTGAAGCGGCTTTATCGGCTACAGCAATCACATCTGCTCCGCTATTAACAAAGTCATCTGCAAAATGATAACCCTCATTTGTTATAACCGACATACCAAAAACACGTAAACCTGCATGACGTGCCACAATAACTTCAGGGACCGTACTCATACCTATAGCATCTCCACCTACTTTCCCGTAAAAAGCATATTCAGATGGCGTTTCATATGAAGGACCGGTCAATCCAACATATACACCCTTCTTCAATGAAATCTTATGCGTAGCTGCAATCTCTTCAGCGATACGAATAAAATCTCTATCGTATGCACGCGTCATATCCGGAAATCGAGTACCAAAAAGATCGTTATTAGGACCAATCAATGGATTAGGCATCATGTTAATATGATCGCGTATAATCATCAGATCTCCCACTTTATATGTATTATTGATGCCGCCGGCAGCATTCGATACCAGAAGGTTCTTAATGCCAAGCAATTTCATCACACGTATAGGGAATGTCACCTGTTGCATAGTATAACCTTCATAATAATGGAAGCGACCTTGCATGGCTACTACATATTTATTGCCCAGTTTTCCACAGATAAAATTACCTTTATGACCTGTTGCTGTTGAACGAACAAAATGAGGTATAATACTGTAAGGTACAATCGTAGCATCTTTAATATGATCGGCTAGAGAACCTAAACCACTACCTAAAATAACGGCTGTTTCCGGATTTCCATTAATGCTGTTTGCCAGATAATCAGCAGCTTCTCGATAATACTGATTCAATTCATTCATATTGTTGTGTATATTTTAGTTTATAGAATCCTTTTTATCGGCGAATCAAGTCATAAGCTATCTGAGCCGTTTTTTCCATGATTTCATCTTCACCATCAACTTTCTTATTCTGCATCAATATTTTACCATCGCAAACTACAGTGTCAATACAACTGCCATTTGCAGCATAAACCAAATTCGATATAAAGTTATGGTTCGGCGTAAATGCCGGAATTTTCAGATCGACCAGGCACAAATCAGCCAAACAGCCCACTTCTACCTTTCCTGCATTCAAACCAATTGCTGCAGCACCGACTTCAGTAGCCGATTGGAAGATTTCTGACGCAGTAACAGCCTCAGGATCTTTACGCCAAACTTTGCCCAACAATGAAGCAAGCTTCATAGCTTCAATCATATCCAAATTATTAGAAGAAGAACAACCATCAGTACCTAAAGCGACCATGATCCCGGCCTTCTTCATTTCGCAAAACTTAAATTTAAAACCCGAGGCCAACTTCATATTTGATGCCGGATTATGAACTACCTTAACTCCATTATCTGCCAGCATCTTTATTTCTTCATCATCTACATATATACCATGTGCGATAATCAATCTGGGCGATAACAAGCCTAATTGTTTCAGATAACGGACTGGAGTGGTTCCGAAGTTTTTTATACTGTTTGTCACCTCTCCTTCTGTTTCAGACAAATGTAGATGTATATATATATCGTGTTCGTCTGCAAAAGCTTGTATCCATTGTAATAATTGTCTGGATACAGTATATATGGCATGTGGGCCTATTGCATAACGTATTCTGGAACTATATTTGTCCATCTCTGTAACGAGTTTCTCATTATAGCGTTTACATTTATCGCTCTTTCCGGTTTGAAAATTATCAATACATGCGCCTGCCATCAAACTACGAAGCCCCATTTCGTCTACAGCTTCTGCTGTAGCTCGAAACTTGTAGTACATGTCCAAAAAAGTTGTCGTACCACTTTTTATCATTTCCAGACAAGCCAATTTTGCACCCCAATAGACGTCCTCATAAGTAAGTTTTGCTTCATTGGGCCATATTTTTTCTTCTAACCAGGGCATTAAAGGCATATCGTCACCAAAACCACGAAATAGCGTCATGGCTGCATGCGTGTGTGCATTTACAAAACCCGGAATAATGGCTTTACCTTTACCATTGATTTCCTGATCGGAATGTACATGCAAATCAGGACCGATCTGCTTAATTATATTACCTTCAATATAAATATCTTGAATCGTATTCTGAAACAAAACATTCTTTATCAATAAACTCATAACTTATGCCTTAAAATTGCAATAACAAAATATACTAATTCAATAAGTTTCTCTTTGATCTTGTCCAGATAGCTAATATGCCAACTACGATCAGAGCACCGTAAAGATAAACAAATATTCCATCGACATGTTCATTTTGTCCGTATGAATGCATGCCACTAAGGAAATAATTAACGCCGAAGAAAGTCATCAATACAGACGAAAAGGCTAATACGGAAGTAACATTAAAAGTCCAAAGATTATTAAATCGTTTGATTAGATGGAGATGCGTAACTACAGCATAAACCACCATTGTAATCAGAGCCCATGTTTCTTTTGGATCCCAGCCCCAATAACGGCCCCACGATTCATTAGCCCAAACGGCACCTAGAAATGTACCGATTGTCATCAAGGCCAATCCGACCCATAAGGACATTTCATTGACAATACTTAGTTCGCGTATTCGTTGAGACAGTAACAGTCTATTCTTTTCTTTCATCAAACCTAATATCACCAAATTAGTTAGACCCATCAGGCAACTTATGCCGAAAAAGCCATAAGCTGCAACAATCACAGCCACATGAAACATCAGCCAAGGTGATTTCAAAACAGGCACTAAAGGATTAATCTCCGGATCCATCCAATTCAATCCTGAAACAAACAAAATAATACCACCAAACAGAGCAGCTAAAGCCAAAACAATACGATTGCGTCGCATAAACAATAAACCGGCTAAAACGGTTGCCCACGCTACGTAGACCATGGTCTCATAAGAATTACTCCAAGGAGCATAACCCGCAATATACCAACGTATGCCTATTCCATACATATGGAAACAGAAAACGATGGCGATTGCTAAACAAAGTGCCAACGATATTCCATTTATCCATCGTCTTTGCTTTATCAATGATACGAACGACAAAACCAATAAGATTCCTCCTAATATCAAATAGCCAATTTTACAATATCGAAATAGATTCAATTTATTGTATTTCAATTCGGCTTGTATTTTCGTGGGACTCAAAACGGAATCTCCCCCCTTCTTCTGCTGATAAGTTGAAATCATATCTACAACTTTATCCGCATTAGACCAATCACCACCTTTTAAGGCTTTCTGAACTTCTGAAAGATAAGCAGTCAAAGCATTTGCAACAAACATGGAATCACGTCCATGGAAAGAAGTCAAGCTATCACCTGCAGCGTACCAGGTATGTGCGGGATCATTCTCTTTAGGGAAGAGTCTGAGCAACTTATATCCTAACAACTCGTTAAAAATATTAATCTGTTCGTCCAATTTCATAAGATCCTTATCGAAACGCGAACGCTGGGAAGGCATTTTGTTATATGCTTTTTCTAGTTTTTCTTGAAGTTTGTAATTACCTTCAGCATCGAACACGTCAACAAACGAACAAGCTCCGTTTGGCAAATCATAATAGCTGGCCATTTCATAGTTCGAAAATGAAATAAGTGGTACTCTCATCCACATTTCCGGTAAAGCCATAAGACTGATCAAGAACTGATCCGAATTCAGCTTTCCTATTTTATCATCTTTATGCAATTTGCGTAATATTTCCGAAGAAAATGTATTAACCGGAATCATTCTGCCATTACTTGATTGCATTGACAATGCACCAAAACGAGCGGCATGAGCTTTATCAACAGAAAATTTTTCGATAGCTTCAAGCATAGGTGAACTCTTCTCTTTCGCAGAAGATAAAACAGGAATGAACAGCATAAAGAACAGAATAATCGTTGAAACTTTTCTCATCTCTTTAAGCTGATGCCTTAAAAAAGAGAAACGAGATTCTTTCCCCACGAAACATAATATCAAGCCTATAACAAGAATCAAGTAACCTGTATAAGTAATATTTTTCCCCATTACATCGTGATTGACAGAAAGGATGGTTCCATTTTCGTCTTCATCATACGAAGCTTGAAAGAAACGATAACCATGAACATCTAGAACATTATTCATATATATATGGGCATTCCATACTTTGTCTGTTTCATGTACACGTACAAAACTTTCATAAGAAGAGGGACTCGTAGAACCGGGATATCGGGTCAATTTAAATTTCACAAGTTCGATAGAAAATGGCAACGACTTATAAACGTCCATACCTCCCTTATCATCTATCACCATCTTGTTACTGATTTCCTGATTTCTAATATGCATCATACCATTTTCACCAGTCAGGAATGAGACTAAAGCGCCTGTAAGAATAACAATAAAAGCAAAATGGACCGTAATTAATCCCCATCTGCCTCTTTTTAGATAATGATGCTTTATTGATGCAACAATGAAATTGACCACTAATAAAATTTGAAGCAAAATGAAGAAAGGAGAATAATATATCATGGCTTTAGCTGCCTCTGAACCATGATACTTTTCAAGAACTGTAGCAAAAGCCATGATAAAAGCATATACCAGCAGCAACACAATTGTCGTTTTGAACGAGGCAAAAAACTTTTCTACAAGATTCAGCATATTTATGTATATCGATTATGATAAAATTGATCTATTCCCTTCAGCTATACCCTCTATTTCAATTAGCAATTCTTCTCTACATACATCCGCTTGCATATAAGAAATAGGTATATTCAGCTGATATTGTTCCATTAACTCATGTGCTTCTTCATAGAATGACTTTTCTTTCAAATAAACACGAAGCATACGCAATTCTGAGTTCCCTATCAGTTGGCTTATATTTTCGAGAGTCACTTGAAGTTGGCGCTTCAATCCTACACCTGTTAAGGTTTGTTCGCCTCTAATTGCAGCAGTTCCAGAAATATATATAAAACGATCATCACCAAATGTTATACTTTTTGCACGTTCAAATTTTGGTGTAGAATTCTTTTCCCCTGCTTTTTTCAAAACTTCTGATGAATATGAATGTGCAGCAACTTGGAGTTTATTATCAATTGGCGTAACATAACAATAGGGAGAGGTAAATACTACAGCATCCAAATCTATGAGTATGCCGCCTAAACTAGCTCCAATACCTGTTGCTGCCGGATATCCCTTACTCCAATTTCCTAATGAATAGAAATTACCTCTTGCATTATTAAAACCTTGATAGTTCTGCCCTTCCTTACTATTTTTAGTAATCTGCTCTATATAATTCCATTGCCTTACAATACTATTAATCGGAAAACCTTCCTTTCTCAGAAGTCTTTCTATCTTTTGAAAAGCTTCCTTTGACTGTTTCGCTATATTATCCTGAATATTTTCGCCGTGGAATCCACCGGCATACATATAACTGCCTTCTTCATTAGTAAGTAAAACATACGAAAGATCATCGCTCCTACGAAAGTTAACTACATCGTTCACCTCTGTTTCATAACTATGTACCTCAAGAGTTAGTCCTGCATTCAATGGAGGTTGAGACACATAGCTTACGGCAGGCTGTCTGTCATCAAAATAGTCGCTGATTTTTTTCAAAAGCAATGACCTGCGTAATATGTATTGTTCATTATCTTTAGGACTACCAAAAAATATCAACCTTAAAATAACATCATCTTTTGGTAGCTGTTGCAATAAAGAATCTACCATATCTTCAAAGTCTGCAGATTTGGTAGTATAGACCTTATAATGTATTTTTTTACAGTGATTCATACTTACATTTGCACATGAAAAATATCTGTACTTTTATTCTAAAACGACAACTTGCTTCATCTATATCATTTATCTTCTATAGCTCGAGTTTGCAATACTTTAGAATTTGGAGGAACACTATACGTCAACCAAATATTACCACCTATTACAGAACCCTTTCCAATAGTAATTCTTCCTAAAATGGAAGCATTGGAATATATTGTTACGTAATCTTCTATAATTGGATGACGTGGAATATCAACAGGCAATCCTTCGTCATCATAAGTGAAACTCTTAGCACCTAAAGTAACACCTTGATAAAGACGAACATGATTACCAATTATTGCAGTCTGACCAATCACAACACCTGTTCCATGATCAATACTGAAATATTCGCCTATCTGAGCTCCCGGATGAATATCAATTCCTGTATCGGAATGAGCCATTTCAGTAATAATTCGTGGAATAACGGGTACACCTAATTGTAACAATGCATGTGCAACACGCTGATATAGTATTGCTTGAACAGCTGGATAACAGAATATGACTTCACTGGAACTTTTGGCAGCAGGATCTCCATCTAAAATAGCTTTGACATCGGTAGAAAGCAGATATTTAATATGTGCAATCTGGTTGACAAACTCAATGGCAATCTCTGATGACTTCTCTTTTGAGTTGCAATAACTCTGGACGTCAAAACAAAGACCATAATATATCTGCTCTTGGAGCATATCATAAATCTGTTCCAAATGGACGCCCGTATAATATTGTATAGAATCAAGTTGAGCTTCCTGTTCACTTCCAAAAAAGCCCGGAAATATAACCATTCTAATCAAATCCATAATCTTGCGCATCTCCGTAACTGATGGCGAAGGTTTTTGATGCAAAGGAATATATTTATATTCGGGTAACTCTGCAGATGAAAGCCGCTCTACGTTTTTCTGTATTTGCTCTAATATATCTCTTCTATTCATTTAATTATCCCATTCTGGATCATAAACCATCAAATAATTGGTATTATACATGTGTTGTCCTAAAATGTATATATTTCCATTTAGAACAAACATATGATAATTCTTTTCAGTATAAGGAAATGCGCTGTGCGATATCCATTTATCGGCACTTAGTTCGTATTCCCAAATTTTGCTGTTGTTATCAATCATAAAGATACTGTTACGAGCGCTGTCATACACTCCAGACAAAACAGTACCAATACTGCTTGGAAGATTATCAATAACAGTCCAAGTTATCAAATCCGACGAATGCCACAATGCTTTTTGAGAGGCTTCACCCAAACCAGCAAAGACAACATTATTTGCAACAACTGCGAACCCGTATCGCATCGCTGCAGGGAAAGAATTCGCTGAAGCCTTCCAAGTTCCACTGCTTTTATCGTATACAAATATTTCTTTAGAATTTGATTCCGAATTGTTTTGCCCACCCACGAAATAGATAGAATCTTTAAAAGCAAAACTTATTGCATTATAACGCGCTGTTGGGATACTCTGAAGAGTATTATTCCATGAATTGGAGTTATAATCATATCTTGTGAAATCTCCTACAGCACTTTGTTTATCAGTTCCACCTATAACATAAATATTTGTACCACTAGCGCACGCAGTTGAATTTGAATACGCAGCTTTATATGGAGCCAAAGAAACCCATTGGTCACTAGATGGTATATATGACAACAATTCATTTGTACATTTATTTCCCATATCTCCACCTACAATATACGCTTGATTGTCAATAGCAAAAGCAGATGAAAACGCACGAGGAGAAGAATAAATATTTTTTATTGTAAATGTATTAGGTGTTTTAAATGACAAAGTATCTCCATATCCAATCAATCCATGTTGATTCTTGGCATATGCACAAACATAATAGGTAGTTCCTCCCTTCAAGTCTGTGAGCGTACAATTGAAAATAGCTGTTTCGGCTTTTATAACATTCGTCAGATCCAATCCGCTCTTGCTTGTCGCCCAACATATACCCCATTCGGTTGCAGGATATTCTCCTCCACTTATCAACTCACCTCCGACAACTGCTGTTCCGTTCTTTATCAAAGAGGTATTAATTGACGAAGTAGTAATAGTTGGCGAAGTATTCAAAGTTGAAAAAGACTTTACTTCACTAGAGTAAGTTGTTCCGAACTCATTGGTAGCATACGCTACTATGTAATATTTACGAGCAGCTTCCAAACTTGACAATGTTGCGGCAAATTTGTTATCCGTAATAGTGCCTCCTGCTACTTTTACCGTTCCTGATTCTCCTATTCCTGGAGTATTTGTTTTGCTGATGCAAAAACCATAATCACTCAAACTGGCATCGCCTGCACTAGATAGAGCAGCCGTAGCCGTAGCCGAGTAATAACCTATATTATTAATCGTAAGACTTTCAATTTTAGGTTTACCATCTGTTGTGATAAATGAATCTACACTAAACGAAAACTCACCAAAACTGTTTAATGCATAAGCTCTAACATAATATTTTGTCAGAGGTTTCAAAGAAACAATACGTATGCTGAACGTATCAATTGAATTAATGTCCAAACCATTAGGTGTATATCTCACTGTAGAGTCTTTTCTGGAAGGTTCATTATTGCCTGGTTTAGCAGAAAGATAAAAACCTATTTCCAAAATAGAACCTTCACCCTTATTGCTTATCAAGCCCTTAACAAGTGCGGAAGTAGCTTTTATACTATCCGGTTTCAATGTTTTGACCTCTCCTACACCCACATTCGTTGTATAGACACCTGCATTCTCGGAACAAGCCGTATCAGTCTGATTGATTGCGTAAGCATAAACATAATAGGTTGTATTATTCGTCAGATTTGATATGGTGCTTTCAAAGGTTTTATCCGACATGTTTGTCGCTTTGACTTTCCTGTTGTTCCGAATATTATCTTTAGGATTCGCGTCTTTCTGATCACTCCAACAGAAACCATATTCTATGATTTCTGATCCATTCTGCTTCAATAGGCTAGCTTTTAAAATAAGAGAAGAAGCAGTAATCGAAACTTGTGACGTTTCAGATACTGCCGGAGCTTTTCCATTTTGCAAAGAGGTATCCATATCCGGATCATCAATACAAGAAAATGTAATGAATAGCAAAGAGGCTACTGATAATAATATATAATATAAATGTTTCATAATTTATTCAACTAAAAAAACAAACCTACACCTGCATTCAAATCTGCATATTTGAAGTTGATTGTGCTACAACCGCCACTAACAAAGACAGAACCGAACTTTAACATAACATCAAAGTCCGCAGCCAGTCCTTGATACGAATAATCTTCATTCTTGCACCAATATGATTTTTGTAATGTGTAATCATCTGCATCTATTGTATTATACTGGCACAATAGGGTTCTGCTTCCATAGCCCAAGCCTACTGATGTATACATCCACGGGAGACATTTAATAACAATACCCGCTAAAGCTGACGAACAATTCACTTTCTTTTCATTAGTAAATTTGAAGATGGGATTACCTGGTAATGTACCATCAATAACTCCTTTATCTCGACATTTACCGTCAGAACTTTTAAACGATAAGTTTGAACGCAAACGCACAAACCAACCTATGCTTCCTTGTATACCGCCAACAGTAAGTCCATATGGAGCTTCTTTAGAAAAGGCATAACCAACAAAAAAGTTCATGGGTTCTTTTGCTTTCTCTATTTTAGGTGTAGGCTTTTTCTCTTGAGCAACGGAAGGAGAAGCATCTATCGTTGTCTTACGAAATGAATCCAATCTTTTTTGCCAATATTGAGTTAAGTCTTCATTCTTGGGAGTGCCTATACCCTCAGAATAATATAAGATTAATTTTGAAACAGCAACAGTATCACCCTCTGCTCCTTTTGCATTCAAGCAATTAAGGCATTTATTCATCAAACTACGCATTGATGGGCGCATTTCTTCATCGCTCAACCATATCGTTGTCAACTGATTAATGCTGTACAAATCGCATTGCACAACACCTTCTTCATACCACATCCTTGCATCTCGATAATCGAGACGTTTCATGGCATCGTCACCTTTATTATTATATTCGCTTTTTTGCTGCGCCATCATACTCATAGCTATTGGCAACAAAAAAAGGATCATCAAAATTCTCTTCATAAACGCAATCAATAATACGTTACTCCTTTATTAATCAACGCTCCATCGATATTATAAATATCAAAAAGACCGTCCTCTCTTTCAAAAGCACGACCATTGTCAGCTATGCCGACATTCAAGTACTTACAAGGAATTCGTTCTTCAACGTTGGTATCAATAGCACCATACTTCCCTGTAGATTTCTTTCGTACTATCTTATATTTTCCAAAAGTCATTTTTTCTTCATACTGTAATTTCTTATCAGATAACGCTTTATCTGCCTCTTTCGAATCACAAGTAATCATTAATCTAACAACTTCCTCTGTCAACTTAGCTTCTTTAGCCTTTGCAAAATCTTTTCTGGCATTAGCATAATCGCCACTATTCATTTTTGATTTTCCTGAAGCGACCAATGAAGAATAAAGAGCATCTGCATTTGCCAAGGTTTCACTCGGCTTAGTCTGCTGTAACTGTGATAACTTGTCCTTCATTACTAAATTAGAAGGCGTATTATTATCACTTTTATTTGCGTCAACTAAATTAGATGAAAGACTCTTTTCTGCTTCCTTCAAGGTCTGTTTATCACCTTCTTTATTGACGGATTCCAATGCTGCTTTATTTGCCTTATTATCAGCTTCAAGCACACTAGAACTATCCACATTAATAGACGGCTCTTTAGGCGTACCAAAAGATTTATCTAAAGTTGCAGTAATGCCATTTTGTGTTGAAACAGACTTATTCCCTTTCATCCAAAATGCAATAACTAACCCAACGCATGCAAATATAGCAATTACTATTGAAATTATTGCATTTTTTCTTTTTCTCTTTTTCTTCTTTTCAAGAGCACCTTCTATTTTGGCCTTTTCACTGTCTTTCTTTTGCGGCTTTTCTACTGATTGCAAAACAGTATCGTCAATGGTTGTATCCCCATCGCTTTCAGACTGGTTTTCTGATTCTTCACCACTTAAGTGGTTATCTTCAAAGGATTCATCTATTGGAAAATCCAATGTTGAAAGCATTTCCGTAACAGATTGATAACGATCTGCGGGTACAATCTGCATGGCTTTTAATATAACCTGCTCCGTCTTTTCTGAAATATCGGGATTAATTGATTTAGGATTAGGCAATGGATGTGTCGCGCGTAAAATAGATTCTACAGGTATTTTATTAGTCAACAAATTATACATTGTTGCGCCTAACGAATAGATATCCGGACAAGGTGAAAAACTTTGAGTGCCTTCGTTATCATACTGCTCTATCGAAGCAAAGCCTTTTGATAATGTAAGCATCGTCGTACTTGTCTCTTGCTGCTCAATATCATATCTTTTACTTACACCAAAATCTATCAAGCGAGCATTACCTTTCGAATCTATTAAAATATTACTCGGCTTAATATCCAGGTGCAGAATACTTTTCCCATGAACAAATTCAAGAGCTTTACCTATTTGTTGAATATAACGAAGAACTTTTTTTTCAGGTAAAATACCTTCCTTATCAAGCATATATTTGAGGGAACAGCCGGAAATATATTCCATAGCTATATAAGCTGTTTCATTCTCCTCAAAGACTTCTAATACATTGACAATATAGGGATGATGAACCTCAGAAAGGATTTTTGCCTCCTTGATAAGTTTTTCCTTAAACTTATCGAAGAGAACCCTTCCTGTCTCAGAATGGACCTTCACCAACGGTGAACCGGCAAGTCTATAACAATAGTCTTTAAAAAAGTATTCCTTAATGCATACAGGCACTTCTGTTTTTACGGTGCCCAAAGAGCCCTTTACTTCTGTATACCAAATACCTTTATAAGTTATACCAAAGCCTCCTTGACCGATAACATGTGAGATCCGATATTTCCCATTCTGAAGAACATGTCCATTTGGCAAATTCATAACATCCATGGTTATCTTTTTAATCTGCCAAAATTACACTATTTATACAAAAGAATAAAATAAAGAGAGAATATTTTGCTTAAATCCTACTGAATCCAGGACATTTTGAATGGGTATGATATAAAAAGAGTAGTTATCACGTGTCTTTCCACTACAAGATTCCAATAAAATATTTTTGATTGCCTCGGGAGAACTGTTATCTGCAAATATTCGAACTAAATCATCATCAGAAAGATGCTCCAATACACCATCTGTACACATAAAGAAATAGTCACCAGCCTGTATATCACTCAATAAAGCGACATCGGCTTCTGTTGGATGTTCGGAGCTTTGTATGGCACGTGTAATAATATTCCTTTGAGGATGATGCACGGCCTCTTCCGGTGTAATTTTCCCCAATTTAACCCACATGTTTACTAGAGAATGATCTTCTGTTTTAAAAAGAATTCTATTATCTCGTATTTGATAGATACGACTATCTCCCACATGAGCTACTGTAATTCCATTAGTGCCAATATATAACATTGTTAATGTTGTAGCCATTCCTTTAGCTTCAGGATGTGCTACCACATAATTATCGAAACAAGCTTCAGTATAATGAATCGTTTTATTTATAAGATTGGAATCGACCTCTCCTTCGGAAAATGTATCAAAATAGGATTGAAATGATTCGCATGCTAAAGAGCTAGCTACTTCGCCTCTTTCAGAGCCACCAACTCCATCACATACCAGAAACAGGTTCTGATTTGTATTTATAGCTTCAGGCATAGGATATATTGAATCTTCATTATTCAACCTTCCCCCTTTTTCACTAACACCCCATGGCTTACCAATTGTTATATTCATAGCATAGACAACTTTTTATTCATAAAAATGAAGAACCGTCCGACCTATAATGATTTCATCACCATTATTCATCACTACAATTTCCCCATCTTTTAAGTAATTGCTATTATATAACGTATGATTTTTACTATTATTGTCTGAAAGGAAATGTTTATATACCCCTTTTGCATCTTTTTTTATTTCAATCTGAATATGTTTGCGACTCATTGCCTTATCGGTTGTTTCGATGCCGATATCTGCCAGCTGTGAAGATGTCTTTCTACCCACAATCATCAGGCCTTCATGCAATGGTATAGTTTGTTCTGGAGTCAACTCATTCGCAGTAACAGCCAAATAACCTATACTTCCCTTTTGCGAACTGGGAAGAAGTACTTGAGTCACTGAATCATCGCTTTTTTCACTATTCTCTTTCGATAAAATGGAAATTGGAATTGGCTGTTTGCATTTAGGACACTTAAAAGAGGTAATATCGAGGGGAATTTTCCCCTCGTCTACCTTTAATCCTACGTGACAATGTGGACATTTTATGGAAATCATAAGATAAATGATATATCTGAACTATCCATATCCATCGAATAGGTATCAACCGTATCCGCGTCGGATAGCATCACTGTATCATCTGCCAACGTAATGAAATCTGAATTATCTCCATTATCATCAATCACTACTATGTCAGCCAGATCATTTCCATCATCCACATTCACTACAACGTCGCCCAACATCGAATCATCGCTGTCTAGTGTAACGAATGTGTAATCATCTTCCTGCATAAAAATGTTATTTAATTTCTGGAAGCAAATGTATTGAAAGTATTTGGATTAACAAGCAAAGAATATCATCTTATAATCAAACAATTGAGGTTTCTGTACGAAAGTATTACTTTTAATTACAAAACCTGTTCTTTTACCCATTTTGCTTTGCACGAAGAAACGGGGCATTGCTTTCTTTTACGCAACGATTCCCAAGGGATTTCACCCAAAAAAGTCCCACATTTGGGACAAACATAGTCTATTTTGAATTGATTGGCCAGATCTTGCAGTAACTGAGGCACTTTTGCCGATTGTTTTGCGCCTAAATAGATGCCGATAGTTGGTGCACAAATAGCGATAAACAAACTTACCATAAATAATTCATGGCTTCCTTTTCCTAAAAAGCCAATGATCACACCCACAATACCCGGAAGAGCAAATGGTAGAGATTGAAATATCCTTATTTTGAATTGATTAGATGATTGAATCTTAACCTTTGCTTCAATGTATTTATCATACACTTGCTTTAAATCGGCAAACTCTTTACTGTAATCATTATTACTCTTCAAGGCTTCCGACAAGTTCAAAAGATAAGAATTTCCTAAGCGAATTTCATCTTTCAACGTCACATACTTCTTCATGATCTGAGTGCCGTTCACAAAGGTTCCGTTGGAAGAATCCAAATCCACCAACAGCCATTGATCTTGGTCGCCTTCGTTCGTCAAGCGTGCATGATGTCTACTTACATAGGGATCATCAACCACAAAATCGTTATCTTCAGCTTTTCCTATATTAATTGCCATCTTTTGTTCCTTTAAGCTCTCCGGTCTTTTCCATTTCTTTTTCTAATGTATCTTTCAGGCCTTTCAAAGGATCCTTTGAAATGACCAGCTCCTTCGGTTTATTGTCTGCTGTGAGTAAAAGTAATCTTTGTTTAGGCAAATTAATTTGTAGAATATGATTCTTATTAATGATATGGCTTTTACCCACACGCAACAAGATGGTATTGCTGTCGGCCATTTGGCTTGTCAACATCTCCTCTATTTTACCTATATTAATTGCAAAAGTAAACTGTATGCCATTTGATAACAGTAATTTAGTATAATTCCTATCCGCCTCAAAATATAGTATCTGATCTATTTTGATACGAAGTAGCTCGTCTCTCGTCTTTATTATTAAATACCGATCCATCGTGTTTTTTTTCAATTATATTTATACTGCAAGAACAAAAATACAGCTTTTTATTCCAATGCTGCCTTTTTTTGAGAAGATTTTATCCTTTTTCTAAAAAAAGAAGATATTCATGGACTCTTTCATGTTATTAAAAAGGCAAGGATGCTTTACGGCATCCCTGTCTTTTTGTATTATACATTATATTATAAATGGTATTTCAATCTTCAATAGCGGCTTGTGCAGCGGCTATACGAGCAATAGGTACACGGAACGGAGAACAAGACACATAATTAAGTCCTACTTTATGACAGAACTTAACTGAAGAAGGTTCGCCTCCATGTTCGCCACAAATACCACATTTCAAATCCGGACGAACTTCACGACCTTTGGATGTAGCCATCTGTATCAGCTGACCTACGCCATTCTGATCCAATACTTGGAACGGATCTACTTTTAAGATTTTCTTTTCCAGATATACAGGCAAGAACGATGCAATATCATCACGTGAATAGCCAAATGTCATTTGTGTCAAGTCATTTGTACCGAATGAGAAGAACTCGGCTGCCGAAGCAATCTTATCTGCAGTCAGTGCAGCACGCGGAATTTCAATCATTGTTCCAACCTTGTAGTCAATGCGATCGCCCAATTCCTTGAATAAAACTTCAGCTGTTTGACGAATAATCTTCTCCTGTTCCTGGAATTCATAAAGAATACCGGTCAGCGGTACCATGATTTCCGGTCTTGCATCAACGCCTTCTTCCTTCAATTCGATAGCAGCGCCCAGAATAGCTCTTGTCTGCATTTCAGTAATTTCAGGATAAGTATTACCCAAACGACAGCCGCGATGTCCCAACATTGGATTATGTTCACAAAGAGCTTCAACACGCTGTTGGATATATTTCACTGAAACATTCATTGCTTCAGCCATTTCTTCCTGACCTTTTTGATCGTGAGGTACGAATTCATGCAATGGCGGATCAAGCAAACGAACAGTTACCGGATAACCTTCCATCGCCTTGAAGATACCTTTAAAGTCATTTCTCTGATAAGGTTCGATTTTTGCCAATGCTTTCTTGCGTTCTTCTGGAGTTTCAGCCAGAATCATCTCACGCATAGCCTTGATTTTCTCTCCTTCAAAGAACATGTGTTCTGTACGGCATAATCCTATACCTACGGCACCGAATGTACGAGCTATTGCAGCATCATGTGGTGTATCAGCATTGGTACGCACTTGCAATTTGGTATATTTGTCGGCAAGTTTCATTACTTCAGCAAAATCTGCAGAAAGTTCAGCAGCTCTTGTTTCAACCTGTCCCACATAAGCTTCACCCGTTGTACCGTTCAATGATATGAAATCGCCTTCACGAAGAATCACGCCATCCACAATTGCAACTTTATTCTTATAATCTATTTCCAGTGCACCTGCACCTGAAACACAACACTTACCCATACCACGAGCAACAACAGCCGCATGCGATGTCATACCTCCACGAGCTGTAAGAATACCTTCAGCTACAGTCATTCCGGCCAAATCCTCAGGTGAGGTTTCGATACGAACCATTACCACTCGTTTTCCATCGGCATGCCATTTTGCAGCATCTTCAGCCAAGAAAACAATCTGTCCTGTTGCAGCACCCGGAGATGCAGGTAATCCTTTAACCCACAATTTTGCTTTTTTCAAAGCTTTCTTATCAAATACCGGATGAAGCAGTTCATCCAATTTATTTGGTTCGATGCGCATCAATGCGGTCTTCTCATCAATCATATTTTGATGCAACAAGTCCATAGCAATCTTCACCATTGCCGCACCTGTTCTCTTACCATTACGTGTCTGCAAGAACCAGAGTTTGCCTTCCTGTACAGTGAATTCCATATCCTGCATATCATGATAATGGTTCTCGAGCTTTGTCTGAATGGCATCCAGTTCTTTATAAATTTCCGGCATTGCTTCTTCCATTGAAGGATACTTTGCAGCACGTTCTTCTTCTGAAACGCCAACACGTTCAGCCCAGCGGCGTGAACCCACTTTTGTGATTTGCTGCGGTGTACGGATACCTGCCACAACATCTTCACCTTGAGCATTGATCAGATACTCTCCGTTAAACAAATCCTCACCTGTTCCGGCGTCGCGAGAGAAACATACACCTGTTGCCGAAGCATTTCCCATATTTCCGAATACCATAGCTTGAACGGAAACAGCTGTTCCCCATTCATCAGGTATACCTTCCATCTTTCTATAAAGGATAGCACGTTCATTCATCCAACTGTCGAACACAGCACAAATAGCACCCCATAATTGTTCGTAGGCATCAATAGGAAAATCTTTTCCTGTCTGCTCTTTCACTGCATCCTTAAAACGATAAACCAGAGTTTTAAGATCATCAGTCTCCAACTCGTTATCCAGTTTGACACCTTTTTGTTTCTTTACATCCTCAATAATTGCTTCAAAAGGATCAATATCAATCTTGCTGGTCGGTTTCATTCCCAACACAACATCGCCATACATTTGAATAAAACGGCGATATGAATCCCATGCAAAGCGAGGATTATTAGTTTTGCGACTCAAGCCTTCTACAACCTCGTCATTCAAACCCAGATTCAAAATTGTATCCATCATACCGGGCATGGATGCGCGAGCACCCGAACGAACAGAAACAAGGAGTGGATTTGCTACATCACCAAACTTCGAATTCATTAAAGTTTCAACGTTTGCAATGGCTTTCTCGACATCTGCCTTCAAAATCTCTGTTACTTTTTCTTTTCCTAATGAATAATATTCAGAACATACTTCTGTAGTAATGGTAAATCCCGGAGGAACCGGTACACCAATCAAATTCATTTCAGCAAGGTTAGCGCCTTTGCCACCAAGCAGATTTCTCATATCTGCTTTGCCTTCGGCTTTTCCATTGCCGAATGTATAAACCCTTTTTCTTTCCATATTCGACAGTATTTACATTTTCATTTTGCTATCTCGAGATTACAATTGTGCAAAGATATGCTATTTATTGCATAATAGTACAAAACGGACAAGCTATTTTATATGTTTTATAACTTACTGCCACTTTTTGTTAGCAAAAATGTATAACTTTGCGTGGCGAAACATTTAAAACGAACGACATTGGCACGAAATAAAAAACAGTTACCGATTCTTGAGAAGGTAACGATAACAGATATTGCGGCTGAAGGGAAAGCCATAGCAAAAGTTGATAATTTGGTCATTTTCATACCATTTGTAGCTCCGGGAGATGTGGTAGACATCCAGTTAACAAAGAAAAAGCATAATTATGCTGAAGGGAAAGCCATTCATTTTTACGAATATTCTTCGCTCAGAGAAGCGCCTTTCTGCGAACATTTTGGTGTTTGTGGTGGTTGCCAATGGCAGCATATCCGTTATGAAGAGCAGATCAAATACAAACAGAAACAAGTAACAGACAACCTCACACGAATAGGAAAAGTTGATTTGGGTGAGATATTACCCATTAAAGGTTCCGTCAAGACTGTTGCTTACCGTAATAAATTGGAATTCGCTTTCTGCGACAAAAAGTGGCTGACTGACGAACAGATAAAATCCGAACAAGCTTTCGACCGTAACCATGCTTTGGGATTCCATATCTCAGGCATGTTCGACAAAGTTTTGGACATACATAAATGCTGGTTGCAGGATGATATTTCGAACCGCATCAGATTAAGCATTAAAGATTTCTGTATCTCACATGAAGGCTATACATTCTATAACGCCCGCAGTCAGGAAGGCTACATGCGGAATCTGATGATACGTATATCTTCTACCGGTGAAGTAATGGTTGTTGTGGTATTCAAAGATGAAGACGAGGCGTTGCGCACGGCATTATTAACCCACATCGCCGAACAATTTCCGGAAATCACTTCCCTATTATACGTCATCAATGGCAAATGCAATGATACAATAACCGATTTGGAAGTCTTCACCTTCAAAGGCAAAGATTACATCATTGAAGAGATGGAAGGATTGAAATTTAAAGTCGGACCCAAATCATTCTATCAGACAAACAGCACACAGGCTTATGAGCTCTATAAAGTTGCCCGTAATTTTGCCATGCTGACCGGCAATGAATTGGTTTACGATTTATATACAGGTACAGGAACTATTGCCAACTTTGTATCTCATCAGACAAAACAGGTAATCGGAATTGAATATGTACCAGAAGCTATTGAAGATGCTAAAAACAATTCTTCACTCAACAACATTACAAACACGCTGTTTTTTGCCGGAGATATGAAAGATATTCTCACTCAGGATTTTATCAATCAATACGGCAGACCGGATGTTGTCATTACCGATCCTCCACGCGTTGGTATGCATAAGGATGTTGTTGACACGATATTGTTTGCCCAACCGAAGCGCATTGTTTACGTCAGTTGCAATCCTGCCACACAAGCACGCGATATCAATCTGTTGAGTGTCAAATATGAAGTATGCAAGGTTCAGCCTGTCGATATGTTTCCACACACACAGCATGTCGAAAATGTTGTTCTCATGAAACTCAAAGAAGAGTAATACATATATAATATACTATTGTTATGGGTGTAGTTATTGGCATAGATGTCGGAGGCAGTACAACCAAGATTGTTGGTATTGAAAACGATGTTATCAAATCGCCGATGTTTGTAAAAGCGACCGATCCGGTTACCTCCCTGTTCGGCGCTTTCGGTAAGTATATTTACGACAACGGATATACACTCCCCGACATTGAAAAGGTTATGATTACGGGCGTTGGAAGCGCTTATGTTGATCAACCTTTATACGGACTCTCAACTGCCCGTACCGATGAGTTTTTGGCTAACGGATTAGGTGCGCAATATGCAGCATCACTGGAACGATTGATTGTTGTCAGCATGGGAACAGGAACCTCTTTTGTGAAAGTTGAAGGCGAAACGATTCAACATATTGGCGGATTGGGCCTTGGCGGAGGAACATTGATGGGACTTTCTCGTCTTTTACTGAAGACCGAAGATATTCATCTCATTGCCGAAATTGCACAGAAAGGCTCCCTTAACAACATTGATTTGCAGATTCAAGACATCTGCAACCGTCCGTTGCCGGATCTGCCTTTGGATGCTACAGCTTCAAACTTCGGTAAAGCCGATGGCAATGTATCCAGCGAAGATATTGCTTCCGGACTTATTCACATGGTATTGCAAAACATCGGCCAGGCGGCGGTTCTTGCCTCCCTGAACAGTTCCATCAAAGATTTTGTACTGATTGGAAATCTCACTCAACTGCCTCAATGCAAGGATACATTCCCGAAGCTTGAAGAGATGTACGGTGTACGTTTTCATATACCCAAATATGCCGAATATCGCACAGCTATCGGAGCAGCACTCACTTTCATCAATCGTTCGACCATACATCCTATTAATTGAACTGTTGTAAAGTAAAAAAAGCCTTCTAAAGAAACATCTGTTGCAAATAATACTTACCTTTAGAGCACGAAATAAAATTACAGTATTATGTTTGCAAAGAAAACTTATATTGCCCGCAGGGCAAAATTGAAACAAACAGTAGGTTCCGGTCTGCTTTTGTTCATAGGCAACGACGAATCAGGTATGAATTATGCTGATAACACATACCATTTCCGTCAGGATTCAACATTTCTTTATTTCTTCGGATTGCCGTATGCAGGCCTTTCGGCCATCATTGATATCGACAATGACAAAGAAATTATTTTCGGCGACGAACTAACAATCGATGATATTGTCTGGATGGGAATCCAACCGACACTGAAAGAGAAAAGTGAAGCTGCAGGAATCGTCGAAGTACGTCCTTCAAAAGATATCGAAGCTTATCTGAAAAATGCCGCTCAGAAAAAACAAACCATCCATTATTTGCCAAGCTATCGTGCTGAGCATCAAGTAAAATTGTTCCACTGGCTCGGTATAGTTCCCGGAACAGAGAAACCTTCTCTCCCATTTATCATGGGCGTTGTCAATCAGCGTAATAACAAGACTGCAGAAGAGGTTGAAGAAATCGAAAAAGCTTGTACCGTTACCGGCGAGATGCATGTAGCAGCTATGCGCGCCGTTCGTCCGGGATTACGCGAAAGCGATATTGCAGCCGTTGTTGCCGAAGCAGCATTCAAACACAACTACGAACTATCTTTCCCGATTATTGCAACAGTAAACGGACAGACACTGCATAATCATGATCACAGTCATCTGATTAAGAGCGGTGATATGTTGCTGCTTGATGCAGGAGCTGAGACAGAGATGGGTTACGCAGGAGATATGTCATCAACAATGCCTGTCGACAAGAAGTTTACGACACGCCAGAAAGATGTTTATGATGTTCAAGTCGCCGCTCACGAAGCCGCTGTTGCTGCCCTTCATCCGGGTGTTCCTTTTGTTGATGTTTATGAACTCTCACTGAAAGTCATCATGGAAGGCATGAAGAACCTTGGTTTTGCCAAAGGTGATGCGATGGATGCCGTAAAAGCCGGTGCTGCAGCCATGTTTATGCCTTGCGGACTTGGTCATATGATGGGATTAGACGTTCATGATATGGAGAATCTGGGCGAAGTTTACGTTGGTTGGAACGGTGTTCCTAAAAGCACACAGTTCGGTCGCAAATCACTTCGTTTGGGTCGCAAACTGGAACCGGGATTCGTTCTTACTATCGAACCGGGTATCTACTTCATTCCTGAACTGATGGATCTGTGGAAGAGTCAGAACAAGTTCACTGAATTCCTGAACTACGACAAGCTGTTCACATACAAAGACTTCAGTGGTATTCGTAATGAAGAGAATTATCTGATCACTGAGACAGGTTCACATCTGTTGGGCAAGACCAAGGTGCCTGTTCATACAGAAGATGTTGAAGCCATTCATTGCTGATAACTAATCAATCCATAAAAAAACGAGGGTGCTTTTCTAATAAAGCATCCTCGTTTTCTTTTTATCGTATATTCGTTTACTTGTATATTCTTGCAGCAAAACCTCCACCAGGAGCCATGTGAATCATCAACTTACGGTCTGCAGGAACCGAAATAACCTCTTTCTTGTAATCGCAGGCTGCACGATCAGCATTGATACCGTCTTTAAAGACTTCCATCTTATAGTCGCCATTGCCCAAGAACGAAAGATCAAGTTCCAAATCACGTGGAGTCCAGTTGGTTATAGCACCGACATACCAGTTATCGCCATGTTGACGAGCTGTAGCTACATATTCAGAAACCTTACCATCCAAAGCCACCGTCTTGTTCCATACAGTCGGGAATTCGGCAATAAAGTTTGTACATTCAGCTTCTCTCATATAGTTTGTCGGATTATCGCACAACATATTCAGCGGCGATTCCAGTATAACATACAGTGCCAACTGATGGCAACGTGTTCCCTGACTCATCGGTTCAGTGTTTATCGGATGATAATTATGACGTGTAGCATTGCGCATTGCACCTTGTGTATAATCCATCGGACCAGCCAATTGGCGTGCGAAAGGAATAGTACAGTCGAAGGCCATCATGTCGGTTGTTTCGGGAGTCCACTTCATATTTTCCAATCCATGAACAGCTTCGAAATTAATTACATTTGGATAAGTACGTGTCAGACCTGCAGGTTTGCAGATTCCGTGGAAGTCAGCCATCAGTTTGTATTTTGCACAAGTCTCAGCGGCACGATACAGGAAATTGATTACTTCCTGATCGTCACGATCCATAAAGTCTATCTTGAATCCCTTGACACCAAGCTCAGCATAATGCTTGCAAACATTCTCCATATCGCGATCGAAAGCGTGGAATCCAGCCCAAAGGATAATGCCTACATTCTTTGATTTACCATAATCAACAAGCTCTTTGATATTGATTTCAGGGATCACCTGCATCAAATCGGCTTTCTTGTTTACCGACCAACCTTCATCCAGGATAACATATTCGATGCCATGTTTGGAAGCGAAATCGATATAATACTTATAAGTCTCGTTGTTGATGCCTGCACGGAAATCAACGCCATAGATATTCCAGTCGTTCCACCAGTCCCAAGCAACCTTACCGGGTTTTACCCAAGAAAAGTCTGACAAACGGCTCGGTGAAGCCAAACGATATACCATATCACAGTCTGCCAACTCTTTATCTGATGATGAAACAACAAATACACGCCATGGGAATGCGCGGGTACCTTTTGTCTTTGCGATATAGCTCTCGCGTTCTTTTACAAGCATTTGCAGCATATTGTGACCGCCTTGCTCTTCAACTTTTGGATAAGGAGCGTGGATAGCCTTCAGCGAAGGTTTGTCTGTCGAATTGTTCAGGAACATTCCAGGGAAGTCTTCCAGATCCGACTCAGTGATACACAACTTCTTGTCTCCATCCAATGCAACAATCATCGGGAGGATAATCAGTCGCTGACTATTCAGTTTTGTGATTGCCTCGTTGACGTATGTCTGTTCAAAAGAGTTCTTGAACTGCTCTTCAAACGTCGGTGCCTTGCTGTTTGCATAAGGCGTGAATGTCATGTGATCGGACGAAAAATTGTAATCAGCCTTTTCATTCTCAACAATGATATTGTTCTTCATGGCTGTGCAGAAGCGATAAGCCAGACCTTCATTATAAAGGCGGAAAATCAAGCTGTAGTTGCCTTTGAACGTCAATGTCATCTCGTTATAATTATCCTTTACCTCCGATTTCTTGTAGATTGGAGAAGGGATAACCTTGTCGACAGATGTTTTTGACATTTTGGTTACTTTCGGATTCGCACCTAAAACATTTCCACCTTGTAATGTCATGGCGATCGTTGAAGGAGCCAACACTTCAGTGCCTTCATGGTTAAAGGAGAACTGAATATCTTTTCCAACTGTAACAGTAGCTTTCAGCTTACTGTTAGGCGATTGGAGCTGATAACTCTTCTGAGCCATCAGCGGCATGCTTCCGATTAACAGGAGCATAATAAGTTTTTCCACTTTCATGATAAATAACTATTAACGTTAATTTGAGGACAAAGATATATAATTGTTTAAATAACACCATCATATAAACCACGATATTATTGGGCGAAATCGGGAATTGTTCTAAATCGAAGATATATTTCATTCGAATGAATTATTCGTTTGACATATGTCAAATTATATTTCAACATTTATAAAAATATATTTCAACGATTATCAAAAGTATGATGTATTCGAATCTGACGAAGAATCCTTTCGATGAAAAGAGGAATAGATTATAATGAAATTCTCCTTACTCCTGTTTGTTTTATTCCGCAGTATTTCGTTCTTTTGTAGATGCATTAGATTATATAAAAACAATCATATCAATGAAAAGACATTTATTTCTACTTATTTTCTGCCTCTTATGCGGTTCCATTTCAGCTCAGACGAAATGGTACAATCCAATGGAAGCAGGCTTCCCGGTTATTCAAAATCAAGGATTTACCAGTGAGATTGGAAACAGTTACGTGCGTCTTCCCGATCGGGCGAAAGGTGTTGTTCGGAATCCTGTATGGGATTTGTCGCGTCATTCGGCCGGTTTGTCCATCAGTTTCTATTGTAACTCACCGGAGATTCAAGTGCAGTACGTAACAACAAACACCAAAAACTACGCCATGCAGCACATGCCTGCGACAGGCGTTTCAGGCGTTGATCTGTATAGCATCAACAGCGATGGCAAATGGAATATATGCTATGGCGGACTCTCTTTTGGTGACACGGTAAAGACTACTTATAAAAATATAGGCAAAGACAGATATCACAACGAGGGCTTCGAGTACCGACTTTATTTACCTCTTTATAATGGTGTGAATTGGTTAAGAATCGGAATCCAAGAAGGTAAAAAACTAACTTTTATTCCTGCATCAATCGAAAAGCCAATTGTTCTTTATGGAACATCAATTGCTCAGGGCGCTTGTGCATCAAGACCAGGACAAGCGTGGAGCAACATTCTGCAACGTGATATTGACTATCCGGTTATCAACCTGGCTTTCTCTGGAAATGGCAAGTTGGAACCGGAAGTGCTCAACTTCATCAACGAAATCGATTCGCGTCTGTATATCCTCGACTGTATTCCGAACCTGACAGAGATAAGTGCCGACGTGGTGACATCACGCGTTTTGGCTGCCGTCAAACAGATTCGCGCAAAGCACTCCACCCCGATTCTACTCGTCGAACATGCGGGTTACAGTAATGCGATAACCGACAGTGCAAGAATTAGTTATAAGATCGCAAATGAAGGATCAATTAAAGCTTATAAACAACTTCTTGCTGAAGGCATAAAGGACTTGTATTATATCTCTCACGAGGATCTCAATTTTGATCCGGACATGTGGGTTGACAATACGCATCCTTCGGATTGGGGAATGGTACAACAAGCAAAAGTGATAGAGAAGAAAGTACGTGAGATACTGCATATCCCTACCGGAAATCTTTCAACAACACAACCGGTTACACAACGTCGCGAACCGAACAGTTACGAATGGCGGACGCGTCACAACGCTATTATCAAATGCGTACAGGAACATGCACCTAAAGCAGTTATCCTTGGCAATTCAATCACCCACTATTGGGGAGGCGCACCATTCGGACAACGTAAAAATGGTGAACAGGCATGGAATAACGTGATGGACAAAGCCGGATTCCAGAATATGGGTTGCGGATGGGACCGCATCGAGAATGTGCTGTGGCGTGTTTATCATGGGGAACTGGATGGATATCAGACGAATAAAGTAGTTCTGATGATCGGAACAAACAATAAGGGATTCAATGACGACAACGAAATTGTTGAAGGACTGCATTTCCTGTTATCCGCCATCCACCAACGCCAACCTAAAGCTACAATAAAAGTTATCGGCATTCTTCCGCGCCGAAACAACGAACCTTGGGTAAAAACCATCAACCAAAAGATTCGACAAATGACGACAAAAGCCGGATATCTGTTTACAGATGCCGGAACTCCGCTTCTAAAGAAAGATGGAAAGATCGACGAGAGCCTGTTCATCGGTGACGGACTTCATCCGAATGAAAAAGGTTATTCGCTGATTGACAAGCTGATTGCCGAATAATTTTAAATAGAACAGGCTGCACATTCACAAAGAAAGTGCAGCCTGTTTTTTTATTCTTCCGCAAATATTCTATGCTTCTTCCAAAAGTTTAAGTAACATTAGCAGTGCCATATTTGAAGCCCGTTGTATATTCTGATCGCGTATAGTACCAAAATGGAAACATTCGGAAACAGTTTTGTCCTTTAGTTTGGCTGCAATCCATACTGTTCCAACCGGTTTTTCTTCCGTTCCGCCTCCAGGACCTGCTACGCCTGAAGTTGCTACAGCACAATCACAATCCAGCACGCGCGTAGCACCTGCTACCATTTGTTCAACAACTTCCTGACTAACAGCTCCATATTTGGAAAGGCTTTCTTCAGAAACGCCTAATACACGATGCTTTACCTCATTGCTGTAGGAAACGATTCCACCGACAAAATAATCGGAACTTCCGGCTACCGAAGTAATCATTCCGGCAATATGTCCGCCTGTACAACTCTCAGCCGTTCCAATATGCAAATGCTTCTCTCTCAGAATCTCACCTATCTGCACTTCAATCACCTTATCCTCTTCAACGAGAATATTTCCGGCAAGGATCGCATGTAGCTTCTCGCGCTGTTCGGCGATAGCAACGATAGCTTCTTCCTCTTTCTCAGCATATGCGGAAAGACGCAGACGTATCAACCCGGGTTGTGGCAAATAAGCCAGTTTGACAAATGAAGGCAACTGTTTCTCGAAATCCGTCAGCTTGATTGCAAGCGCCGATTCCGTGAATCCGGCTACCCAACAGGTCTGATGGCGAATGAAAAGATTCTGGTTGAAACGAGTCTTCAGTCGAGGAATTATTTCGTTGGACATCAACCATTTCATCTCCGAAGGAACGCCCGGCATCGAAACCAGTACCCGATTATCACGTTCGAACCAAGTACAAGGCGCTGTGCCGACCCTGTTCTGAACAACCGTGCAATTATCCGGCACAAGTGCCTGATTGCGCGTCAGTTCATTCATCTTACGGTTCGAACGATTGAAAATACGCTGGATATTTTCAAACACTTCATCAGAGAAGTGCATTCCACATCCGAAATATTTGCAAAGAGTCTTCTTTGTAATATCATCGTTAGTCGGACCAATACCACCCGTAACAAGAACAATGTCAGCACGTTGCATGGCACGATTGAAAGCTTCGAGCATATCTTCCTCTACATCGCCTACCGTTGTACGCCAGACAACACGGAAACCTTCGTCGCCCAGACACTGACCCATCCAGGCAGAATTCGTATCAATCACCTGACCGATCAGTAACTCATCGCCAATCGTGATTATTTCTACATCCATATTTATAATTACTCCTACTTTAAAATGTATATACTTTACGTTCAAAAAGTATATACTTTCACATACCAAAAGTATATACTTTCATACCCCAAAAGTATATACTTTCGCATATCAAAAGTATATACTTTTTTGAGCTCAAATAACTACGCGTGAAAATGGAACTGCATCCATCGGACAAAAGTCCTTGTCCAAATACTTATAATAGCCTGTAACAGCGACCATTGCCGCATTATCTGTCGTGAAAGAAAACTTGGGAATATAGACTTTCCATCCGTAGCGTTTGGCATGATCAAGGAATGCATCGCGCAAACCCGAATTGGCAGAAACGCCTCCCGACAAAGCAACTTGATTGATCCCGAAAGCTTTGACCGCCTTACGCAACTTATCCATCAGAATATCAATAACCGTTGCCTGCAGCGATGCGCACAAATCTTTCTTGTTTTTCTCTATGAAATCCGGATCTTCCTGGAGCTTATCGCGCAATGTGTACAGGAACGAAGTCTTCAATCCGCTGAAGCTATAATCGTAGCCCGGGATATGTGGCTTGCTGAATGTAAACGCTTTGGGATCGCCTTCGTTCGCCAGTTTATTGACAATCGGACCACCCGGATAACCCAGTCCCATCACTTTGGCGCATTTGTCGAAAGCTTCGCCGGCAGCATCGTCAATAGTCTGACCGATCACCTCCATTTGATTATATGCCTTTACCTTGATAATCTGTGAATTACCACCTGATACCAACAGACACATGAATGGGAACGTTGGTGCATGATTATCATCAGGCGTTTCTTTGATGAAATGAGCCAACACATGCGCCTGCAAGTGATTTACCTCAATCATCGGAACACCCAATGATGAAGCCAATCCTTTGGCAAACGAGGTTCCAACCAAAAGAGAGCCCAGCAAACCCGGTCCGCGAGTAAATGCGATTGCATCAATCTCGGATTTGTCGATACCTGCACGCTTGATCGCCTCGGAAACGACCGGAACAATATTCTGCTGATGCGCACGTGAAGCCAACTCCGGAACGACACCTCCATAAGCTTCATGAACAGCTTGACTGGCAATAACATTCGACAACATGACGCCATCGCGTATAACCGACGATGAAGTATCATCACAGGAAGACTCAATACCTAATATTGTTGTACTCATATATCTTTCAGTTTATATTTTCGTGCAAAATAACGGAATCTATCGCAATTATTTGTAGATTTGCCAATAAATTTCGATAAAGATATCAAAGGTCTTAAATACATAGTTGTTTTTCTGCTCGCGTTGTTCTGGATTTTTTATGCAACGCCCGCTATCATGTTGCAGATACCTTATGTTCGAACAAAGGTGGCAAGTATCGCCTCTACCGAGTTGTCGAATTATCTCGGTGTACCGGTCAGAATCGGGAAAGTGGACATTGGATGGTTCAACCGTATCGTTCTGGACAATGTTTATCTTGCCGATCAGGAAAGGAAACCGCTCTTCGTTGCCAATCATGTTGCTGCCGGATTTGAAGCACTCCCATTGCTCAAAGGAAAAATGGTATTTACAACCGTGCAATTGTTTGGATTTACGCTGAATCTGAAAAAGAAAACACCTGATGGCAAACTCAATCTGCAATTCGTTATCGACGCCTTCGCAAGCAAGGACACAGTAAAAAAGAAATCGAATATTGATCTGCGGTTCAATACTATACTTATACGACGCGGACGCTTCCGCTACGACGTGCAAAGCGCTGAATATCTGCCCGAAAAGTTCGATGGTCAGCATATTGATGTACGCAATCTGAGTGCTAACATCTCACTGAAAGCCTTTAACAAAGACAGCTTGAATGCCAACATAAAGAAAATGAGTTTCGAAGAATCATCCGGATTCAAGCTGAATAAACTCACGCTGAACCTGATCGGAAACAAAGACAGTGCATTCGTCGACAACTTCGAAATTAAATTGCCACAGACCAATCTGAAGATTGACCATGCCAGTATAAACCTGACCAAAGTAAAGCAACTCAAGGACTGGATGAATTCAGCCCTGATAACACTTAGCATTCCCTCTTCGCAAGTCTGCTTGAAAGATCTTTCGCCGTTTGTCCCTGCTTTTCATAACTTTACAGATATCATTGAACTGTCGGCAGAGGCTTCCGGATATGTCAACAATATCAATCTCAAACGTTTACTTCTGAAGTACAGCGACAAGATGCTTTTCGTTGGCAAGATGGAAATGCGAGGCATCACGCATCCTAAGAATGCCTATATATTGGGGCAAGTCAACAAGATGTACGTTACAACCGACGGTATTGCAGGTTTGGTCAGCAACTTTAACGGACATCCGGCAAAGCTTCCGGATCCGATTATCAAGCTAGGGACAGTCAATTTCTCCGGCGAAATATCAGGATTCTTCGATAATCTGGTGGCTTACGGAAAACTATCGTCTGCCATCGGTTCATTACAAGCGGATCTGGTTTTGGGTAAAGATAAAGATGAACGCGTAGGTTCTTTCATCAAAGGACATATATCCACTTCTGTGATTCAACTTCATGAACTTTTTGCTGCCAATAATCCTTACGGAGAAGTAAAGCTTGATGTTGTTTTGGATACACATCAACCTAAAGGCGGATCTTTTAGTGGAAACATCAAGGCCGATATTGATGAGTTTAAATACAATGGCTACAAATATGAGAAGATACTGCTCTCGGGCAATTTCAACCCTAACAGCTTCAATGGAAAAATTAATATAAACGACCCGAATGGTAAGCTCCATGCTGAAGGATTATTCAAACATGAAGGACGGAATTCGGTATTCAACTTCACTTCAAAAGTGGAACATCTGCGACCGGATAGCCTCCATTTGATGAAAAAATATGAAGCGCCGGATATCTCTTTCGCAATGAATGCAAACTTCAGAGGCAACAATATCGATAATCTGGAAGGACAAATTCAGGTGGACAGCCTTTCTTTCAAGACAAAACCAAGCAGCTTCTTCTTGCGCAAACTCTTAGTGAATGCTACGGGGACTGAAAAAGACAGACGTTTGACTATCCAATCGGATGTCTTGAATGGAGAAGTTACAGGCGCTTATTCATTTACAACGCTCATTCCAAGTCTGATAAATACGATGAAAGCTTATCTGCCGGCACTGGCCAATACCAAAACGACTAAGAAAAATTTCATGGAGAATAACTTTTCGCTCTTGTTTACTGTCGGCAATACAGAAGCTATTTCTAAAACATTAAAACTACCGATCAGCATCGTGAATGAAGGGCGAATCACCGGTCTGTACAACAATAGATACAATCGTTTCCGCGTTGAAGCCTTCCTGCCAAAGTTCAATATGGGCAGTTCAATGTTCGAATCAGGTTATCTGACTTGCGATAACTCCGAAGGTAATGCCAACATGCAACTCAAAGTAATCAACTACAACGACAAAGGCAATCGCAACTATCTGGATCTCAAAATGGATGCACGCGACAATGTGGTCAATAGTCTGCTTAGTTGGGCAAACAATAAGACACGACAGTTCAAAGCAGACCTTTCAGCCTCTACCCGATTCTCCGAATGGAAAAACGAAAGCGGACAATCCAAACTGCATACTGAGATTTCTTTAAACAAAAGTCCACTTATCCTGAACGATACGTTGTGGAATATTGCACCTTCGAAGATAACAGTCGATGGCGGGCGTATCGCCATTAAAAACTTCTCAGTGTCACATAACAACGAATATCTACACATGAAAGGTTTTATTTCTAAAAACCCTTCGGATACGCTTCTGTTGGATATGAAGCAAGTAGAGTTAAGTTATATATTTGATATTCTGAATATTCCGGTCCTTCAATTCGCCGGAAAAGCCACGGGAAAATTTAATATTTCAGATTTATATGGCAGCCGTATGCTGAATACGGATCTTGAGGTTCAGAATTTTTCTTTCAATCAAGTGGTTCTGGGACGTTTGAACCTGTTCAGCGAATGGGATGACGCACAAAAAGGCATCATGATGCTTGGCAGTATTTATGCAAACGATACGACATGGACAGATGTAAGCGGATATGTGTATCCGGTCGGACCTAATGATGGACTTTCACTCTTTTTCAGTGCCAAAGATATGAATATTGCTTTTTTACAGCCTTTTGTCGGTAGTATAGCTAAGAATATCAAGGGACGCGGATATGGAGATGTACATTTCTACGGACCATTTAGCGCTCTCAATATTGAAGGCGATGCTTATGTTAAGGATGGCGGTTTTGGTATTGATTACACAAATACTTACTATCATTTTTCTGATTCTATACACATGACAACAAAGTCGATTACGGCACGAAATATAACTGTACATGACAAGTTCAATAATTCTGCTAAAGTTAATATGACTGTAAATCATAATCATTTTAGAGATCTGACCTATAACGTGAATATTCAGGCGAAAAATATGCTTGTATACGATATTCCAAAGAAAACCAACCCGATGATTTACGGTTCTGCTTTTGGAACAGGGACGACCACCATCCAGGGATCAGGCAAACTTATCAATTTTGATATCAATCTTCGAAGCGACCCAAAGACCGCTATCACACTGAATTTCATGGATGAATCGGCTTCTGAATACGACTTTATCAATTTTGTCAATAAAAAAGAGATACAGCAACAAGCTGCGGAAGCGAAGAACGATTCGGTACGAAAGACGCTAATCACACATAAAACGGACGATGCAACTGAATACAAAATGAATTTTCTATTCGACGTAACCCCGGATGCCACTATTGATGTCATCATGGATCCGATTGCCGGAGACAAAATAAGTGGAAACTGTACCGGTAGTTTACAGATGCAATATGGTTCGAAAACAGATCTGCGCCTTTACGGGAATCTGGATATAACCAGTGGCAAATATAATTTCAGTCTGCAACAGCTGATCCACAAAGATTTCAAGATACGTGAAGGAAGCAGCATCAGTTTCCGTGGTGATCCGTATGATGCAACAATGAATATCAATGCCATATATAATCTTACAGCGAATATACAAGATTTGGACGCCAGCTTCGTCACAGAGACGCCAAAACGTAATATTCCTGTAAACTGCGTACTGTTGCTGGATGGTATGTTGAGAAGTCCGAATATCTCTTTTGATATAGAACTTCCCGGTTCGAATGAGGAACTGGAAAGGCAAGTAAAAAGCTTGGTTGATACTGAAGATATGATGACACGACAGATCGTTTATCTCTTGGTTCTGAATAAGTTCTATACACCTGATTATACCATTAATCCATACGCATCAAACGATTTCAGTGCTGTTGCTTCATCTGCTTTATCAACGCAAATATCCAACATCATGAATAGCTTTACAGATAAAGTGCAACTGGGTACCAATATTCGTACAAGTCAGGACGGACTACAGGATACAGAAGTTGAAATGTTGCTGTCAAGTCAATTGCTGGACAACAGATTGCTATTCAATGGTAACTTTGGATATAAAAACAGTTCGGCAGCACAAAAGAATGCATTTATTGGCGAGTTCGATTTGGAATATAAGTTGAACCGAAGCGGTGACATACGTTTGAAAGCCTATAATCATGCGAATGAACTTTATAGTATGTATCTTCGCCAGTCGCTTACTACACAAGGTGTAGGCATCATGTATAAAAAAGACTTCACACGCTTGTCGGAAATATTTCACAAGCAAAGAATGCTGTTTACACGCGTACGCCCGGCAGCTAAAGATACGGTTCCAAAACAAAATAAACGGGAAAAAATCAAATAGCCCACAACAAAAAAAATGGATTTACACAGAAACTGCATTTCTATACAACAGGAAACATTTCTGCAAAAAGCTTATGCAACTGTGATTTAGCCAATTCAAAATCTTGTTTTCCACCCAACTCATTCTCTAAGGAAGTCACACCTTTATCAACAAAACCACAAGGGTTTATCAGTGTGAAATAGCTTAAATCGGTATTGATGTTCAAGGCAAACCCATGCATGGTTACAAATCGGCTGCTCTTAACGCCAATGGCACAAATTTTTCTGGCACGACCTTTTACCTGCGGATCCAACCAAACACCTGTAGCGCCTTCTAATCTTTCGCCTTTAATTCCATAAATTGCAAGAAAACGGATAACCGTTTCTTCCAGTTGGTGAATATACTGTTTAAGACCTAAATGCCAATAATCAAGGTCGAAAACCGGATAACCCGTTATCTGTCCCGGACCATGATACGTGATATCTCCTCCTCTGTTAATATGGAAAAACTCTATTCCGCGATTCTGCAAAAGAGTCTCCGGGATGAGCAAGTTTGACTCATGACCGCTCTTTCCCAAAGTCATAACAGGGTTATGTTCACAAAAGAAAAGACAGCTCTTCTCTTCTGTTCCGTTTGCTTTTGAAGCTAAAAGAGCATCAAAAGCTGCTGTTTGTCGTTTTAAAGCCTCTGGATAGTCGATGCGTCCGAGGTCGTAATAAGTGAAGCTCTCCATTTTTTTCTTGCTTTCATTTTACCTGAATTGATATCATCGTCGATATTTTCGCTGCCATAACCCATTTTAACTTGAATGAGCTTACTCATGATTGACATGATCTTAGCTTGACGGCGAACCATATAAGGTGAAGGTTTGCTTGAATCAAAACGACGCGGATTTGGAAGCGAAGCCGCTATTAATGCTGCTTGTCGTCGATTCAACTGATATGCAGCCTTACCAAAATGCGCATAAGCAACTGCTTCTGCGCCGTATATGCCTTCGCCCATCTCTATTGAGTTGAGATAAACTTCCATAATACGTTTCTTTCCCCACATAAACTCAACCAAAACAGTAAAATAGGCTTCTATGCCTTTGCGTACATAGCTTTTGCCCGGCCAAAGAAATACATTCTTCACTGTTTGCTGTGAAATGGTGCTTGCGCCACGTACGCGTTTTCCACTTTCTGCTTCAGATCGTGCCTTCTCAATCTGGTTCAAATCGAAGCCATGATGTTCCATAAAGAGGTTGTCTTCAGAAGCAATAACAGCTTGAGCCAAGGGTTGGGCAATCTTCTCCATCGGGACCCATTTATGTTCCAATTTCAATGACTTGCCATCATGAAACTGCTCAACCAAACGGATGAACATGAGTGGTGTGAAATACACCGGAACATATTTGAACATAAATACAGCTAAAATACTGGAAGCGAACAACGCTATCAAGATGTTGCGCCCCCAGATCATTATTTTTCTCCAAATAAACATTGACTTTTCTATTTTTGCGCTGCAAACTTACAAAAATATTTGTTATATCATCCTCTGAAGTCTCTCTTTCCAAACTTCAAATGCAGCACAATATTTATCAGCCTTCAATCCATCAGGCTCTGTGACATCTATTTTCTTTAATGAGGCAAAAGCTTCTTCGGCCGACGAATAAATGCAGGCTCCAATACCGGCACCTTTAGCAGCTCCGTCTGCACCATTGGTATCAAACAATTCAATCACCGTTCCCGTAACACAAGCTAACGCTTCTCTAAAGACCGGACTTAAGAACATATTGGCTTTGCCTGCGCGAATCACGCCACTATCAATGCCCATATCATGCATGATATCCATTCCATATTTAAATGAGAAAACTATACCTTCCTGAGCTGCACGAGCAATGTGTGCCTTGTTATGAATATTGAAATTCAATCCTTGAATCGAACAATTGATTTCCTTGTTTTCAATCATTCTTTCAGCTCCATTGCCAAATGGCAATATAGAAAGACCTTCCGAACCGATAGGAATAGTAGCAACCAAATCATCCAATGCCTGATAACTGATTCCTTCGGGAGCAACATTACGTTTGACCCATGAATTGAGGATACCCACGCCATTAATACAAAGCAATACGCCTAAACGAGCTTGCTTTTCCGAATGGTTGACATGAGCGAATATGTTCACTCTGGAGCGATTATCATAATTGATCTTGTCGTTAACACCATAAACGACTCCGGAAGTTCCACCGGTAGCAGCAATCTCTCCCGGATTAAGAACATTCAGTGATAGTGCATTATTTGGTTGATCGCCTGCACGATAAGTAACAGGTGTTCCTTTCTTTAAGCCTAATTCAGTCGCCACAGCAGCCGTCAAAGTACCTTGCACTCCGAATGTCGGACAAATATCAGGAATCATCTCTTTACTGAATCCATAATAATCCATCAAATCACTTGAAACACAATTATCTTTGAAATCCCAGAAAATACCTTCTGACAAACCTGATACGGTTGTTGCAATCGTCCCAGTCATCCGCATGGCAATATAATCGCCCGGCAACATGAATTTATAAACTTTCTCATAAATAGCAGGTTCGAACTCCTTAACCCATTCCAGCTTAGAAGCTGTGAAATTACCCGGAGAATTCAACAAATGCTTCAGGCACTGCTCCTCACCGATAGTCTTAAAAGCACGCTCACCAAAAGAAACGGCACGACTGTCACACCAAATAATAGAAGGGCGCAACACTTCCATCTTCTTGTCGACCAGCACAAGTCCATGCATCTGGTAAGAAATACCGATAGCTTCAATATCACTTCCTTTTACATTTCCTTTAAATAATGCACCTTGAATAGCGTTTTTCAAGGAAACCCACCAATCCTCAGGATTCTGTTCTGCCCAACCCGGACGAACTGCTTTAATAGGAGCTTCGTCTTTAGGATAAAATTCAGATGCTACAGTTAGTCCGCTATCTTTATCAACAATAGAAGCCTTCACTGAAGAACTTCCTATATCACAACCTAATAAGTACATATATATTTCTTTTCTGATTTATAAACTCTTATGCTTTGAATGAAATACTGCCCACTCTTTTTAATATATTCGCATAAATATCTATAAGAATGAATTTACAAATATACTTTTTTATTCTAATACAACATGCAAGAATTCCTTTTTTTATTGTAGTTTTGATGCGTCAGAAAAGGTTATTATGGACATCAAGCATCTTCAATTCGAGTTCAAACTTTACTGGAAATATTTACTCCGGCTACTTACAATTGTAGCCGAAGGAATCATTATGACAGCATCCCTGGCAGCACTGTTCATATTAATATATCAATTTGGGTTTTATAATTCTTCATCAGCTCTTCAGAACTTAGGGCAATGGAGACTATACATTCTGATAGCATTCTTTTGGGGTATTACACTGAGATACATTACAAAATTCAAAGATATCATTCAAGAAAAGATGATTTATCTGGATATCAGTATTTATACCTTGCTCTTTGCTGTATTGTCGGCGAAAGTGTTTTTTCAGAAAGCCATGGAAGAATCACTTCCCTATCTTTACTTTTTCACTGATACCCTTTTCATATATTTGCTTCTTTTCGTACTTTCAATCATTCATTTGTCACGACAAACTTTTGCTCTCCTTCAAAGTCATATTAAACCTTCATTTCTATTTTTACTGAGTTTTGTATTCATCATATTGGTTGGATCAGGTCTGCTGATGCTTCCAAACGCTACGCATGGACATGCTTTAAAATATATCGATGCACTGTTTATTTCAACGACATCTGTATGTGTCACAGGGCTTACAACAGTTGATGTTGCTACAACTTTTACTCATACCGGACAAGTAATCATTATGTTACTCATACAAATAGGTGGAATTGGGGTCATGACTTTTACCAGTTTCTTTGCTTTGTCTTTTATGGGGAATTCCTCCTTTTCGAGTAAACTGGCGCTGAAAAATATTTTAAGTGTCGACAATGTAAACGGAATCTTTCGTATGATTATCAACATCTTAATTGTGACACTCATTATAGAAGGATTAGGAGCCTATTTTATCTTTAAAGAAATAGAGTACATACTGCCCGGAAATATGTATGAAAAACTCTTTTATGCCATATTCCACTCTATTTCAGCATTCTGCAATGCAGGCATTTCAACATTAAGTGGAAACATGTATGATCCTATTGTCGCTCATGCATACGGATTACACGTTTGCATTGGTTTATTGATCATTTTAGGTGGTTTGGGTTTCCCTATACTTTTCAACTACCTGAAGCTGCTCAAACATTTAGCTTTGAATATGGCAAAGATGCTCATAAATAAAAAAAGTTACACACATGCTCCACACATCATTAATATTAATACTTATTTAGTGGTTTCATGCACTGCTGTATTAATTATTGGAGGAACAATAGGCTATTATTTGCTTGAGATGCATCATTCGCTTGCCGGACTACCGATTGAAGGGCAGATAGCCGATTCATTCCTTGGAGCAGTCACTCCCAGAACAGCAGGATTTTGTGTGGCTGATATGGCATCTTTAACGCAAGGCACATTGATGCTGACCTTATTATTAATGATTATCGGTGCTGCACCAATGTCAACGGGCGGTGGTTTGAAAGTAACAACTGTATATGTGGCTTTCAGAGCTGCACTCGATAATATCAGAGGTAAAAATAAAGTGGAAGTAAGAAAGAGACAAATATCAGAAGCTAGCATAAAAAATGCATTTACAATCATCGTTCTTTATTTTACATGGATGCTGATTGCCGTATTTGGACTAACGCTAACAGAAAAGAATGTTCCTGTCTTCACTCTGTTTTTTGAAACGGTTTCGGCATTGAGTACGGTAGGTCTAAGTTTAAACTTCAGTCCGTTACTCACCACTCTCGGCAAATTGATTATTATCATGACCATGCTTGTAGGACGTATTGGAATACTTACTTTCTTCACGGCTTTTGTGAAAAACTATAAAGCACAAAATATTGCATATCCAAAAGAAGACATTTCTATGTAAAATAGATTTATTAGGAAGCTATGCAAAGCGACAGTTGCAAGAGTTTTCATACATATAGGAGCTAATAATTTGCATTTCAGAAAATAAATGTGTTCCTTTGAATGTCTTTAAGAGCGAATGTATGACAAAAAATATATTGATAGTTATTTCTATTTTATTATTTTTTGCCTGTAGCAAAGATGAACAATCGAAACTGTCAGGCAAGTGGCAAATACAACAAATTGAAATGAATGGGAATGTAGTACCTGTTGATACTATCTACTTCAACTTCGAAAGTTCTCTATTTCAATATCAGATATATTCGCCTTCATCAAACAGCTATAAATCATGGGTTGGGTATAATTCGGTAAACGATGGTAATCAGCTTTTATTGGAACTAAACGACCAAAACAATATTAAACAATTCCTTCATTTGACAGATTGGTCGGAAGGTAAACGATTATACACAATTGAAAAGCTGACGAACAAACGACTTACTCTAAGCAGCGAAAATAGAACATATACATTCAGAAAATTCTAAAATTACATATCGTTCTCTCGCGAGCTAGGCAAATCAAAGATAATTATGTAAATTTGCACTCCGAAAGTAAAGAAACAAACAATATATGGCGACTATTAACAACGATTCGAAGACGAATGAAGAAGACAAAAAGAGTCTGAATTTCATTGAGACAATGGTAGAGAAAGACCTTGCAGAAGGTAAAAATGGCGGACGCGTACAAACTCGTTTTCCTCCAGAGCCTAATGGATACTTACATATTGGTCATGCAAAAGCTATCTGCTTGGATTTCGGTATTGCCGAGCGCCATGGAGGCGTTTGTAATTTAAGATTCGATGATACTAATCCTGTCAAAGAAGACATGGAATATGTTGATGCCATAATGGAAGACATCAAATGGTTAGGTTATCATTGGAATCATGTATATTATGCATCTGATTATTTCCAACAACTATGGGATTTCGCTATACGTCTGATCAAGGAAGGTAAAGCCTATGTTGATGAACAAACTTCAGAGCAAATAGCAGCCCAGAAAGGGACTCCTACCCAACCGGGAATAAACAGTCCGTATCGCGACCGTCCGGTAGAAGAAAATCTTGAACTTTTCAATAAGATGAACAGTGGAGAATTAGAAGAAGGTTCGATGGTTCTCCGTGCTAAGATAGATATGGCGAACCCAAATATGCATTTTCGTGACCCGATCATATATCGTATACTTAAGACTCCTCACGCACGTACAGGTACGAAATGGAAAGCTTATCCTATGTATGATTTCGCTCACGGACAAAGTGATTTCTTCGAAGGTGTTACTCACTCATTGTGTACACTCGAATTTGTCGTTCATCGTCCTCTGTATGATCTGTTTATCGATTGGCTGAAAGAAGGCAAAGACTTGAATGATAACAGACCACGTCAGACTGAATTCAACAAACTCAACCTCAATTATACATTGATGAGTAAGCGTAATCTGCTTATTCTTGTTAAAGAAGGATTAGTAAATGGTTGGGATGATCCGCGAATGCCTACAATCTGTGGATTCAGACGCCGTGGCTATTCACCGGAGTCAATCCACAAATTCATTGATAAAATTGGATATACAACATACGATGCCCTTAATGAATTCTCATTATTGGAAAGTGCAGTCAGAGAAGATCTGAACTTACGAGCTACACGCGTTTCAGCAGTTTTGCATCCGGTAAAGCTTGTCGTTACAAATTATCCTGAAGGACAAGTAGAAGAACTGGAAGCTATAAACAATCCTGAAGACGAATCAGCTGGAAGCCATACTATTGAATTCAGTAAAGAACTTTGGATTGAACAAGAAGACTTTATGGAGGATGCTCCAAAGAAGTTCTTCCGCATGACACCCGGACAAGAAGTCCGTTTGAAAAACGCCTATATCGTTAAATGCACAGGATGTAAGAAAAACGAAAAAGGTGAAGTCGTAGAAGTCTACTGTGAGTATGATCCGAAGACCAAAAGCGGTATGCCCGAAAGCAACCGAAAAGTTAAGGGAACGCTTCATTGGGTAAGTTGTGCTCATTGTATTCCGGCAGAAGTCCGCTTGTACGACCGTTTATGGAAAGTAGAAAATCCGCGTGATGAACTGGCTGCAATTTGCGAAGCTAAAAACTGCTCTCCTTTAGAGGCAATGAAAGAAATCATTAACCCGGATTCATTAAACGTTTTGACGAACTGCTATGTAGAAAAATATGTATCGACGTTAAAGCCTTTCGACTATCTGCAGTTCCAACGTATAGGTTATTTCAATGTTGATAAAGATTCGACTCCTGACAAATTAATTTTCAATCGCACTGTATCATTAAAGGATACGTGGAGCAAAATTAATAACAACAAGCCTGCGTAGAATGGGAAAAGATGAAATCAAACGATTGTTACAACTTTATCTATCCAATCACCGGAAGGGGAAAGATACGTATTTCGACAGCAATGAGATAGAAGAGCTCTTAGACAACTTTGAGAATGAGGAAGACTATACCTACTATGACGATATTTTAGAGTTGGGGCTGAAACTTCATCCTGAAGATTCAGGTCTGCTAATCCGTAAATGTAAGGTATATATTTATCATGAAGACTATGAAAATGCGTTAACACTTCTCAACTCTATAAGCGACACCGAAAATGAAGATGGTGACGCAGTGAGAGTGGAGTGTTATTGCATGTTGGATGGTTATGAAAAAGCGGTCAACTATATAGAGCAACTCGAGAAAAAGAAATGCGATTACCTGGAAGGAATTTTCGAAGATATTGCACCTCTACTAAACGATTCAGATATGGAAGATGAAGCAAATGATTTTATCAGGAGAGGACTCAAACAATTTCCTGATAATATCATTTTAATGGAGGAACTTTGCTACAATCTCGAAAACAAAGGAGAATTAGATGAAGCAATTCAGATATGTAACAAACTGATTGACATCAATCCCTATTCCTACGACTATTGGTTTTTACTTGGAAGACTCTATTCATCAATTCCCAATTATGATAAAGCAATAGAAGCATTGGATTTTGCTATCACATGCGATAATATTGGCGTTGAAGCCAAATCCTTAAAAGCTTATTGCCTATATATGAATGAGAACTATCAAAAAGCTATTGAGGCATTTAATGAAATTCCCGGCGATGAAAACGAGAAGTTTCACGATATTCCTTGGCAGGCGAGCTGCTATATCAAGTTAGAGGATTACGAAAACACATACAAACTGCTGCATGAACTTTTTGAAAAGAGAGGACGATTAGATAAACCTTCGACCTACATCAATTATATGCGCAGTTGCTTGGAACTTGGTAAAGAAGACGAGGCTCATCAAATGTTACTAAAAGCAGCCGAACATTTCCCCAATGATATTCATATCCTTTCATTAATGATTCTGGACTATCTGAAAAATAATGACAGTTCTAAAATCATGGAAATATCTGAACAGCTTTTCGGCGTTTTAGAATCGATGAAAGACAAAAAGCCGGGAGATATTAAGCTCTTGATGATGGCTGCTGAGTTTCTTTGTGTCAAAGGGAAAGTTAACAAAGCAATAGAATATTACCATAAAATTCTGGATTTTAAAGAAGAAGTTCCAAATGTATTCTTTCAATTGGCAATAGCATACTTAATAAAAGGAGACATGGAACATTTTGACGAATATTTTATGAAACTCTCACCAGACGAACTTCTCGATTGTTTGGAGAAACATTTTGGAATTGACGTTACTTCTATCATCAACGAGGATATAGACAAACATATTCCACCAGAAGATTTGGTAAAAGAATTTCTAAATAACAAAGATAACAACAACTGATCATGGAGAGAAAATTACAAGATTACGGCTTAATCTCACTCAAAGGAATAGCTATGGGAGCAGCAGATGTTGTACCTGGTGTATCAGGTGGAACAATAGCATTCATAGTTGGAATATATGAAGAATTAGTCAATTCTATTAAGAGCATCAATGCAGCGAATCTCAAACTGCTTTTCACTGGAAAGATTGCAGCATTTTGGAAAGGGATAAATGCTAACTTCTTATTTTCGCTTGTACTTGGCATTGCTATCAGTATCTTTTCTTTAGCAAAATTAATAACGTGGCTTTTAGTTGCTTATCCAGTATTGGTTTGGGCTTTCTTCTTTGGACTCGTACTAGCATCCACTTGGTTTGTCTCTAAAGACATTCATGAATGGAATTGGAAAGTAATCGTCAGCTTTATAGTAGGAATCGCAGTGGCTTATTATATTACAGTTGCTACTCCGGCTGAAACGCCTAACAATCTGCCTTTTATCTTCTTGTGCGGTGCGATTGCTATTTGTGCTATGATACTTCCGGGAATCTCCGGCAGTTTTATTCTGGTGCTTTTAGGCAAATATTTTTATATAATGGAAGCTGTCAAAACTTTCAATATAACGATTATACTCGTATTTGTGTGTGGTGCATTTATCGGTATAACAAGTTTTTCAAGAGTATTGTCGTATGCTCTTTCCAAACTGCATAATATTACTATTTCGATGTTGACAGGTTTTATGCTTGGTTCTCTTAACAAAGTATGGCCTTGGAAAGAAACATATCAGATTGTTAGTCATGGTCAAACTGTTCTTATGGAACACAATGTTATGCCTAACCAAACAATAGCTGCTGCTATAGGATTAATGATTTTTGGATTTGTTGTTGTATACGTATTGGAAAAAATTTCGATGAAGGTTTCAAAATAATCTATGACAACACTGCATACAATTATTTTTGAAACAACTTATGAATGATTATAAAGACAAGAGATGAGATTTGATGAACTGAATTTGGATGAGGCTGTATTGGATGGCCTTGATGCGATGAATTTCGCAGAAACGACGCCTGTTCAAGAACAGACTATTCCGCTTATTTTAGAAGGCAAAGATATAATTGCTTGTGCTCAAACGGGCACAGGTAAAACTGCAGCATATGTGTTGCCGGTTATTAATGAACTTTATAAAGGTAAACATCCCGAGAATGCGGTTAATGCTATTATCATGGCTCCGACCCGCGAATTAGCTCAACAGATAGACCAGCAAATTGAAGGATTTGCCTATTTTATTCCTGTATCTGCAGTAGCTGTTTATGGAGGAACGGATGGCGCTGCCTGGGATCAGCAAAAAAAAGGAATGCAATTAGGTGCTGATATTGTCATTGCAACTCCAGGTCGATTATTATCTCATATCAAAATGGGAACAGTCGATTTATCAAAAGTATCCTTTTTTATTTTGGATGAAGCAGATAGAATGCTTGATATGGGTTTTCATGAGGATATCATGCAAGTATATCAGTTACTGCCCAAATCTTGCCAAATCATTATGTTCTCAGCCACCATGCCCGATAAGATTCGTACTTTAGCTAAGAACATTTTAAAGAATCCTGAAGAAGTAAAGATTGCAATTGCCCGTCCACCTGAAACAATCATTCAATCCGCCTATATCTGCTACGAGAATCAGAAACTTCAAATACTGAAAGACCTGTTTTCGCATTCGCTTCCGAAGCGTGTTTTAATCTTTTCTTCCTCAAAATTGAAAGTAAAAGAACTGACAAACACATTGAAAAGGATGAATTTTAATGCAGCGGGAATGCACTCTGATCTTGAGCAATTGCAGCGCGATGAAGTAATGAAAGAGTTCAAAAACGGTCATATAGATATATTGGTAGCAACAGATGTTGTGTCGAGAGGTATTGATATTAATGACATCACTCTTGTTATTAATTATGATATTCCTCATGATCCAGAAGATTACGTGCATCGTATCGGTCGAACAGCACGAGGAACTAATGGCGCCGGTCTTTCCATCACATTTGTTTCACAAGAAGAACAGTTCCAATTCAAACAGATTGAAAACTTTCTTGAAAAAGAAATTTACAAAATTCCTGTAGATCCTAAGTTCGGTGAAGCTCCTTTATACGAGCCAAGCAAATGCCGCAAAAGAGGAAGTATGCCAAGAAGCAAATCTTCACACAAACCTCAAAGAAGAGATTCCAACAAACCTTCTGCAAATAAGAAAGGCATACAGAAATAGAATTTCTATATCTGTATGCCTCATTTATTAAAGGAATATCTCGATTAGCTATTCATCGAGGCTAAGAATTCGGCATTGTCGAAAGTTTGTTCCATACGTTTCTTTACAAATTCCATAGCTTCCAACGAATTCATATCCGACAGATACTTTCTGAGAATCCACATTCTGTTTAGAGTTGTTTCATCCTGCAATAAATCGTCACGACGAGTACTTGAAGCAGTAATATCAACTGACGGATAAATACGTTTGTTAGATAACTTTCTGTCAAGCTGCAATTCCATATTTCCTGTACCTTTGAACTCTTCAAAGATCACATCATCCATTTTAGAACCCGTTTCAGTCAGTGCTGTTGCTAAAATAGTAAGACTTCCTCCATTCTCAATGTTTCGAGCTGCACCAAAGAATCGTTTTGGTTTTTGAAGTGCATTGGCGTCAACACCACCGGAAAGGACTTTTCCTGAAGCCGGTTGAACAGTGTTGTAAGCACGTGCCAAACGAGTGATAGAATCGAGAAGAATAACGACATCATGACCACATTCAACCATTCTTTTTGCTTTGTTAAGAACGATTTCCGCAATCTTCACGTGGCGTTCAGCCGGTTCATCGAAAGTTGAAGCAATCACTTCAGCATCAACGCTTCTTGCCATATCTGTGACTTCCTCAGGACGTTCATCTATCAGAAGAACAATCATATAGACTTCCGGATGATTAAAAGCAATAGCATTTGCTATATCTTTCAATAACATTGTTTTACCGGTCTTTGGTTGGGCTACAATCAGACCGCGCTGTCCTTTTCCTATCGGTGAGAACAAGTCTACAACACGAACGGATATATTATCAAATACTTTTGGAGCTTTCTTTGCAGTAAGCATAAATTTCTCATCCGGGAAAAGCGGAGTCAGATGATCAAAAGGAATTCTATCGCGAACTTCTTCCGGCAAACGACCGTTTATCTTATCTACTTTTACAAGTGGAAAATATTTTTCTCCTTCTTTTGGAGGACGAATTGATCCTTCTACTACATCGCCAGTTTGCAACCCGAATAACTTGATTTGAGATTGCGAAACATAGATATCATCAGGGGAAGTCAAATAATTATAATCAGATGAGCGAAGGAAACCATAACCATCCGACATGATATCCAATACACCTGTACCATTCAGAATGCCATCAAAATCATACTTCTTTTCTTGAGGAGTTGGTGGATTCTGATTATTTTTTTGATTATTATGGTTAGACGGACGATTATTACTATTAGAATGATTCGTCGGTTGCTGACTTGGATTATTCGATTCGTTCGGAACCTTTGGTTCTGATTTCGTTGAAGAAGGAATGATTGGGAACAGCTGATCAAGCACCGATTTAGTATCCGGATGTCTGAACACTACACGCTTTGGTTCCTCTTCTGTTGTTGCAGGAATAACAGGAGGTATCGTTTCTGTTTCAAAAGGTTCAATCGGACTATCCGACATATCTTCCTCTGGCAGATCATTCAATTCATAATCAGCGACAACTGGCGGAAGCATCGGTTTGACAACTTCTTTTGGACGATTATTGGCCTTAGGTTGTTGTATTGTTTGATTCTTTACAGCCTCTGGTTTGACAGACACCTCAGGTTTATCCGTTTTCTCAGTAGTAACCGGAGCAGTTATCTTTTTATTTTCAATAGGCTGATTTTTTGAAACGACACCAGGAGCAGTCGCCGGAGAATTAGTTTTATTTGCTGTAGGATTATTATTAGGAGCTAAATTGGTTTCTGGTTTAGTATTAACTAGACTAGCTTTCGTATCTTGTGAAGCATTCTCTGAAAGAACTTTTTCTTTCTTTTCTATACGATTCCGACGCTTCTTAGTCGTTTGTACCGGTTTATCGGATTTAGGAGAAACATCTACCGGAGAAGGTGTTGCCACTGGCACTTTTGTTGTGACAGGTCCTTTATTATTACTTGCGTTTGCACTTACATTTACATTATTAGGTGTATTTGTTTGTGGCGCTTTCTTCGGCTTAACCTGTTTCTCTTTTTTGCTCTCTTTTTCAGCTTGCATACCTGCAATTGAGATAGCTTGCTCGTCAAGTATTCTATATACAAGTTCGTCTTTTCTCAATGAACTTATTTTTTTTATACCTAACTCTTCCGCTATACTCTGCAATTCTGGAAGGAGCTTTTCATTTAGTTCAATTATGTTATATTTCTGCATATTGAGAAGTAAATAAATATTGCACGGAAAGATTTATAATACACGTGCAAACATGAATTATATCTTTGTTTGATTATTATTAAATTATATGTTTATTGAAAACATCAGATTACACATCAGAACATTTCATTTTTGTGATGCATCTCTGCGGAGTAATACGTTGCAAAGGTAACAATATATTTTATCTTTCAAAATCTTTTATCCCAAAAAATTCACGACTAAAATCTTTTTAGTCATCTTTTCTATTGCAACACGATTATCCACTCTTTCACCCACAATCCAAATGATTTGATTATTGCTACAAAGGAGCCAAGTTCTTTCTTTTTCAAACAGATTGAACTTATGATCGGAAAAATAATCGCTCAATTTTTTCCGACCTTTCATGCCATAGGGAACAAACCAATCGCCATCCTTCCATTTTCGTAACACAAGCGGAAATGATAGCTTATCATAATCAAAACTCGCCACTTGTTTATCTTTACTAATCTGATAATCTTTGGTATAACTGGTAATGGAAAATGACAATGAAATCGGTCCTTGCCAATGATCATCTTGAATATTTACCTGATATTCCTGATCTGAATCTTTTGACAATTCCGAAAGAAAAAGATATTCGCGATCTTTAAGCAACTTATAATTTGGCGAATAATAAATTTTTCCCGCCTCACCATTAAGAGAAGCACAAATTTCAGAGCTGACTGTCGCCGAAAATCCATAAGGCTTTAATAGTTCATAAAGAATAGTATCTACCGAAGGCAATTGCAACAATTTTTCTATAGATATTTTATTCGTCGATTCCAACACCTTTTCTTTTGCATCTTGAACAACCGATTCATAAATGGAATTCACTGAACTAAGATTATCTGCTGTACGCAAAATAGCTGATCTAACAGAAGGATTCAATTCTTCCAATAATGGGAGAATCCGAAGACGAATAAAATTACGCGTATATGCATCAGAAAGATTCGTACTGTCGGTCACATAAGATATATTCTGAGAATCCAGCCATTTAATAATATCGCTTTTGCTTACAGCCAATAGCGGACGCACAATATATCCATTTTTAGGACGAATACCACATAATCCACGAATACCGGTTCCACGAATCAGATTCATCAAAAGCGTTTCTACACTGTCGTTCTGATGATGTGCAACCGCAATAGCCTGCGCATTTACTTCAAGGCGTTTCTTTTCGAACCACTCATATCGTAGTTCGCGTGCAGCCATTTCTATTGAAAGATGATGTGTATCAGCATACTGATGTGTTTCAAAATCAGCTTTTGAATAAGGGATCTGCAACGAACGGACATATTCTTCAGTAAAATGCTCATCACGCATGGACTCCTCACCTCTAAGATGAAAATTGCAATGCAACGCAAAACAGGAATAGCCCAGCTTCACCAAAACAGTAAGCAGGGCTATTGAATCCGCTCCTCCGCTTACACCGACCAATACAGGTCTATCTTTTGTAAGCAGATTATTTTTTTCTATATACGCACGGACAACGTCGAGCATTTTTTACTCTTCTACGCCGGCTAATTCAGGATCAATCAAGATTCGACCACAATATTCGCAAACGATAATTTTCTTGCGCATCTTGATATCCAGTTGTTTCTGAGGCGGAATCTTATTGAAGCAACCACCGCAAGCACCTCTTTGGACGTAAACGACAGCCAAACCATTGCGCGCACCTTTGCGGATACGTTTAAATGCAGCCAGCAGTCGTGGATCAATCATCGCTTCAAGTTTCTTTGCCTTGTCGCGCAATTTCTCTTCGTCTTGCTTGGTTTCAGCAATAATCTGTTCCAACTCACCTTTTTTCTGAGCCAGGTCTGCTTTACGACCATCAAGTCTTTCTTTTAATTCCGCAATCTCCTTTTTCTTCTGTTCATTAGCTTCACCATATTCGCGAATCTTCTTTTCAGAAAACTCAATCTCAAGACCTTGATACTCTACCTCTTTAGTAAGGTTATCAAACTCACGATTGTTGCGGACATTGTCCAATTGTGCCTTATATTTATCAATCAGACCGGTTGATTCAGCCATCTTATGCTTTTCGTCAACGACTGCATCAGTGTTGTTTTGAATCTCAGCCTGATAGTTCTGGAGGCGTGTTTCCAGACCAGCAATTTCATCTTCAAGATCCTGTACTTCCAATGGCAGTTCGCCCCGAAGTGTTTTAATCTTATCAATTTCAGTCATCTTTGTCTGAAGCTGATATAAAGTTGAAAGCTTTTCTTCAACTGTAATTTCTTTTTCTGCTGGTTGTTTATCTGTAGCCATCTTATAAATATTTTACCGGGTTTGTATTAACTTTTGAAAAATGCAAGGCAAAGTTAGGAAATCTTTTCGATATAATATTGTAAAAGATTTCTTTTGTACAAACTTCGCTTTCGTAATGACCGATGACTGCCAATAAGATGCGGTCTTCGACATCATAGAAATCATTGTATTTAGCTTCGCCTGTAATAAAAACATCTGCACCATAACTGATTGCATCTTTAATCAGAAAAGCACCGCTGCCACTGCATATAGCCACTTCGCGTATCGGTTTGCCTGTTGGCGTTGAATACTTTATGCATTCAACTTCAAACAGTTCCTTCATTCGCTGCAGGAAGTTCAGTTCTTCTTCGCTTTCGGGCAACTCTCCCACTATACCCGATCCCGCTTGTGCCCATTGATTGTTCAATGGATAAAAGTCATAGACCGGTTCTTCATAAGGATGAGCCGAAAGAAGCGCCTGTTTTACATCCGACATTTTATAAGCCGGAAGAATAGTTTCGATGCGAACTTCGTTTTCAATGTGCAGTTCACCTATTTCGCCGCAGAACGGATGACAGTTTTCGCCCGCTCTGAATGTACCTTCACCTTTCAGATTAAAGCTGCTCGAATCATAGTTGCCTATGCATCCTGCACCGGAATTGAACAATGTTGTTCTGACCAGTTCGGCATATTTTTCGGGTACAAAAGTGACCAGTTTCAGCAATGCATTCTTTTGAGGACTCAAAATGCGTACATTCTGCAAACCAATCAATTCTGCCAGACGATAATTTACGCCTCCTGCCACATTGTCCAGATTCGTATGTGCGGCATATACCACTATATTTTCTTTGCAAGCTTTTATCATACAGCGTTCTATATACGTAGAACCTGTTAACGACTTAAAAGCTCTAAAAGCTAAAGGATGATGAGAGATAATCAGATTGCAATCCTTTTCGATAGCCTCGTCAATCACCGCTTCAGTAACATCCAAACAAAGCAACGCACCGCTTGCAAACTGGTCGACATCGCCCACCTGCACGCCTGCGTTATCAAAGTCCTCCTGCAAAGGAAGCGGAGCGTAACGCTCAATCTCTCTCAATATATCCTTTATCTTTATCATTTATTTTTTGATATCAACCTTGATACTCAATTCTTCCAACTGTCCGGGTTCGAGTACTGACGGAGCATCGAGCATCACGTCACGACCGGAGTTGTTCTTCGGGAATGCTATACAATCGCGAATAGAATCCAGTCCTGCGAACAATGAAACCCAACGGTCCAGACCGTATGCCAAACCTCCGTGAGGCGGAGCTCCATATTTGAAGGCATTCATCAGGAAGCCAAACTGTGACTGAGCACGCTCTTCTGTGAATCCAAGTACACGAAACATCTTGTCCTGCAAATTACTATCGTGGATACGGATTGAGCCGCCACCTACTTCAACGCCATTGATTACCATATCGTATGCCCAAGCACGAACAGCGCCCGGATCGGTATCCAACAATGGAATATCTTCAGGATTCGGAGAAGTGAACGGATGGTGCATAGCGTAGAATCTGTGATCTTCCTCGTTCCATTCCAGAAGCGGAAAATCGATAACCCACAGACAGCTGAACTTGTTCTTGTCGCGCAATCCCAATCTATTGCCCATCTCCAAGCGGAGTTCGTTCAATTGTTTACGAACCTTCATGGCATCATCGCCGCAAAGAATCAAAATCAGATCGCCCGGTTTTGCAGCAAAAGCTTCTTTAATCTGCTTCAAAACATCCTGCGAATAGAATTTATCTACACTTGATTTAACAGTACCATCTGCTTCAACACGCGCATAAACCAATCCTTTTGCACCAACTTGTGAGCGTTTAACAAAATCGGTCAGCTGATCAAGCTGTTTGCGTGTATAAGAGGCTGCACCTTCGGCGCAAATACCGCCAACATACGATGCACTATCGAATACGGAGAAGCCATATCCCTTCATGATATCCTGCACTTCGACAATCTTCATGCCAAAACGCAAATCAGGTTTATCGCTTCCATAATATTTCATGGCATCCTGCCAGGTCATACGTGGAAAATCATCTTTGAACTCAATGTTACGTATTACCTTAAACAGATGCTTGGCCATTCCTTCGAAGGTTGTGATAACATCTTCCTGAGTGACAAAACTCATCTCGCAATCCACCTGTGTGAATTCCGGCTGTCGGTCAGCTCTCAAGTCTTCATCACGGAAGCATTTTACAATCTGAAAATAGCGGTCGAAACCCGAAACCATCAACAGTTGCTTCAATGTCTGAGGCGACTGAGGAAGTGCATAAAACTGTCCCGGATTCATACGTGAAGGCACAACAAAGTCGCGCGCACCTTCCGGAGTCGAATTGACCAATACAGGCGTTTCAACTTCCAGGAATCCCAGATTATTCAGATAGTTACGAATTTCGAATGCCATCCGGTGACGAAGCTCCAGATTTTTGCGTACAACCGTACGACGCAGATCCAGATAACGATACTTCATACGTAAGTCATCACCGCCATCGCTCTCGTCTTCAATAGTAAATGGAGGCGTCAAAGAAGAATTTAATACATTCAGCTCTGATACCAAGATTTCAATGTCTCCTGTTGGAAGGTTGGCATTTTTGCTTGAACGTTCGCGTACTTTACCTTTAACCTGTATCACATACTCACGTCCCAGTTTATTTGCTTTCTCACAGAGAACTGCATCATCCTTCTCGTCGAAGACCAATTGCGTAATACCATAGCGGTCGCGAATATCAATGAATGTCATTCCGCCCAATTTGCGGATGCGTTGTACCCAACCGGCCAATGTTACGACCAGACCTTCATCTGCATGGCGCAAATCGCCACAAGTTCTTGTCCTATACATAATAATATAATGTCTTTAAATCTTTTCAAACTTCAATTTATGACTGCAAATATAGCAATAAAACGTTGAAATGATTGCCTCTGCTGTCAAAACTCTTTATCTTCTGTTATTTATTTCCATACTTCCGAATCTGAAAGTCCTTTTATTCGAAAGAAATACTCCCTTCATTCGCTAAAACCATTCGTTTGATATATGTCAAAATATAAAACAACAATTGTGTAAATTAAATTTGACATATATCAAACGAATGATTCATCCGAAAGCGATTAATATTTTATTCTTACCAAACAACGATTTCATCCGCAAAGGTAAAGCCTTTATTCTGACGTGGCGCTTTTATACGAATATATCTTGTGTTCCACAATCCTTTAAACTCGTATGTTTGGAATGCGAGAGAAGGGTCTGTTGGTGAAACAGTAGTTGGTACAACACCCTGTGATACATAGTTAATGCCATCCGCAGAAGTAAGTAATTCCACTTGTGAAGGCTGAAAAACATCCGGACCGATCAACTGCATGAAGCGAATAGAAACGGAGTGAATATCCGAAACTGTTTCCATATCGATCGTACAATCCAGATTATCCAGATAGCCTTGCCAACGTCCGTCAAGGTAAGTCAAGCCACCTCTGTAACCATCAACGAGTGCATTCGTGCCTCCTGCCATATATCCTCGATAAAGGGCGCTGTTAAAATGTATCGGTTTATTGATGGCACGATGATAATCCACCTTCTTTTCTGTTGCCGTACCTTGCATCACGCCGTCTTTGAAAATAGCAGCTTCGATGCGGGCCGAATCTTTCACAACAATCGGTTTCTTATACTTTACAGAACGGTTTGTTGGCATCGAACCATCAGTTGTATAACGTATTTCAGCGGGATATTTTTCGGCATCCAACTGAACGGAAATCTTCTTTTTCAATGTATCAACTCGCATCGTTACATCCAGTTCATTCGATAAAGTAAATGGATGAAGTCCAAATTTCTGCAATTGCACCAGTTGGGCATTCATTCGGGTTTTGAAATCATTCCATTTACGTTCGGTCTGAGGCGTCCATCCTATTTCAGAAACTGCCAATGCGCGCGGAAATATCATATATTCCAAATGCTCTGAAGTCGGAATATATTCAGTCCAGGTATTGGCCTGAAGACCAATAATATGATTGCGTTCTTCAACAGATAAGGAATCAACTGGTACAGGATTATAGCTGTACACCTTTTTTATTGGCGTGTAGCCTCCAATAGCATACGGTTGTGTCTTTGGATCTGCCTGATAGAAATCGAAATAGAGGAAATTGCCAGGAGTCATGATCACATCATGTTTCATGCGCGCCGATTTAATGCCTCCGCTCTCACCTCTCCACGACATCACAGTTGCTTCAGGAGCCAAACCGCCTTCCAAAATTTCGTCCCAACCGATCAGTTTGCGACCTTTTGAAAGGAGAAAATCTTCTGCACGGCGAATCATATAGCTCTGCAGTTCATCCACACTTTTCATTCCTTTAGCCTGCATCAATGCCTGACATTTAGGGCATGTTTTCCAAGCACCTTTTCCTGCTTCATCGCCTCCAACATGGATATATTTTGAAGGAAAGAGTTCAATAATCTCACCCAACACCTCCTCCATAAACTGGATTGATGCTTCATTTCCAACACAAAACTCGCCGTTTTTATAAGGCTCACCTGAACAACTGAGTTCCGGATACACAGCCAAAACTTCTTCCGAATGGCCTGGAAATTCTATTTCTGGAATGATAGTAATATGTTTGGATTCGGCATATGCCACCATTTTGCGGATGTCCTCTTTCGTATAATATCCACCATAAGCACCCGGCGTTCCTTCCGGAAGATATTTCCGATCGTGGTCGCGCCACCATTTTAGCCAATCGGACTCTGTTCGGTACGATGCATCGGTAGTCAATTTCGGATATTTATCAATTTGTACCCGCCAACCGCCAGCATCGGTCAGATGCAGATGCAGAACATTGAGCTTATAATACGACATTGCGTCCAAGAGCTTTATGATCTCACTTTCAGGGAAAAAATGCCGGGATACATCCAAATGAAGCCCTCTATATTGGAAACGCGGATTATCATCAATCGTAACACAAGGCAAACCTTTGGGAGTAAGCAATTGGCGCAGCGTTTGTTCGCCATAAAAAATACCGGCATCAGAATGGGCCGACAATGAAACGCCCTTCTTCGTAACAATAAGTTTATAGCCTTCAGAAGTAATATCCAATGTTGAGTCTACCCGATAATTGATAGCAAGAGGTTCCCCTGAAGCCGTTTTCATATTGCTATCTACTTTCAGATATCCACCGGAGAATTTCATTTCCGAAGGTTTAGGGATAATACTGTTCTGCACTTTCTGCTTTGTTGAGCAAGAAATCAGACATACTAAAATAGCACCCGTAAGAATTTTTACAGATAAACGAATGGATTGTCCTGGCGAAGTCATAAAAACTTGTATTTTTAGATTTAGAATGACGATTAATAATCAAATATTTAACATGCAAAGAGGGAAACCTTCTTCAGAATTTCCCTCCTGTATTTAAAAAAAGCCGCACCGTGATATGAACAAACTCCGGATGACAGGATTTGAGCGCTTCGTCACCTTTGTAATCCGCTGTGCTAAGCATACCCCGAAGGGCGCGGCCCGCCATTAATGACAAAAGCTATGTCTCGGAATTAAAATTAAACTGATGAGTTTCCCAATCTATAAGGTGCGGCTTAACTCATTGTCTTATGACACAAAGATAAAAGGATGTTTTGAGATATCCAAATATTTTCACAAAAAAAAGAGCCCTTTATCAGGACTCTTTTTTAGTATTTTGAAACTCACTTATTTGACTTTCTCAACAATAGCTTTGAAAGCTTCAGGATGGTTGGCAGCCAAATCTGCAAGCACCTTGCGATTGATTTCAATACCAGCTGAATGCAAAGCTCCCATCAAACGTGAATAAGAGAAACCTTCCAAACGTGCACCTGCGTTAATACGCTGAATCCACAATGCACGGAAATTACGCTTCTTATTGCGACGATCGCGGAAAGCATACGTCAAACCTTTCTCCCACGTATTCTTTGCAACGGTCCAAACGTTTTTGCGTGCTCCATAATAACCACGCGTAAGTTTTAAAATTTCTTTTCTCTTTGCTCTTGAAGCAACATGATTTACTGATCTAGGCATAATTCTAATCTGTTTTGAATGTTAGCGCCATCATAATGATGAACTTTATTTGCTAAAAACATTCGGTTAATAAAAATCTTGTAAAAAAACTCGCTTAATTTAAGTGATTACTTCATACCTAACAACTGTTTAACGCTGCTGTTATTAGCTTTGTCGACAATTGAGAAATAGGTTAAGTTTCTTTTTCTCTTCTTAGTCTTCTTCGTTAGAATGTGACTTTTGTAAGCATGTTTTCTCTTGATTTTACCTGTTCCGGTAAGGGCGAACCTCTTTTTTGAACCGGAATTAGTCTTCATCTTAGGCATTTTCCAATTATTTTAATTATTAAACATTACGCCTCTTTTATGAGGCACCTTTATTTTTTTATTCTTCTGTTTCAGCTTTCTTTTCAGGATCCACAGTTTTCTTTGCCGCTTGTTTGGTAGCTGTCGAAACACCTGCGCCTTTTTTCGGTGTGAGCATGATTGTCATTCTCTTACCTTCCAAAACGGGCATCATTTCAACTTTACCATAATCTTCCAAATCATTGGCGAAACGAAGTAAAAGTACTTCACCCTGTTCTTTAAATAGAATCGAACGACCTTTAAAGAACACATAAGCTTTTACTTTCGAACCTTCTTCCAAGAATCCTTTAGCATGCCGTAACTTGAAGTCATAGTCGTGATCATCAGTTTGTGGTCCGAAACGAATTTCTTTTACCACAACCTTAACTGACTTTGCCTTCTGTTCTTTTTGCTTTTTCTTTTGTTGATAGAGGAACTTCTGATATTCTATTACTCTACAAACGGGGGGCGCAGCATTCGGTGAAATCTCAACCAGGTCGGCACCTTGCTCTTCTGCAATTTTCAACGCCTGAGAGATTGGATATACTCCCTGTTCTACATTATCACCTACTAAACGAACTTCGCGAACGTGTATCCGCTCGTTAATTCTATACTGTTCTTTCAGACTGTCATTCTTCATTCAAAAAGATATATTCTCCTCGTTATTAGTTATTTTTGTATTACTTTTTTTTCCAACTATTCATTTGTTCATCTATCTCGCTCTTCAAAAGCGCTGCAAAGGTAGCAATTTTCATCGAACCTTTATCACCTTCGCCCTGTTTTCTTACAGAAACTTCATTATTTTCTGCTTCTTTCTCCCCTACAATCAACATATAAGGGATTCGTTTCAATTCCGTATCGCGAATTTTACGACCAATCTTCTCATTACGATCATCTATAACTACATTCAGATCTTCTGCTGTAAGTTCGTCGACAACCTTGTGAGCATAGTCATTGAATTTTTCGCTGATAGGTAAAACAGAAACCTGATCCGGAGCAAGCCACAACGGGAATTTACCAGCTGTTTGTTCAATCAGTAAAGCGACGAAACGTTCCATTGATCCGAACGGAGCACGGTGAATCATGACAGGACGATGTTTCTTATTATCCTCGCCAGTATATTCCAGTCCGAAACGTTCAGGCAAATTGTAATCCACCTGTATAGTTCCCAACTGCCAGCGACGACCGATAGCATCCTTTACCATGAAGTCAAGCTTAGGGCCATAAAATGCAGCCTCGCCATACTCGATCTTTGCTTTCAAACCTTTTTCCTGACAAGCTTCGATGATAGCTCTTTCTGCCTTCTCCCAGTTTTCGTCAGAACCGATATATTTTTCTCTATTTACTTTATCGCGCAACGAAATCTGTGCTTCAAAATTCTCAAAGTTCAAAGCCTTGAAAATGATAAAGATGATATCCATTACCTTTAAGAACTCATCCTTCAACTGATCCGGACGGCAGAACAAGTGTGCATCATCCTGCGTAAAACCACGTACTCTTGTCAATCCGTGCAACTCACCGCTCTGCTCATAACGATAAACCGTACCAAATTCAGCAAAACGCAATGGCAGATCTTTATATGAACGCGGGAATGCTTTATAGATTTCACAGTGGTGAGGGCAGTTCATTGGTTTCAACAAGAACTCTTCACCTTCCTGAGGTGTATGAATAGGCTGGAATGAATCCTTGCCATATTTAGCATAGTGTCCGGAAGTAACATACAATTGCTTGCTACCGATATGTGGTGTCATTACTTGCAGATAACCGTAACGTTTCTGTATACGTTTCAAAAAGTCCTCCAATTTTAAACGCAATTGCGTTCCACGCGGCAACCACAAAGGAAGTCCTGCTCCTACAGCCGGAGAGAATGTGAACAATTCCAATTCCTTACCGATCTTACGATGGTCGCGCTTCTTAGCTTCTTCGAGCATAACCAGATAGTCATCAAGCATCTTCTTCTTCGGGAAGGTAATGCCATAAAGACGAACCAACTGTTTGCGTTTCTCATCACCGCGCCAATAAGCACCGGCAACACTGGTTACTTTGACAGCCTTCATATAAGAAGTATCTGGCAAATGGGGACCACGGCAAAGATCTGTAAATGCTCCTTGCGAATATGTTGTAATTGTTCCTTCAGCCAATTCGCTGATAAGTTCAGTTTTATAAACTTCGCCTCTTTCGCCGAACATTTTCAAAGCATCAGCTTTCGTGATGTCCTGACGTTTGATTTCCTCTTTCTTTGCTACGAACTCCAGCATCTTGGCCTCGATAGCCGGGAAATCACTTTCCTTAATTACTGTATCACCTGGATCTACGTCATAATAGAATCCATTTTCAACAGCCGGACCGATACCGAACTTAATGCCTGGATAAAGTTCCTGCAAAGCTTCGGCCATCAGGTGAGCACCTGAATGCCAAAAGGCATGCTTACCTTCTTCGTCTTCCCATTTGTAGAGCTTGAGTGAAGCATCTTCGTTTATCGGACGAGTCAAATCCCATATTTCGCCATTGACTCCTGCAGCCAAAACTTCCTTAGCCAAACGGGGACTAATACTTTCTGCAATTTGCATTGCAGTTGTTCCTGCGGCATATTCTTTTACAGAATTGTCTGGAAATGTAATCTTTATCATAATCTATACACTATAAACTCTTATTAATACAAGTTGCAAATTTAGCATTCTTTTTTATATCTAATGGGATTTTTCTCAAAAAGATACATATTTTGCCTAGTTACTTGTCATTCGTTTGATAATACTATAGGCATCTACGATACCTAACTCTCCTGCTTTACTCAAATCAGAAATGCCTCTGTTGGCATCACCTTGCGACAAACGGGCAAGGCCACGATTAAAGTAAGCTTCAGCAAATTCAGGATCCCGTTCTATTGCTTCATTATAATCTAATATGGCAGCGCGAAAATCACGTTGAGCACAACGTAAATTGGCACGATTGAAATAAGCATAAACAAAACCGGAATTCTGTTTAATCACCATATCATAGTCATGAGTTATCAATTCATGTTCATAAGCTCTTTTATTATCCTTCAATTGTGCTGTAATTGGATCTGAAGATGCTGCATTATTTGTAGTAACTGTTTTCTTTTCAAAATTCAAGCTCATCGCCGTCGAAAGGGCATTGTCATCAGTCGTTGACGTTTGTGACATATTATAATCCAATTGTTTATAACGTACTACGGCACGATTGAAATAAGCCATTGTAAAATTCGGATTAAGTTCGATCGCCTTTGAGTAATCTTTTATTGCTTCTGCAAAATCTTGAACCAGCATATAATCCAAGCCACGAGCAAAATATAAGTCAGCATCATTCGGCTGCTTGTCAATCTTCGCCGACAATTCATTAATAGAAGAGAAATGCTGAGATACCTGATCTTCCGTCAAGGCTGCTTCCTGATTGGTAATCCGCAATTTATGGCTAAGCAACATACGCGTATTATACTCTTCAACCGACTTATCATAGTATACAAGCTCCTTTATTGGATCTATCTTCTCATAATAAGTCAGAACGAACTGCGGTTCAAGATCTACACGAACATTACGATCCTGTACTCGACCTCGAAACTCATTCTGATATTTGCTCTTGCGCTCTTCGTCCTTATCATATACAACCAGACGATTGAACTTTTCTATGCTTTTATCTGATTTCTCACGTGTGTTATCATCATTTGAGGCAACATCTGATGATTCATCTTTAGCTGTTGTATTTTTTCCAGCTGAAGCTGTTGCATTTGCATTACCCAATGACTTGCCCTTTCTCAACTTTTGCTCCATTTCAAAAGCTTTCCAATAATCATGATCAGCTCCAACATTATCATGTATCTTACGTTTAGCCTCGGATCGGCTATAATAACCGGAAATAAAATTAGGATATTGGGCTAGCACTTTATCAAAATCGACAACTGCTCCTTTGTAGTTACCTGTACCAAAACGCAACAATGCGCGATTATAATAAGCAATATAGTTATCAGGTTCTTGCTCTATAACCACATCAAAATCTTCGATTGCCCTGTTATCATCCCCTACTTGCGAACGAAGTAATGCTCTGTTGAAACGAGCAATCTGATTATGACTGTCGATATTTATCACCTGATCATAGTCTTCCATTGCACCTCGCAGATCATTCATCTGATAACGAACAAGTCCGCGATTAATAAAATAACCGCTTTCGCGATTGTTCAAGTGAATAGCTTCATTCAAATCGGCCAAAGCTCCTTTCAAATCATGTTTGTCATACAGCAAAAGAGCCCTGTTTCCATAGGTTTGAGCATAATAGGGATCCAATGTGATAGCTTTGGAATAATCCGCAAGCGCTTTTACTGTATCACCTTCTTCGGCATACATGGCACCTCGCGTCATATAATTTTTCGAGTCCTTGGAATAAAGTTTCATAATCTCATCAAACACCTTCTCGGCAGTTCTATAATCCTTGCTTTGAATGCAAGCAACTGCTTTATTACTCAGCATCTGTTGATCTTCAGCCCTAAATTCCAGACCTTTATCATAGTCGGCAATGGCATCCTTATATTTTTCCTGACTTTGCCTTGCAATACCACGGGCGTAATATGCTTGAACCAAAAAAGGATTGCGTTCAAGGCACAACGAACAATCTTCTTCAGCGCCCTTATAATCATCCAAATTGATTTTCGCTACTGCACGGTAAAAATAAGGCTCGGCCAACCAAGGTTTGGATCTGATAACTTGATTAAAATACTGTATTGAAAGGACATAATCCTCAAAATAGAGCGCATTACGTCCTATCGCAAGTACACGATCCGTATTAATCTGTGCAAATAGCGAAAATGAACATATTTGAAATAATATAAAAAGTATCGCCTTCTTCATTTTTTTTGACTGAGCCTTATTTGGCAGACAAAAATAAGGAATTAATCTTATACAGGCTTGATTTTAATCATCAAATAATCTTTAGAAACATTATCTCCGGCTTTAACGTCAACTGCTATAACTGTTCCATCTATCGGAGCAACTATGCGATTATACATCTTCATAGCCTGATGAATAAGAAGAAGCTGGCCCTTTTTCACAGGGTCTCCTTCCTTAACCCTTATCTCAATAATTGTTCCCGGCAAATGCGCTAAGACCTCTCCTTCGACAGGTTTATGCCATTTGGTCCGTTGATTATATTTATGTGTCAACTTTGTTTTGTAATCGCCATCGGCCATCACAAAATCCACAAATTCTTTATCTGTATTTTCCATATTCCCTGACAATTAAAATGGAGGTAAACCATGTTTCTTGGCAGGTCTATGTTCTTCCTTTAATGCTGAAATCTTCAATGCATGCAACAATTCTGCCCTCGTATTTTTTGGTTCAATGATTGCATCAACAAATCCTTTGCCCGCTGCAACATAAGGATTAGCAAACTTTTCAATGTATTCCTTTACTTTCTCCTGGCGCATAGCATTAGGATCTTCAGCCGTTTTAATTTCTTTGCTGAAAATAATATTTGCAGCACCTTCCGGTCCCATAACGGCAATCTCAGCAGTTGGCCACGCAAAAACGAAATCAGCGCCCAAATGTCTAGAGTTCATCGCTATATAACCGCCGCCATAAGCCTTACGTAAAATAACCGTAATCTTCGGCACAGTTGCTTCTGAATAAGCATAAAGAACTTTGGCTCCATGACGAATCACACCGGCATGTTCCTGATCAATACCTGGCAAATAACCCGGCATATCTTCTAATGTAACAAGAGGAATATTGAAAGCATCACAGAAGCGAATAAATCGAGCCACCTTATCAGCACTGTCACAATCCAGAACACCTGCCAAAACCATTGGCTGATTAGCAATGAAACCTATCGTTTCACCACCCATCCGACCAAAACCGATAACAATATTGGCAGCCCACATGCCTTGAACTTCCAAGAAATCAGAATCGTCAGCAAGACATTTGATAATATCACGAACATCATAAGGTTGTTTTGGATCTGAAGGGATAACCTGTTCAATATCCAATTCTGTCGAAGGTTCTTTAGATGTACCAATTTTAGCATGTTCCGTATTGTTCCACGGAATAAAGTCCAACAGGCGGCGAACTTGATCAAAGCAATCTTTTTCACTCATTGCAAAGAAATGGGCATTACCGGTTATCTCAGCATGAACACGTGCGCCTCCCAAATCTTCCATTGAAATATCTTCGCCCAACACCGTCTTTATAACATTCGGACCCGTAATAAACATCTTCGAAATCTGGTCTACTACGAATACAAAATCGGTCAATGCCGGCGAATAAACAGCTCCACCTGCACAAGGGCCTAATATCAAAGAGAGTTGTGGAATAACACCCGATGAAAGAGTATTGCGATAAAAGATTTCGCCATAACCACCTAAAGCTCCTACACCTTCTTGAATGCGAGCGCCACCAGAATCATTGATTCCAATAACCGGACATTTCATTTTCAATGCAAGATCCATCACTTTGGTGATTTTACGTGCATGATGCAATCCTAAAGATCCTCCTGCAACCGTAAAGTCCTGCGCATAAATACATATAGGTTTACCTTGTATGGTTCCTGTTCCAGCGACAACACCGTCACCGGCGAAGTCCTTTTTATCCATTCCAAAATCACGACCGTCATGCTTAACGAATAAGTCATATTCCTGAAACGAATCTTTATCTAATAAAGATAAGATACGTTCTCTGGCCGTCATTTTTCCAATAGCTTTTTGTTTATCAATTGCAGCCTGACCACCACCTAATTCGACAGCTGCCTTTTTCACTCTAAGCTCTTTAATCTTTTCACTTAAATCTACCATAACCGCTTATAAATTATTTATTTATCAAGTGCCTTTGTTCTATAAGAACAACGCATTTTTCCCTTTATAATACTATTAAGTTTGCTTTTATCTAATTGGCGACGGATAGCCGAAATGTGGTCGATAAAAACATGCCCTTCCAAATGCTCATATTCATGTTGAACAACTCGGGCTGCAAAACCTTCAACCACCTCTTCATGAGTTTCCAGGTTTTCATCCATGTATTTTATTTTTATCTTCTTTGCACGTAATACCTTTTCATGAACGCCGGGGAGACTAAGACATCCTTCTTCTTCAGAAAGCTGTTCTTCACTCATTTCCAACATTTCAGGATTAATCATAGCTCTTTTAAAACCTTTGCATTCAGGATAATCATCACCCATTACATCTGCATCCAACACCAAGAGCCGCAATGAAAGACCAACTTGAGGTGCAGCCAAACCAACACCTTCGGCTTTATACATTGTCTCAAACATATTTGCAATCAGCTCTTTCAAATTTGGATAGTCCTTTTGTACTAATTCCGTTTGCTTACGCAATACCGGTTGTCCATATAAATATATAGGTAAAATCATAACTTTTGATATTTTATATTTTCTAAATACGATTGCAGAATGATTACTGCACTTATTTCATCTACTAATTCTTTATTTTGTCTTTTCTTCTTTTTCAGTCCTCCATCCAGCATTGCTCTATGAGCCAATACGGAAGTAAACCGTTCGTCATAAAATGTAATTTCAATATTGGAGAAGTTTTTTTTGAGAAGAGCAGCAAAAGCCTCGATGTATTTCATACTTTCAGAAGGCTCATTATTCATTTGTTTGGGAAGCCCAATCACTATAGTTTCAACTTTTTCTTTTGATATATAAGTTGATAGGTAGGCAATTAATTCAGCAGTAGGCACAGTTGCCAATCCATTTGCAATCATCTGTAACGTGTCTGTCACTGCCAATCCAGTACGTTTCAGACCATAATCAATTGCTAATATTCTTCCCATTGGTGCAAAGATAGCACATTTTCAGCTACTCACTTTGATTATTTACAAAAATTAGTTCAGGAGGTCTTTAATAAGCATTCTTTTCACCTTTGAACATGTTTAGTACGGTAACGACAATAATTTTTAAGTCAAGGAAAAAGGACCAGTTTTCAATATACCACACATCTCTTTTTACACGACCTTCCATCTGTTCAATAGTGCGTGTTTCACCTCTGTAACCTGTCACTTGCGCCCAACCTGTAATGCCTGGCTTAACCAAATGGCGAATCATATATTTATCAATTAATGCCGAATATTGTTCTGTATGTTTGAGCATGTGAGGACGTGGTCCGACAACCGACATATCACCTAAAAACACATTGATAAACTGCGGGAACTCGTCAAGGTTCGTTCTACGGAGAAAATCGCCAATACTGGTTTTACGAGGATCATCCTTTGCTGCTTGAACCAAATCAGCTTCAGCATTTACCCGCATCGTCCTAAACTTGTAACATTTAAAATCCTTACCATATAATCCAGTACGCATCTGTCTGAATAATACCGGACCAGGAGAGGTTAATTTAATCATCAGACCAATGACAATATACATTATCGGATAAAGCGTCACTAAAACAATGGAAGAAAAAAGAATATCAAAAGAACGCTTCAAAGCTCTATTATAAACAGCTTGCAATGGTTCTCGGCGTACTGTGAGTACAGGCATGGTTTCAATCATTTCCATAACCAGACTCTTCTTGATATTTCGATAAAACTCCGGTACAATGAAAAAGCGGATCATGTGTTTCTCCGAAAAATTCATCAATCGCAGAATCTTCTCATCATTAGTTCCCGGTAACGTACAATATATTTCATCGACATCATTGGCTAAAACAAAATCTTCAACCTGATGAGTCATTCCTAAATAATTAGGAAGAACAGCCTTCAATGCGATATTATCATCGAAAAAGCCCAAGATATTAAAACCGTACGACAAGTCATTTTTCATTAATCGGTAAAGCTCCATACCATTCTTTCCGGCGCCAACAATTATGACTCTCTTAAAATTGTATCCTTTCCTACGATACATTTTCAAAGTCATTCGAACAATGACGCGCCACAATGAGAATACGACAACAGAAGAAAGATAGTATACTACTAAAAATGTAGCCAGGACATCACCAACATTCAAGAAAATCAAACATGTGGCGAACAAAAACATCATGAATGTAACCAGCACAAAGGCTCTTTGCACAATCTTATCAATGTATACAATAGCCAAATGCACCTGAAGAGGAACAAAATAGAGAGAAAAGAAATAGCAAAAGTTCAGAAGGAGTACAACTTCACGTATATTTGAAGCAATAGCCGATGTATAGTAGCTTCCCAACTCATAATACACCACAAAGAATAAAAGATTCAACACAATCAAATCCCCTATTCCAATCAACCACTGAATGAGAAATCCTTCTTTTTTATTCAATTCCATAGCCATTCTTTAAACACTTGCAAAAATAAGCATTATTATTGAAGACAAAAAAAGGCGGCACAAAATTGTGTCGCCTTCTTTATGATTTTATTATAGAGATTACTTATTTCCGTTAGAAGTCATAATAACTACACGGTTCCAATTGTTGATTGAATACGGTTGCTCTTCACAGCCCTTCCATTCAACTGTAATCTGATCTGAAGGAATACCATACTTAGCTTGCAATTCTTTTGCAACAGCTTTAGCACGTTTCTCAGATAATTTCATGTTATAACCAGCCTTACCAGTCTTCTTGTCAGCATAACCAATAACCTTTACAGGAACGTTGTTATGTTTAACAAATTCAGCTGTGTTGTAAACGTTGATCTGCTGATTCTTGTCAATCTTAGAACTATTCAGACGGAAGAATACTACATTCTCAGCATAGTTGTTAACAACTGCTGGAGCAGCTTCTACCTGCTTGCATTCTGGACAAGATTCCGGACGTTTGCTCAACTCATTGTTCTGAGCACGTAAAGAGTTGATTTGGTTGTTCAAGTCATTCAACAGATTGTAATCCATTGGCTGAAGAACTTCGAAATCAGTTTTACCCAATTTAAATGTGAAACCAGCGCTCAACTGTGTCAAACCATCACTCAGGTGATGATAGAAAATACGATTGAACTGTTCGTTCAACAATGAACCTTGGTACTCAATGTTCAAATCAACACGTTTGCTCAAACGGAAAGCGGTTAAAATACCGGCATTCAACGTAGGAGATTCTGTTCTGATTGCAACACTATTAAGAATAGGACTTACGTTTTCATCCGGATTCTTGAAACGTTGTGCATAACCAAAACCAACCCAAGGGATCAAACGAAATACTTTGTTCTCATTGTAAGGAGCCCAGAAGTTTGTAACATCCCATAACAAGTCTGCATGAGCTGCTACGTAACGGTTATGTTCCATAAATGTAGCATTCTTTTCGAATCCATGGACTGAACCTCCATTAAATTGCAAACGAAATGCCAAATATGGATTAAACCATTTACCTAAAGAGAACTGAGGTGCGAAATTCAAACGGTTTGTGAATTTTGCATCACTGTTGTAATCTCCATACAAAGTGCTTACACCACCAGCGATAGAAATAAACCAATTATCACCAGCTTTGTTTTTCTTAAAGTTTGTTTTGTAGCCAGCTTCATTGCTAAAACCAACTTGTGGTTTAAACTCTTGTGCAAATGCAGTCGAGATTGCAAAGCTTGACAGCAAAGCTAAAACTAATACTTTAGTCTTCATATTCGTCAACTTTTAAATTAAACAATCAATAATCTATTTTCTTTTCTCAAATTTCGTGGCAAAATTAACTAAATTTCCAAATATAACAAACAATAAATGGAATAGTTTTTCGATTTATTCAAAATAATTCAAAATTTTATAGCCACCTTCTTTTAAATATAACTCTTTCTTCATCAATTTTATATCGCTCTGGATCATATCTTTAACTAATGAAGACAGATTATATTCAGGTTCCCATCCCAACAGATTATGAGCCTTTGTTGCATCACCTAGCAACAACTCTACTTCAGTTGGGCGAAAATATTGAGGATCTACTCCTACAAGCTCCTTCCCTATCAATTTCTTGAAATTAGAAAGATACGATTCTCCTACTTTATCATTAAACACAGATTCGTCAATATTGTTTAATATAGCTACTTCTTTAACATTTTCACCTGTAAAAACGATCTCAGCTCCTATTTCATGGAAAGCCATCTGAATAAAATCACGAATCGTAGTCGTAATTCCTGTAGCAATCACATAATCAGAAGGCTTTTCTTGTTGAAGAATAAGATACATTGCTCTGACATAATCTTTGGCATGTCCCCAATCTCGCTTGGCAGACAAATTTCCCATAAACATCTTATTCTGAATGCCCAATGCAATACGGGCGATCGCTCTTGTTACTTTTCGGGTAACAAATGTTTCTCCGCGCAACGGCGATTCGTGATTAAACAAAATTCCATTTGAAGCATGCATGTGATAAGCTTCGCGATAGTTGACTGTAATCCAATAGCCGTACAACTTTGCAACGGCATAAGGACTACGCGGATAAAACGGTGTCGATTCATTTTGAGGAACACTTTGCACTAATCCATACAATTCTGAAGTAGAAGCTTGATATATGCGTGTTTTAGGAATCAAATTCAATAAACGGACAGCTTCCAGTATACGCAACACGCCTAAACCATCAGCATTAGCCGTGTATTCAGGTGTATCAAAACTCACTTTTACATGACTCATTGCAGCCAAATTATATATTTCATCCGGTTGTATCTCGCCGATAATTCGTGTCAAATTCAAACTATCTGTCAAGTCGCCATAATGCAATATAAAATTACGATTCGCCTCATGAGGATCCTGATATAAATGGTCTATCCTTGCCGTATTAAATATAGATGAACGACGTTTCAACCCATGAACAGTATATCCTTTTTTTATTAAGAACTCTGCCAAATAGGCGCCGTCCTGTCCTGTAATTCCTGTTATCAATGCTACTTTTCCCATAAATTATTCATTTTCGAGATACCACTTATATAGTTTTTCAATTCCATCTTCAATCTCTACCGAATGATGCCAACCTAATGAATGCAACTTGGTTACATCCGTCAGTTTACGCATCGTTCCGTCAGGTTTGGAAGAATCAAAAGCAATATCCCCTTTGAATTCCTCCTTTATACTGATTAAATTAGCCAGTTCTTTTATTGATAGTTCTTTGCCCGTACCTATATTAATATGTGTATTACGAATCTCTTTACTACCAACAGGGCACAAATCAACATAATCAACTTTTTCCATCAGATATACACAGGCATCCGCCATATCTTCACTCCACAGAAACTCACGAAGTGGCGAACCAGTGCCCCAAAGTTCAACTTTTCCTGCATGGATGCCATATTTATTCAATACCGACAATATTTCTTCCGGAGCAGCCAAACCTGAAATACCTTCTATGGGATGAGAATTCATATCTTTTCGCAATGCATCCCACGAACCAGTCTGGAGACATTTTGCCAAATGTATCTTCCTTATCATAGCCGGAAGAACATGCGATGTTTCCAAATTGAAATTATCGTTTGGTCCATACAGATTTGTCGGCATCACAGCAATATAATTTGTACCATATTGCATATCGAAGCTCTCACACATCTTGATGCCTGCAATCTTTGCAATAGCATAAGGCTCATTCGTGTATTCCAAAGGAGAAGTCAGCAGACAATCTTCGGGCATCGGTTGCGGAGCATTGCCCGGATATATGCAAGTACTGCCCAAAAAGAGCAGTTTCTTTACATTATTAATATAGGAGGCATGAATCACATTATTCTGAATCATCAGATTCTGATAAATAAAATCTGCACGATAAAGACTGTTTGCCAAAATACCACCTACATGAGCCGCAGCCAGAAAAACATACTCCGGTTTCTCGGCTTCAAAGAAATCATTGACCTTGCCCTGATCAGTCAAATCCAACTCTGAATGAGAACGAAGCACAAAGTTTTGATAACCTTTTTGCTGCAAATTCTTCAAAATCGCGGATCCAACTAATCCCCGGTGTCCAGCTACAAATATTTTACTATCTTTATTCATCATGATATACTTCAACTTTTTACCGAAGATGCTAATGCCAACAGGTAACGTCCATATTGGTTTTTAGCCATCGGCATAGCTACTGTTTTCAATTTTTCCACATTGATCCATCCTTGGTGAAAAGCTATTTCTTCAAGGCAGGCAACTTTCAATCCCTGTCTTTTTTCTATAACTTCTACAAAAGTTGATGCTTCAGCCAAAGAATCATGAGTACCTGTATCCAGCCATGCAAAACCACGGCCGAGCAGTTGTACTTTCAGTTCTTCATCATATAAGAAAGCCTGATTTACAGATGTTATCTCAAGTTCTCCTCGTGCTGAAGGTTTCACCTGTTTGGCAACTTCTACCACCTTATTCGGATAGAAATACAATCCAACAACAGCATAATTAGACTTTGGATGCTCCGGCTTTTCTTCCAGACTCAACACATTCCCGTTTTTATCAAACTCAGCCACACCATAGCGCTCGGGATCATTAACGTAATAACCAAAGACCGTAGCTTTATTATTGTCCGCATTAGCAACAGCCTCACGCAGCATGATTGTAAAACTTTGTCCGTAGAATATATTATCGCCCAAAACCAAACATACAGAATCATTTCCAATAAACTGTTCTCCGATCAAAAAAGCCTGCGCCAATCCGTCAGGTGAAGGTTGCTCCGCATATTGTAAGTGGATTCCATAATCAGATCCATCTCCCAATAAGCGCTCAAAACCAGGTAGATCTTGTGGAGTAGAAATTAATAATATATCCCTTATGCCAGCCAGCATAAGAACAGAGATGGGATAATAAACCATTGGCTTGTCGTATATCGGTAACAATTGTTTCGATACGCCTTTGGTTATAGGATACAAACGAGTGCCGGAACCTCCAGCCAATACAATACCTTTCATATTAATTCAATTTTATACTCTATTCACAATAGAACCTTACAAATAGTATACCATAATACAAAAATCATTGCACAATGGGACAAATAGTCAACTTTTCATGAATTAGATTCTTTATCTTTGCCGCATTGTCACATTACAATACACACTTAAAGAACGTCAAAATGTCAGTTTTATTATTTATAATGGATTTTTGTATCGACGAAGCATAACTACAATGCCTTTATACTATTAAATAGAAGTATTTTTCTCCAATATGTTATGCATTCAACAGGCTTAGTTCCTACTTATATCATGAAACATTTTTGTGAAAGCCCAGACTTACTTATCGGATCGCATTTTTGGTTTGATAAAAATATTAGCACAATGGCAAAGATTCTATATGATTTATACAAAAGTTTTTCCGTAGAAATGCAAAAATATTTCCAAAGCTCATTTTTTTCATCAAAAAGCATAGGGTATTTTCCTTCTGAAGCATCATAGTAATACAGAAGATTGAAACAACTAAAAACAATAGAAGTATGAAAGCAACATTCAAAAAATCGTTAGAGCTATTGCTTATCACCTTGCTGATTGCAGGTTTTGCACCGTTACAGGCTCAGGAAGAAACTCCTAGCGAGAATTATGTCACAGTAAGCGGCGTAATTAAAGACAAGCAAAGCAAAAAGAAGCTTGAGTATGTAAATATTTCCATTCCCGGGACAACTATCGGTACCGTTACGAATGAAGATGGAGAATTCGCTTTAAAAATAAAAGAATCTCTCCATGCTAGCAAAATTGCTATTTCCCATCTGGGTTATGTCAGCAATCAGATTGAACTAACGGGCAAAGACATGAGCGATCTGACTGTTTGGATGACACCTCACAGTAATTTACTGGAAGAAATTGTTGTCCGTGCACGCGACCCTCGTTATATCGTTGAAAATGCCATGCAGAAAATCGGTGCGAACTACAATCCAAAGCCAAGCATGCTTACCGGATTTTACCGCGAAACGGCCCAAAAAGGACGTCGGTATATCAATATTTCTGAAGCTGTCATCGATATCTACAAAACGCCTTACTCTGACCGTTCGACTTATGAAGATCGAGTTCAGATTTTTAAAGGACGCAAACTGTTAAGTCAGAAAAAAAGCGATACATTGATTGTAAAGCTTTTAGGAGGTCCTAACTTATCCATATACGTTGATTTTGTAAAGAATCCGGAAATTCTTTTGGATGAAGAGTCCTTATCATACTACAGTTTCAAAATGGAAGAATCGACCACAATCGATAATCGTCCGCAATATGTCATCAGCTTTTTACCTCAGGCTATACTTCCTTATGCATTGTATTATGGAAAGCTATATATTGATAAAGAGCGTCTCTCGTTTACACGCGCTGAGTTTAATCTTGACCTGAGCGACCGCAACAAAGCGACTCAAGCCATACTAAAAAAGAAACCTTACAAACTGATTTTCAAACCACAGGATGTTTCTTTCCTGGTCAATTACAAAGAGCGTGAAGGACGTACATATTTAAGCTATATCCGCAATGAAGTACATTTTAAATGTGATTGGAAGCGTAAGCTGTTCTCAACGAGTTATTCCATTACTTCAGAAATGGTTGTAACAGATGCAAAGAAAGATAACATCAATCCGATATCTTACAAGGCTTCATTTAAACCGACTGAGTCGCTATCAGATAACGTTTCTGCATTCATTGATGAAGACTTCTGGGGTGCTTACAACATTATTGCTCCAACAGAATCTTTGGAAAATGCAGTCAACAAACTTAAAAAACAATATAAATAATAACAACGCTTCTTTCAGATAGCTATAAATTCTCCTATCTTTGATTCAAACAAGCTAAGATAAGCAGCACCTCAGCACAAAAAACAAATAAATTCATTTTGTTCTGCTCTCGACTTGCATTATCTTTGACTCACAAAATAAGAGGGAATAGTTTTGATGCTAAACGATTTATTCATATTGACAAAAATCAAAGAGGGTAATGTAAAGGCCTTCGAACAAGTATTCCGCCTTTACTATACTCCTCTTTGTTTATACTCTGCCAGTATCACAGGGAAAATGGATTCAGCAGAAGAAATCGTACAGGAACTTTTTTATGTATTCTGGAAAGAAAGAGCGACATTACAAATTTTTCATTCCATCAAAAGCTATCTATATGGCGCAGTCCGCAATCAATCTCTGCAATTTTGCGAACACGAAGAGGTAAAACAACGATACAATGAACTCTTCATGAATGCAGATCCTGAAACAGAGAATACTCCGGAAGATGAAATGGAATATAAGGAACTCGAATTTGTAATTCAACAAACGCTTCATAGACTGCCCCAACGTTGTGCGCAAATCTTTTGCATGCAACGTTTCGAAGACAAAAAGTATTCTGAAATAGCAACAGAACTATCAATCTCTGTCAAAACCGTAGAGGCTGAAATGACTAAGGCCTTAAAAGTTTTACGTAAAGACATAGAGAATTATTATAATGAAAACAGATGATGAAAACAGATATTTATCAAATAAAAACAGATAAAGCATGGAATAAGCTCTATGCCAGGATTGAAAAAGACGGACTCTCCAAAGGAACAGTTCTGCCTGATAAACACATCTATATCAAAAGATGGAGTTTAGCTGTCGCAGCTGTTCTTGCTCTCGGACTTATACTGTCTGTCTCCTTTCTTTTCAAAAACAGCAACTCAATCGACCCAAAACTATTACTATTAAAGAATCAAGAATCCTCTTTTTCTTTGGTGACTACTTTAGAGGACGGGTCTATTGTATATCTTGCTGAAAAAGCATCCCTACAATATCCTCAGCATTTTTCATCCGATAAAAGAGTGGTTAAACTCGATGGGAATGCATTCTTCGATGTTGCCCATAATAAAGCCAAACCGTTTCAAATTGAGACGAAGAAAGTTCATATCACTGTAATCGGTACAGCTTTCAATATAAAAAGTAATAACAAATCGCCTTTTGAATTGTCGGTTAGGCGCGGCGAAGTAATCGTTTCTGTTCAAGGCGAAGAAAATGATTTGCATGTCAAGGCGGGCGAAACTGTAACACTTCATGCAAAGACTCTGCTTTTAAGCCGAACAAAGGATACTGAACAATTCACCCATTACACCGAACGCATGAGATTTAAAGATGAAAAATTGGGAGATATCCTTCGGGTTATTAATTCGCAATCGCAAGATCTGCAAATCCAAACGGTTCCATCATTAGAGAACAGGACATTGACTGTTTCCTTCTCTAAAGATACTCCTGAAACAATGGCCGAATTGATTTGTCTGGCACTCAATCTACAATCTGTAAAGAAAGATAATATCATTACCATCTTCGAATAGGCAAATTATTTATGAACAAGATTTTGGCATATTGCATATCATTTCTGCTTTTGTCATTATTGGCCTTTTCTCCAACAATGACGAATGCAGCAGATATAGACATAATGCCAAATCGCACAATTAAAATACCCAAAACAAAAGATACAGTATATCACCTTTTAGGCAAAGTATCCGATATTACGGGCTTACTCTTTATTTATGACAGCAAAATCATTGACAATGAAAAAGTAACTACTATAAAAAAAGGGAACTATACCATTGAAGAAGCAATCCGCTTGATTGTTGGCAATGCTAATTTAGAAGTTCGCCAGATTGGCAACCATATTTTAATCACATTGCCTGTAGCACAAAAAAATATTTCTGCACCAACAATTGTAGAAAAAAAGAATCCATATTTTACAATTGAAGGGACAATCATTGACAAGCATACGAATGAACCAATAGAAGGAGGAACAATAAATGTTCAAAAAACCTCTATAGGAAGTGTCAGTAATGCCAATGGAGAATTCAGATTAATCATTCCGGATTCACTCCTCTCATACAAAATTGTTTTTTCACATTTAGGATACATCCCTGAAAAATTAGATGCCTCTATAATGACCGGTCGAAAAAGCACCATCGGACTTGAAGCGAAAGTTATACCTCTGCAAGAAGTTATCGTCAGAATTGCTAATCCTGTACGATTACTGCGAGAAATGCAACAAAGCATTAAAACCAATTACTCTCGCGATCCGGTCTATCTAACCTCTTTCTACAGAGAAGGCATTGAAAGGAAGAATAAATTTGTGAGTCTCAGCGAAGCCATTTTCAAAATATATAAATCATCCTATCTTACCGATGCCGGTTCAGATCAAGTAAAGCTGCTTAAAATGCGCAACATCAGCAATCAATTGGAAGAAGATACAGTAATCACAAAAATGAAGGCCGGCATCAATTCCAGCTTAATGTTGGATGTTATTAAAACGATGCCTGATTTTCTCAATCCGGATGACGAATACAATTTATACAATTATGTTTCTACAGATATAACAGTTATCGATAACCGGATTGTAAATGTCATCGCTTTCGAACAAAAAGAAAATGTTGACAATCCACTATATCGCGGCGAACTATATATTGATTCTGAAAACAACGCGCTCATTCGCGCCACATTTGAAATCAATCCGAGATATATAGACAAAGCGACGAATATGTTTATTGAAAAGAAAAGCAAAGATTTAAATATTACTTTACAAAAAGTTGAATATACCTTATCGTATAAACAATGGAACACCATGTACTACATCAATCATGTTAGAGGAGATTTGTATTTTAAAATAAAAAAACGCAAACAATTATTCAGTTCTTTTCCTCTACATACATGGTTTGAAATGGTTACTTGTAAGATTGACACGCACGATATTTCACGATTTACTCACAATGAAACATTACCGACAAGAACAATTTTTGCTGATACACATTTTACGTACGACGAGAATTTTTGGGAAAACTTCAATGTCATACCGCCGGAAAAGAAACTAAATGAGGAAATTGGAGAGATATCAATAAAAGTTGAAGAGACAGGTTATTAACAATAAAGACAAATAAAAAGAGTCCAAACGGACTCTCTTTATTGGTCTATATTGGCATTAGTCTATAAGGCAAAAAGATTGTTTAGGTTATCTGACTGCAAAGATGGAGTTTTTTAAATTACAAAACAAATAAAAAAAGATATTATAAAACATATATTTAAGAATATCGACATCAGCCGGCTTCACTTTAATATAATTAACATATCTAAGATTTGTAATATAACTCCATTCCCCGATTGCTGTCATTTATTTTGCCTTGATCATACGCTATTTGACCATTCACCCATGTTTTTGTCACCAGATGATGGAATAAATATCCTTCAAATGGAGACCAGCCACATTTATACAAAAGATTGTCTTTCGAAACCGTGCAGTATTGATTCGGATTTACTAAAACCAAATCAGCATAATAGCCAGGACGGATATATCCTCGTTTGTCTATATGAAACAAATCAGCAGGCATGTGAGCCATTTTCTCAACCACCTTCTCATAAGTAAAAATGCCTTGTTTAGCAAGTTCAAGCATTATAAGAAGCGAATGCTGTATAAGAGGAATACCCGAAGCTGCTTTCAGACAACTTCCCTCCTTTTCTGATAAAAGATGCGGCGCATGATCGGTCGCCACAATATCAATCAGATTATCGTTCACACCTTTACGCAGAGCATCTCTGTCAGACTGGCTTTTGATGGAAGGATTGCACTTGATTTTGTTTCCTTGCTTTGCATAATCACGCTCATCAAACCAAAGATGATGGACGCAGCCTTCTGCTGTTATCTTTTTATCGGCCAGCGGGATATCATTCCTTAACAACGATAGTTCTTTTGCCGTCGAAAGATGCAAAATATGCAAGCGAGCATTAAGCTTAGTGGCCAGTTCTACTGCTTCCGAAGAAGAAGTGTAGCAAGCTTCTTCGTTACGTATTTTATTATGAAAAGATATATCCAGATCTTCACCATACAGAGTCGTGTATTTGGCTATATTCCTTTTAATAACCTCTTCCTTCTCTGCATGAACAGCAATCAGCATATTCGATTCTCCAAAGATGCGTTCCAAGCTTTCTTTTTTATCAACAAGCATATTTCCGGTTGAAGAACCCAAAAAAAGTTTCAAACCGGGTACACGATGTGAATTCACTTTATGAATTTCATCTATGTTGTCATTCGTTCCCCCAAAAAAGAATGAATAATTGATTAAAGAGGTTTCTGCTGCCCGCTGCCATTTCCATTCCAGTTCGCTTATTGTAGTCGTTTGAGGTTTTGTATTTGGCATATCCATAAAGGAAGTGACGCCTCCTGCAGCTGCCGCACGACTTTCAGAAGCAATATCACCTTTCCACGTAGAACCAGGTTCACGAAAATGGACCTGATCATCAATGGCACCAGGTAATAAAAACATTCCTTCAGCAGGAATCACTGTAAAATCCTCTTCAACCTGCCTTGGAATTGATGTTTCATAGATAGATGCAATCTTATCACCAGAAATAAGAACCGAACCTTTATAAGTCCGGTTCTCATTTATTAATGTAGCATCTTTAATCAAGATATTCTTCATAATCCTCCTTTTCCAACAAAGATTATTGCCAGATTCATTTCAGCTCCAATATTCCCAATGATGATGGAATATGAAAATCAGGCTTTTTTGCATCAGGAACAATCCATGGACGCCAAACGACTTGATTCATCTCGCTGCCATAATAATCTGCGCGAAAGACACCCATGTGAATCTTTCCTTCAGGAGATATCAGCCCCAATTCCTTCAATTCTTTCATTGGAATAGCAACTTCCATCGTATAAGAATGCTTTCCTATCTGATGACCAAGTATCAAACCTTTATAATTCCATGAATAATCGCACTTGCGATAAAAATGAGCTTCATAATCCATCACTTTTCCCTGCGGATCAATTTCAGCTCCATAATAGGTCGACATCTTATTATCTTTACTGATAAAAAACTCAACCCTGTCCTCATTGCCAACAGAATCTTCCGTCTTTCCGTCATTATAAGTCAGCGTCGAATCTTTCACTTCATACAACAGATAAAGGTATTTGTCATTATGACATGCATAGAACTTTGTCTGGTCGTAATCATTGCCATTCCAAGGTGCAATAAAGCCCTTTACGGCACAAGGAATCTTCCAGTCATTTGCTTTTCCGTCAACAGTTATCTTTTTAACGAAGGGAACTTTGATCACTTTGGTTGTTGCCGATGCCGATATTGAAACCAAACCCAACAGGCACAACAACGACCAAAACGATATCATTCTTTTATACATCATATATAATTATCATATTGTTATTAAACCAACTACATAATAAAGTCCGGCAGCAATAGCAGCTCCTACAAGAGGACCAAAACAAGGAATCCAAGAATAATTCCAGTGACTGCCACCTTTACCTTTTATCGGCAAGATAAAATGAACAAATCTCGGAGCAATATCTCGAGCAGGATTGATAGCATAACCGGTTGGTCCACCTAAAGAAAGACCGATTACCCAAACCGTGAATGCGACAGGAATAGCACCAACCGAACCAAGACCTACAGGTAATGTAGAATGGACAGCTGTTGCAGCTGTTATACCATCGCCCAAACTGATTTTACCATCAGAAATATAATAAACCACGAACATCAAAGCAAATGTACCAATAACCTCAGTCAAGAAATTGCGAATAGGATTACTGATAGCCGGGATCGTACAAAATACACCCAGTTTGCTGTCCTGATCTTCTGTTGCATCAAAATGATCCTTATAAACCACCCAAACCAGGAATGCACCAATAGCTGCACCAATGAATTGAGCAACAAAATAAGGTATTACATACGCCCATTCAAATCTGCCGACCAGCGCCAAGCCCAATGTCACAGCCGGATTCAGATGTGCTCCACTAAAAGGTCCGGCAACGACAACGCCAATATACACAGCCAATGCCCATGCAGTCGCTATTACTATCCAACCGGAACCGAAACCTTTTGTCTTATTCAAACAAACATTTGCTACAACGCCACCTCCCATTAGGATCATGATCATTGTTCCTACTAATTCTGCTACAAACGGTGTCATATATTTTTCTTTTAATATTCAACATTTAGTATTAATCAACAGCCCATTTCAATGAACGACCAACAGCCTTATGCCATTCCGTAAGCAATTTTTCAGCAGCCTTCTCTTCCATCTCGGGTTTAAAAATATTATCCAGTGTCCACTGTTCTTTCAGTTCATCCATATTTTTCCAGTATCCAACACCTAAGCCTGCAAGGAAAGCAGCACCCATAGCTGTTGTTTCAAGAACGCGCGGACGAACAACCGGGCAACGGGAAATATCTGCCTGGAACTGCATAAGGAAATTATTGGCTACAGCACCACCATCCACTCTGATTTCTTTCAAATCTGAATGAATATCTTTTTCCATTGCTTTCAGAACATCATAGACCTGATAACATATACCTTCAAGAGCAGCTCTTGCAATATGAGCAGCGCTCGTTCCACGCGTAATTCCGACAATGGCACCACGAGCATACTGATCCCAATACGGTGCAGCCAATCCTGTCAATGCAGGAACAAAATATACACCGCCATTATCTGATACAGATTTAGCCATTTCCTCCGTGGCAGAAGCTTTCTTTATCAACCCCAACTGATCACGAAGCCACTGGATTGCAGCACCTCCGACAAACACACTGCCTTCCAAGGCATACGTAACTTTGTCGCCCAGTTTCCAAGCAATCGTAGTCAACAAATTGTTCTGTGACTGAACAGGCGTTTCTCCTGTATTCATGACCATAAAGCAACCTGTTCCATACGTTGTCTTCGTCATTCCCGCATCAAGACACAGTTGTCCGAACAGAGCCGACTGCTGATCGCCAGCCATTCCTGAGATAGGAACATTAGTCTTGAATATTTCTGTAGATGTTTCGCAATAAACTTCGCTACTGCCCTTAACTTCAGGCATCATCGATTCCGGAATATTGAAAAGCTTAAGCAATTCCTTATCCCATTCGTGTGAATGAATATTATAAAGCATCGTACGCGAAGCATTCGTTATATCTGTAAAGAAATGATTTCCGCGGGTCAGTTTCCAAGTCAGCCAACAGTCAACAGTACCGAAACACAATTCGCCCCGTTCTGCACGTTCGCGTACTCCTTTTACATTTTCAAGAATCCAGCGAATCTTTGTAGCCGAGAAATAGGCATCAATAATCAAGCCTGTCTTTGCCTGAATCATCGCTGCGTATCCTTTTGCTTTCATTTCTTCGCAATAATCAGCTGTACGCCGATCTTGCCAAACGATTGCATTGTAAACAGGGAAACCTGTTTCGCGATCCCAAACAATCGTTGTTTCCCGCTGATTGGCAATGCCTATGCAGGCAATATTTTCAGCAGTTGCATCAACCTTTGCCATTGCTTCAGTAATAGCAGACGATTGAGTATACCAAATTTCATTCGGGTCATGTTCAACCCATCCCGGTTTCGGGAAATATTGTTGGAATGGTTTCTGTGCAAGAGAAATTATGTCTCCATGGTTATTAAAGAGGATAACTCTTGACGAAGTCGTTCCCTGGTCTATAGCCAGTACGTATTTATTCTTCAATTCCATAATATAAATATTTATATCAACTGTTTTACATGAAATTAGACGAAACCATTATATATTTTCCTTGCTCCGGAATCTACTGGAACATCTTGTCGATGCCTCCCGATTCCTTCTCCGGCGGTTGTTGTGATTCTTGCGAATCTTCTCCTTCCGTTGGAGTGGCACAAGGATCTGAATACTTTTCAGAGATGGTGAAGTTTTCAGTCTGCGAATAGCCCAATTTAGAATCGTTATATACCTTCTGCATAAACAGACCAAAGATTGGTAAAGCCACACTTGCTCCCTGACCTTCATTCATGTTGTCAAAATGGATTGAGCGATCTTCACCTCCTACCCAACATCCTGAAACCAAACTTGGTGTGAACGCCATAAACCAACCATCGGAATTATTCTGTGTCGTACCAGTCTTTCCTCCCATTGCAGATCTGATATTATAACGATAACGTATGCGGCTGGCTGTTCCACCATCTACAACCTTTCGCAACATATAGAGCATTTTTGTAGCCGCTTCTTCCGGAATAACTTCTGTCATTTGCGAATTGAAGCGTGCGATTGTGTTTCCATAAGAATCTTCTATGCGTGTAACATAAACAGGTTCCGCCCTAATGCCCTTATTAGCAAAAACTGTATATGCGCTAACCATTTCGCTCACTGATACATCCGGCGTGCCCAAACAAACAGATACAACCGGATTAATATAGCCCTTCAAACCATACGAATGAAGAAGCTGAACAAACGTATAAGGCGAAAGCTGTCCCATCAGCCAGGCTGTAACCCAGTTATCAGAATTCTGCAATCCCCAAGCTATTGAAACCATCTCTCCCACATGCGAAGTGTTTGAGTTTCGAGGTGTCCACAACTGACCATTCTCATCAGTCAACGTCTGCTGAACATGCATCATCTGGTCGCAAGGTGTAAAACCATCGATCATCGCTAAAGAATAAAGGAACGGTTTGATTGTAGAACCAACCTGACGACGACCGCCTGTAACCATATCATATTGGAAACTGTAGAAGTCAATGCCTCCCACATAAGCTTTCACATATCCGGTTCGTGGATCCATTGCCATGAATCCTGTGCGAAGAATACTCTTGTAATAACGCAACGAATCAAGCGGAGACATGATTGTATCAATCGCACCATTATAGCTGAATACACGCATCGGTATTCGTTTATTAAAGATATTGCGAATCTCCGCTTCACTGGCACCGTCATCTTTCATCAAGCGATAGCGATCAGTCAAATGGATAGAACGAGTCATAATCGTATCGATTTCGCCGGGACGCAAAGAAGCTGAAAACGGCGCAGATGCCCGTCCACGTATAGATCTGAAAAATGCCGGTTGCACGCTTTTGCTCATGTGCTCACGTACTGCATCTTCGGCATACTGCTGCATACGCGAATCAATGGTCGTATAAATCTTCAATCCATCCGAATAAATATCGTAGTGGCTGCCATCGGCTTTCTTGTTTTTCTCACACCAGCCGTAAAGCGGATTATTCTTCCATGCCAATGAATCTTCAGTATATTTCTGTTTCTGCCAAGAAGCATAATCGCTGCGATGCGGCTTTTTAGCCGTCAGCATCAAACGAAGATATTCACGGAAATAAGGAGCCAGACCATCTTTGTGATCCATTCTTGTAAAATGGATTTCCAAAGGCTTGGCTTTTAAAGCTTCACATTCTTCACTCGTCAAATAGTCGGCTTTACGCATCTGTTCCAACACCGTATTACGGCGGTCTTTGGAACGTTCAGGATGCAAGCGCGGATTATAATAGGATGGATTCTTACACATTCCTACCAATGTTGCCGCCTCACAGATTGTCAGATCTTTCGGTTTCTTGCCAAAATAAACATGCGAAGCCGACTGAATACCAACGGCATTATACAGAAAATCGAACTTATTCAGATATAAATTGACAATCTCCTCTTTTGTATAATAGCGTTCCAATTGAACGGCAATCACCCATTCGATCGGCTTTTGGAAAAAACGTTCGACTGAATTACGCGCATTGGGCGAAAATAGCTGCTTAGCTAACTGCTGCGTAATCGTACTTCCACCTCCGGCACTTCTCTGAAACAGCAATCCACGTTTTACAAAAGCACGCAACAAACCAAAAATATCGATACCACTATGTTCGGTAAAACGAGAATCTTCGGTTGCAATCAGCGCCTTCACCAGTTCGGGAGATAGGTCTTTATAAGTCACATACAAACGGTTATCGGAACTTAAAGCATAACTACCCAATGTCTTGCCATCGGAAGAAATGATTTGTGAAGCATATTTGTCTATCGGGTTCTCGAGTTGTTCAACAGGAGGCATATAGCCTATCAATCCATAAGCTATAGCGATAAAAAAGACGATAGCAACTATTACACCAACTAAATATAGCGCCCAAAATCGTTTACTAAGTTTTGCCTTAAACTCTTTTACATTCATATATTTTCCATCCATTATAGACAACTGTCAACCTTCGGACATTATTTACAGTCTATTCCAATAAGTTATGCTAAACAGTACGTCACATTATTGCTGCAAAGGTAATCATTTCTGAATAATAAATAACGATTGTAGTTTATAATCTCTATCCAGCTGAAAGCTTAGCGATTATCATACATTTTCTCGTAATATTTCATGTATTCGCCGCCTGTAATATCTTCAACCCACTGCTGATGTTCAAGATACCAGCGGATTGTTTTGACAATGCCCACTTCGAAAGTTGTTTCAGGCGTCCATCCCAGTTCGCGAGTGATTTTTGTCGGATCGATGGCATAACGTTGGTCATGACCAAGACGATCTTTCACGAATGTAATCAAACTGTCATTAATCCAATCGATAGAGATTTGCCCATCGGCTCCTATCACTTGTTTCTTCAAGACTTTACGATACTCAGGATGCTCTGTCATCAGCTCGCGGATCGTACGAATCGTGAGTCTGACAATCTCAATATTCTGTTTCTCATTATGACCACCTACATTATAAACTTCTCCTGCCCGACCTTTATGCAGCACCAAATCAATTGCCTTGCAATGATCTTCCACATAAAGCCAGTCGCGCACATTCGTGCCATTGCCATAAACCGGCAGAGATTTTCCTTCGAGTATATTCTTTATAATCAGCGGAATCAACTTCTCAGGAAAATGATACGGCCCATAATTATTCGAGCAGCGCGTGATGCTTATCGGCATCTTGTAAGTATCGGCATAAGCTCTTACAAACAAGTCGGCGCTCGTTTTCGAAGCACTGTAAGGACTTCGTGGATCCAAAGGCGTCGTTTCAGTAAAATAGCCTTCTGCACCCAAACTTCCATACACTTCATCAGTTGAAACCTGATGGAAACGAATTCCTTTGCGCCATGTCGGATAACCTGTGGCGTCTTTTCCCGTCACCCAAGCCTTACGTGCGGCATCCAACAAGTTTTGTGTACCTAATATATTTGTTATCAGAAACAACTGCGGATTCTCAATGCTGCGGTCGACATGGCTTTCGGCAGCGAAGTTAACCACATAATTAAACTGATATTCAGCAAAAAGCTTATCAGCCAACGCCCGGTCGCCGATATCTCCTTTTACGAATATACAGCGCTTGCCATCAATATCTTCAGCGATTGTACCCAGATTCCCGGCATACGTCAACAAATCGAGAACAACTATTTGAATATCCTGGTATTTGGCCAACATGTATTTGATAAAGTTAGCGCCAATAAATCCGGCAGCACCAGTGACTAAGTATGTTTCCATATTAAATATGTATTAAAATTTAAAATTCAGCTCAGCGTCGGCCAAGAACGGCGAACGCATATCTTTTGGCGAAAGGTTGACCTCCTCGCCTTCGGTAATATGCCAATCCACATGAATTGTCGGGTCGTCATAACGGATGCCACGCTCGCAAGCTGGCATATAGGGATTATCCACCTTATAAGTAAACACTGCCTCTTCGCTCAACACATGAAAACCATGTGCAAAACCCTGCGGAATAAACAATTGGCGTTTGTTTTCACCGGAAAGTTCAACTGAAACATATTGTCCATAGGTAGGCGAACCTTCGCGCAGATCAACAGCTACATCCAAAACCTTCCCACTGATGACACGTACCAATTTGGCTTGCGAATAAGGCGCCATCTGATAATGCAATCCGCGAAGAACACCTTTCGTAGAACAGGATTCGTTATCCTGAACAAACTCTACCTTCCCTATATGTTCGTCGAAATCAGATTGTTTATAAGCCTCCATAAAATATCCGCGATTGTCATTGAATACTTTCGGCTCAATAATCCAGACGCCTTGAATATTTGTTTTTATATAATTCATCACTTAGTATTTTTCTTACAAGAAGCAAATTAAACTCTTTTTCTTCAGTTATGCAACAAACTGTTTAAACAAAAAGGGAGAAAAACATTTGCATATTCAAAACTTAATCCTTTACTTTGCACTCGCTAAAAACGAAAGGCTTCGGTTCCTTGGATGAGTGGCTTAGTCAGCGGTCTGCAAAACCGTATACGGCGGTTCGAATCCGCCAGGAACCTCAAAAAAATTAAACTTAAAAGAAAGTAAACGGGACTCGGTTCCTTGGATGAGTGGCTTAGTCAGCGGTCTGCAAAACCGTATACGGCAGTTCGAATCTGCCAGGAACCTCATAATAAAGGCGAAGCTTTATGCTCCGCCTTTATTATTTCCAACCATTACTTATGAAGCGTTATGATCGTATAAGAATACTTCGGGAAAGTATATTTTGCCTTCTTCTGAGATAATTTTATCTGTGAAGTCTTTGGAGAAACATTGTACATGTTCTTATCCGTATTCGTTTCCGTCAAATCGCAATTGCCGATAGTCCAAAGATTCGCTTTACTCTGATACTTAAAGCCTTTGATGTCCAATGCAGCTTCTTGCGGCTGGTCCGACAGATTCACCACATATAAAGCAAGCGTTTTACCCGAATCATCCAACTTCGCAGTTATATCCAACAGCTTTTCATCACTGCTCGCCGTCTGCATGACATTCGGAAGCCAGTTTTCAGTCATTACTTCATCAATATAAGCCGATGGCATAAACCAGATAGCATGAGAGTTATAATGTATACGTCCTTGATCCCACATGTAATGCAAACCATGCGGTTGGAAAGTATTTGCCGTACCAAGCATCTTGAAATGGTCGCCATAACGTTGCAGTTTATTCCAGTTGTTCGCATGCGCCAAACCACGGTTCCAGTCGCATCGGTTGCCATTTTCCTCCATCGGATGAAGATTCAGTTTGAAACCCGGATAATCTTTGGCAAGCTCTGTCTGCAGATCAATTCCCATCTCATGCGTAAATCCGGGATCGCTGGCAAAGCCCAACCATCCGCCATAATGCGGATCCCAAGCCAGTTTGTCGGCTTTACCATGGTCGATAAACCATTTTACCATTTCTGATGACATTTGATATTCAGTTGTTCCACGCGCATAGCTCTTCGGATTTGTTCCGATATTGAGTGAAACCACGATTGACATTTCGGGATCCGACTGCCAAGCTGACTCGGCAAACTTTTTGACACATTCCAGATATCCTCTGGTCATGTTGCGCTCATTATCCACTTCGATAAACCTGAGATTATAAGGTTGAGCATGACCTTGTTTGACACGCAAAGCGCCCCATTTTGAAATAGTCGGACCGTTAACATATTCCACAAAATCACGAATATCTTCGGAAGTCTCGTCCATACTCATGCCTAATATACATTGCGCTTTTAAAACTTCTGCCAGCTGCAACATCTCAAGAAATGCGAAACTGTGTGTTGCATAAGGACTGAAGCCGCTGCGATACGTAATACGCCGTTCGTCAACCGGACCCAGCATTTTCTTCCAGCGATAGTTGTAGGAATCGATGCCAACATCGACCATCGAACCGTTGTAGCGAATAGCAGATATGCCTTGTTTCTTAAGCGCATCAACAAAATTCTTTCGCAACGGATAACCATTGACTCTTCCCCACTCGCCCGGTTCAAGGAATGCATAACCCAGATCAATCTGTCCGGGACTTTTCAAAGAAATACCGAAACTGCCTTCCAGTGCTTCGTTATCAGAAGTCAGCTCGAATGAAATCTTCTCGTACGAACCATCGCCTTTGATTGAATAAGGTTTCTCCGCCAAAACTTTTCCATTATCATCGCGAAGAGAGAGATAGACGGTTGTTGGTTTATCGGCTTTCAATCGGATGATGCCATCATAGCTTTTCCCTTTTTCAAAATGAATGCCCATCCGATAAAGGCCATGATTTGTAAGTCCTACTTCGCCTTCGCCATCAAGGAACTCAATGCGCTGCGTCTGCCTTCCCATATAAGCTTTCCCATCGCGTATAAGTGTAAAAGCATATTTCGCACTGCCGGATTGCAGTTTCGACCAAAATTTGCTGATTTGTTCATTGCCATTAATTCGTTCGAGCATCACTTTCTGAATGTTGGCAGGAAGAGAATCGAACACAAGAAAACGCCCAGGAAAACGATATCCGGATATGATCTCAGGATGATCGAATGGCGCAGCATTATACACATCTTTGCTGTTGAAATCATATTTCTCCGAAAGATTGTTCCAATTGACTCTGGCATACACATTCGATTGTGTGATCAGATGCGGGATCCGACGTTCGTCGAGCATCACATAAATTTTGGAATAATCAGCTCTTTTGAGATTCAGAAAATCGGTTTCAATATTTTCCTCAAAACATTCTCCATGAAGAAGTTGGCTGAATACACCTCCATTGGTCTGATTATTGATATCCTCAATATTCGTTCCATCAAAAAGTCTTGATGCCGTAGCTATCTGTTTCGATGCATCAACACTCAAACGCGCCGTCTTCGTCTGTGCAGAAACAGCAGCGCTCATCACAAGCAAGCCTAAAAGAAACAAGTGTCTTTTCATGATTATTGTCTTTGTATGGCACAAAGATATCAAAAATTATCACTTGGCCGAGTATTACTCAATAACGTTTTGTAATCGCAATCTTCTTTCAGCATAGCATTAGCCCACTCCCTAGAAGCAACTACCAATTCTTCATCAAACTCATTTTTTAGTTGAACTAGATGTTGTTTTTGCATACGATATGTAGTCTGTTCATAAACAAATCTGGCATTTCCATTCAATAAATTAGATACTTGCATTCTTGCCTCCATCAGTTCTTTCCATGCTTTTTGCTCAGAATACAAAGTTTGAAGCTGATTCTTTCTAGGATACATATAATTTTCTATTTTCTTATGCTTTATGTCATTCTCTAATCTTGCATATTCTTGATTCATTCGGTCCTCTGATATTAATATATATTGTTTTTTAGATTTATAATTGCTTTCTGTAAGCACGGCAAACAGTTCGGTCATCGATTGAATCCTTCTTTCTAGTCGCGTTGTCATAAAATCACCAAAAACAGAACTTCTCATAGAGAATTGTTCATTGCCGTAAACAACTGTATCCAAAACTGCCAATTGTCTATCGACAAACCGTTTCCACAAATTATTTTCTTTATTCAAAGATTCCTGCAAACGAGCATCTTTTGGAAGATCACTAATCATCTTAAATAAATGATAACAAGCAGTCATTTCTAAATTACTCTTCACACCTGCTTGCATTGAAAACTCGATTTCAGAACGGAAGTCCTTATTATCAGGCACAAAACATTGAAGGCACTTTCTGTATTGTTTAAATCCATCAACCGTAGCTTTAAAAGTAAGATGCTTTGAATTCAAATAGCTATTTATCAACGAATCAAACTGTACCGCATCATAATCCAAACTTTTCATTTGTAGAGTAATTTTATACATTTGATTCAAAACACGAAATTCTTCAGGATGATCTTTCTCGAATACAGGAAAATCATAACCCGCATCCACATCTGATGGCGATTCTGCAAAACCCGAATCAGTTGGTGCAACAGAAACTATTGTATCTGCATCATTTGAATTCTCAATTCTGTTCCTGTTTACATGGCAAGACATGCATAACAGAGAAAACGTTAATATGTAATATAGTGATTTCATGATTACAAATTACTTACTTATTAATACAAGATTATTTTCACAATCATCCTTACTATCTATTCTTTTTCATTTATTGATTGGCTTTCATTCTCTATTTTCCAAATAGCTCTATTAATTTCTTGTCTTACTCCCAAGAATTTGAGCGATAATTCAGAACCAATCGAATATTCGTGAATTGGTTTAGATAGGGCACTTGAATGAACAAATGTCGATTTATTATCTCGTAGACATATAATTCCCCATTTAGAATAATACTCAACTTTGTATTTATATATTTCATCAAGATTCATTTTAGAATAATCAATCCTTAATTCAAACATGCATTTTGTATTGCTATCATCTATTCCACTTATAAGTACAGGTAGTATCATACCTTTGTTTATTGATTCCATTTCCTTTCCACCTATTGAAACAAAGTTCTTTTTCATAAAACCTGTTATTCCTTGGCAATTAAGTATAAGTCCTGTTGTTTTAATGGCACAAACCTTACTTTCAACTTCAACCATTGAAGTGCATTTTATATGTAAATCTTCAAATTCTCCATTTAGTATTCCATATAGTTTACCTCGATTTGTGCCAATTTCATAATATATACATGGAACAACAATACTTCCATCTTCATGTTGAATTCCATATCTCTCGAATATACAGACTTTATACAAATCATTCCCTATATCTATACTCGTAGTTATTGAATCCTTGCCATCAACATCAATAAATCCTTCACGTCCATTTCTACATACCGCTATCAATTCATCTTCACTTTCATTGATTGTCGTAAATTCCTCCTTCGTAAGCACTTTATAACCATCAGAAATAGCCCAGTGAATGCTATCCGATGAAACCTTATAACGAGAATTTCCGATTGGCTCTATAGATTTGTAAATATAGGGCAAGCATTCTTTTCCTGTAGCATCTGATATTCCCAATAAACCAAATTTCTCGCCAAGGTAAAGATCATCACTCAATTTTTTATGCTGTATTATCTTTATTTTCCCTTGTAAATCTATATTCGCTTCATACTTATTCTTACGAACTAATGCAATGCCATCTTTATATTCTCCAACGTAAGTAAGTTCAATAGGATATATCATTGTTCCATCCACTGCGATGACACCTTCACGATTCTCTTTACGTATTGAAAAACGATCATCATTCAAATATCGAAAGCCATTTGACAATGGCACAGCTTCTATAAAGCCATGTACATCAAAAAGTTGTGAAACCTGACTATTCCCCAAGGCAAACTTAGCAACGAAATACTTATCACTCAATAATTCAATTTCATTGAACTTATATGGAAGCAATTGAGTCAAAGAATTCTCGCAAATTGAGACAACACCCCATACTCCTTGTTTGCATAACGCTATACATTCATTTGAAAGTTTCTTCAAACTTTCAAATTCAAAATCTGTAATAATATCAGATCCTTTTGCTAAAGCCCATAAATTATTTTTCATTAAACTGATATAATCACTTGACAACTGCATATAGTGGGAATAAACGTTATTATGAATAACAATTCCATTTGAATCCTCCATACCGTAATAATTATCTTTTTTAAAAATCACAAAACCTGAAGGCAAATAAAATTTATCATTAATATTACAACCATTTACATCTATAGATATAAGTTCATATCCTTTTTTTACAGTCGCTGTTTTATCCTTAAAGACGCCAACTTCATCAAATTCGAACTTAGTTAAAAAACCTGTTTCACACCATATTGCCCATTTGTTATTTTTGCGAACTATGAAACGACCTGCTGCAAACTCATCGATCGCTTCATATTCATAGGATAATAATTCTTCAGAATTGGATGTGGAATTTATTCCCCACTGATCAAAGACATGACCAATTACAAATTTATTATCAACAGCCTTTACTTGAACGGGCAGAAATCCTTTATTAAGATCATATATAGCGGTTTTATCATTCACATCAGTAACAATAATCTTTTCATCAGAAGTTTTTTCTATCAATTTGTATTCAAGAGGAAGAAGAGATGTACCATTATTTTGTTTCAATCCATATTTGCCAAAAAGATTAATTACAAATAAGTTATCCCCAATAAGTTCCTTTTGAGCCAATTTATTGCCATTTAAATCAATTTTTCCTTTTTCCCCATCTAATACGACCCATGCCTCTCCATTAGAAAATTCATTTAATTCACTATACGAATGATTTGTAATTACATTACCATCGTAATCTAATAGTGAATATGATTTTTCCCACTCTTCATTAATTACTGCCGAAAAACGATTTTCATTCAAAAAATGAATCTCTATATATTCGAATGAAGTTAATGCTTTCCTTCCATCGGAAAGTGCCCAAAGTCCTTCTTTACACAATGCAAACCGGTCTTCAGTTAGAATTTGAATTTCATTATAAATACATGGAAGTAAAATTACTCCTTCTGAATCAAATATACCCCATAAACCTATTTGGCGACCTAAAAATATACCACTAACAAGTTCTTTTACTTCTTCAGTTATTATTTTCCCTTCTGAGTTTATATAACCCTCTCTATTTTCTTTTTTTATTGTTGCTTTCCCTGATGTCAATTTACCAATCTCTGAATACTCGATTGGAAGAATTACAACACCATCAAAATTAATAATTCCCCAATATCTATATCTCCCTACCTTTTGTTTGACAAGCAAAAGATTCGGAGCATAAATTTGAATACCCGTATATTGAAATGAAGAAATAAAACGCCCATTACCCCATAATGCCCAATATTGTTCTAGTTTTACAATAAAACGACTACTAGAAATAAAATCAATTTTATCATATTCCTCTGGTAGAAGTTCTTCGCCATCTGGAGTATATAAGCCCCATTTCTCATCTCCATTCTTTCTTTTAATATATCCATTTGGCAAAATAATATCATGATCGATGCCTGTTTTTAAGCCATTTAATAATTCTTTATGCTCTCGTTCCAAATTAATTTGTATTTGCCGAGATTCTGGATGTTCTTTAAAATATAATTCGTCTGCATCAATATAATATGGCTTATAATTTAATGCGTCATATTTCAAATCATCTAAAGCGACAAATTCCTCATCGGAAAAATAGCCATTTGGTTTCAGCCATTTACACTTAAGAATAAGCTGTTTTCTAACCTTCGATTGTTCTTGAGCTTCTTTATCAAAAATAAAAACATTTCTCTTATTCGAATAATAAATATCTTTACACATTAGATTTTCAAGTGTTACATATTCCTTATTATCATCGAAATTGAATACCCAAATAATATAATATCCATTTACACGATAAAACAAATCTCGATTAACTACAACACTAACGAAAGTAGTAGACAATTGTAATTCAAATATAAGTTTTTTGCCCGCATAATCTGCCTGAACATCAGGACGACGATATTTTAAATATGGAATATTTGAAAATAAAGAACTTTCTATTTCTACGTTTTGTACGCCAATATTGACACTATTTTCTCCTTTTAAACATTCAGCTATGCTATTTTTTAATTGCTTATGTCGATCACTCTCTGCAAATAATCCATATTTTCTAGCCTCTATTTCTTCTTTACTCAAACTAGAAAATGTCTTTATATCACAATAATCACTATTATATAAATGAGCAAAATATGAAACTTTTCCTCGCTTTGTTAGCAATCCACGTAAAGCGACCATTTGACCACAGTGGAAGCAAACGAAGCGTGGTTTATGTAATTGAACTGCTTCTTCCAAATAACGACGATACCTTAATAAGTCTTCTTCACTATGAGACTTTATAAAATCACTTGCACTGAACAATTTACCTGTTTCAACATCAAAGACATCTTCTATCGTTCTTTTTGTATCAAGTCCAGTGATATCCGTGACATCATTTTCATCAGAATTATCTATTGGCTCAGGTTCGATTTTGGGATCTGAAACAGAATTGGTTATTTGTTTGTTAGTATCTGAAAGGATGCGTTCCAGTTCATTTATTCTTGCTAACCTTTGCCCATTTTCATTCTGCAACTTTTTTATACTATCAAGCATTTCTTCCTTATTCTTTCGAAATTCATCCAATGTTGCATCTGATTTATCAAATCTATTTCGATATTCAACTAACTTTTGATCTAATTCCAACTTCTCCTTTTCAAGTTCTGTTTTTTGAATTTGAATAGCATCATATTTGTTCTTATAGGTATTAATCATATCGATTTGAGATTTAAGATTAGCCTCTAGAGTCGATATCTTCTGTTGTAAATCTTCTACGACATGTTGTTTTTCATCACTAATTGACTGCAATTGAACATTCTTCTCTACAACCTCTTCATTTAATAGATTTACTGAATTCACCTTCAATTCTAATTCAGCGAAACTACTCTTCACCTCCTGACATGATTTCTTTAATTGGACATTTTCATCATCCAATTTTTTTTTGTCAATAGACAACTGGCTTTCATGATCTTTTAGCCTACTTATTATTTCTTCTTTTCTATCTATTTTCTCTTGAAGAGATGAAATTTCTGATTGACTATCATGGTTATTTCTTTGTTGCTCATCTATACGTTCTTTTAAAGACTTTATATCTTTATCATAGCATTCAATGCGAGACTCTAATTCTTGAATTCTCTCTAAATCTTCTCTCGGTCCAAATAAATAGCTTATCACTTTATTAAAAATAGTATTCATGGCTTCTAAATTTTACCTGATTGAAAATTGATATACTTTTATGATACTCATATTTCCAAACAGAATTGTTTTTAATTACTTCAATAGAATAAACGTCGAAATATACATTTCTTTTATTAACTAACCAAACAAATAAACAGATTTCAAACACAAGTAGTATCTGACTTATATCCACTAAAGAGTTTATTTAGTGTTTTCTGAACAAATTGATATGCAAATTTGTCCAATTCACTTTGAGATAAAATAATAATCGGTTTTGCATACTGTTTTTTTAATAATATACTTTCCCCTAAAACCAAATTCATCCCAACAATTTTTTTTGAATCATCCAGTATCACCTGATAACCGAACTGACTTACTGGCACTACTCTTTTTGTAATTATCATGCTGTTTTTATTTTTATAATTCCTATATCATAAGCCCAATCCATAGCTGCCTTCCTGCTCTTTTCAAAGTAACATTTATCAAGTATATCTGAAAGTTTTTCATACAAATAGTCCATATCAATATGTTTGCCATGCATTCGGAATTCTTTAACTATGATGTCAAACAATACTTTTCGAACCATCTCCAAAACAGTTTGTCTTGTATAGTGAATATTATTATCTACAAGTATATCAGCAATCAAATCCTTTGTTGACTTGCGAATAATCTTTATTCCACAGAGAAAGGTAACAGCTGTTCCTTCGCCAATTTGTTCGAGGATTAATAAATCATCAAGCTCACGCATACCAATCATATAATTGATACCTGAATCTGAATGATATGATTGATAGATAATCATACCTGTTGATTCATCCACCCCTATTGGTTTTCCTGATATACAAGATATTGCAGTTTCCATAATTTTACATTAAATATTTTTGAGATTGACTTTCAAGCATTTTTCGTTGATCTGTTTCAAAAGATTTTTCAATTAATGCGTTGAGCTGTTTATGTATTTCATAAGAACTAACCTGTATCTTTTCCTTTTCGGCTGCATCGATTATAATATTAGTGAGCATATCAATCACTTCTGATTTGACAAAACTTTTATTATAGACGCGACTATAATAATACTTTTCACAGAGTAATGTATTCGATTTTATTCCATATACACGCAACCCATTTAAAAAAGTATACGCATAACCTTCGCCTATATCTTCTTTCACGACGATTCCTTCTGCAAGTTTTATGGCATTAAAATAAGTATTTCCTGCCTGAGAAGTATAACCCTCGCCAATGAAAGCATTTGCGACTTCTGAGTAACTATACTGACTATTTGTAGATAGTCCAAAACGATTAAACATCATTATCTCATTTTCCATATCCTTATTACTTTTGTTTTATGATGCAAAGTAAAAATAGATTAGTGCACCCTATTTGCACTGATTTAGGAATTCGATAATCTTCTTATAAACAGTCAATAGCAATTAGTCTAAAATTCTATTTTCCTTATTTCCATAATAATCATTTGTCATACATTTTGAAATTATATCTTTTAAAGATTCACACAGGTTGTTATATACTTCAATTTGTTTAACAGCATCTGATAGAGGAAGGGTAAAAGGGCAACATGCAGTTATACTTGTCTGATGAATAAATCTTAGATATTCGCCAGTTTTGTCTAAGTCTATCAAATCAAAGCCAGAGCCGGAGGTAATATGCATATAATTCGTAATTATCTCCCGATCGTGCAACTTGCTATTCATATTGAAAAGTCCGAATGTAAATTTTAGATTTGGTCTCAACTTTGATATCTCACGATGTACGTTATCATATAAAGTTTTTGCATCTCCTAATAAACAATCAGTAAATATACTAATATTGAAAGTCACGGATATCTGTTCAGGCAAATAGATGTCCAATATAGGAATCAAATTATATTTGATGCTATTATTGCTTTTCAACAAATATCTGTCTATGATCGCTAATGCATTACATTTATGATTCGTTTTTGATAAATCATGCCAATTGATATCTGGTTTTTTCTTGAATGTTTTTTTTATTGGTATAGTTTTTTCATCAAAAAATGAATCACTTTTATCTAAAGTGTTAACGTTTAATATAGCTATTCCATAATTTGACGCAATCTTATCGGATAATTCTGTATCACCACACGTAAGATACATTGCATTCAATTTATAATTATCCATTTCTTTTGTTTGAATACTATTTAGGTGTACAAAAGTATCCTTTACACAATTTAATCCACATTCTGCTCCCACATACTTTTTCCATAGCATAAACAAACAACGATCCGTTTTTATAAGATTTTGTAACTCCTGAACTGAAATATCAAATAATATATTAGATCTAGACAAAAAGTTATAAATACTAATCCATCGTTGCATAGTCGAAATTGTTTGTTCTGTTATTGATGGTGAAGTATTTATGCCCGTGAATCTTTTCCAAAACTCATATTCACAATAGACAGTCTTTCTTAGTTTTGCCATGTTGGATTTGCTTTAATGGTTAATAACTCCATTGATAAATTATCAGCTTCATCGAAGAATCCGCTGCCAAAAGGTTCACTTAAACAACCATCCTCTTGTATTTCTATCTTCTTTAATTGAGGAACATGATTGGGACGTTTACTTTCATCTGGATCATAAAGGTAATACAACGATATATCTTTACTAGAAACCTGTTTTTTAGCGACTAATGTCTGTAATTTTCTTATTAGATACTCACTATGTGTTTCTACAATAAAACTGATATTATAATTCTGATATGCATCTAACAACATATCAGCAAGCTTTGATTGAAATGCCGGATGAAGATGATTCTCTGGTTCTTCAATAGAAACAGTTGTAGGCTCATAATATAATAAATGATTGAAAAGACGAGTTCCAGTTGCTATTAATTCCATAAATTTATTTCCATCTTTAAGAATATCAAGTCTTGGTGCCTCCAAAATTCCTATTTCTATTTGAATTAAAAAAGAAAGTAATTGAGTAATGCCATACCCTTCTTCAGCCAACAAATATTTTTCCCCGTTTTTATAAAGATATACTACAATGCCAGAACCTTCTTCTAATGGTACTATTTCTATTTTTTCTCCAATATTAAATTTATTAATCCAATAATTTAAAAAAGTATCAGCCTCATATTTATAGATTCTAATGGCACCACCCAATGGATTTTTGTAGAAATTATTTAATTGTTCTGTACTCATCTGAGAAAATTTAGTTATAAAATTTCCGAATTCATCTTTATCCCCTCTCAAAGGGTAATTTTCATTATTTCTTGTTTTAATATAAAGTCTTTTATCCTCAAAATATTGTTTTAATAAATTATTAAAACCATCATGTTGGTTATATGTATATAAACGTTGCACATGTGCAATACTTGTTCCAACATACTTAATATTAAGCAACTCTTTTGTAGACTTAATCAACATTTCTTCTAAAATAGCTGATACAAATTTCTGAAACATATTATATTGAGGATGAAAATATTTTTCATCTCCATATATATAATCACCAGTATGTGTAGTTTTATCAAAGTCTTTATCAACCATACAACTCAATACCATTAAAACAACATACATTTTATTAAAGAATAGATTTGATTTCGTGATTTTACTTGGTTTTTCAAATTCGTCATGAGATAGGATGGGCAAAGTCCTATACATGCAATCCATTGAATCAATTATTGTTGTTTCATTTACAAATTCTTCTATAAAATTATTTCCATGTATTTTTTCTTTACGCAAAAATGTTTCTTTTGTATATGACATAAAAAAATCAATAAAATCATCAAAACCAGATATTTCAAATTCATCTACTATTTTATTAATATTTGAAGATAATAATTCTCCCAAATAGCCATATTCTTTTAATTTTTCATCTAATTCATTTTCTATTATTATTGTTTGTAATACATTTCTTATATCTTTCTTTGGTGTATTACAAATCCAACTAAAAACTGGCATATAAAAGAAATTTCTATTTTCATATAAATCCTTAATAATTTTTCTTTGCGAATTATCACATATCTTTATGTATTCATCTTTATAATAATAATTGGATTCTAAAAACCAATTTATACAATTTGAAATTAGAACAGGATTTATGTTTTTAAGAAGTTCTTCCATTTCATTAATTGTTTTCATCAAAATGGGATTATCTTCACCAAAATAATAAGAGAATGGCGATCGTTCTTGATTTGCATACAAATAAGAAGCTATAGCTGTAAAGTCAATAAAGGTATCTTTGATACAATCTAAATTAAGAGTTTGTATCTCCAATTCATTTTCATTATTGACTTCAGCAGCATATAAAACAAGTCCATCAGATTTGGAAATAGAGATGTCTGACAACCATCCATTATTCAACTCATCAACTTTATCAGCTTTAAAGGATAGTTCTACTGTTAGATCTTCACCTAAAAGTAAAGAACCTACTATATACGAAAATGTTATTTTACTATCTTTTTTCGCTTTAAAGTTCAATGCCTTCTTGAAATTTCCTAAATCCAAATCAGCTTTAGAAAAATCCAATTTATAATTTTGCAGATGGCAAGGGCGACCATTATTATAATCATCACGTACTCTCCTAAAATAATCACCCAACAACATTAGCGACTTCACTAAAGAACTTTTGCCGGAACTGTTACACCCAGTAAGTATCGTAATAGGATTCAATTCAAAAGTTGCACCATCACTATCAAACACCCTAAAATTTTTTATTGTATATTTTGTATTCATAAAAATGTAAGATTATTACTATTAACCAATCAATGCCAAAAATAAATACTATTTTCATTTTGACAATGCAAAAGAAGAATTAATTTGTGCAATGTATTTGCACGAACTACAAAATATTATTTTCTTTGCTAAAAACTTAAACTCATTATTTTATGCCAATTAACAAAGATGCAATGATGCGCTATAAGATTTTGGACAAATGCTTCCGAAATACAGGCCGCAATTATAAAATGACTGATTTAATTGCAGAATGCAACAAAAAAATTAAAGAGATTAATCCTGATGCCAAAAGCATTAGTCGTAGACAAATCTTTTATGATATAGCATTCATGGAAAGCAGTGAAGGCTGGGAAATAGAACTCGATGAAAATACTAAAGAAGGAAGAACTCGATATTACCGATATATCGACCCAAAATTTTCTATTGACAATATGCCTCTTAATGAAGTGGAAATTTCACATTTACGATCAGCAATCAATACATTAAGCTATTTTAGCGGCATGCCTCAACTTGAATGGATACAAAATATTAGTGATACAATGGATAAAATAGCTATATCCGCTCGTTCTTATAATGAAAATAATGTGGTTGAATTTGAACACAACGATTATGTATCCGATAATAACTATTTTTCAAAAATATATAATGCAATTACAAACAAAATCGTTTTAGAAATAACTTATAAGCCATTTGATTCGTCGGAAATCAAATATACATTTCATCCTTACTACTTAAAACAATATAACCGTTGTTGGTACGCATTTGGATTAGTCCCAGAACAAAAAGACGTCATGTGGTGTCTTGCTTTAGAAAGGATTGTCACAATCAAAGAGACTAACCATGCTTACATACCTCTTCCAAAAGATTGGAGTTGGACTGATTATTTTGCTGATATAGTCGGCGTTACCCGATATAAAGAAGGCAAAGTAGAAGAAGTGATTATACATGCTTTTGGAAAAACTGCAAAATACATTCAAGCACGTCCCATTCATGAGTCTCAAAGGAATAAATGGCTAGATAATAACACATTGGAGGTCCGTTTCAAAGTCATCATAAATTATGAATTTGAAAAATCATTATTTTCTTTTGCTGATACTATTTGCATTATAAAGCCACAAAAGCTAGTTAAATGGCATATCGAAACATTGAATAAAGCATTACAGATGTACAACTTGTCATCAGACTAAATACTTTTTCTTTTAAATTCATCTTTATCCCAAACCATTTACAACGCCGGCGCATGCATTCCCCTGTTACTTCCTTTGGGGCTTTTGGGGCAGGTGGCGCCGACCATTTGCATGATGGAGGAAAAGTGATGGCCGCAGTATTTGCAAGTATATTCTTTCTTTTCGGTGCCTTCATAAAGCTTGTGATTCCCTTTGTTTGGACCGTTCGGATGACGGGGACAAGTGCCGGATGTCAATAGCTGGACAGTCGGGAATTTGTGGCCGCAATATTCGCAATAATAATACTTGTGCGGCGGGGCAACAGACCTTTGTCCTTTCGTCTGCGCACTGCCTGCTGAAGCAAGCAGCGACAGACTTAAAACGATATAAATCAAAGTTTTCATCCTTATCTTCTAAAAGTTTTTATCTCTATCTTCTATTTTAGAAACGATGCTATAACCTCGTGCCAGTAATCCCAAGCAAAACCTGCCGATGGATGACAGATGCCGAGAACTTCAACCGAATGGCCGTTCTTGAGCAGATAAACCCATGTCTCAATCTGCTGGCCATCAGGCGCTATGATATCTTTTCCTCGATGACCGCGATCAGGAAGTTCGCCATAAAGACGCTGACCCCAAGCAATGACTTTATCCGGAACATAAGTCTCCAGAATCTTGAAGAAAGCGTCGTCGGAATCACGAAACTCCTGCTCTGAAGGCGCTGTACGCGGACCGGTCATCGGCACTTGCACATAGTTATAAAAGAGAATATGCTCCCACCATTCCTCACTCGCTTCGCGTGAGATCTCCTTGCCCGACAATGCACGAATAAACTTGGTGTAAGTATTCATCCATCCCTCGAAATCGTTGGACGAATCGATGTAACCGCTGATCACATCCTGAGTGATTCCCGGTACGGCTTCTTCATTATTTGCACAGTAATGGCTTTCGCCCAACACCATCACATGCTTTCCATTAATTCCTCTTACGTAGTCACGCCCCACCCAAGGTAAAAATTGAATCTGTTTCATCATCCCCATTTGTTTAAAGTTTTCCAAAGTAATTGCTCAAAGGAAACGATTATTTTTCAAAGGACAAAAATATCAGCGAAGAAATTGTTAAACAAGTTCATAATGGTTCAGAAGCGTACTAACATATGAATAAAAAATCTTTTGATTCGAATCAGAAGGAAGTCCGAACCGAATCAAAAGGAGGCTCGATTCGAAAGAATGATTCGTTTGACATATGTCAAAATATAAAAGCACAATTATTATCTTATATTTCTACATATATCAAACGATTAATATATTCGAATGTATTGCCACTTGTTTTCGGATAAACAATCACTTGCTTTCGGATAAACAACGGCTTACCTTCAAACGAAAATATTCCTGTTTCCGAACAAGCACGCACACCCATTCAAAAGGAAACGCTGCCGGAATCAAATCCTCGCCACAAAAGACATTTTGTTCTTGAATACTCAATGAGTTATTTCGTAAAAGAGTATACTTTGACAGAATATTTATTACCTTTGCGCGTGTTTTAAAGAATAGTATCAGAAATATAAATAAAGAATTATGGCAAAAGTTAGAGGAGCTGTTGTGGTAAACACAGAGCGATGCAAAGGGTGCAACCTTTGTGTTGTAGCATGCCCGTCGGATGTATTGGAATTGCATCCTCGCGAGGTGAACAACAAAGGCTACCATTATGCGTATATGAAGAATCCGGAAAACTGCATTGGCTGTGCCAGTTGTGGTCTGGTATGTCCGGACGGGTGTCTAACCATTTACAAAGTTAAAATCTAAAGACAGATATGGCAGAAGAAGTAAAATTAATGAAGGGTAATGAAGCTATTGCACGTGCAGCGATCCGCTACGGTGCCGATGGTTATTTCGGATACCCGATTACTCCGCAATCGGAGGTTATGGAAACCCTGATGGCAGAGAAACCTTGGGAAACAACAGGTATGGTTGTTCTCCAGGCAGAAAGCGAAGTGTCATCAATTAATATGGTCTATGGCGGTGCAAGCACCGGCAAACGTGTGATGACCTCTTCCTCAAGTCCCGGTATCAGTCTGATGCAAGAAGGCGTTTCATATATTGCAGGCGCCGAACTACCCTGTTTGATTGTGAACGTTATGCGTGGCGGTCCCGGTCTGGGAACAATCCAGCCCAGTCAGGCAGACTATTTCCAGACAGTCAAAGGCGGCGGTCATGGCGATTATCGCTTGATCACGCTCGCTCCTTCTTCCGTTCAGGAAATGGCAGACTTCGTTGGTCTCGGTTTCGATCTCGCTTTCAAATATCGCAATCCATCTATTATCTTAGCCGACGGACTTATCGGTCAGATGATGGAGAAGGTGGTTCTTCCTCCGTACAGACCAAGAAAGACGGACGAAGAAATCATCAAAGAATGTCCATGGGCAACCGTTGGCAAACCTGAAAGCCGCAAACGCAATCTGGTTACTTCTTTGGAACTTGATCCGGCAGCAATGGAAGCCAACAACATCCGTTTCCAAGCCAAATACCGCAAGATCGAAGAAAATGAAGTACGCTTCGAGGAATTCGAATGCAAAGATGCTGAATATCTGCTCATTGCTTTCGGTTCGGCAGCACGTATCTGTCAAAAAGTTGTTGAGTTGGCTCGCGAAGAAGGCATCAAACTCGGTTTGTTCCGCCCGATTACTTTGTGGCCTTTCCCGACAGAAGCCATTGCCAATTATGCCAACCAGGTTAAAGGAATGCTTTCGGTAGAACTGAATGCAGGCCAGATGGTTGAAGATATCCGCTTGGCTGTCAATGGAAAGATTAAGGTTGAACATTTCGGTCGCCTCGGCGGCATCGTTTTCACACCGGACGAAGTGCTCAATGCTTTGAAAACTAAGATAATGAACAAATAATTATTGAGAAAGATATGAGACCGCGCAGAAGCCCTTTTGATGTTGTTTTGACATGGATATTCTTGTTGTTGGCATTAGCAGCAGTTGTTTGTTACTTTGTCTTTCCGCATGACCGTTCTGCATTCTTCATTTGTGGCGGTGCAGCCATCTTCATCCGACTCATGCAGTATTTTATGAGATTTATTAATTGAAAGCATACAAAGTTATGGAACTTAACGAAATAATTAAACCGGAAAACTTAGTCTACACAAAGCCTAAGTTACTCAACGACAATCCCATGCACTACTGCCCCGGTTGCAGTCACGGCGTGATACACAAGCTGATCGCTGAAGTTGTTGCCGATATGGGAATGGAAGACAAGACAATCGGTATCTCGCCTGTCGGATGTGCCGTTTTTGCCTACAACTATATTGATGTCGACTGGGTTGAAGCTGCTCACGGTAGAGCACCAGCAATCGCAACGGCTATCAAACGTCTGAACCCTTCAAAAATGGTATTCACCTATCAGGGCGATGGCGACCTTGCCGCTATCGGAACAGCAGAAACCATTCACGCTGCCAATCGTGGCGAAAACATCGTTATCATCTTCGTCAACAATGCCATTTATGGTATGACCGGCGGACAGATGGCGCCGACAACTTTGGTTGGAATGAAGACTTCAACCTGTCCTTACGGCCGCGATGTAGCTTTGAATGGCTATCCTTTGAAAATTGGCAATCTGCTTGCTCAATTGGACGGCACATGCTATGTCACTCGTCAGAGCGTTGAAACGGCAGCAGCTGTACGCAAGGCAAAGAAATCATTGCGCAAAGCATTCGAGAACTCGATGGCCGGCAAAGGCACTTCTGTAGTCGAATTTGTTTCTACCTGTTCGTCAGGTTGGAAAATGACACCTGAAAAGGCTAATAAATGGTTGGAAGAGAATATGTTCCCATTCTATCCGCTGGGCGATCTGAAAAACGTCGAATAGAAAAGGAAATACAATCACTACAAACGAACTTCAAACTACAAAAAGATGAAACAAGAAATAATTATAGCAGGTTTCGGTGGACAAGGTGTATTGTCGATGGGAAAAATCCTCGCCTATTCAGGTTTGATGGAAGGTAAGGAAGTAAGCTGGATGCCTTCGTACGGACCGGAACAACGCGGTGGAACAGCCAACGTCACGGTTATCTTGAGCGACGACCGCATCAGTTCTCCCGTATTGAACGAATATGATATCGCCATCATCTTGAACCAGCCTTCGATGGATAAGTTCGAAAGCAAAGTAAAGAAAGGTGGAATCCTGATTTATGATGGATACGGCATTCACACGCCTGTCAAACGCAAAGATATCAACGTTTATCGCGTCGATGCCATGGATACGGCAGCAGAAATGCAGAATGACAAAGCATTCAACATGCTTATTCTGGGTGGTCTGCTGAAAATTGTTCCGATGGTAAAACTCGAGAACGTCATCCTTGGCTTAAAGAAATCATTACCTGCCCGTCATCACGACCTGATTCCAATGAACGAGGCCGCAATTAAGAAGGGTATGGAAATCATTCAGAAAGTATAACAGAATCCGGAAATATAAAAAGGGCGTTTCCATTTTACGGAAACGCCCTTTTGTTGTATCTTTGCTATAAAAATAGCGAAGATAAGCTGCGTCTCGGCATAAAAAACAAACAAGTTTGTTTTGTTCTACTCTCGACTTGCATTATCTTTGACATAAAAAAATAGCGAAGATAAGCTGCGCCTCGGTATAAAAAACAAACAAGTTTGTTTTGTTCTACTCTCGACTTGCATTATCTTTGTCCCCCAATGAAGCAATGCCTATACATATTACTATTGTTGTTGCCGACATGTTTGTTGAACATGCAGGCTCAAAACCGTTCCTCCAGAAGTGAACGCGGAACTTTCTCACTAAGCAACCTGACAGCTGCCAAAAAAGAAATACCCGACAGTTTGATGAAGACCGACAGCGCAGCGCTCAAGAATAAACGTATCACGGCATTCCAACTCACACCTCGCATCGGCGATTCTTACGTAGCCACGATGGATACAGATAAGTTCAACTTCGCCAACAGTACGATTGTTGAAAGTCAATCGCTTGCAGTAGGATATCTGGCTAATGTCGGTTCGCCGTCGCAAACGCGAATCTTCTCCGAGCGCAAGGAAGCAAGAGATTTTATCTTCGCCGATGTTTATGACAACTACATCACAACACCCGAAAATGCGCAGTATTACAACACAAAAATTCCGTATACACAAGCACTTTACACCTCTGAAGGCGGAAGTGAAGACAAAAACGAACGGCTGAAAGGCACGATAACATCAAACTTCGGAAAGAGAATCAACGCCGGAGCAGATATGGATTATATTTACAGCAGAGGCCGCTACAAAAATAACGGCAACAAACTGCTGAGCTACAGGTTCTTTGGAAGTTATGAAGGCGACCATTATACGGCTCACGCCTATTTGAGCAACTTCAACTTCGTGAATTATGAAAACGGCGGCTTGACCAACGATTCCGTTATCACGCATCCGAACGAATTGTTCACCGGAGGACGAAGTCAGAACGATCCAAAAGCCTACGACATACGCTATTCAGACAAGGTTTGGAACCGCGTCCGCGGCAAACAATATTTTCTTTCTCACCGTTATAACTTCGGATTCTATCGAGAACTGGAGGAGAAAGACTCGCTGGGCAATCCTAAAAAACAATTCGTTCCGGTTTCGAGCATTATCCACACGATGGAATACAACGATAATCGTCGCCGTTTCTATAGCGCAAGCACAGCTATCGACTCGTGTTATCTCAATACCGACGGTACGCCGCGTGTTTATGGATTGCTTAAAGGCGTTGACGATCAGACGTCATACTGGAACTTACGCAATACTTTCGCGCTCTCATTGCGTGAAGGATTTCAAGACTGGGTAAAATTTGGATTGACGGCATTCGTCACTTTCGATAAACGCAAGTTCGAACTTCCGGCAGCAATTCCGGGATTGACCTATGGTTCAACAGGAAGTGGCTCAAATCCAAACCCTACCAATCTCAACTTCTCCGCCAATCAGATTTACGACGAATTCAGTACGTATGTAGGAGGCGAACTTTCAAAACGTTTGGGAAGCATCCTGACTTACGATGCACGAGGCGAATTGTGCGTTGTTGGCGACGATATTGGCGAATTCCGACTCAATGGAAATTTGCAGACAACCTTCAAGCTTTTCAACAAAGATGCCAGTATTCGGGCAGAAGGATATATTCGTAACGTCACACCTTCGTTTTACATGCGTCATTTTCATTCGCGTTATTTCTGGTGGGACAACAAACTCGACAAGACGCAACAGTTCTATATTGGTGCAAAAATCAATCTGGAATCAACGCATACACAACTTTCAGCCGGAGCCGAAGGCATACAAAACTATGTTTATATCGGAAAAGACGGCATGCCTGCTCAAAAAAGCGGCAATATTCAAGTGCTTTCGGCACGCATCAAACAAGATTTCATCGGAAGACATTTCGGATGGGAAAACGAAGCGGCTTATCAGTTGAGCAACGACAAAGATGTTTTGCCTTTGCCTCAACTCAGTGCTTATACAAATCTGTATCTCAAGTTCATAACAGCAAAAGTGCTGACGATACAAATGGGTGCGAACATGTATTATCATTCTTCCTATTATGCACCGTATTACGAACCGGCTACACAGCAGTTCCAATTACAGGACGAATTGAAGATCGGTAATTATCCGCTTATCAATGCATACGTGAACTTCCACCTCAAACAGGCAAGATTCTATATTATGGCTTACAATTTAAGTTCAAAATTCGTAACGCCTAATTATTTCTCACTACCGCATTATCCATTGAATTCAATGGTTTTGAAATTCGGTATCGCTGTCACATTCAATGATTAATGATATGAATTGAGTTAATAGCCGAAAGCGACGATTCAGAAATTACGCTTTTCGTCGATGACATACTCCGGGCGCGCTTTAATCTCGTCAAACAAAACGCCGATATATTGTCCTAAAACACCAACTGTCAGCAATTGTACGCCACCGAAGAAAATCACAGTCGTCATAATGGATGTCCAACCTGTTTCAGCGTTGCTGAATCCGTAGATTTTTCCTAAAGTGAAATAAAGAGCCAGCAACAGACCAACAACGACGGCAATAAAACCGAGTCCGACAACCAAGCGCAACGGCTTCTTTGAAAAATACAACATCGCTGTAGAAGCAAACTTCAGCATTTTACTGATCGGATATTTTGTTTCGCCTGCAATGCGCGCCTCTCGTTCGTAATAGAACGGAACTTGTTTATAACCCAGCCAACTGATAAGTCCGCGAATATATTTTCCGCGCTCCTGAAAACGATCGAACTGATCCATAATCTTTCGGTCAACCATTCTGAAATCGCCTGTATCGACCGGAAAATGCACTTCACTCATGTTATTCAGGAAACGATAAAACATTTTGGCTGTCAGCTTCTTGAAAATGCTTTCGCCCGAACGAGATTTGCGAACGCAATAAACAACATTGGCTTGTTCTTTTTGCTGAAGAGCCAAAATATCCGGAATCAACTCGGGAGGATCCTGCATATCCGCATCCAAAATAACAGCCAGATCGGCGTCGCAATTATTTATTCCGGCAGTAACAGCCGGTTGATGCCCGAAGTTTCGAGAGAAATGAATCACTCTCACATACGGATCTTTTGAAGCAATCTCATTGAGAATCTCACGCGTCTTATCTTTGCTCCCATCATTGATATAAATAATTTCCGTCAGGATGTTCAGTCTATCCAAAGCCGCTTTTGTACGGCGATAAGACTCGGCAAGGACAAGTTCCTCATTGTAACAAGGCACGATGACAGCTAACTTTTTCATTCTACTTAAACTTTAAAAGTATAGACCTTATTCAAGACAAAATTCAAAACCGTATAAAAGGCCATTCCAATCAAATGATTGTAATAGTGATCAATATCAAGATGCGCATTCAAGAATGTCACCAGACTCCATTGAAGCAGATAACAGACAGCAAATGCCACTGCAAAACGCAAAGCACCTTTCTGCCAACCTGTTGTACTTTCTTTAAATGTCCATTGCTTGTTCCAGAAAAAACTATTTAATAGACCGGCAACGTATCCTGTAATATTCGATAAACCTTCACGACAATGCAAACCTTTCATCATCACATAGATGACAACCATGGTAAGCAACGTATTTCCAACGCCAACAACACCGTATTTAACTGCCTGTCTGAAGGTTTTTCTCATACTTTTTTATCACTAAATCAATTTCTTCTTCGGATAACTCCTTCACATTGGTAATCGTATAAACCGTTGAAAGGAAGTTTCCATACTGATTGCATTCGCTGATCACTCGATCAAAGATTGACTTCACGTCGCGCCTCATTGGCATAAGAATCAATAATTCTGCATATTTTTCCTTGATTGTGAGCCGTTCGATATCACAACCGGCTTCATTCAGTGCAAAAGGGAACTCCCGTTCAATCATTTCCTTCTGATAATCAGCAAAATCTTTAAGTTCGTTAGCGATCATCAGAATGAAGAAACGGAGCTTCTCTCCTTTTCCACCCAGACCGGTAGAAATATACACCTGTCGTTCATCCGAAAGTTCCGATTCGAGCGAAATACGACATTCCATCAATGCCATTGCTGCCCAATCACGCACATCGTCGTCAGCTTTATGAACATAATCTTCCAGAAAACGATAAGCTTTAACCTGACGGGAAATTGCAAGCGAACTCAAGGCAGACTTCTTTTTAGCCAGTTCAAGTGTCGGATCAGAAAGACTTTCAATATAGGAATCAAAGTCTGCATCAGACATAATCGTGGCTGTCTTCCTCAATTGCTGAGAATATTTAAAATATTCCATCTGCAATTCCACCGACACACGCTGTTCCAAAACATGGAAATGCGCATTAGTCTGGTTGAAAGAGTCCCGAAATTTGTCAAATGCATCTAATTCTTGCATATCAATCGTCTTTAATCTTAAATCTGATACAAATGTACGATTTTTCTATTTATAAGCAAACAGATTTATGCGCCGGCATAAATCAAAAAGCCCAAACCGATGACAAACAGTATAAACATTCCGATGTTCAAATAGTCGGAAGCTTTTGGAGCGCCACGAAACTCATGCCAAATCAATATGCCCCACAAAGCCGAAACCAACGTCGCTCCTTGTCCGAGCCCGTAAGAAATGGCAGCGCCCGCCTTTTCGGAAGCTATCATACTGAACGACTGACCGATGCACCATATAACACCACCTAATATTCCGACCAGATGCGTTCCGCCATTTCCCTTGAAATAGCCTGATATTGAAACCGGTTCGCCTTCAACAGGCCGCTTCATGGCAATAGTATTGAACAAGAAATTGCTGATGAAAACGCCTAAAGCGAAGATAAACACAGCCGTATAAGGCGTCAGTTTGCCGACAGCCGGATTGGCAAAATTCTCCAGATCCATCGAAGCGGCTACAAAACGATAAAAGAATGCCATGATGATTCCGGCGGCAATCGAAATAAAAATTCCTTTACCAGACAGTTTTTTCGATCCGACCAATGCTTTCTTATAAGCAAAACCATTTAATATAATGGCAACAGTGATCAAAGCCACACCGATAAAAATGTACATCGGTTCGCCCTTGGATGCTCCAAAATAGTTAACCAACACGCCTAAAACCAGCGCCAGACCTATTCCTACCGGAAAAGCCACTGACATTCCGCAAATGGCAATCGCTGCCGACAAAAGAATGTTTGCCGCATTAAAAACGATACCACCCAGAAAAGCACTGCCCAGATTCGGAAGACTGGCTTGACCCAGATTGCTCAGAAAGCTCTGTCCTTCAGCGCCAAAACTTCCCAAGGTGAATGCCGATAGGATAGAAAAAAGCAATACGCCTATCACATAATCCCAATAAAAGAACTCGTATCTCCATGTGCGGGATGCCAACTTCTGCGTATTTCCCCACGAGCCCCAACAGAGCATCGTTACAACGCAGAAAACAATTGCCAAAGAATAATTCTGTACGATAAACATATCTATTTCTATTTAGGTTGATGCATAGTATAATTTTCAATAATCTCCGCCATCTGCTGATGCGGAATCTTCTCTATCAGACGAAGATGCTTGCCCTTGGTATTGGGTGTCCAGTCATTGGAACCGTCTTCTTTAACAACTTTCACAGTTCCCCGCTCGATCTTGTAATAAGGAGAATAGCCTTTGATTGCAACCAGAACAGCAGTCAAGTCCCAACTCTGCCTACCATTCTGATCGCCTTCGGCAAAACAGGTTTCGTAGACTTCTTTCACCGGATCGTTCTGCACATTCATCTTCACCAGACGCTTCCCGATCAGAATCTTGTCGCCGATTTCAAAACCGCTGAAGATGATTTCCGTCGGCCATTGGTCGAACACTATCTTTGAAGCTTTTGTATCACTAAACACATTGAATTCTCTGCCTTCAGGAAAAGCGGCAGCCATTGAAACAACATGGTTTACTTTCTTGGCAACCAAAGCTTTGCCCGACAGCGGACTAAACTGATCTCCTTTCGAAAGCAACAAATCCTTGAGATTGGTAAAGAACCCGATTGTACAAATCACAACACTGTGATCGGGCTGTTTGCTCAAAATCTCACGATAAACCTTCACGGCATCCGGTGCATCGGAGGTCTTTGCCGTCTTATGCGGATATTTGGCAGGCAACAGTTCTGTCCAATGGACTTTGTGACCATCGCCAATACAAGCACCACCTGCACTTTTCGGAGCACCAACCGGAATGTTCGGACGTTTGAAATAAGTGTTGAGCACTTCAATGCAAGGAATCACCTGTTCATCATGGTTGGATGACATCACGCCCAATATTTTCACTTGCCCGCTATCAGCCAAAGCATGCATCAGAGCCATTGCGCCCACATCATCATAATCAGGTCCTAAATCGGTATCCAAAATGAGACGAACAGGTTGTTTGGCACTACGCGTGACTGTCTTATCAGCAGCAAACACGTTACTCACTACAAACAATGCCAAAAGGCAAATCAATAGACTATTCTTTTTCATTTTCATCTGATATTAAATCAATTCTTTTTTACAGGCATATCCGAATAAATAACAACATTACCAAAATTGACCGATGATTCGGAATCCGGGTTCAACCATTTGAAAGTAAATGTGTGATTGCCTTTCGGTATCTGATATTTCCAGAACAACTCATGCCGGCGCGTTGTGAATGCAGCCGGAAGATTGGCCGTTTCCACACTGTTTCCATCCATCAGCATTTCAACTCGTGCAACATAATTATTATTGTTTGACTTTACATATCCTTTGAAAACAATGCCTGTACAATTGGCTGTGAATTCCTTCACATCTTCTACTTTCTTGTTGATTGATTTGAGATCGACCGGATACAATCCTTCGAACGATTTCTCATAACGAACAGGTTTAGGTTGCTGGCAAACGATGGTAACATTCTGTTCACCAACAGTTCCGCCACCACGTTTGATCATCTGCAGCGCCTGTTTGTAACTCATCTGATAAGTTTTATTCAGAGAAATATTCGTATAGGCAAAATTCATATCCTCCACTTCTCTCAAGTTTTTCATCCAAAATTCAGGAATATGGCTGTAACCCAATATTGCACCCAATATTCCGCCTGCCGAAGCCGGATTACAATCAGAATCCTGTCCGCAGCGCGTAGCTATATCGAGCGTTTTCGAGAAATCGCCGTTTCCATAGAGCAGACCGATCAATATATATGAACTGTTGATGACAGCATCGATATCAAAAACATTGAATACGCCATCCGGACAACCAATATCTTCGCTCCATTTCTTCTGGCATTCGAACCAGGTACGCTTCCAATCCGTCGGAAACTCCTTATGCCAACGAATCACATCACTCATACATTGATAATAACGGCTCTTGGCAGGAATAGTTTTCAACGCTTCCGACGCAATAAAATTCACATCATCGGAAACGAACGACAAAGCATACATTGCGCCAACATAAACACCTCCGTACCAGCCATCGCCGTAATTCATGATATGTCCGATCTTATCCGAAATAGCAGAAGCTGAATTCGGCATTCCGGGAGACATCAATCCGGAATAATCGGCTTCAATCTGATAATCAATATCGTCGGCATGCGGATTGTTCATCCAGTTTCCGGAAGCCGGAGGCATGATTCCCTGCAAAATATTATAGCGGGCAGCCTGGTTGGCATGCCACAACATATAACCTGCATGCGCAAAAGCCATCGCAAACGAATCAACGGGTGCATCCAATCCCAGACGATCGAAAACATCCACGAAAGTCAAGTCCATATATACATCATCATACAATCCGGGAATATTCTCGTACCAATATTTAATGTAACCATCCGGCCAAACAATAGGCACATAATCCTGAATCATCGAACCCGGATATTTGAATTCCGTCGGTCCGCCGAAAGTACAGCCGATCGTTTGTCCGGCCCAACCGCCTTTTATCTTGTCCATTAACTTTTCTGTAGAAATTGTAACTTTGGCAGGCAACGTTTTTATCGGCGCTGCAGAAATCGAATGCGGCATCATCCAAACAGCCAGCAAACATACGGTAGAAACAAATATTCCTTTTTTCATTTTTATATGATTATATCATGGTAAATTCTTCTCAATTCTTCTGTTTTAAAAAGTATATACTTTTAAGTGATGAAAGTATATACTTTCGATATATAAAAGTATATACTTCTGGAGTATGAAAGTATATACTTTCGAGTGTAAAAGTATATACTTTTTTGAGCGATAGTTATTAGTCTTATTTTCAATCACTTCGACTAACGCTCTTTCGTCATTTTTCCATTGCTTTGTCCACCTCCTCACGCGAAGGTGCCGAAGCTTGTGCTCCCATTCGTGTTACCGCGATTCCCGAAGCAGCTGTTGCAAACGACAAAGCTTCAGGCAATGTTTTTCCTTCAGACAAAGCCACAGCCAATGCTCCGCAATACACATCGCCTGCTGCAGTCGTGTCAACGGCTTTCACTTTGTTTGCCGGAACAATGACACCCAGCGGTTCCGTTATCTGTCCTGAAGCAGCATGAATATTACTTCCTGCGTACGAACCTTTTGAACCGAGCGTAATCACTGTATTCTTCACACCTTTGCGAGCAAAACACTGTTCAGCAGCATTCATCGATGCCAGATCTGTCACGTTGATGCCAGTCAGCATCTCGGCTTCCGTTTCATTGGGAATAATCATATACAGACAACCGAGCAGTTTGTCGGAAAGAGGTTGTGCCGGTGCCGGATTCAAAATCACTTTCTTTCCCATGGCGAATGCTTTTTCAGCAACATACTCAACCGTTTCCATCGGGATCTCAAGCTGCATCAAGATGACCGAAGCTTCTTCTAAAGCTTTAGCTGTCTTGTCGATATCGAACGGCAACAAAGAAGCATTCGCGCCCGAAGCAACAGCAATGCAGTTCTCAGCATTCTCATCGACCGTAATCAGCGCTACACCCGAAGCGTGCAGAGAGTCCTTAAAAACATACGTTGTATCGATTCCCTCCTTCTCAAAGTTCTTCAACGATTCGCGGCCAAAAATATCATCGCCGGTCTTACAAACAAAAACAACATTTCCTCCTAATCGGGCAGCGGCAACGGCTTGATTTGCTCCTTTTCCGCCGGGATTCATCAGAAATGAACCACCGATAACAGTTTCTCCCGGACGAGGCAGATGGGAAGTTTTGACAACCATGTCGGTATTCGTGCTGCCAATAACCAATATTTTTTCCTGTGTCTTTCCTTGTAATAAATGTGTATCCATAGTCTTTCTTCAATTATATGTCCACAAATATAAGCAATTATAACAAACGGCGGGAAGTTTACAACCATTATTCCTGACAAATTGTTATTCATTAAAAATAACTATCTTTGCAAACGCAAATAAATCAACAATAGGAAACATGAAAACCGATATTGAAATTGCAAGAGAGATTCCTTTGAAAAAAATAAAAGAAATCGCTGTAAACCTAGGTATTCCTCGTGAAGAAGTACAAAACTATGGCAGATACATCGCTAAAGTTCCCATTCATTTGATTAACCCGGAAAAAATCAAACAACACAATCTGATTCTGGTCACAGCCATTACGCCAACGAAAGCCGGAATAGGAAAGACAACCGTTTCCATCGGTTTGGCACTGGGATTAAACAGAATTGGAAAGAAAGCTGTCGTTGCACTGCGCGAACCTTCGCTCGGTCCGTGTTTTGGAATGAAAGGCGGTGCTGCCGGCGGCGGATATTCGCAAGTACTTCCGATGGAAAATATCAATCTGCATTTCACAGGCGATTTTCATGCAATCACATCCGCACACAATATGATCACCGCTTTGCTGGACAACTATCTTTATCAGAACCGCCACAGTTGTGAAGGTCTGAAAGACATACAGTGGAAACGCGTACTGGATATCAATGACCGCAGTCTGCGAAACATCGTATCCGGTCTGGGCGGTTCAGCCAACGGCATTCCTACAGAGACTGGCTTTGATATCACGCCGGCTTCCGAAATCATGGCGATTCTTTGCCTGGCATCCGATCTGGATGACTTGAAGCGCCGCGTAGGGAATATTCTGCTCGGATATACATATGATGACAAACCTTTCACAGTGAAAGATCTGGGCATTGCCGGAGCGATCACCGTTCTGCTCAAAGATGCTTTGCTGCCGAACCTGGTACAAACGACTGAAAACACTCCGGCATTTGTTCACGGCGGTCCGTTTGCAAACATCGCACATGGCTGCAATTCCGTTCTTGCTACAAAGATGGCACTCACCTACGGCGATTATGTTGTGACTGAAGCCGGCTTCGGTGCTGATCTGGGAGCCGAGAAATTCTACGACATCAAATGTCGGAAAGCCGGACTCGATCCGAAACTGGCAGTCATCGTGGTCACTTCACAAAGCTTGAAACTTCATGGCGGCGTTGCCGAAGCAAACATTAAAGAACCTAATGCAGAAGGTTTGAAGAAAGGATTCGAAAACATGGACAAACATATTGAAAATATCCGTCGCTTCGGTCAGCATGTAGTCGTCACCTTCAACAAATATGCTTTTGATACGGAAGAAGAGATAGCAATGGTTGCCGATCATTGTCGTTCGTTAGGCATTGGATTCGCAGTGAACAGTGTTTTTGCCGAAGGCGGAAAAGGCGGCGAAGAGCTGGCTCAGCTTGTAGTTGACACAATTGAAAACAATCATCGCGAACCGTTGAAATACATCTATAACGACAACGATCCCATCCGTATTAAAATTCAGAAAGTCTGCGAAAGCATATATGGTGCATCTTCGGTTGTTTATACAACCTTGGCAGAAAAGAAAATAAAGAAAATTGAGAGTCTGGGCATTTCCAACTATCCAATCTGTATTGCCAAGACACAATATTCATTCTCATCGGATCCGAAAGCATTGGGCGTTCCGAAAGATTTCGAGATGAAAGTGCGCGATATTGTCATCAACAACGGTGCAGAAATGAATGTAGTCATCATGGGCGAAATCATGCGAATGCCTGGATTGCCAAAAGATCCTCAAGCAAAACGCATCGATATTGTCAACGGATTGGTGGAAGGTTTGAGCTAAATACGCTGAATAATTAATTAATATGGACTGGCTAGTAAATGCTTTCACAACTCCGACGATGATACAAGCTGTCATCATTCTTTCTATCGTATCAGCCGTTGGTCTCTATCTTGGAAAGATAAAGATATTCGGAGTTTCTTTAGGCATTACTTTCGTCTTTTTTGCCGGAATCTTGGTTGGTCATCTCGGGATTGTGGTGAATAAGGACATGCTCTATTTTGCACAGAGTTTCGGTCTGATCATTTTCGTTTATGCTTTGGGATTGCAGGTCGGTCCCGGATTCTTCAGTTCGCTCAAAAAAGGAGGCCTCGAATTGAATCTGATGGGACTGAGTGTTATCTTCATCGGACTGGCCATGACAGTTGGGCTTCATTCGTTCGTAGGCATTTCGCTGACGGACATGGTTGGACTGTTTTGTGGAGCAGTGACAAACACGCCGGCATTAGGTGCGGCGCAACAAGCACTGCTGCAACTCAAACCGGACGATGCCAACGGTGTAACCAATATGGCTTTAGGTTGTGCCGTCGCTTATCCGCTGGGCGTTGTCGGCGTGATATTGGCCATCATCTTCCTGCGCTCGCTCTTCAACAAGCAGAAAGTCGAGAAAACAGACGAGAATGAGAGCAGCACCTTCATCGCAGAGTTCTGCATCAGCAATCCGGCCATCTTTCACAAGAGCATCAAGGAAATCATGGCGCTGACTGACAAACATTTTGTCATCTCCCGCATTTGGCGAAAAGGAAAAGTAAGTATCCCAACGTCGGACACTTTATTGGAGGAAGGCGACCAGTTGCTGATCATCTCCGTCAAGTCTGATGTTGAAACCATCAAGGTACTTTTTGGAAAGCAGGAAGACATCGACTGGAACAAGAAAGACATTGACTGGAACGCCATCGACAGTCAGCTCATTTCCCGACGCATTGCCGTCACGAGAAGCAAGATCAACGGCGTCAAACTGGGTTCCTTACGACTCCGGAATCTGTATGGCATCAACATCACGCGCATCAATCGTGCAGGAATCAGTCTGCTGGCGTCGCCGGATCTGCGGCTGCAAATCGGTGACCGGCTCACTATCGTTGGCGAAAAGAATGCCATTGATAACGTAAGCAAGATTCTGGGCGATGAAATCAAACGATTGGACAATCCGAATCTTTTATCGCTTTTTGTCGGCATAACATTAGGCATGTTATTGGGAATCATTCCGATCACCCTGCCGGGAATCAGCACGCCTGTTAAATTGGGCATTGCCGGCGGACCGATCATTGTTGGAATATTGATGGGCGCTTTTGGTCCGCGTTTCCATCTGACGACTTATTCTACCGCCAGCGCAAACCTGATGCTCAGACAATTGGGCATCGTTATCTATCTGGCCGGACTGGGAATAGATTCGGGTGCTCACTTCTTTGAAACCGTATTCCGTCCGGAAGGAGCGCTGTGGATCGGTGTCGGATTTATTCTGACTGTTGTGCCCGTATTGATTGTCGGTTACGCAGCTTCCAAATTTTTCAAGATCGACTACGCTCACAATGTCGGGATGTTGTGCGGAAGCATGGCGAATCCGATGGCTTTGAATTATGCCAATACAACAGTTGAAGGCGACGAACCTTCAGTTGCATACGCTACTGTTTATCCTCTCTCGATGTTCGTCAGGGTTATTTCCATGCAGTTGGTGTTGTTAATGTTTCTGTGAAACTTTTTGGCAAACGACAAACACTTTTTCATCATGGCTTAATGTCGTAGCAAAAAGATACACGTCGCCACCTTCGGCAATCTTCGTGCGCTTGCGTATCTCGCTGACCTGCAAAGGAAAATTGCGAACCGTAATATTCGCCTGAGGAATCGATGAATGCAGTGTTTTGCAAAGACGGCTACTAAAAGAAATCACCTCTCGGACTTGAAAAATGCGTCCCGGGAAATCACTGACCAACTGTTTTGAAGTATATAAATGGCTGCTGACATGCAGTTTGCTAACATTCATGCGAACAGCCGTCTGTTTGAAAGCGCCGGCTTTGAGGATGGCAGCATTCGGTTCATAAAGATATTCGCCGACATTTTCAGCCAAAAGAAGTGGCGCACCTTGTTCCTCGCCAAACGTGAAACGAAATGTTTCCATCGAGCCGTCAGACAAGAAATTGATGCAATGAATGTCCGGCTCAACCATCGATGAATCATGTCGGAGGACAAAAATCAGCTCCTTACATTCGTTTTTCACCGAGAGAGCATGAACCGCAACGGCATCAGGCAAAAGCGCAAGCGTCTGATGAATATCAGCCATTGGCGACAATTTAGCAATCACTGAAGAAGCATACTGCCACAACTGCGGAAGCAACGACAGCAAATCCGGTTCACAATCGCTCAAGGCAAAAAGCCGCTTGTTGCTTTCGCCACGCCTTGCCGGATCGATATAAAATGCATCGACTTCAGGCAACCGGTCCAGATAATCTGCCGCATGAGCATTAATCACTTCGATATTATTGATATTCAGAGCGCTAAAATTATTGCGGGCAGCCTCGCAATAGTCTGCAAATCGCTCGACATAAATCAGCCGTTTCACCTTCTGTGCGAAGAAAGAACTATCAACTCCCAAACCGCCTGTCAGATCGCACAAAGTCCACCGGCTGTCAACCAATTGTTGTTTATATTTTGCTGTCTGCTCAGATGAACACTGCTCTGCCGAGAGTCGCGACGGAAAGACCAGCCGATCGTTGGCATACCAGGAAGGAAGCTTGTCTTTGATCTGTTTGCGTGCAGCCATCTGCATCACCAGAAACGGAATATTCTTGTCCGGATACTTGGCTTCAGACAACAATAAACGCATCAGATCATCATCCGTGTGATCTTCAATAAACCGAATCTCTTCTTCACTTAGTTTCATCATCGCCATCAATGTTGCAGAATCCTGCACAGTTGTTCAACCAAACCCTTGACATTCCGGCGCGCCACCTCCGGTTTCATAGCTTCTTCCAAAGACATGGGCGAAGGCGTAATTGAAAAAACGCCTTTAAAACCTGCCTTGCAAAGCAGCGCTTCGTCGGTTATGCTGCCGGCAATCAGCACAACAGGAATTTGTTGTTGCCGAGCCGCTTCGAGTATTCCTGAAGGAACTTTTCCCATCAGTGTCTGTTTGTCGGCACGACCTTCGCCGGTGATTATCAGATCGGAATCGCGAATAATATCCGTAAAATGAATCGTATCAAGCAGAAGCTGAATACCGGGTTGCAAAACAGCATTCAGAAACGCAACCATGCCTCCTCCCATTCCACCGGCAGCTCCGGCTCCGTTCAGATTGGAAACATCCTTCCCGGTCGCTTCAAGAATGACGCGCGACAACGACTGTAGTCCGCGATCCAAAGCCTCTACCATTGCAGCATCTGCTCCTTTCTGCGGAGCGAATATATGAGCCGCACCATTCTTTCCGAAAAAAGGATTGTTCACATCGCAAGCCACTTTGAAATGCGCTCCTCTGAGCAATGGATTAACCTGACTGAAATCAACAGAAGCAACTTCTGCCAGAATCTTTCCTCCCGTGCCCAAGAGCTGTCCGCTCTTATCCAAGAACCTGAATCCCAGCGCTTGAAGCATTCCGAGACCGGCATCATTGGTGGCGCTGCCTCCAAGACCGATGATAAACGCTTTGCAGCCGCGCGACAATGCATCGGCAATCAGTTCTCCTACTCCAAACGTAGTTGTCAGCATCGGATTGCGTTCATCTTCCGGAACAAGAGGCAGTCCGCTGATTGTCGCCATCTCAATGAAAGCAGTCCGTCCATCCGCCGAAATACCATAGCGAGCCATCCGCTTCTCCATCAGCGGACCCGAAGCCTCGAGCGTAACATATTCGCCCTTTGCCGACAAAAGCAACACATCAAGCATTCCTTCGCCGCCATCGGCCACAGGAACACAAACGGCCTCGCATTGCGGAAAGACTGACAACACACCTTCGCCCGCCGCCTGCTCAACAGCCTCCGACGAAAGACATCCCTTAAAAGAATCAATGGCTATAACAACTTTTTTCATCACGACAAACTTAGAGAAAATCCGCGGAATAACCGAAAGAAAACAAATAAAAGGAATATAAGCAGCGAAAATATATAAAAAAATAAACGTGTTAACTTTGTTCTGCTCTCGGCTTGCATTATCTTTGCAGTAAGCGAAGATAAGCTGCGCCTCGTCATAAAAAACAAACAAGTTTGTTTTGTTCTGCTCTCGGCTTGCATTATCTTTGCAGCAGATACGCAAAATTGAGTCACATGAAAAAATTCCTTTTGCTGTTATGTTTGACACTTTCTGTAGTTGCCTGTTCAAAAGAAGATTCCAACAAAGAAGAGGCAATTATAGTCAACAATCCATTGCCCAAAGAACCTCAGGAATTAAAAATCCTCGCAATAGGCAACAGCTTCACCGAGGATGCGACGCAATATCTCCCTTCGATCTTGAGTGCAGCTCATATAAAGAATGTAACAATAGCCCGCTTGTTGAATGGCGGTCTTTCGCTGGAAAATCACTGGAATTACTATTCGGGTGATTCGACAAGTTACTTCTATCAAAAGACCAATCCGGAAACGAACATGTGGTATAAAGTTGAAAGCGGTTATTCCATTTCCAAAGCCATTGCCGATGAAAAATGGGATATCATCGTTCTTCAGCAAGTATCTTATCTGGCCGGCAAATATGAATCCTATCAGCCGCATCTGAATAAAATCCGGAAAGCGCTACTGCAACTCAGCACTAACAGCAAGGTTTGCTTTGCCTGGCAGATGACTTGGGCGTATGCAAAGAACTGTACGCAAGCGGGATTTGCCAACTACAACAACGACCAGCTCACCATGTACAAAGCCATCGCCAACGCAACGCAGCTGATGAAGAAAGGTTCCGGAATCGACGTGATCATCCCGTCAGGCACTGCCTTGCAGAATCTTCGAAACACGACGCTCAACGATGATCCATACGACCTGACGCGCGACGGATATCACAGCGATCTGGGAGCAGGCAGATATGTTGAAGCCTGCACCTGGTTTCTCACATTAATCAAGCCTTGCCTCAGCGCCTATAACATTGAAGGGAACACATTCAGACCGACGGATGGAAAAGTATTGGTGAACAATAACAATGTACAACTAATTTGGAAAGCAGCCCAAAAAGCCGTACAGAACCCATACGAAATCTCAGACTTAAATTAGCATACTGACACAAAATCAAACTTATTTTATTTGTTTTACTGAATTATTGTCTTACATTTGCAAAAAACTCATTAAAACGAAATCATAAAGACAGACATGCAAACGAATGAACAATTTAACCTTGCCTTAAACATCCTACAAAATACAGGAATGAATCTATTCCTGACCGGAAAAGCCGGAACAGGCAAAACAACCTTCTTGAAAAGTCTTAAACACACCCTCTTCAAACGAATGATTGTTGTTGCTCCAACAGGAATTGCCGCCATCAATGCCGACGGTGTCACTATTCATTCATTCTTTCAACTGCCTTTTTCGCCATATATTCCCGGAATAAAAACCCAGCGCAAAGATTTCAAGAACCAGTTCCGGAAAGAAAAGATAAATATCATCCGAAGCCTCGATCTGCTTGTGATTGATGAAATAAGCATGGTGCGCTCAGACGTGCTCGATGCCATCAGCGACGTGCTTTGCCGTTACAAAGATCACGACAAGCCTTTTGGCGGCGTGCAGCTTCTGATGATCGGCGACTTGCAGCAGCTTGCTCCCGTTGTGAAAAACGACGAATGGAACTTTCTGAAATCTTTCTATTCATCGCCTTACTTCTTCGACAGCAAAACGCTTTCGCACTGTCCTTATTTTTGCATAGAGCTGACGCAGATCTTCCGGCAGAACAACACCGAATTTGTCAATCTGCTCAACAAGATCCGCAATAATCAGTTCGACGATGCAACACTGGCCGCGCTTAACAAACGCTACATTCCCGATTTCAAGCCCAAGGAGAAAGACAAATACATCACGCTGACCACTCACAACATGCAGGCGCAACAAATCAACAGCAACAAGTTGACAAAACTCAAAGGCAAAAGCATTGTCTTCAGCGCTGATATTGAAGGCGACTTCCCCGAATACTCCTATCCGACTGAAAAAGACCTGACGCTCAAACTGGGCGCTCAAGTGATGTTTGTCAAGAACGACTTATCGCCCGACAAACTTTACTTCAACGGCAAGATCGGTGCAATCACGCAGATCAGTCAGAACAACATTGAAGTGACCGACGAAGAAGGCAACGCAATAACCGTCAACCGCGAACAATGGGAAAACATCAAATATACCATCAATGCCGAGACGAAAGAAATCGAAGAAGAAGTGACCGGCACTTTCACCCAATATCCACTCAAAACGGCTTGGGCCATCACGATTCATAAAAGTCAAGGCTTGACATTCGAGCATGCCATCATCGACGCTGCCGCCGCTTTTTCGCACGGCCAAGTATATGTGGCACTCAGCCGCTGCAAATCGCTCGACGGATTGGTACTGAACAGTCCCATCACACGAAACGGCATGATTATCGATGAAAGAGTGGACAAATTCATCAACGCCACCTCTCAACGTCAACCAAACTTGACAAACATCCGGAATGCCGAAAAAGAATATTTCATCGACTTGCTTACCGAATTGTTCGATTTCCGCGATGCCATGAATGAAATCCAGCACATCACTTTCATGCTCTTTACATCCTTGAACGATCTTTATCCGGCACTCACTTCACAATGTATGGTGATGAAACAGAAATTTCATGACAACATCGTTGTCGTTGGCGAGAAGTTCACGCTCCAGCTCCATCAGATGATCGACGAGAGCAGCGATTTCCAGCATGACAACGCCATTCAGGACCGCATTCGGAAAAGTGTCCCCTATTTTCACAAACAGATTGACGACTGCCTGCCGCTGCTTACCCAAACAAGCAATATTGATATTGACAATAAAGACACACGCAAAGCATTCAACAATTCACTCGAAAAGACATTCGAATTTTTGATTTTGAAAATGAGGCTGCTAAGTGTATGCACTGAGCGATTTGATGTGGGTGAGTATCTGTCGGAAAGAGCGAAATCACAAATCGATGATGAAACGGCCTATCCAATGCAAGAAACGAGTACGAAGGCAGAACCCGAACGCAAACAAAAAGCAAAAGAATACACCACGTCAGACATCACTCATCCCGAACTGTTCGAGGAACTCCGGGAATGGAGAAACGATATGTCTAAAATCGAAAAGATTCCTGCCTACATGATTCTGCACCAAAAAAGCCTGATTGCCATTGTCAACGAATTGCCGACCACGACAAAAGCGCTGGAAAAAATTCCGGGCCTCGGCAAAAAGAAAATCGAAAAATATGGAGTAGAAATTTTAGACTTAGTTCTGGCCTACAAGGAATGAGCGGGCAAATACAACGTTTTGCTGCACTATCCTGTCGTCCTTTCGTCCGGCAAAAAACAAATCGGCACCGATTATAGACGAAAAAGCATTATCTTTGCTATAAGCGAAGATAAGCTGCGCCTCGGCATAAAAAACAAACGAGTTTATTTTATTCTGCTCTCAGCTTGCATTATCTTTGCACTCCAAACGTAATCCGACATTGAACAGATACTTTATATATTTAGGCTACAACGGGAAGAATTACTGCGGTTGGCAAACACAGCCCAATGGCGACACAGTGCAGCAAGAGCTTGAAACAGCTCTGTCGACAGTGTTGCGCCAAACCATTGCCATCACCGGAGCCGGGCGGACCGATGCCGGTGTTCATGCGCGACTGATGGTTGCCCATTTCGACAGCGAGGAAGCGCTTGCCGATCTGCCATTTCTCAGCGAGAAACTAAACAGACTGCTGCCGAAAGACATTGCCATCTATCGCATCGTTCCGGTCAAAGAAAATGCGCATGCACGATTCGATGCCACTTCGCGAACCTATAAGTATTACATCACGACTCGCAAAGATCCATTCAACAACGATTTCGTCAGCAAGCTCTGCGGCGAACTCAACTTCGATCTGATGAACCAGGCTTGCGCATCATTATTCGATTACACCGATTTCACCAGTTTCAGCAAACTGCATACCGACGTTAAAACCAACAACTGCAAGATCATGCGCGCCGAATGGAAAAAAGAAGGCGATGTATGGATCTTCACCATTCAGGCAGACAGGTTCCTGCGTAACATGGTGCGCGCCATTGTCGGCACGCTTCTGGAAGTGGGACGCGGCAAACTCACGATCGAAGGCTTCCGAAGGATCATCGAGCAGAAAGACCGTTGCAAAGCAGGAATGTCGGCTCCCGGACAAGGCTTGTTCCTCGACGACATCACCTATCCGGCCGAAATCTTTAATATTTAAAAAGCATGTGGTTAATATTAGCATTCATCTCCGCTTTTCTGCTTGGTTGCTATGAAGTAAACAAAAAATTCGCCCTCACCAACAACGCTGTCATCCCAATACTTTTTCTCAACACGCTGATAAGCAGTCTTATTTTCGTTCCGTTCATCGTGCTTTCCGTGAGCACACACTGGCTCGACCAGACAGTTTTTTACGTGCCTCACACCACTTTTGCCACACAGGTTGCCGTGTTTATCAAAGCAATCATTGTTCTGTCGTCGTGGATCTTCGGCTATTTCGGGATGAAGCATCTGCCGTTGACAATCACCGGACCCATCAAAGCCACGCAACCCGTTCTGACACTGGTTGGCGCGCTGGTCATCTTCGGCGAGCGACTCAATCTGGATCAATGGATCGGCGTGATCCTTTCCGTTGCCTCGTTCTACATGCTTGCCTCTTCGGGCAAAAAGGAAGGCATCCGCTTTTCGCACAACAAATGGATTTTCTTCACGGTGATGTCCATCATCACCGGCGCCATAAGCGGACTTTACGACAAACATCTGATGGGACATCTGGACGTCATGACCGTACAAGTCTGGTTCAACATTTATCAGTGCCTGCTGATGATTCCTATACTGCTGCTCTTCTGGTTTCCGCATCGCAAAAAGACGACACCGTTTGTCTGGAACTGGAACATCGTTCTCATCTCCATCTTCCTCTGCATTGCCGACTGGATCTATTTCTACGCGCTGACCTATCCTGATTCGATGATTTCGGTCGTTTCGATGGTTCGCCGCAGCAATGTAGTCGTCACCTTCGCTGCCGGAGCCATTTTCTTCCATGAAAAAAACTTAAAGAGCAAAGCTGTCGACCTTTTTTTGGTGTTATTAGGAATGATATTCTTATATTTGGGGACAAATTAGAAATTCAAAAATGAAACGACTATTATTTATTATGCTGATCAGTCTCTGTTCATTCGGAGCCAATTCTCAAAACATGGATGCGCTTTTTGAACTGATGCCCGATCAGTATATACCTCAGCTGGAAAATGCCTGGCGCAAGGATCTGGTTGATTTATACAATTCCGGCAAAGAAGCCAAACTCAAAAACACGATGAACGGCTTCTCTTCCTTAGTAAAGCTGACCGACAACTACATGCTTCTTCAGGTGACCGAAAGAAGCACCGTTGAGATGAAACTTCTTCCGCTGATCAACAATACCAACGTCATTTGCATGGTGACAACCGTCAACGGTCCTGTTGCCGACAGTCAGATTCGTTTCTTCTCACCGGAATGGAAATTATTGAACACATCAGATCTGATCACGCTGGTCGATGCCGACTGGTTTCTAAAGGAAGGCATTGATAAAAGCGATTTGTCATACATGGAAGTCTCTTCGCATGTCGACATGTATCTGCGAAAGATGACGCTCAGTCCTGACAATCTGACGCTCACGCTTGAATATACAACGCCTCAATATCTGGACAAGGAGACGCGCAAAAAGCTGGAGCCGTTTCTGAAGTCAGAGCCTAAAGTTTATACTTGGACCAAGTCCCATTTCGAATAATCAAAATTTTGGTTTGCCGAAGAACACTCAATCGGGCAGCCGTTAACATCAATCTTCCTTATCAGATGACTCGTCGTCGTCCAAATCATCTTCATCGAAATCAAAATCGAAATTGAAGTTGAAGTTGTCGACGTTCGGCATATCTACATCGGTAAACTGTTCGAGATCGCGGCGTTCCTTCTTTGTAGGGCGTCCCAATCCGCGGGCACGATTGACGAAGCCTGAGATCTTGTTCATCTCGAGGATTTCATATTGGTCGGGAGTCGTTACGTTCTCCATGAAGTCGGGCACCAACTTCGCTCCCATCCTGTTTTCGGCCAGCGCCAGCACTTTGAATGAGAATGTGATCGGCGGTTTGCGCACCTGAATTGTTTCGCCCACCTTAATCATGTGCGAAGGCTTGACATTGACGCCTTTGATCATCACCCGTCCTTTTTTGCAGGCATCGGCTGCCACGGTCCGGGTTTTGAAGATGCGCGTTGCCCACATCCATTTATCTATTCTGACTTCGTTCATCCTTTATTTGTTATTATACTGATTCATTGCCGTCTGTACGCCACTCAAACAGAAGCATTTGATGATTTCGACTGCTTTCTTGGTCAATTCCGGCATCAGAGTGAGTTCATCCTGCGAAAATTCGCCCAGCACATAATCAATCTGTCCGCCGCGTGGAAAATCGCTGCCAATGCCGAAGCGCAGGCGGCTATAGTTCTGCGTACCGATCAGTTCCTGTATATTCTTCAGTCCGTTATGACCACCGTCGCTTCCTTTAGGTTTCAAACGGAGCGTACCGAACGGAAGCGACAAATCGTCGACCACGACCAGCAGGTTCTCTACAGGGATATTTTCTTTTTGCAGCCAGTAACGAACAGCATTGCCGCTCAGATTCATGAACGTGTTAGGTTTCAGAACAATCAGTTCGCAGTTTTTCACACGCATGCGTGCCACCGCGCCGTAGCGTTCTTCAGTATATTGAGCGTCAGCGTCTTCAACCAAGGCATTCACCACGCGGAATCCCGAATTATGACGCGAACCCCAATATTCGGAACCGATATTTCCCAAGCCGGCTATCAAATATTTCATTGTTACAAATTCTGTTTGTTTAAGTGCCTTCTTTTCGTTAATTAGGCACGGATTTCAAAGATTTCAATTCGTTAAACGAACCTGTCATCCATGTAATCCGTGCCTAAGCACTATGAAGATTGTATCAGTTTACTTCTTTTCTTCAGCAGCAGGAGCAGCAGCAGCAGCCGGAGCAGCGGCAGCATCCGTTGGAGCAGCAGCAGTAGTAGCGGCAGCATCAGCAGCACGCGTTGTCTGTACACCGCAAACGACTGAATTCTTTGAATTCATCAGTTCGATGCCATCGAAATGCAAAGAACCAACCTGGATTGTTTTGCCAATTCCCAAATGATCAACATTGATGACGAACTTCTCAGGCAGATCTGTATAAACAGCTTTAGCCTTCAGTTTTCTCATCTGCAAAGCAAGCTTACCACCGGCTTTAACACCTTCGGCATGACCTTCCAGAACAACAGGAATTTCCATTTCTATCGGTTTCTTTTCAGAAATTTCAAGGAAGTCCATGTGAAGAAGCAGCTCAGCTACAGGAGCAAACTGCATATCTTTGATGATTGCCAAATGCTTTACACCATCGATTGTCAGATTTACGACATAAATCTCCGGCGTGTAAACCAAGTTGCGGACAGCCTCTTTGGAAACAGTAAAATGTACTACTTTTTCACCACCGTACATTACAGCAGGAATCAAGTCGTTCTTACGCATCGCTTTTAAAGCTCTTTTACGGTCAGCTGAAGCAGCGATAACTTCGCGTGACTTTCCTTCTAATTCAAATGTTTTCATCTCTTTAATTTTTGTGTTACTCAAAATTAGATAATTATGCTTCCTAATTTCCCATCACACGTACGGGGTAAAAAGCGGTGCAAAGGTAATGCTTTTATTTGGATTTACAAGTTCTCTTCAAAGTTTTTATCGAAGAGAATAATCATGATTGTCCGAAGTTGATATTCTTCGCGGCGAACCAGGCTTCAGTATCCTTCCAAAGTTTTGATTGCGAGGCTTCGTTGACAACGCGTGCCGTAATCTTTTTCTCCCTGCTTTTGGCGAAGCAGCATCCGCTTTTCTGCGCCACCTCTTCTGACAGCGCCAGGAACACAGCTGTTGCAGCTCCCTCTTCGGGTGTTTCTATCAGCGGGCGATAAAAGATGTCGGTCAGCCTGTCGAACCACATGTCCATTCTTATCATATTGGTGCTCACGATGCCCGGATCGGAAGCATTGACCGTAATGCCGGAGCCTTTCAGTCTTTCGGCAAGCTCGCGCGTAAACAGCAGCAGCGCCAGCTTGGTATTGCTATAAACGGGGATGCGCATGAATCGTCCTTTCCTGCCCTTCTCAAAAAACGCTTCATCGATTTTTCCTATTGCGTAAGTGCACGACACCGTGTTCACGATGCGGCTTCCTGCCGTCATCAGTGGCAAGAGGCTTCGCGTCAGAAGAAAGGGAGCCAGATAGTTGACGCTGACGATCGTTTCTGCTCCATCTTCGGTGCGGCGTACCGGTGTTGTCAGGATCCCGGCATTATTCATCAGCAGACCAACCGGTCGTTTCTCGTCCAGCAGCCGATCGGCAAAAGCCTTGACCGACGCCATCGATGCCAGGTTGACGCCTCTCACCTCAATCCTTTCGTTTCCGCTTTCCTTGCGGATGCGTTCGCAAGCGGGCTGAGCCTTTGCCGTGTTCAGGCAAGCCATGATCACCGTAAAGCCTGCCGAAGCCACCGCTTTCGTTATCACCTGCCCCATGCCTCCGTCGGCACCGGTCACGATTGCCAGTTTCTCGTCCATCATTTTCCCTCCAGTTGGTCTATTTCTTTCTGCAGACAGCGTGGCAAGTCCTTTATTTTCTTATGGCAAGCCATCTCCAGCGTGTACATTCGTCCGATGCAGTAGTTGCTGTGTCCGCAGTCGCAGCAAGCCTGTTCGTCGTCTTTCATATGGTTGACGAAAGCCGGGTCATTCAGCAGTGCGCGTGCCATGCTGACAAACTCGAACCCGTCGCCAAGCACCTCCTCTATCTTTGCGCGCGACGTCAGTCCGCCGATATACACCAGCGGCATATGCAGTGCCTTGCGGAACTTCAGCGCATCGTCGAGGAAATAAGCCTCCCTGAAAGGCACGGTCGGTATCATCAACTTTCCGAACATTCTGACGCACACGGGCAACCATCCTGTCGGCATGTAGTAAGTCAGCGTCCTGATCGGCATTGCTCCGCGCATCACGTACATCGGTGCACGGCTCACGAATCCGCCGCTCAGTATCAGTGCCTGCGCTCCACATTCGTCCTGCAGCGTCCGCGCCACCTCGAGCGTCTCGTCCGTTTCCATTCCGCCTTTGAATCCGTCGCGCATATTCATCTTCACGAGCACAGCCATATCCGAGCCGGCAGCTTTCATGACCTCGTCCATACACATCTTCATGAAACGCATCCTGTTTGTCAGGCTTCCTCCATACTGGTCATGGCGATGGTTGGTGTACGGCGAAAGAAACTGGCTGATCAGATATCCATGTCCGGCATGAATCTCAACGGCATCCATTCCGGCTTCGCGTGCCATATTCACAGCCTGTCCGAAAGCTTTTGCGATGGCCATGATTTCCGAAGGCTTCATGCCTCGCACGATCGTCGGCGAGTAGATATTCAATCCGCTGGAGGCCGAGATCGGCGTGCAGCCGCATATATTCCTGTGCGACATGTTTCCGCAATGTCCCAGCTGTATCGAAGCGGCAGCGCCTTCCTTGTGAATCGCGTCGGTGATCTTTCTTATTCCGGGAATCACTTCCGGGCGCATCCACAGCTGCCGTTCGAACGACAACCCGCTGCGCGTGACGGCTGCATAAGCCAGCGTTGTCATGCCAACGCCTCCTGCTGCGACCGACTGATGATAATCGTACAACATTTTCGAGGGAGCATTGCCCGGGCACATGCTTTCGAACGCCGCCGCACGGATCGTGCGGTTTCTCAACGTCAGCGGCCCGATCTTCGCCGGCGTAAACAATATCGATTTGTTTTCCATCATCTGCAATTTTAATATATAAACGGAAACACCCGCTTTTTGTTTTCAACTTCACTGCCAAACATCTTCTGATATTTGTGATATACGGTGTTGGCGCGCGGCACGAGGTTCGCAAATGTCCACCAGGCAAAAACGGCTCCGCTGGCGCTCCATGTTAGTACGGCGAACCCGCACCATTCAACAATTTCGCCCAGATAGCCGGCGGAGGTAACATACTTGAACATTCCTCCTTTGGGCAGATAATGCTTTGTGTCATTGCCTTTGCGCAAATGGCGGACGATGTAATCGGAATGCCAGTTGACAGCCATTCCGAAGAAGAACAGCGCCGTTCCGATGACAAACTGCGGCGACGCGAGCCAAGGCGTCGTATAGCGGTCGGCGGGAGCCAGATGAAACAGCCATTCGCCCTGCATGTATCCGTTGAGCAGATTGAAGACGATACCCATCGCCATGATTCCTGCAGGCATCATGCTTTTGCCTTTGATCAACCAGGGGAAGACGAACGAGCGTCTGAAATAGTGCAATTCAAAGAACAGGAAGAAGAGCAGCGGCACGACCTCAAAACGTCTGTCCGAATCGGCCCACAGCAGCAGCACAACGACAAACACCGGTGCTTCCATGCACATCCAAGCCACTTTGTTCGGGACGGGCGTTCCCCATTTGCGGTCGAAAAACAATCCGTAACCCGCATCCACAAAATAGAGGGCGACGAACACAATCGCTGCAATAACCGACATCACAATCAGAAAAACTGTAAAATATTCGCTGGTCATTTGATAGTTTTCTTTCTTTGAATTTGATACAAATATACGGATTAATCCTGTTGTGCCACGCTTTGGATAAAGAGAAATTGCAATATGTCAAAGAACGCAGAACTGGATGGAGTTTATTCTCATGTGAAAAGATTTGTTACGGCCATTGACTTTACATTTATGCTGGATTTTAAACCTATCTTCTCGAGTAGATTCGATGTTTGTAGAGAATAAATCCGACGCTGAAGGTTGTTGCCAGGAACAAAAGCAGCGTGGCGGCGATCGTCAGCGGTGATTGCTTGGTCTCACGCTTGAGACTTGATGCTTTTCTCTGCTGCTGAAGATGCGCCACCTCGCTGCTGTATTCGTAGACGAGCTGTTGCAGACTGTCGCACGAGGCTTCGACAAATAGCGTGTCGCGCAGATAGCGCACGGTTGCGGTAGCTTGGCCTTTATGCTGTGTGAATACGGCAGTGGGCGGAAGCTGATGCAGATCATGGGTCGCTATTGTGAGTGTCGCCCGGCTCTCGGGAACGGTGGCTGAACTGACTTTCAGACGAATATTTTCTTGCAGACTGTCTGTTGCAAAATAATCTTTTTGCGTCACCTTCTTGGAGGAGCACGCAAAGGTGGCTGATAAGGCCAAGATATAAAGTGTATGTACATATAACGTTCTCATTACTAATTTATTAAAATGTTATGATTGATAATTATTAGGCAATTATTACCTCTCTTCGGTTCTTGACGGGATTGAAGGAGAGATGGAGGAATTGTCCACGATGGAGAATTGCCTGATCGAAATCCAGCTTCGAAGCGCGGAGCGCTGAGAGCAGTTTCTCCGGTCCTGCCTCGATGATGCAGTCGGCAGCCTGTCCTTTCAGATGCTGCGAGTTCTTGACGCCGCCGACCATCTTGTTTAACTCTTTCGAGCGATAACCGCTTGTGATGGTTATCGGTTTCCCTAAGTGGGGTGCCGAACGGTTGCAGGGAGGCTCGCGGCCAGATGGCAAGCCGATTTTTTGCGGCGATGTTCCGGGCGTATTTGCTTACGCCGTGCGTTACCGGCCATGTAGCTTGTATGTCAGCTTCTTCGACGTGGAAATTCCTGGTGGAGGTTCATGATTGTTCGCGCATTATTCGTGGTCTTTAAAAGTTCAGAAACCTGTTTTGTCCGTCTGCAGATTGGCAAGTGTTTTTGAATGCGGTAGTGATAATCTACGCCTATCAGTGCACCGCCGAAGGTGCAGGTTCGGCCGAAGGCGGACAAGGAACCGAGCTGTCCCGAATGACGCCCAATCGGCCGGCATGAATAATCCTAAAATTACAGCAATTATTCAATCCAGCTCAGAATCAATATTGTTGGGCCAGCGCATGAGCTGTATGTTTTGCATTGTCAATTTTCATAAGATAATTGTTGTTTTTACTGTTGTTTTAACTGTTAATTAATCGCGTTTGTTTATACCTTTTTTCAATGCTTGATTCAACTGCATTTGCCGGTATAACCTGTCCTTTTTAATACTCCTTTTTCCGACCGCAGAAACTTTGTGAGTCTTTGGCCGTACTGAAAGGGTTATAGACATTCCTCCAGTGGTTTCCCCAAGGAATTCGTAGATCAGTTTCAATTTGTCCGCGGTGTCCAGATAGCGCTGGGTCGCGGGTTGATAGCCGTTTTTCTTCAGTGCTGCCCACAAGTGGGCTTGTTGGAGTAGAATCCAGCGTTTCAACTGACGGCTTTGCGATTTGAGTTGAAGCTGTCGGGAAGTAATTTCCCGCCCCAGCTCAACGAATTGTATAAACCTGTACTTCTCTTCCATCTTATTTTCACTTTTGTTTTAAATCAGAACCGCCCGGGGCTATTTTTGCCCGGGGCTGGATCTGCATTCTTTTGACACTGACGGAAAAGACTTCGGGATACAGGTTTATCGCCTGTTATAATCCACCCGGCTTTTCGTCGCCCTCCGGTATTCCTCCGGTATTGCCGCCGTGCCGCTATCGGCTGCCCTTTTCCTTTACCTCAAGAGGGTGGAAGGGTTGCCGGTCTTGCAGGCTTTCTTTCAGGAAGAGGGCCCGGCGGGTGAACCCTCAACTGTGGCCCTTTTTCACATTCGAACCGGTGAACTTGTCTTTCGACTTCCGCTCCAATCACTTTGTAGCCGTAAGACGGACGTTCCCATTCACCCAGATAGACGATTCGTACTGCCGAAAGCTCCAACCCGAGAACGAAAGTTCAGGGTTGTCGAGGACCCCGATTTCACATCTGCACTGGATACTGCCGAACGGGCTTTTCGATTCAGTTTTCGATAAAAAACAACGTCTCGATATCCGTTGAGCCATTATACTTGGCGATGGCGAAAACTTTTGCTTCTTTCTCAAACGCCCTTAAAAGGTGCTGAGACCTTGCGTTTACCAGCTTATAACCTTGGTGGCCATAAATCTTGTAAAATTTAAATTAACATTCTGTTGATGCCAATCGGGCGATTTGACAAGGGCAAAGGGTAACGGGCAGCCCCAAAATGGGGCGCAGTCCGTTTAGTGGGTTCCTTAAACTGTCCCCCTTAAGTGTCCTTATTATGTTCCTAAAATGTCCTTAAAGTGTCCCTAAACTGTCCTTAAGTGGGTCCTCAAGTGTCCCCAAGTGTCCTTCGGACCAGACGGTTTCAACGGTATCGAACGAACTTCTTTCATATCGAACTCCTCCAGACGGTTGAAAATAATCAGATCACGAAAATAGTCGCCTGCCCTTTTGATTCGGCCGGAACTGAAAGATTTTTTCCCATGAGGATTTCGTTCAAGCCGTTGTGGAAGTCCGGCAAACCATTTTTTCTTCCCGATTTGCTTTCCTCGGGCGAATCGATTTCAAAGTTTCTCAAATATTCCCGGTCACTGACGTTGATCAGCCCTTCATCTCCCTCAATCGTTGGGAAGACGAACGGTGGCCAGAAAACAGCCGTTTCTGTGCCGTATTGAAGAAACGAATCGTAGCAAGATTGCACACAAGCCTCCAAAATTGAAATCCTTCTCCGCCTCACGCCTCCGGACCTCCGCTTCCTGCTGCTACCGCTTGCTCATCATCAATCTGTTTCAACACCCCGCTTCCGGTGCATCGCTTGTTGCGATAGCTTGCCCGAGCCCAGATATGAAGTGTGTAAGACGTTCCCAAGCAATCACGAATGAATCGAAGTCGCCGCGTG